>WNGC01000182.1_pt1 | contig 33604 bp, 31 predicted proteins | sample 5400051 | NCBI WGS metagenome assembly WNGC01 (sample SAMN13153368, study PRJNA577476) | soil metagenome | isolation source: 20 cm soil or saprolite under grassland replicate 2 | place: USA:California | collected 2016-06-15
ACGTCCAGGTAGGCATTGTCGACGGTGAAGACGGGGTCCGGCGCGCCGCTCGCGACCCGCCCGCGCGTCAGGTGCGTCGACTTTACGGCCACCACGCCGGGCACTGCGCCCTTGGTGCCGAACACCGTCGCACGGTGACCCTCGAGCAGCTGGTCGAACAACGGATACGTCGTGCGCGCGCCTACCCGGCGCAGCAACACGTATCCGTCGGCCGTGATGTTGCCGACGACGTAGCCGACTTCGTCGAGCGGGCATTCCAGCACGCGCTTGGGGGCGCCCTGCCCGAGCGTGAGCGTGACGTTGCCGGCGCGATCGCGCGTGCTGCCGGGGAGCAGGGCGAGCAGCGAGTCGGTCATCGCCTGCTCGAGCCCGGTGACGGCGGTCATTGAGGCGAAACGGACCGCAAGGCGGTCGACATCGCTCTGCGCGGACAAGCGGTAGGCCGGAAGGGCGGCGAGCAGGGCTGACGCCACGGCCCACCTATTCGATGTCGACCGCAAGGTCATCTCCAGTAATGAAAGCCGCCCGCTTGACAGAGAGGCGCACCGGCCGCTCCGGCACGCCGAGTCGCGCCAGCGCCAGCACCGCGGCGGGCAGCAGGCGATGCTCTACCTCGAGCACGCGGGCGGCGAGCGAGTCGGGCGTGTCGCCGCCGCGAATCGGCACCGGCCATTGCGCCAGGATCGGCCCCCGGTCGTATTCCTCGTCCACGTAGTGCACCGTGGCGCCGGAGAGGGTCGCGCCGCTCGCCAGCACGGCCTCGTGCACGCGGCGTCCATACATGCCGTCGCCGCCGAATGCCGGGAGCAGGGCCGGATGGATATTAATCATGCGCCAGCGAAATCGCGCGACCGCGGCGGGCGGGATGCGCTTCACGTATCCGGCGAGGACGACGAGCCGGGCGTCGCCCGCGGCCCGCACCAGCTCGGCCGGGTCCGCCGGATCGGCCAGCACCGCGACGGGCACGCCGGCCCGGCGCGCCCGCTCCAGCGCCGCCGCGTCGCCCCGGCTCGACACGACGCGCGCGATGCGTGCCACGGGAGAGCCACCCCCCAGAGCGTCGAGCAGCGCCTGAAGGTTGGTGCCGCCGCCCGACACCAGCACGGCTACCGGAACCGGCGTCACCGCGTGCAGGGGGCAAGCGCGACGGGCTTCGGGCCCGCGGTCACGGTCAGGGTGAAGGGGCCGGTCGCGCGCCGCTCGCTGCTCGTCGCCACGATGAGGTAGTCTCCCGTGGCGGCCAGCCGCACCGTGAGGCGCGCGTTGCAGCGGCCGCCCGAGTCGTCGTCCTGCGGCGGCTTCGCGCCGGCATTGGGCCCGAGCAGGAAGAGGTAGGCGTCGAACGCGCTCGACGCGAGGTCGATCGTCACCGTCTGTCCGGCGCGGCCGCGCAGCCGCCACTGCTGCGCGTAGGTGCTTTCGGCCGGAAGCACGAGATCGTGTGGCGTGAGGGAGTCGCGCACCGTGTCGCCCACGGCGATCGTGCCGCGCGGCACTCCTTGCGCTGCGAGCACGACCAACACCATCCCGATCCCCCGCCAAGGCTCCATGGCGCCCGCAATCTGCGGGCCCTAGGCGCCGCGCACAATCTCCGTCACCGCCGCCGCGAGGTCGGCCACGACCGGAAACCCCCGCGCCCGCGCCCCCGCGGCGTGCTCGGCGCCCCGCCCGGTGGTCACGAGCAGGCCGTGCCCGCCGGCAGCGAGCGTGCCCGCCGGCTCGACGTCGCTCACGCGGTCGCCCACCCAGTAGCTCCGCGCCAGGTCCAGGTCGAGCGCCGCGGCGGCATCGCGGAACAACCGCACGCCCGGCTTACGGCATTCGCACGGTCCCGTGACGTCGGGGTGGTGCGGGCAATGGTACGCGCCGTCGAGTCGGGCGCCGTGTTGCGCCAGCAGCTCCACCAGGCGGCGCTGCACCGCGGCGTAGGCCGCGGCGTCGTACAGGCCGCGCGCGATCCCCGACTGATTCGAGACGGTCACCACGAGCCATCCGGCGTCGTTCAGGCGCCGGATCGCGGCCGCCGCGCCGGGGAGCAGGCGCACCTTGCCCGGCTCGTGCAAGAATCCCGGATCTTCCACGATGGTTCCGTCCCGGTCTAGAAAGACAGCGCGGTGGCCGCGCTTAGACATCGAGCGCGGACCGCACCGCGCGCGCGACGGTTTCGACCTGATCGGGGAAGATGGTGCGGGGATCGAGCAGCACGCGGTCGTCTCCGATACGGGCGACGATGGGAGGATCGCCGGCGCGCAGCCGCGCCGACAGGGTGTCAGGGGTCAGGTGTCGGGGGTCGGGGGTGACGCGGACGAGCCAGGTCTTCAGTTTCGCGCCCGGGAACGATCCGCCGCCGACCTCGGACTCACCTTCCACCAGCTCCGCATCGGCACCCACGTTTTTCTGTAACGTCTCTCCACGCCGACGTATCTCCGTGACGCTTTCGGTCAGCATCCTCAATACCGGAATCTCGGCGAGGGCTCGCTCCGGATCTCTATAAAGGGTAAGCGTGGCTTCCAAGGCAGCCAGCGTCAGTTTATCCGCCCGCACCGCCCGGGCGAGGGGATCGTTACGGCACGCCTCGATCGCCGCCCGCGTGCCGAGCAGAATCCCGGCCTGCGGACCGCCGAGCAGCTTGTCGCCCGAGAACGCGACGGCGTCCATGCCGCTCGCCAGCGCCTGCTGCACCGTCGGCTCGCCGGCGAGTCCCCACGGCGCGAGGTCGAGCAGCAGCCCGCTGCCGAGGTCGTACAGGCTGGCGACGCCGCGCCCGCGTCCCAGCGCCGCGATCTCCTGCGCCGAGACCTGGGCGGTGAAGCCGGTGACCTGAAAATTCGACTGGTGCACTTTGAGCAGCAGCTTGCTCGCCGGCGTGAGCGCGGTTTCGTAATCCTTGAGATGCGTGCGATTGGTGGTCCCGACCTCGACGAGGGTGGCGCCCGAACGGGCCATGATGTCGGGGATCCGGAACGCGCCGCCGATCTCCACCAGCTCGCCGCGCGACACGATCGCCGCGCCGCCGCGGGCCAGTGCCGAGAGCGCGACCAGCACCGCGCCGGCGGCGTTGTTCAGCACGATTGCGTCCTCGGCGCCCGTCAGCTCCACGAGGAGGTCACGGCACAGCCCGTGGCGTGAGCCACGCGCGCCGCGCGCCAGGTCGTATTCGAGATTGGCGTAGCCGGCGCCGACGCGAGCCAGCGCGGCGATGGCCGCTTGGGCGAGCGGAGCGCGGCCGAGATTGGTGTGCAACACCACGCCGGTGGCGTTGATCACCGGTCCGAGCGAGGGGACGGCGAGCCGCTGGACGCGGGACCGGATCGCCGCGCTCCAGCCCTCGGGCGGCGCGCTGCCGCCGTTGGCGCGGGCGGCGTCGATGGTTTCCCGCACGGCGCGCACCACGAGACTGCGCGGTCCGGCGGCGGCGAGTGCGGCGACGTCGGGCTCGGCGAGCAGCGCATCCACGGCGGGCAGGCGACGGCGCGGGTCGGTCACGGCGGCTTGGGGCGTGTTTTGGTGGTGTCGGCGGGGACGGGCTTGGGCACCGGCACGACCAGCACGCCCTGCCCGTCGGCGGCCACGCCGCTCAGGTTCCTCGCGCCGCGCACGCGCACGAGATATTTGCCGCCCGGCGCGAGCGGCTGGGCCGTCTGGACCACGACGCGGTCGTAGGGGACGGGGCGTTCGCTCAGGAGCTTGCGGACACGGGCGGTGTCGAGTTTAGGCGCGGCAGTGTCTGTACCAGACGGCGCGCCCGGGGCGCGGCCGACGGCGGGCGCCCGCTGGGCTGCCGGAGGCCGCGCTCCGGGTCGCGACGTCGTGTCCTTGCGTGCCGTCGTGTCGCGCAACCGCTTGAGCGAATCCGCCACTGCGCGCGCCCGTGCCTGGATCGAATCGAACACCGCGGGCGTGTAGAGCGTCCGCAGCGCGACCACGGTCGAATCGGGCAGGGCGAGCACGCGTACTTTGGCCGTGTCGAGTGGACGGCGCGGGTCGAGCGGGGCGGTAAACGCCACCCGGAAGTTCACCGAGTCGATCGGCTCGACGGTGCGCACCCGCGGGCCGACCGTGTCGTGCACGAACGCCCACAGCAGCGCGTTCGCGGTGGAGTCGACGGTCACGGTGACGGTGTCGAACGCCTCGCGGCGGTCCTGGCGCCGGTTGTTGTTCTCGTCCTGGATGGCCCACACGCGGTAGCGGCCCGGCGGCACGGCGGCGAGCCGGAAGTTGCCGGCCGAGTCGGCGAGCGTGACGTAGGCGACCGTGTCGGGGAGCGGGGCCGCGCGGATCACCGCCTGCGGCAGGGTGCGCTGGTCCACCCACAAGAGCACCGTACCCGCGAGCGTCGTCGCCGGCACCGCCGGGCCGGTCGTGAACACGAGCGTGGTGCCGGTCTTGGTCGCGTTGCGCCGCAGGTCGACGATCCCGGGGAACAGCTGGAGATGGTACACCCGGCCGCGCTGCCATCCTTCCCGCGGCGACACGTGGATCGAGCTGCGGTGCCAGGAGACTTTGACGTCGCTCCCGACGGGGGAGAGGATGACCTTCTGGGCGAGCCCGCTGATCGTGCCGGGGGCGCCCCCGCGCGACGGCATCTCGTCGATCACCTCGTCGAACTGGACGACCGCATCGCCGCGCAGGTCGGGCGCCACGCTCCCCGACTCCGGGACGGTGCGCAGGACGGTCGGCGGGGTGGTGCGGGGCGGGCCGCCGGGCGGGTCGCCCTGGCTGGCGCAGGCGCCCCCGCCGACCAGGACGGTCAGGAGCAGCCGAGCGACCTGAGCTTGTCGGCCAGCGCCTGCCGCTGATCTCGCCACGCCCGCTCCTTTTCGCGCTCCTTGGCGACCACCTCGGCGGGCGCCCGGGCGATGAAATTCTTGTTGGTGAGCTTGGCGTCGAGCGCCGCGAGCTGCTGCTCCAGCCGGGTGAGCTCGCCCGACAGGCGGCGGCACTCCTGCCGCACGTCGATCGCGTCCGCCAGGGCGACGAACACCTCGCTGCCGTCGCCCAGCACGGCATGGGCGCCCGCGCCGCGCAAGCCCCCGTCGAGCGTCAGGTCCGACAGCTGGGCCAGCCGGACGATGGTGTCGCGCTCCCCGTCGAACGCGGCGCGGATCGCTTCGCTGCGCGGCTTGATGACCGCGGCCAGACGCGTCTTGGGAGCGACGCGGTACTCCGCGCGGATCGCCCGGATCTTCTCGACCACCTGCTGCACATGCCGGAACTGGAGGTCGAGCTCCGGGTCCTCGAGCTCGGGCCGGAAGGTCGGCCAGGTCGCCGTCGCCAGCAATTCGTCCGGTTTCCGCCCCGGCAGCTTCTGCCACAACTCTTCGGTGATGAACGGCACCACGGGGTGCAGCAAGCGTAGCACGGCGTCAAAGCAGTACGCGAGCACCGCATGCGCGGCGGTGGGGGCCGCGACGGCCGCCGAGACCGGCGGGCCGCCGGCCGGAGCGGCCCCCACCGCCGCGATGCGTGGCTTCACCGCTTCCACGTACCAGTCGGCGAGATCGCTCCACGCGAACTCGTAACACCGCTTGGCGGCTTCGTCGAGTTTGAACTGCTGCAGGTACGACGTCGCGGCTTGGACGGCGTCGTTCGCACGCATCAGGATCCAGCGGTCGGCCAGCGGCAGGCGTGAAACGTCCAGCTCGTCGAGCGGGCGGATCCGCTCCGGGAGCTGCGCCAGGATGAACCGCCCGATATTCCACAGCTTGTTCGCGAAGTTGCGTCCCGGTGCGAACGTCGTTTCGAGGTCGTTCGGATCGAGGATCACGTCGGCGCCGAGCGAGCTGCCCGCGATCAGGGTCCAGCGCAGCGCGTCCGCGCCGTACAACCGCACCACGTCGAGCGGGTCGATCCCGTTGCCGAGCGACTTGGACATCTTGCGATGTTGGGTGTCGCGCACCGTCCCGTGCAGGTACACGGTCGTGAACGGCAGGCGTCGATCCATGAAGTGGTAGCCCGACATGAGCATGCGAGCCACCCAGAAGAACAGAATCTCCGGCGCCGTGACGAGCGTGTGTCCGGGATAGAACCGGGCCAGGTCGGGGGTGCGGTCGGGCCAGCCGAAGGTCGCGAACGGCCACAGCCACGAGGAGAACCAGGTGTCGAGCACGTCGGGGTCCTGCTCGACCGGACCGCCGCACTTGGGGCAGCGCGCCGGGTCCTTCCGGTCGGCCCACTGGTGGCCGCACGGCGTACACGTGAACACCGGGATGCGGTGTCCCCACCACAGTTGCCGGGAGATGTTCCAGTCGCGGATGCTCTCCATCCAGTGCTCGAACGTCGCGTGCCACCGCTCCGGCACGATCCGGAACGTCGCCGCCCGATAGGCCGCGAGCACCGGCTCGGCGAGCGGCTTCATCTTGACGAACCACTGATCGCTGAGGCGCGGCTCGACGATCGTGTCGCAGCGGTAGCAGCGCCGCAAGGCGTAACGGTGCGGCTCGATCTTCTCGAGCAGGCCCCGCTCCTTGAGCATGTCCACGATCCGCTGCCGCGCCTCGAACCGGTCGAGGTCGGCGAGGGGCTTCGGCACGCGGGTGGCGTGCTCCATGCGTCCGTCCTCGGTCATCACCAGCGGCATCTCCAGCTTGTGCCGCAGGCCGATGTCGAAGTCGGTTGCGTCGTGCGCGGGGGTCACCTTCACGAACCCCGTTCCAAACGCGGGATCGACCGCCTCGTCCCCGACGATCGGAATCGGGACGTCCGCGATCGGGAGCCGGGCGAGTTTGCCCACGAAGCCCGCGTGGCGGGCGTCCTTGGGGTTCACCGCCACGGCCGTGTCGCCCAGGAGCGTCTCAGGACGCGTGGTGGCGACCGTCAGAAACGGGCTGGGGCCGCCCTCCACGGGATAGCGGATATAGTAGAGCTTGCCGTCCGTCTCTTTCGATTCGGCTTCCTCGTCCGATAGCGCCGTGAGGCAGTGCGGGCACCAGTGGATCACGCGATGGCCGCGGTAGATGAGCCCTTCTTCCCACAGCCGCACGAACGCCTCGCGCACGGCGCGCGAGTAGGCTTCGTCGAGGGTGAAACGGGTGCGGCTCCAGTCACACGAGCAGCCGATCACCTTGAGCTGCTCGAGGATGGTGTTGCCCGTCTCCCGCACGAACGCCCACACGCGCTCGACGAACTTGTCGCGGCCCAGGTCGAAGCGTGTCTTGCCTTCGTCGGCGAGCAGTCGCTCCACCACGTTTTGCGTCGCGATGCCGGCGTGATCCGTGCCGGGGAGCCACTCCGCTTCACGCCCGCGCATCCGCTCGAACCGGATCAACACGTCCTGGATGACGTTGTTGAGGCCGTGGCCCACGTGCAGGATCGCGGTCACATTGGGCGGCGGGATCACGATCACGTAGGGCTTGCTGGTGGAGTCCACCCGGGCCGTGAACACGCCGCGCTCGAGCCAGCGCTGGTACAGCGGGCGCTCGACGGCGTGAGGGTCGTACTGGGGTGGAAGCTCGAAGCGCGGCTGCGGCATTCCTTATAATAGACAGATAATAGACGGGTTGGTGGAGGTTGTGGAGGTTGGTGGAGGTTGGTGGTAGAATTCCGTCCCATGGCCGATGAAACGCACGAGCTGCCCACGACTCGCCTCGCCCGCTGGATCGCGATCGCGGGGGTGATCGTCTTCGCCGTCGCGCTCTATTTCCGCGACGGACGCCGCCTGCCGCCGCTCACCAGTCCGGCCGGCCCCGCCGCCGCTCAACCGGCGCCCTGACCCCATGGTCGCCGCCGAGATCCGGGTGACACTCCCCGACGGGAGCGAGAAACGCCTGCCGCAGGGGTCCACCGGTGCCGATCTCGCCAAGGCGATCGGGCCGGGGCTCGCGAAGGCGGCCCTCGCGCTGCGCGTGAACGGGAGCGTCTGGGACCTGGCGCGCCCCCTGCCCGACGGGGCGAAGGTCACGATCCTCACCGACAAGGATCCGCAGGCTCTCGAAGTGGTGCGGCACTCGTCCGCTCACGTCCTCGCGACCGCGGTGCGCCAGCTCTTCCCGCACGCGAAAATCGGCTTCGGGCCTCCCATCGAAGACGGCTTCTACTACGACTTCGATGTGGGGCGGCCCTTCGCGCCGGAAGATCTCGAGGCGATCGAAAGCAAGATGGTCGAGGTCGTGAAGGCCGATTACCCGTTTGTGCGCGAAGAGGTTTCACGCCCGGAAGCCAAGCAGCGCTTCAAAGACGATCCGCTCAAACTCGAGCGGATCGACGACCTCGGTCCCGACGAGGTGATCTCCGTCTATACCGACGGCCCGTTCGTGGACTTGTGCCGCGGGCCGCACGTGCCGAGCACCGGGCGGATCAAGCACTTCAAGCTGCTGCACGCGGCCGGCGCGTACTGGCGCGGCGACGAGCGCCGCCAGATGCTGCAGCGCATCTACGGCACGGCCTGGTTCACCAAGGATGACCTCGACGGCTACCTGCGCCGGCTCGAGGAGGCCAAGAAGCGCGATCATCGTGTGCTGGGCAAGCAGCTCGACCTGTTTTCGATTCAGGAGGACGTCGGCCCGGGACTGATTCTGTGGCACCCCAAGGGGGCGATGCTCAACTTCCAGCTGCGACGCTTCATCGAGGACGTGATTCTCGAGCGCGGCTATCAGCTGGTGTACACGCCCAACGTGACGCGTGAGGAGCTGTTCCTGCGCTCCGGGCACCTGCCGCTGTACGCCGAGAACCAGTTCCCGCCGATGGCGGCGGGGGAGGGCGAGGCCGAGGGTGTGCGCTACCGGGTGAAGCCGATGAACTGCCCGATGCACATCCTCATCTACGCGTCGCAGCAGCGCAGCTATCGCGACCTGCCGATCCGCCTCGCCGAGATCGCGAATGTGTATCGCAACGAGCGCTCGGGGACGCTGCACGGCATGCTGCGCGTGCGCGGGCTCTCGATGGACGACGCCCACCTGTTCTTGCGCGAGGACCAGATCGAGCAGGAGATCTTCCAGCTGCTCGACATCGTGGAGCTGGTGCTGGGGAAGACGTTCGGGCTCTCGTATCGGCTCGACCTGGCCACTCGCCCCGAGAAGAAACTGGGCGGCGACGCGACGTGGGACCAGGCGGAGCGCGCGCTCGAGCAGGCGCTGAAACATCGCGGCGCCACGTACCGCATCGATCAGGGCGGCGGCGCGTTCTACGGACCGAAGATCGACATCAAGTTCAACGACGCCATCGGTCGCGAATGGCAGGGCGCGACGATCCAGCTGGACTTCGAGCAGCCCGAGCGCTTCAAGCTCGAGTACACGGGCGAGGATAACCGGCCGCACCGGCCGGTCATGATCCACCGGGCGATCTACGGCACACTGGAGCGGTTCGTCGGATTCCTGATCGAGCATTTCGCGGGGGCGTTTCCGCTGTGGCTCGCGCCCGAGCAGGTCCGCGTGCTCCCGATCTCGGCCGCCCAGGCGCCCGCGGCCCGTACTTTGCACGAACGGTTGCGGGCGGCGGGCATCCGCTCGGCCGTGGACGAGCGCAGCGACACGCTGAATTACCGCATCCGGGACGCGGAGCTGCACAAGGTGCCGTACATGGCCGTGGTCGGGCAGCGGGAAGCGGACGCGGGAACCGCCGCGGTGCGAGCCCGGGGCGCCGGCCACAAGCAGGTGGTGCTGCCGCTGGACGAATTCGTGGCGAAACTGGGTGAGGAGATTCGCACCCGCTCATTGGCCCCGTTAGTTTGAGAGTGATCCCCGGGGCTTGGACCCCGGGCTTGCGCCCGGGGTCAGTAGACCCCGACACGGACTAACCCGGACGCAAGTCCGGGTGGAACCGAAGGCGGGATGCGGCATGTCCATGAGCGATGAAACCACCCCAGTGATCCTGAGTGCCTGCCGCACGCCCATCGGCAAGTACCTGGGCGGCCTGTCCGCACTTCCCGCACCGCGCCTCGGCGCGCTCGTCATCCGCGAGGCGGTGCGCCGGGCCGGCGTCGATCCCGCCGGCGTCGAAGAAGTGATCATGGGAAACGTGCTGCAGGGCGGCGTGGGTCAGGCGCCGGCGCGCCAGGCGGCGATCCACGCCGGTCTCCCCGGCACCGTTCCCGCGATGACCATCAACAAGGTGTGCGGCTCCGGGCTCAAGGCCGTCATGCTCGCCGCGCAGGCGATTAAAGCAGCGGACGCGCAATGCGTGGTCGCCGGTGGCATGGAGTCGATGTCCAACGCGCCGCACTACGTGTACGGCATGCGCGGCGGGATCAAGGTAGGGAACCGCGAGCTCGTGGACGGGATGATCCGCGACGGCCTGTGGGATTCGTTCTCGGACGTCCACATGGGCAGCCTCGCCGAGTACACCGCCCAGAAGGCCGCCGTATCGCGCGCGGACCAGGACCGCTTCGCTCTCGCCAGTCATCAGAAGGCCGTGGCCGCCATGACGGCGTGTCGCTTCAAGGCGGAGATCGTGCCCGTCGAGGTTCCGGGGAGGGGCACGCCGACGCTGATCGAGAAGGACGAGGGCCCCCGCAAGGATACGTCGCTCGAGGCGCTGGCCGCGCTGAAACCGTCGTTCGAGCCCGGCGGCAGCGTCACCCCGGGCAACGCGCCCGGATTGAACGACGGTGCCAGCGCGCTCGTCGTCGTCTCGCTCGCGTTCGCCAAGGCGCACGGTCTCGAGGCGCTGGCGCGCATCACCGGCTACGCCACCGGCGGCGGCGAGCCCAAGGATCTGTTCTTCGCGCCCATCGTCGCGGTCAAGAATCTCATGGCGAACGCGAAGACGACGATCGACGACTACGACCTGATCGAGGCGAACGAAGCGTTCGCCGTGCAGGCCCTGGCCGACGGGCGCGCCCTCGGCTGGGACTGGGAGCGCGTCAACGTGAACGGGGGCGCCATCGCCCTCGGGCATCCCATCGGCGCCTCGGGCGCGCGCGTGCTCACGACGCTGCTCTACGCCTTGCAGCATCGGAAGCAGACGACCGGACTCGCCACCCTGTGTCTCGGGGGCGGCAACGCCGTGGCCCTCAGCGTGGAGATGCTCTGATGCAGGCTCAAACCGCCCTGGTGTCCGCTCCGTCCGTCCCGGCCCGGCGGGCCCTCGCCGCCGCGCTCGGCGCCGCGCTGGTCGCGATCGCGGCCCAGATCGCGGTCCCGCTCCCCGGCACTCCGGTGCCGATGACGCTGCAACCGCTGGCCGTGCTGCTGGTGGGCGGGTGGCTCGGCGCCGGGCTCGGCGCCGGGTCGCTGGTCTTCTATCTCCTGCTCGGGGCGGCGGGTCTTCCCGTGTTCACGCCCTACGGCCTCCCCGGCATCGCCCGGTTGCTCGGGCCCACCGGGGGATACCTGCTCGCCTACCCGGTCGCCGCGTTCGCCGTCGGTCGCGTGGTGGGTGCTACTGACCCCGGGCGCAAGCCCGGGGTGGCCCGGCTGTCCCTCGCCGTGTTCACCGGCCTGGTGCTCATTCACCTCGGCGGCCTGGCTCAACTGCTGATTCTCACCGGCAGCGCGACGGGCGCGCTGCGACTCGGGACGCTCCCGTTTCTGATCGGCGACCTCGCGAAAGTCGCGATCGCCGTCCTGGCCCTGAAGCCAACCGTGAGTCCGCTGCGCGCGCGCCTATGACGGCGCGCGTTTCGTTTGCGCACCGGGCGCGAGCCCCCGCCGCCGCGGCCGCCTGGATTGCGGCGTTTGCCGTGGCGGGCGCGGCGGCTGGTTACGCCCTGACGCTCGTGCCGCTGCACGCGGACCCGCGCTGGGCGCTCGCGTGGAGCTCGTTGCCTTGGGCGGCCGGCTTCGGCCTGGCGACCTGGCTGGTGGGCCGCGTGCTCGAGCGCCGATCCTGGGAGGAGTTGGGCTGGCGCCCCCGCACGGGCATGGGCTGGTCCCTGCTGGTGGGCACCGCTCTGGGCGCGGGCATGGCGGCGTGCGCGGTGGGCCTGGCGGTGACCGCGGGTCGCGCCGGAATCACCGCCACGGCCGGGTGGAGCGGGTGGGGAGCAGCCGCCCTGCCGCTGGGCGTCGGATTCCTGCTCGCGGCGCTCGCCGAAGAGCTGGCCTTCCGGGGCTACCCGTTGCGCCGGCTCGCGGCCGCGACGGGCGTCGTCCCCGCCACGGCGCTGACCGCGCTCGGCTTCGGGCTCTTGCACCTCGGGAATCCCGGCGCCACGGCCTTCTCCACCGTCAATGTCGCGCTCGCGGGCGTGTGGCTCGCCGCCGCGCTGTTCTCGCCGGGCGCGATGCCGCTGGCCTGGGGCGCGCATTTCGGCTGGAACGCGACGCTGGCGCTCGGGTTCGCGGCGCCGGTGAGCGGCTACGCGTTCCCGCTGCCGGCGCTGCAGTATCGTCCGGGCGCGCACGCGTGGATCGACGGTGGGGCCTTCGGGCCGGAAGGCGGCGTGGTCGCGACCCTGATCATGCTGGGCGGCACCGCGGCCCTGGTCGCGTGGAGCCGGCGCGCACCGCGCCCGGATGCCGCGCCGTGAGCCGGGTGGCGGTGGTGGGAGCGGGGACGATGGGCAACGGGATCGCCCACGTGTTCGCGCAGCACGGGTGGGACACGGCGCTGATCGACGTAGCGCCCGGCCTGCTCGAGCGAGTGCTCGCGATCATCCGCGCCAACCTGGAGCGTCAGGTGAAGAAGGGGACGCTCACCACCGCGCAGCGCGACGCCGCGCTCGGGCGCATCCGGACGGCGTCGACGCTCGACGCCGTGGCGGACGCGGAGCTCGTCGTGGAAGCCGCGACGGAGCAGCCCGACGTCAAGTTCAGGATCTTCCGCGACCTGGACCGGCTGGCGCCACCGGCGGCGATCCTCGCCACGAACACCTCGTCGATCTCGATCACCACGATCGCCGCCCAGACCCGGCGGCCCGCCCAGGTGATCGGGATGCACTTCATGAATCCGGTCCCCGTGATGCAGCTGGTGGAGGTGATCCGCGGGCTCGAGACGGGCGAAGAGACCGTTGGGAAGGTTGTGGAGGTTGTGAAGGTTCTGGAAAAGATACCGGTCGTGGTGAGCGATGCGCCCGGGTTCGTGTCCAACCGCGTGCTCATGCCGATGATCAACGAGGCGGTCTTTTGCGTGATGGAAGGCGTGGCGACCCCCGAGGCGGTCGATACGGTGATGAAGCTCGGCATGAACCATCCGCTCGGGCCGCTGGCGCTCGCCGATCTGATCGGCCTGGACGTGTGTCTCGCGATCCTCGAGGTGCTGCAGCGCGACCTGGGCGACGACAAATACCGTCCGGCGCCGCTGTTGCGGAAGCTGGTCGCGGCGGGGTGGCTGGGCCGCAAGAGCGGCCGGGGCTTCTATGTCTATCGCGATTGAGCCGGCGGGTCTCTCGGAGACGCAGCGCCAGATCGTGGAGCTGGCGCGCGAGTTCGCGCGCACCCGCATCGAGCCGTTCGCGGCCGAGTGGGATCGCACCGCCCACTTCGCCCGCGACGTGATCGACGCGCTGGGCGCGCTCGGATTTCTCGGCATGTGCACGCCGGAGGAATACGACGGCATGGGTCTTGACACCGTGACCTACCTGCTCGCCCTCGAAGAGATCGCGGCGGCGGATGCCAGCATCGCCGTGTCGCTCTCGATCCACAACGCGATTCCCACGACGATGCTGGTGCGCCACGGCACGGCGGCCCAAAAGGAACGGTTCCTCAAGCGTATGGCCCGGGGGGAGCTGCTGGCAGGGTTCGCACTTTCGGAGCCCGAGTCCGGGTCGGACGCCGCCGCCCTGCGCACCCGCGCGGTGCGGGACGGCGACCGCTGGGTGCTGTCGGGCGCGAAGGCGTGGGCGACGAACGGCGCCACGGCCGACTTGATGATCGTGATGGCCCGCACGGAGCGCGGCATATCCGCCTTCATTGTGCCCACCGACGTGCCGGGTTATCGTCCGGGGAAGCCCGAGGAGAAGATGGGTCTGCGTGCCTCGAACACGGTCGCGCTGGCGCTCGAGGACGTGCGCCTGCCGGCCGACCGCCTGTTGGGCGAGGACGGGGCGGGGTTCGGGTACGCGATGGAGGGACTCGACGCCGGCCGGCTCGGGATCGCGGTGCAGGCGGTGGGTATCGCGCGCCGGGCGCTCGAGCACGCCGTCGCCTACTGCGACGAGCGCAAGCAGTTCGACCGGCCGCTGCGCGAGTTCGAAGCTGTGCAGTTCAAGCTCGCCGACATGGCCACGCGCGTGGAGGCGGCGCGTGCGCTGGCCCACGTCGCGGGCGCGCGCCGCGACCGGGGCGAGAGCGTCACCACCTCGGCGAGCATGGCCAAGCTGTTCGCGTCAGAGACCGCGATGTGGGTCACGACGCAAGCCGTCCAGCTGTTCGGCGGCTACGGCTACATGCGGGACTTCCCCGTGGAAAAGTTGTTCCGCGACGCCAAGGTTACGGAGATCTATGAGGGGACCAGTGAAATCCAGCGGATCCTCGTCGCGCGCGGTCTCTATCCCCGCGGCTGAGGAGATCCTTGCCTGAGCGGATTTACGTCGGCGCGGACCACGCCGGCTTTCAGTTGAAGGGACAGCTCGTGGAGGAGCTCAAGCGGCTCGGCTACGACCCCGTGGACGTGGGTCCGCAGGCGATGGACCCGGCCGACGACTTCCCCGACTTCGGCCGCCCCGTGGCGGAGGCCGTCAGCACGGGCAAGGCGCGGCGTGGCGTCCTCACCTGCGGCACAGGGCTGGGGATGGCGTACGTCGCCAACCGCTTCCCGCGCGTGCGGGCGGCCGTGGCCTGGAGCCCGGAGATCGCGGAGCTGGCGCGCAAGCACAACGACGCGAACGTGCTGGTGTTGCCCGCGCGCTTCGTGAGCGAGGAGGAAGGGTTGGAGATCCTGCACAAGTGGCTCGACACCGCGTTCGAGGGCGGGCGCCACGAGCGGCGCGTGGCCAAGATCGACTCATGATCGACCGGCGCGCACCGCTCTCCAAGGCGGACCCCGCGATCGCGCAGCTCATCCGCCGCGAGGTGGAGCGGCAGGAGCACGGCCTCGAGCTCATCGCGAGCGAGAACTTCGTCTCCGTCGCCGTGATGGAAGCGATGGGCACGGCCCTGACCAACAAGTACGCCGAAGGACTGCCCAAGAAGCGCTACTACGGCGGGTGCGAAGTGGTGGACGAGGTCGAGCAGCTCGCCATCGACCGCGCCAAGGCGTTGTTCAAGGCGGCGCACGTCAACGTGCAGCCGCACTCGGGGGCGCAGGCCAACATGGCCGCCTACCTCGCGGTCGCCAAGCCGGGCGACACGCTGCTCGGGCTGGCGCTGCCCCACGGCGGTCACCTGACGCACGGCGCGGCGGTCAACTTCTCGGGCAGCTTGTTCCGCGCCGTGTCGTACGGCGTCCGAGAGGAGACCGGCCGCATCGACTACGACGAGGTGCGCGCCATCGCGCGGCGCGAGCGGCCGCGCCTCTTGATCGGCGGGTCGTCGGCGTACGCCCGCATCATCGATTTCGCGGCGCTCAAGAGCATCGCCGACGAGGTCGGTGCCATTCTCGTCGTGGACATGGCGCACGTCGCCGGCCTCGTCGCCGCGGGTATCCATCCGTCGCCCGTGCCGCACGCGCAGATCGTGACCACCACCACCCACAAGACGCTGCGGGGCCCGAGGGGCGGTCTGATCCTGTGCCAGGAGACGTTCGCCAAGGACGTGGACAAGCAGGTGTTCCCGGGCCTCCAGGGCGGACCGCTCGAGCATGTGATCGCCGCGAAGGCCGTGGCCCTGGGCGAGGCCATGACCCCCGATTTCAAACGCTATGCGCAGCAGGTGGTCCGGAACGCGCAGGCGCTCGCTGCCGCGCTGGTGGAGCGCGGCTATGCCATCGTGTCGGGAGGCACCGACACCCATCTGATGCTGGCGGATCTCCGGTCCAAGCAGGTCACCGGCAAGGAAGCGCAGGAGCTGCTCGACCGGGCGAGCATCACTGTGAACAAGAACACCATCCCTGGCGATCCGCAGAAGGCCTTCGTCACGAGCGGGATCCGGATCGGCACGCCGGCCGTGACGACGCGAGGGCTCACCGAGACGGAGATGCATACCGTGGCGACACTCATCGATACCGTGCTCACCAGGAAGGACGACGCCACCATCGCGCGGGTGAAGGCGGAGGTGCGCGAGCTGACGGAGCAGTTCCCCCTGTACGCGGCACCGGCCCGCGCCACCGCGGCGGCGCGCCATGGCTGACACCGGCGGCTCGTCGGGGCGCCCCTCGCGGGGCTCGGGCTCGCTCACCGTGCATCCGGCCGAGGAGCTCGAAGTCTATTTCAACGAGGTGGCCCACGGCCGCCCGGTGGGCTTCGTCGCGTCCGCGAAATGGAAGCCTCCCACCGATATCTTCGAGACCGACGAGGCGCTCGTGGTCTACATGGACATCGCGGGCATGCGGTCCGAAGACTTCAGCGTCGAGTACGTGGACGGCATCCTCACGATCGCGGGCGAGCGGCAGGCGCGGCGCAACGAGGGCAAGCCCCACTACCACGCGATGGAAGTGCAGGTCGGGCCGTTCGAGCGCCGCTTCCGCCTGCCCGTCCCGGTGGATCCCGAAAGCATCCGCGCGAGCTACGAGCAGGGCTTTCTCGAAGTGTGGCTCGTCAAACTGCCGGCGCGCCTTTCGGGGCCGCAGTCGGTCCGGGTGCAGTAGGTGGATCGGCTTCCCGTCCTGCCGCTGGGGCGGCTGGTGGTCTACCCGCACGTGGTGCTGCCGATGGCGCTCACGGACCCGTCCGCCGTGCGGCTCATCGACGAAGTCGTCCAGGGCAACAAGCGGCTGCTCCTCGGCGTGGTGAAGCCGCTGGGCGGCGCCGAGCCCCCCGAGGGGGCCGTCATGCATGCTCGGGCGGACGAGCTGTACGAAGTCGGCACGCTCAGCACGGTCGTGCGCATGCTGAAGCTGGGCGATGGCTCGGTGCGGGTGATGGTGCAGGGCCTGGAGCGCGCCCGGCTCGGGGAGATCACGCCCGCCGAGCACTGGCTGGTGGCGGCCTATGAGACGTTCAGCGACGCCCAGCCGGAGGATGCGCGCACCGAGGCGCTGAAGCGCACCGTCCACGCGCAGTTCTCCCGGGTCATCGACATCGCCCCCTATTTGGGCGAGGAGTTGCACGAGGTGCTCGTCGGCATCACCGACGCCGGCAAGCTCGCCGACTTCGTGGCCGCCAACCTGGACCTCGCCCTCCCGGCCAAGGCCGAGCTGCTGGCCCTCGACGACGTGAATCGCCGGCTGGAGCGGCTGGCGGAGCTGCTCGGCCAGGAGCTGCAGGTGCTCGAGGTCGGCAGCCAGATCCAGGAGAAGGTGCGCACGCGGCTGGACCAGAACCAGCGCGAGTACGTGCTGCGCGAGCAGCTGCGCGTGATCCGCCAAGAGCTGGGCGAAGAGGACGCGGACGACGAGCTGACCGAGCTGGCGCACCGGCTCGAGGCCGCCGGCCTGCCCGAGGAAGCCACCAAGGTGGCGGAGCGCGAGCTCAAGCGGCTGCGGCAAATGTCGCCCCAGTCGGCCGAGTACCATGTGGCGCGCACCTACCTGGAGGTGTTCGCGACCCTGCCGTGGAACCGCACCTCGGACGACCGGCTCGACCTGAAGGCCGCGCGCGACATCCTGGACCGCGATCACTACGATCTCAAGACCGTCAAAGAGCGCATCCTCGAGTATCTCGCCGTGCGCACGCTCAACCGCGCGGCGCGCGGCAGCATCATGTGCTTCGTGGGACCGCCGGGCGTGGGCAAGACGTCGCTCGGCCAGAGCATCGCGGAGGCGCTGGGCCGCCGCTTCACCCGCGTGTCGCTCGGCGGCGTGCGCGACGAGGCGGAGGTGCGCGGGCACCGCCGCACCTACGTCGGCGCGCTCCCGGGGCGCATCATCCACGCGCTGCAGCGCTGCGAGACGCGCAACCCCCTGTTGATGCTCGACGAAGTGGACAAGATGGGCGCCGATGTGCGCGGCGATCCGACCGCCGCACTGCTCGAGGTGCTCGACCCGGCGCAGAACACCACGTTCGTGGACCACTACCTCGAGGTGCCGTTCGATCTGTCGGGCGTCATGTTCATCGCCACCGCCAACAGCCTCGCACCGATTCCCGACCCGCTGCTCGACCGCATGGAAGTGCTCACCCTGCCCGGGTACACCCCGGGGGAGAAGCTGGCGATCGCCAAGCGCTACCTGCTCCCGCGGCAGCTGACCGAGACGGGTCTCACGACCGAGCGTGCCGGCATCGCCGACGGCGCGCTGGAGCGGCTCATCGCCGAGTACACGCGCGAAGCCGGGGTACGCCAGCTGGAGCGCGAAATCCAGGGCGTGCTCCGCAAGGCCGCCCTCGACGTCGTCGAGGGGCGCGCCGCGAGCGTCAAGATCACCGCCAAGAACCTCGAGAAGTTCGCCGGCCAGCCCACGGTGCAGAGCGAAGTGGCGGGCCGCATTCCGGAGGTGGGTGTCGCGACGGGACTCGCGTGGACGCCGGTGGGCGGCGACATCATGTTCATCGAGGCGATCCAGATGCCGGGCAAGGGGCTGATCACGCTCACCGGCCAGCTGGGCGACGTGATGAAGGAGTCCGCCCAGGCGGCGTGGAGCCTGCTGCGGGCCCGGGCCGGCCCGCTGGGGATCCCGCTCGAGGCGTTCACGCAAACCGACGTGCACCTGCACTTGCCCGCGGGGGCGGTGCCCAAGGACGGCCCGTCGGCGGGGATCGCCATCGCCACGGCGCTGGCGTCGCTGTTGTGCCGCCGCCCGGCGCGGCACGACGTGGCGATGACCGGGGAGCTGACGCTGCGCGGCCGCGTGCTGCCGATCGGCGGGCTCAAGGAGAAGCTCACGGCCGCGGCCCGCGCCGGCGTGAAGATGGTGCTCGTGCCGGCCCGCAATCAGAGCGACATTGTGGAGGTCCCGGACGAAGTGAAGCAGCTGCTCGAGATCACTCCCGTGGAAACGATCGATGAAGTGCTCGCCCTGGCGCTGCTCGAGCCGCGTCCCACCCGGCCCGTGGCCGTGCGCGCCCGTCCCTCGGGGCCGACGGAGGCCCGGCCGTGAGCGATTTCGCGACGCTGGAAGAGGCGTTCGCGCGCATCGAGCAGCAGGAGGGGCGCTACGCCGAGCGCGGCTACCTGTTCGTGCTGGCGGCGCTCGAGTACGCCCAGGGGAAGCTCCCCGCGCGTCGCCACATCTCCGGAGCCGAGCTCGCCTGGGCGTGCCGCGACTTCGCGCTCGACCAGTTCGGCCTGCTCGCGCCGACCGTCCTCGCGCACTGGGGTATCACCAGCACCGAGGACCTCGGCCGCATCGTCTTCACGCTGATCGATGTCGGACTGCTGGCGCGCCAGCCGAGCGACAAGCTCGAGGACTTCGAGCGGGTGTATGAGTTCGCCGAAGTGTTCCGCACCGGCTACCGCTGGCCCGGCGTGGAGCGCGGGTAGCGGGAGTCGGATCGGGTGAAGGGGGTGCCGTATGGAGGACGTGAAAGAATGGCCCGCCTGCCGGAAGTGTCAGCAAGGTCTCCTGATCCCGTTGTCGGACTACGGCCGCGACGGGGCGCCGATCACCTACAAGGCCTGGGTCTGCACGAACCCCGACTGCGGGTTCAATATACGCATCGATAACGGAGAGATCTCCTTCGGTCGGGCGATCGGCCAGAGCTTCAAGTAAGCTTGGACGCCGTGCGCGCGCCCGCGGTGAGCGGGCGCTTCTACCCCGCGGTGCCGGCGCAGCTCGACCGCACCGTGCGGGAGCTGCTCGAGTCGGTGGGTGGCGCGCGGCCCGCGCCGGCGCGCGCCGCCGTCGCTCCGCACGCGGGGTATCCCTACTCGGGACGCACGGCGGCGCACGTGTTCGCGCGCCTCGAGATCCCGCCGCTCGTGGTGATTCTCGCGCCCAACCACACGGGCGTGTGCCGGGCTCGGGGCGGGGCGTCGCTGTGGGAGGCCGGCGCGTTTCGCACGCCGCTGGGCGACGTGGGCGTCGACGAGGAATTCGCCCGGGCGCTCGTCGCCGCGTCGCCCCTGGTGGGACCGGACCACGCGGCCCACACCGGCGAACATGCCGTGGAGGTGGAGCTGCCGTTCCTCCAGGTGCGGCGCGCCGACGTGCGGATCGTCCCGCTGGTGCTCGCGTGGGACGCGTGGCAAGGCTGCCTCGAGCTGGGCGAGACGCTCGCCGGGCTCGTGGGCCGCTGGCCGCAGCCCGTGCTGCTGCTCGCGTCGAGCGACCTGAATCACTATGAGCCGGCCACCGTCTCGGAGCGCAAGGACCGGCGGGCGCTCGAGGCGATCGCCGCGCTCGACGGGGCGGAGCTGCTGCGTCGCTGCCGCGCCGAAGGGATCTCGATGTGCGGCCGGGCGCCCACCGCCACCGTGCTCGCCGCGGCGCGGGCGCTTGGCGCGCGGGCGGCCGAGGTGGTGGACTATAGCCACTCCGGGCTGGTGTCGGGGGACGAGGAGGCCGTGGTGGGATACGGAGGGGTGGTGATCCCGTGAACCCGATCCCCGTGCTGTCCGCGACCGAGGCCGCCGGGTGGGATTCGGCCGCGCGCACCCAGTATCGGATTCCTTCGCGCGTGCTGATGGAGGCCGCCGGACGCGCCGTCGCCCACATCGTGCTGCGCGAGTACCCCGCGGTGCTCGCCCGCGGCGCTCTCGTCGTCGCGGGCGCAGGCAACAACGGCGGCGACGGCTGGGTGGCCGCGCGGGCGCTGCACGCCGGTGGCGTGCCCGTGTGGGTCGCCGCCCTCGACCCCAAGACCGACGATGCGATCGACAACCGCGCGCTGGCGCGCGTGGACGGCGTGCGCGAGATCGGGCGCGACGAGCCGTGGCCCGCCGCCGCCGTCGCGCTGGACGCGCTGCTCGGCACCGGCGCGACGGGGCCGGCCCGGGGCGACGTGCTCGCGCTGGCGCAGCGACTCGTCACCTACGGCGCTCCCATTGTCGCCGTGGACGGCCCGACGGGGCTCGACCTCTCGAGCGGCGAGGCGCACGGTCCCGTGCGCGCGGCGCTCTCGATCACGTTCGGCGGCGCCCGCCGGGGACACCTGGTAGCCCGGGAATGGTGCGGCAAGCTGATCGTCGTGGACATCGGGTTCCCGCCGCCCGATCCCGCCTGGCCCGTGCTCGTGAGCGATCTCTGGGCGGGCGCGCACCTCCCCAGGCTCGCGCCCACGATGCACAAAGGCGACCGCGGCCGGGTGACGGTCGTGGGCGGCTCGAACGGGATGACGGGCGCCGCGCTGCACGCGGCGCGCGCCGCCCTCGCCGCCGGCGCGGGCCTCGTCAAGCTCGTCGCCGCACAGGAGACGATCACCGCGGCGCGCGCCAGCCTGCCCGATGTGCTGACCGTCGAGTCGGCCCTCGGACCGGAGCTCGAGCCCGACGCGGCGGATGCGCTCGAATGGGCCGACGCCCTCGTCGTCGGGCCCGGGCTGGGGCGCGAGCCGCCGCGGGCGTCGTTCCTCCAGGCCGTGCTGGGCCGCCGGCCGGTTCCGACCGTGCTCGATGCCGATGCCCTGGCGCTGTTCCAAGGCTCCGCCCCCGAGCGACCGGTGGTCCTGACACCGCACCTGGGGGAGTTCCGCGCCCAGTTCGGCGATCAGCTGGCCGATGAGGCCGCCAACGACCGCTGGGCGGCCGCGGCGAAAGCCGCGCAGCGGGTGAAAGGAACGGTCGTCCTGAAGGGCGTGCCGACCGTGATCGCCGACCTGCGCGGGCCCGCGCACGTGGTGGCGAGCGGCAACCCCGGGCTCGCCACGGGCGGCTCGGGCGACCTGCTCGCCGGTTTCATCGGCGCGTTTCTGGCGCGCGGCAGCGTCGGGCCTGAGGCGGCCGCGCTCGGCGCCCACGCCCTGGGCCGCGCCGCGGAGCAGGGGGCGCGCCAGTGGACGGCCCGCAGCCTGCGACCCGCCGACGTGCTGGCCGCGCTCCCCGAGATCTGGCGCGCCTGGGCGAACCCGCAGCTGCCCGGCGGGGGGCCGCCAGTCCTGGCGGTGCTGGAGCCGCCGGAGACGGCGTGAGCACACGGGGCGGAGCGCTCCGCCTGGGAACAGGCGGAGAGTTCGACCGCCTGCGCGCCATCTTCGCGAGCCTCGGCGCCGCCGGACGCGGGCTGGGCGACGACTGCGGGCTGCTGCGCATCGGGGCGCGCACCCTCGCCCTGAGCATCGACCTCTCCCTCGAGGGCGTGCACTTCCGCACCGACTGGCTCTCGTTCCGCGAGATCGGCTGGCGTGCGACCGCCGCAGCGCTGTCCGATCTCGCAGCGGAGGGGGCCACGCCGCTCGGCGTGTTGGTCTCGGTGGGACTGCCCGGAAAGGGCCGGGGAAGGGGGAAGGGGCGCCGAGATCCCGCGGCGGAGATCATGACAGGGGTCGGCGCCGCCGCGCGCAGCGTGGCAGCGACGGTCCTCGGCGGAGACTTGGTCCGCTCGCCCCGTTACCTCGTGGACGTCTGCGTGCTGGGGCTCGCCGCACGGCCGGTGCGGCGCAGCGGCGCGCATGCCGGTGACGGGCTGTGGGTGACGGGACGGCTCGGGGGAGCGGGGCTCGCGCTTGCCGCCCTCAGGGCGCGGCGCCGTCTCGCCCCGGCGCTGCGGCGCCGCTTCGCGCGCCCGGTGCCGCGCATCGCGGCCGGCCTCTGGCTGGGTCGACACGACGCGCGCGCGATGATCGACCTTTCCGACGGCTTGAGCGGCGATGCCGCTCACCTTGCCGCGGCGTCGGGGGTGGCGATCGCGATCGAGCTGGAGCGGGTGCCTTGCTGGCCCGGTGTCACGCCCCGCGCCGCAGCGCGGAGCGGCGAGGAGTACGAGCTGCTCGTCGCGCTTCCCCAGCGCTTTGGCGAGCGAGACGCACGGACGTTCCGGCGCGCCACCGGGTTGCCGCTGACCCGGATCGGACGGTGTGTGGCGGGTCGGGGCGTTCGGATGACGGACCACGGGCGACCCGTCACACTGCCTCGCTCCTTCGATCACTTTCCCGGCCGATGATCCGCACCGCCTGGTTCGCCGTGGTCCTTTTCTTCTCGAGCGTGCTGCATGCCGGCGGGGTGATCGCGGCGGCGCTCCTGGGCGTGAAACGCCGGCGCGGTGGTGGGGGAGTGTACGACTGGGGCACGAACGACTGGTCGCGCGACCTGTTGCGCGCGGCCGGCACGCCGGTGCGGGTGGTGGGGCTCGAACGCGTGCCCGCCGGTCCGGTGGTGTACGCGTCGAACCATTCGTCCATGTTCGACATCTGGGCGCTCGCGGCCACCCTGCCCGGCTCGGTGCGGTTCGTGGCGAAGCACGAGCTGGCGCGCATTCCGCTGCTGGGCCGCGCCATGATCACCGCCGGGCACATCATGATCGACCGGGCGCACCCAGCCCGCGCCCTCGAGGCATATCAGCGGGCGGCGGCGGTGATCGGCAGCGGCATCTCGGCCGTGGTGTTCCCCGAAGGTACGCGCAGCCGTACCGGAGAGCTGCTGCCGTTCAAGAACGCGCCGTTCGGCCTCGCGATCGCGGCGCATGTCCCGGTCGTGCCGGTCTACGTGCACGACACATTCGCCATCATGCCCAAGGGACGTTTTTTTCTGCGGCCCCGGCCGATCCGCATCGAGATCGGCGATCCGATCTCCACGGTCGACCTGACGCTGGAGCGGCGCCAGGAGCTGCGCGACCGCGTGCGCGCCGCGGTGGTTCGGCTCAAAGCGCGCGTTGACGCGGACGCCTCCGACCGCTAGGGTACGGGCCATCATGAGCACGATCATTGCGGTGCACGCGCGCGAGATCCTGGACAGCCGGGGCAACCCGACCATCGAGGCGGACGTCACGCTGTCGAGCGGCGCGGCCGGCCGGGCGGCGGTGCCGAGCGGGGCCTCCACAGGTGAGCACGAGGCGGTCGAGCTGCGCGACGGCGATCAAAAGCGCTTCGGCGGGAAGGGCGTGCTCGAGGCGGTGAAGAACGTCAACGAGGTCATCGCGCCGCGTCTCGAAGGCATGTCGGCCGAGGATCAGATCGTAGTCGACTACGCCATGCTCGATCTCGACGGCACGCCCAACAAGAGCCACCTGGGCGCGAACGCCGTCCTGTCCGTGTCGATGGCCGTGGCGCGCGCGGCAGCCCAGGATGCCGGGCTCACCTTGTACCGCTATCTCGGCGGGCCGGTGCGCAACGTCCTCCCCGTGCCGATGATGAACATCCTCAACGGTGGGGCGCACGCGGCCAACAACGTGGACTTTCAGGAGTTCATGATCGTCCCGATCGGCGCGGAATCGTTCGCGGAGGGCCTGCGCACGGGCGTCGAGGTGTTCCACGGACTCAAGAAGGTGCTCGCCAAGCGCAACCTCTCCACGGCGGTGGGCGACGAAGGCGGGTTCGCGCCCAATCTCCCGAGCGACGAGGCCGCGCTCGAGGCGGTGATCGCCGGCATCGAGGGCGCGGGCTTCGAGCCCGGGAAGGACGTGGCCATCGCGCTCGACCCGGCCGCGTCCGAGCTGTACCAGGACGGCATGTACGTGTTCAAGAAGAGCGGGGCGGGGTCGAAGTCGGCGGAGGACATGATCGCGCTCTACAAGAGCTGGATCGATCGCTACCCCATCGTGTCGATCGAAGACGGCCTGGCGGAGGACGACTGGACGGGGTGGGCGAAGCTGACGGAAGCGCTGTCGGCCCGCGTGCAGCTCGTGGGCGACGACCTCTTCTGCACCAACGTCGAGCGGCTCGACCGCGGCATCGAGGAAGGCGTCGCGAATGCGATCCTCATCAAGCTGAACCAGATCGGGACGCTCACCGAGACGCTGCAGTGCATCGAGCACGCGCGCTCCAACGGCTACGGCGCCGTGATCTCGCACCGCTCCGGCGAGACGGAAGACACGTTCATCGCGGATCTCGCGGTGGCGACCGGCGTGGGTCAGATCAAGACGGGCAGCGCCTCGCGCACCGACCGCGTCGCGAAGTACAACCAGTTGCTGCGCATCGCCGAGGACCTGGGCGACGCGGCCTATTATCCCGGCCGCCACCTGTACGGCCTGTGACCCGGACCCGCCTGGTCGCTCTCGCGGCGGGACTCGTGCTCGCCGGACTCGCGTTCCAGGCCGGCGAGTACAGCACGCTGGACTGGCTCACGCTGCGCCGCCAACGGGTCGAGGAGCGTCGCGCCGTGCGCGACCTCGAGCTGGAGCTCGACTCGCTGCAGCGCTTGGCGCGCGGACTCGAGCAAGACGCCGCCGCTCAGGAGCGGGCGGCGCGGGAGCAATTCGGGATGATCCGGAAGGGAGAGCTGCTGTATCGCCTGGTGCCGCCGCCCTGACGCCCGTCAGGGGACGACGATACCGCCGGAGAGCGTGATCGCCTCCATCGTCTCGTTGCCGCCGGGCCCCCCCCCTCCCAGCAGCGCGTCGTCCATGCGGTAGGAGAGGCGCAGCCACACACGCTGCCGCGGCGGCTGATACACGACGCCGGCCTCGCCCCCCTGGATCCGGCGGGCCCCGGTCGGCAGGTTCACGTCGGACGCGAGCGCCCGCCACACCTCGAGATAGCTCCCCAGTTTCCCCACGACGATCGGGGCGTCCACGCGCGCCCGCGCCTGCCAGAACACCCAGCGCTCGGTGCTCGAATCCGTCACATACGCCCGCACCACCGGCCCGACGGTCATTTCCAGCCAGGGCGCCAGCCGCCCGCCCACGTATACGGTGCCCTGCACGAGGTCGAGCGGCGGCGCGGTGGCGGCGGCGCTGGATGGCTTGAGCTGACCTTCCAACAGGCCCAGGCCGAACAACAGCCCGTTGACGACGAGCCGCCCTTCACCGCCGAATCCCGGACCGCGCAGCGACGCGCGGGCGAGACCCGTGTCGCTGTGCACCCACATCATGAACGCATCGGCCCGCAGGGCGATGCTGGACTGACGTTGGGCAGTCGCCGCCGACGTCGCCAACATCAGCGCGCACGTCGCCGCGAGCCTCTTCACGGCGCCCGCTCCGCGACCGTGACCGGCCCGGTCCGAATCAGCAGACGTGCCGATCCGCGGCGCTTGGCGTTCTCGCTCTTCACGGCTTCGACGCGCCGCTGCCACTCGGCGCGCGCCGGCGCGTTGGCGCGGATGTTGGCCTCGATCGGCCGGGGTTGGTGGGCGAAGAATCCCACCAGCCCCGCGATGCTGACCGCGGCGGCCACGACGAACCGGGCCCCGGTCGCGTCACCACTGCGGCCGAACAGCGCCGGCAGCGCGACCACGGCGCCGCCCGCGAGCGTCCCCGCCGCCAGCGAGCCCAGGGCCGGCGAGGCCGACGTGCGCTCGGGCAGGAGCGTGGGTGCAGTCGGCGGCGGCGGCCAGGACAAGGTGTCGGGCGGCTCCTGCGTGATGTCCAACGTGACCTGCAGCGGGCGCGGTCCATCTTCCGTCGCCGGGTTGGGCGCCACGCGCAGCACGTAGTGGCCGTCTTCCGGCAGAGCCCCACCGTCGGTGGTGGTCCCATCCCAGGTCACGACGAGGCTGTCGGCGATCCGTCCGTTCCACAACGTCCGTACCGGTGTCCCATCGTCGCGCGCCAGCGTGACCTGCACGGGCAGCACCGACGTCGTGATCACCCGAGCCGTGAACGACTCCTTGGTCCGCGGGCGCAACTCCATGGATGGCGGTACCTGGACGGACAGCACCTTGGTTGAGCGGCGCACTTCCTCGTACAGGTTGGTGACTTGGGGCGGAAAGATGAGCTCGTCCGGCCGGTAGCGGGGATCGAGCCGCACCAGATCCCGGAAGGCAGCGGCCGCGGAATCACGCTGCTGCTGGAACAGCTCGGTCGCCGCGAGATACGACAGGGCCCGCGCCCGCTGCGAGTCCGCCAGCGCCATGGGCTGCCGGTGCAGCAGGCTCTCGCGCAAGAGCGCCACCGCCGCGTCGTACTCGAGCCGTTGATAGGCCCGCACCCCCTGCTGTAAGAGATCGTTGGCCGACTGCGCCGGGAGGCGGGACGCGGCGGCGAGGAGCAGCGCGACGACCCTCAGGGCCCGAGACACCGCTAGCGCTCCACCAGAGCGATGTCCGTGATTCGCAGCCGCTGGCCGGATGCCAGCTCGATCTTGCGCTCATAGGGACGGAACCCGTCGCGTTCGACCCGCAGCAGGTGCGATCCGGATGCCACCTGGAGGTCGATTTGCGGCGTGTTTCCCACCGGTTGGCCGTCGACGTACACGCTGCCCCAGGGAACCGAGTTGACCGACAGCAGTGCCGGTTCCGCGGGTGGGGGAGGGGCCGGCCGCTCGACGCGCCGCGGGGGTGGCGAGGCTGCCGGCGTCGTGCGCCGCGCCGCGAGTGCTCGCTTGACCGGCACGGGCTCCGGGCGGCGGCGCACCGGTTCGCGTGGCGGCTCGGGTGGTGGTGTCTCGACCGCCGCCGCGGCCGTGTCGGCGCGCGCGCCCTGCGGCGCAGGCGATGGCACCGATTGCGCGGGAGGAATGCTGGCGTCGTAGGCCGTGGTCTGCGACGCGGGCGCGGACGACGTGCCGAGCCACACCGCGCCCCCGCCCACGACGATCACCAGCGCGGCGGCGGCCACGAGCCGGCCCGGGTGGCGCGCCGGGGGACGCGACGGCCGCTCCCGTTCTTCGTCTTCTTCGTCGTCATCGGCCACGATCACCACCGGCGCGCGCGGGTTGCGCTGCTGCGGCGGCCCTTCGAACCAGGACGCCGCCGGAGCGGCGGCCGGGGCCGCGGCGGTGGGGTCGCCGAGGGCGGTGACGAAGTCGAGCACCGTGGGGAACCGCTCGGCGGGCCGGCTGCTCAAGGCCCGGCGCAGCGCCTGCGACACGTGCAGCGGAATGTCGCCGCGGCCGTCCAGCAACCGGGAGAGCGGCGGCGCGTCGCGCACTGGTGTTCCGGTGAGGCACTCGTACGCGAGCGCCGCCAGCGCGTACTGATCCGCGCGCGGCCCCGGCTCGCTGGCACGCGCTTCGTCGGGCGGTACCTGGAACACCCCCCCGACCAGGAAGTCGCTCACCTGCACCCACTCGTTCGCGCCGACGACGACGCAGTCGGATCGCAGACCTCCGTGCGCCAAGCCCCGCCGGTGCGCGTGGTCCAGCGCGCTCGCCACTTGCTCCAGGATGCGGACGCAGGTCCCGACCTCCAGCGCGCCGACCGTCTCGAGCATGTTCTCGAGCGAGCGACCGTCCACGCGCTTCGTGGCGTACCACAGGAAGTGGTCGGTGCCGCCGAAGCGAAACGGCGGCAGGATGTGCGAGTGCTCGAGCTGCATGGCGGCTTCGGCGGCGCGCGCGAACCGATCCGCCGCCGGTCCCAGCTGCTGGCGCGCGATGGCCTTGAGCGTCAGTAGGTGATCGGCCTCGTCGGAGGCACAGTACACGATCGGCTCGGGCGACCCGCGCAGCAGCGCCTCGATGCGAAACGCCGCCGACAGCTCGCGCCGCGCGTCGAGCTCGGTCGGGACGAGCTCGACTTCCTCGGCGACGGCCGTCGACGCCTGCGAGCCGTGCGGATCCGTGGGCGTGGACCCGCCGGCCGGCGTGGTGCGGCGCCCTCGCGCGGCGCGCGCGGGGGGCGTGGGCTGGGCGGCATCACCGGCCGCCCGCGCGTCGGGCGAATAGCCGCACAGCACGCAGGTGCGCGCACCCTCGGGGATGTCGGCGAGGAAACAGCGGGGACAGCGCACTACAGCACCGAGATAAAGAAGTGAGAGCTATCCACGTTGCCTAGCTGGGTATTGCCTGCCTGCAGCATGTAATAGTCGGTCCCCCCCTGGTCGATACTCAGGTCCGCGAACGTAGCGACCCCGTTCACCGTGGGTTGGAGCAACGTACCGCTCAAGGTACCTGCTCTGAGCAAACCGCCGTTGTGGCCGATCGCGATCGTGATGCTGCCGCTGAACGTGGGCACGATATTGTTCTGGTCGTCCACCGCCGCCACCTGGACGGGCGGCGAGATCGTCGCACCTGGCGCCGTGCTGGTCGGCTGTTTCACGAACACGAGCTTCGTTGCCGGGCCCGTGGTCGGCGGCGTCGCCGTGACGTCGAACGCGGTGCTGGTATCGCCGGCGAAGGACGCTGCCGCCGCGGTCAGTGTATACCCCGACCCGATCTGGTCGATGCTTAAGTTAGCGAAAGTCGCGACGCCGTTCACGGCGGCGACCTGCGTCGAGCCCCTTCTGAGTTGACCCTCACTCACCAGGCCCCCGTTGTATCCGATGGCGACCGTCACATTTCCCGTGAAGGTCGCGACGACGGTCCCGGTGGAATCGAATGCTGTGACCTGCACGGGCGGGATGGTGCTGTCCTTCATTGTACTGCGTGGTTGGGTCGTGAAGGTGAGTCGGTTCTTCGTCGACCCGGCGGGCGGTGCGTGCGTGCTGCCCGAAGTTTGGAACAGCTTGTCGAAATGACAGCCAACAGCCAATGCGACGAGGAATGCAAGGCGTAGTGTCTTCATAGCCTCTTGAAGGTATGCAAGCGTCACACCGCGTCGACGTGGTTGCTGTGCTCGTGTGTAGGGAGATCTCCGGGCGCCGTGCTCAGCACATGTTGCTTCGACGCAACGGGTGTCTCGTCGCACCCACGGTGGACTATGTTCAGGGGAAGGAAAACACAACGGCCGGCGTCGATTCGACGCCGGCCGTTTTAGTCGCGCGACCTACTTCGTCTTCATGGACTACTGAGGTTGGCGAAATCGATGAAGCTCGCGCCGCTCCCGTCCAACAGGAGCGTGATGCTGTACCCGAAGCCACCGGGGCAACCGGGCCCATCTCCGGGGAAGGTCTGGTGCCAATTGGCCTGCAGCACTTCGCACACCGCGTAGGTGCCGGTCGGCAGACCCGTGAAGCGATAGTTCCCCGAGGCGTCCGTCGTCACCCCGCCCGAGACCGGACCGCTGAGCTGGACGCACCAGCCCGCGAGGCCGGGCCACGGCGAGGCGTCAGAGTACACCTGCCCGTCGATGGTAACCGATCCACCACCGGCCGGAGCGCTGCCGCACGCCCCTGTCGTGGACGGAGGAGGCTGCGGAGGCGGCGGAGGCGTCCCCGGGTCCGTTACGGGATCGGGGCACTTGTTGATGGTTTCCCCAGGGCGTAGCGCCGCACGCATGGCGCAGTGGGCCGCATCGTGGCCCAGCCCAGGATTGTCCAGCGAGCCGGTGGCCTGAGGCGCACCTTTGGCTGGCTTGATCTCGCGCACATGTTGGGCCACGCTGGTGACGAACGGCGTGGCGACCAAGGCGAGAACGACCACGAGCACTCGGTTCACAGTGTCTCTCCTAGCTCAGTAGGGCTGAGGAGGGGCGCTGCGCCCTCAGCGACAGTCAGGTGGTGGGTATTTCCCTAGGTCCACCCGGCACGACGAAGTTCGCGCGCCGTGGCCTGGGGGTCTGTGTGGCGCGTCACGCGGTTGCGTAAGGTCAAGTCCGTCGGGCACTTGTGTGGAGCAAGCGGAATTCGTGCTCAACCGCCGCGGCACTGCCGCCGCCGAGCGTGCTACGCTAGGTTGTTCTCCTGCATTTACGGCGGCGTAGCTCAGCTGGTTAGAGCAGCGGAATCATAATCCGCGGGTCGTCGGTTCGAGTCCGACCGCCGCTACTAGAGCCGGACCGGGAGCGAGGTGGTGCCATGTCGCATCGCTGGGCGGGGCCTACCGAACTCCTCGTAACACTCTCTCTCCTCGTCGTCTCGTGCCGCTCGTCCCGAACACCGGCGTGGCTGGCCCAGCGGGCCCGCCAGGAAGTCGAGCTGGCCGCGCGCTCGCACGTGGCGCACGACTTCCGATTCACGGATCAGAGGCAGGCCAGCGGGATCACCTTTCAGAACCGGATCGTGGACGACGCCGGCAGGAGCTACAAACTGGCGCACTACGACCACGGGAGCGGCGTGTGCGCCGCGGACGTCGATGGCGATGGTCTCCCCGATCTCTATTTCGTGACGCAGCTCGGAACCAACCAGCTCTGGAAAAACGCCGGCGGCGGCCGGTTCGTGGACATCACCGCCCAAGCCGGGCTGGCCATGCCCGATGCGATCGGCGTGGGGTGCGTGTTCGCCGACATCGATAACGATGGCGACCCTGACTTGTTCGTCACGACCGTGCGCCATGGGAATCGGCTGTTCGAGAATCTCGGGAACGGGACGTTTCGCGACATCACCGCGCAGGCGGGCGTGGGATACGTGGGCCACTCCTCCGGCGCGGTGTTCTTCGACTATGACGGCGACGGCCTGCTCGACCTGTTCCTCACCAACGTCGGCGTGTACACCAGCAACGCGCGTGGGTCGGGTGGCTACTATGTCGCGCTGAGCGACGCGTTCCTTGGGCATCTCCATCCCGAGCGCGCCGAAGCGAGCATTCTCTACCACAACCTGGGCGGCAACCGGTTCAAGGATGTGAGCCGCGAGGTCGGGCTGGTGGATCTCAGCTGGAGCGGCGACGCCACGCCGTTCGACGTGAACGACGACGGGTTTCCCGACCTCTATGTCCTGGACATGCAGGGTGGGGATCACGTCTGGCTCAATGAGGGGGGAAAGCGGTTTCACGACGCGACCGCGAAATACTTCCCGAAGACTCCCTGGGGTTCCATGGGGGCGAAAGTGTTCGACTTCGACGGCGATGGTCGGCTCGACGTCTTCGTCACCAGCATGCATCCGGATATGTGGGTCAACGTCGCCCCGGGCGATTGGACGGCCGAGGCTCGCAAGGCCGACACCGCAACAGTGGCCGGGGGGATGATTCCCGGAGGGAAGGGTCGCTTCATCTTCGGCAACGAGCTATTCGCCAACCGGGGCGGCGGCCGATTCGAGGAGATTTCCGACTCCGTGGGCGTGGAGACGTATTGGCCCTGGGGGCCGAGCGTGGACGATTTCAACGCCGACGGATGGGACGACATCTTCATCGCCGCGGGCATGAACTTCCCCTACCGCTACGGAATCAACTCCGTGCTGCTGAACGAGGCAGGAAAGCACTTTCTCCCGAGCGAATTCGTGGTGGGGGTCGAGCCGCGGCCGAACGGCGTCACCCAGCAGGTCTGGTTCACCCTCGACTGTAACGGAGCGGACCGGGACCATCCGTTCTGTGGTCCGTGTGCCCACCCGGAATCGATGGGGGGGGCGTGTCGTGTGGATGCTGCGGGCCGCTTGACCATGATGGGCTCGCTCGGCACGCGCTCCGCGGTGGCCCTCGACCTGGACGACGACGGCGATCTCGACATCGTCACCAACGAGTTCAATGCCGGGCCGCAGGTGCTGGTGAGCGATCTCGCGCAACGACACGCGATCCATTTCCTGAAGGTCCGGCTGCACGGCACGCGCTCGAACCGTGAGGGGCTCGGCGCGCAGGTGACCGTCGTCCTCCCCGACGGGCGCCGCATCCTCAAGCCGCTCGACGGCAAATCCGGATACCTCTCCCAGAGCGACCTGCCGCTCTATTTCGGGCTCGCGGGCTGGGACCACGCCGGGGGGATCGACGTGCGCTGGCCCTCGGGTCGACGCCAAAGCGTGGCCGGTCCCCTCAAGGCCGGCCGGACCATCGAGCTGGTCGAGCCGTAGGCCGCTAGCGCCGCTCGAGCCCCGGCCAAATCACCGGGCGGATGTCGCGCGAGCGCTCCGCCGCGTATGCCTGGGCGGCGCCCAGCAGCGCTTCGTATTCGGAGCGCCACGTGGCCGGCATGTTGGCGCGAAAGTAGGCGGCGGTCATCACCGCGCCCGTGGGGCGCTCGGCCGCGCCGTGGCCCACCGCCACGACATCGCCCAGAAAACAGGTCGAGCTCCCGGTGTCCATCACATTCACCACCCGGCACTCGAAGTGTGCGTAGCAGTCGTCCAGCACGGGCGCCCCGAGCACGCGGGGCCGGTGGGCGATGCCGGCCAGCTTGTCGCGCTCCCGACCGCTCACGAAGCCGAGCCGGTGGATCAGCTCGAACTGATCGTCGCGCAGCAGGTGCAGCACGAAGCGCCCGGTCTCGAAAATCAGGTCGTGGCTGAAGTTGAACTTGTGGATGTAGACGGACAGCCGCGGCACCGTCGGAGCGATCGAGGCGCGCACGGCGCTGTCCGAGATCATGCCGTTGCGCTTGCCGTCGCGCTGGCAGGTGATGGCCACGACGGGCGAGGTCAAGTTGCGCAGCAGCTGATAGACTTGGTCGGGCTGCAGGTTTGGCATGGCCCTATTCTCGGGGCCCTGCGGGCCCGCGGCAAGGCGGCCCCGCGGCTCCCTCTATCATTTATACTACTGTATGACTCCGTTGCCCTCCCGCGTGCGCGCGCACGTCGCTCGCCGCCGCCTCTTCGCCGCCCCAGGAACGGCGGTGGTGGCGGTGTCCGGAGGGCCGGATTCGGTCGCCCTGCTCGATCTGTTGCACACCCTCGCACCGGACCTCGGTCTCTCGCTGGTGGTCGCGCACGCGGACCACGGGATTCAGGCCGACAGTGGTACCGTCGGCCAGGCCGTGGCGGCGCTCGCCCGGCGATACGGGCTGCCGTTCGAGCTGGGGGAGCTGCGCCTCGGTTCGGAGGCCAGCGAAACCGCCGCGCGGCGTGCGCGCTACGCGTGGCTGGCCGAAGTGCAGCGACATCGCGCGGCGCGCTATCTCGTGACCGCGCACCATAGCGACGACCAAGTCGAGACGATCGTCTTGCGGCTGCTGCGAGGGAGCGGGCCGGCCGGGCTCGCCGGCATGCCGGCCCGCGCGCGGGGCGGACTGGTTCGCCCGTTGCTCCCGTTCACGCGCCGCGATCTGGTCGA
>WNGC01000183.1_pt1 | contig 33546 bp, 25 predicted proteins | sample 5400051 | NCBI WGS metagenome assembly WNGC01 (sample SAMN13153368, study PRJNA577476) | soil metagenome | isolation source: 20 cm soil or saprolite under grassland replicate 2 | place: USA:California | collected 2016-06-15
CTGGCGCGTGGCGAGCGCCCCATCGTTTCGGCTCGCATCTCGCCACTCCCGGGGCAGTTGACGCGTCTACACCCGTTCGTGGGCCGGGAAGCGGAGCTGGGGCGACTCGAGGCGATGTGGCATCGGGTTACCGCGGCTGGCTATCAAACTTGTCTGGTCACCGGTGCCCCAGGCATCGGCAAGAGCTCGCTGATCCGCCGCTTCGCCACGTCGGTCCAGGCGCGCGCATGGCCGGTATTCGTGGTGTCGTGTCAGGAAATCGGTCAGGGCATTCCCTACGCCGCGGTCGCTGAGCTCATCAGTGCGTTGGGACGCGATCCGGCGGCGGGCGGCACGGAGCCGCTCTGGCTGGCAGAGGCAAGCCGCGTGTGTCCGGGCCTCCGGACGATTTATCCCGGCATCCCCCCCGCGCCCGACGCGCCCACCGAATCGATTCGTCTGCGGGTGGCCGAGGCCGTCGTCCGAATGATGGAAGCTGTGGCGGACGACGGCCCGGTGCTGCTGGCATTCGATGATCTGCAGTTCCTCGATCCGGCGAGCCGGGAGGTGTTGTTCCTCATCACGCGGCGACTGGAACGGATACCGACCCTCATCCTGGCTGGAGCGCGTGCTGACGAGGCGGAGTTGGGCAAGGACGAAGCCGTGCGAGGAGGGGGGGGACTTGTTTGGCAGGAGACCGTTCAACTCCAGCCCCTCGAGCGACCTCACGTCGTCACCCTGATCCGTGATCTCTCGGCCGATGGCGAGGACGTGAGCTCGCAGATCCGAGAGACGATCGTGCGGCTGGCGCAAGGAAATCCGTATCACACCGAGATGCTGTTGGCGGATTGGCGGCGGCACCGGGCGCACTCGCTGGTGGCGGCGGAAAGCTCGGGCGACGCTGCGATCTCCTGGGCACCTCCGCAGGACCTGGAAGCGATCTTCGCTCGGCAGTACAGCGGGCTCTCGACCGACGCCCAGCACGTCCTTCAGTTGCTTGCGGTTGCGGGCAGGGCGATGGCGCCGGGCGAACTGGCGAGCCTGCTGGGTGTCCAGAGCGGCGTCGTCGAACGGGCAACCATCGAGATGCTGGACCGTGGCATCGGGCGCGTGGAAGAAGGGCGGCTGTCGTTCAAGAACGAGTTGCACCGCGCCTATGTGTACTACGCGATGGGGGAAGATCGGCGCAAGTATCACCACGCGCAGCTCGCCCAGCTGGTGTCGGCCCTGAGGGAACGCGACCACCTCCACCCCATGCTCGAGTTGGTGCATCATTTCATGGCCGCGGGCATGCAGCGCGAAGCGATGGATACCGCGCCGCAGGCAGCCGAGCTCGCGATTGCGCGCGGCGCTCCGCGGGAAGCCGAACGCGTACTCACGCGCTTGCTGCGGGCGTCCGCGGTCGCTCCCGGTTCCAGACTCCGGTTGCTCCTGGCGCATTCGCTCGTCGCCGCGGGTCAGTACCAGAGAGGCCTGGACGCCGTGGCGGACTGGCGGCCCGGCCCAGACGAGGCATCCCCGACCGATCTGGCGCTCGCAGCCTTGCTGCGTGCCCACGCCCTGCAACGCGCGCGGCTAGGCAGTGACGAAACCATCATCGCCGCGGCGCAAGAGGCGATTGCGCTGGCCGAGCGCGCCAACGCGGATGCTTTCCTGGTCCGGGCCAACCTCATCCGAGCGGAAGCAGCCTTGGACGCAGGGAACTTCGAAGCGCGCGCCGCAGCTGAGGCACTCGCCGCAAAGATCGCCAGGTCCCGTGCAAGCCCGGAGTGCGTCGCGCTGGCCAACCTCACGCTGGGGTTCGCGGCGCTCTCGAACGGCGAGCTGGTGCAAGGCGTGGAACGCCTCACCGAGGCGGCGGCGGTTCTGCAATCGCTCGCGCTCTCTGTGGAATTACGCCTGGCGTTGAGCACGCTGGGGATCTGCTACAAGGGCTTGGGAAGGTTTGAGGACGCGATACGAACCATTACTGAAGGCGTAGCGGCCGCGGACCGCTGCGGTCATCCGGGCGCTATGGGCCACAGCCGCCTGCAGCTCGCTAATCTCTACCACGACCTCGCTCGCTACGATTCGTCGGTCAGGTACTTCCGCGCGACTTTGGCTCCGCTCCAAGCGGTGGCGTCGCCACGAGCAGCGGTCGAGGCGTACTCCAGCATCGCCCGATTGGCCCTCGCGTTGGGCAACGGCGCGGAAGCGGAAGAAGCTGCCGAGCGCTGCTGGGCAGGCTCGCGGCGCTCCGAACTATGGCGCCACAAGGTTACCGCTCTAATGACCCGGGCCGAGGTGTACCTTGCCAACCGCCAGCCGGAGTTGGCGTGGCCGCTCGTGGAAGAAGCCGCGGCGATTACCGGGAATCGTGCCCCAATCCTGCCCGATGCCGGGCTGTACGAACGGCAGCAGCGTCAGTTTTACTGGGCGACGCAAGGCTACGAGGCCATGAAAGCGCTTGGTCGACCGGTCCCGACCGCTCAGTATGATTCATTGGTAGAAGCGCTCGAGGTGAGGCTGTTCGATGAGGCAGTGGCGCTCATCGCAGCGGACCACGCTCCGGGGCCGGCGCCAGCGCTGCAGGAAGCCGTTACCACGGGCCTGCTCGGGCCGCTCGCTCGGCTGCTTGCGGTGGGCGTTCATCATCCGGGCGTGCCTCAACGTCTGACCGGGGAATCAGCCGCCCAACTTATTGCGCGGGCGTTTCCGCACCCTGAACGTACCGCAGTGCCGACGTCGGTCGGGCTGCTCAGGCCTCGGGAAGCGCGGCAAACTTCCGTCGCTCCGCCCGATGCCCACGCCAATCGGCCGCTGTCTTGAGGGCAACCAGTACGAGCAGCGCCCCCACCGGCGAGCCGAGCAGCATGACGATCCACCCACCGAAGAGCACGGTCAGGTGCAGCACGATGACTCGGCCATACGGCTGACCCATCAGTGCCTGCAGCGACGCGCGCTGGTATTCGCCGTTCTTGACATAGTTCCAGTAGAACGAGAATCCGTGACTCGCGATGAGGCTCAGCAGGCCCCAGCCGAGCTGGTTGGCGCGGATCGCGGCCGGCACCGCGGTCAGCAAGTCGAATGGCTCGATCCCCTTCGGTCCGAAGAACGCGACAACCAGCACGCCGTGGACAAACGTGAATCCGCCGAAGTGCACGATGAAAAACGGGATCAGAAACAGCTTGCCCGCCCAGTAGACCGGCTCGGCGGGTTTGGCGAGCAGCATCTTCAGCACATTGAAGCCACCCACCACGACGTTCTCGAGCCAGTAGAGCAGCAGGAGCGGAAAGACCGTCCAGCCAAGCAACAGCACGCCCACGAGCGGAACCGCATTAGCCAGGACGAGGGCGACTTGGGACGGCGTCACAGAGGGCACACAATAACGAAAACGGCGCTCTCCGAAGAGAGCGCCGTCTGTGCTACGTACCGCAGTGGTTAGAGCTTGACGACGTTCTGCGCCGCCGGGCCCTTTTGGCCCTGCACGACTTCGAACTCGACGCGCTCGCCTTCGGCGAGCGACTTGAAGCCCTGCGCCTGAATGGCGGTGTGATGCACGAAGCAGTCCTTCTCGCCGTTTTCGGGCGTGATGAAACCAAAGCCCTTCGCGTCGTTGAACCACTTCACGGTACCGGTGATACGTGCCATCTGATGAAACTCCTGTGCTAAATGCTGTTCCCGGCGTCGCGCGGTCGTCACCTTGCGGTGCGCCGCGAACTGTGATTCCGGCGCCGGTCGAGCGAGGCCAACCCCAAAACACTGAGAACCTGAGACGTTGTCCCAGGTCCTCGATCGGTCTGGATTGTTCGCTCGCTACAACAATCCTCAGATGGACACGAAAAGTCAATGGTTTAAACCACCCGGATCCGGCCGCCGTCTTAGACCCATGACCCCATCTATCGCGCTGTTGCTCGCGCTCCACACCCATCCGCATCCCGTTGTGAAGCCGGCGATCGAGTACACGCTCCGCGTGGACAGCGCCGATCTCTCGGGCTGGTCCGTCACGCTGCGCCTGCGCACCACGTCGGACACGTTCCGGCTCGCCATGGCCGCGCACCCCGAGTACGACGATCGCTACTGGCGTTACGTCCGTGACTTCGCGGTCGAGCCCACCGCGGCGACGTTCACGAAAGTCGACAGCGCCGTCTGGGAGGTCGTCGCGCCCCGCGGTCTGGTAACGGTGCGATACCGAATCGTTCTGCCGCCGGCGCCGCCAGGGCCGCGCGCCGCATGGCGCCCGTTCCTCACACCCAGCGGCGGCCTCCTGGGTGGTCCGCATGCCTTCATGTACTTGATCGGTGCCGAACGCATGCCTGCGACGGTGACATTGGACCTGCCCCCGAGCTGGGGAATCGCGACCGGTTTGGCCTCACCCCCTGACCCCCTCTCCCCGTCGGGGAGAGGGGGAACGGGTCGACGGACATTCACCGCTGCGAACGCAGCCACGCTCGTGGACTCGCCGATCCTCATCGGGCGCTTTCACGACTGGCAGTTCACCGAAGCCGGGGTGCCGCATCGTGTCGTCTACTGGCCGCTCCCGGATGCCGCGGCGTTCGACACGGCGGCGTTCCTGGCCGGCGTGAAGGGCATCGTGCATCAGACCATCACGCTGTTTGGCCGCGCACCCTATCGCGACTACACCTTCCTGTTCCAGGACGGCGCATTTGGCGCGCTCGAGCATGGTAACTCGGTCACCCTCGGTGCGCCGAGCAAAGACCTGGCCAGTGACCCGCGCGCGCTCCTCATGGAGACGGCGCACGAATTCTTCCATACGTGGAACCTGGTGACGATCCGGCCGGTCGAGTATCGCGACATCGACTACCGGACGCAGCCGCCCGTGTCGAGCCTGTGGTTCAGCGAAGGTCTCACGATGTTCTATGCCGACCTGTTGCTGCGCCGTGCGGGTGTGGCGCTCCGCGACTCAACGCGCATCGCTCATCTCGAGCGCTTGCTGTCGAGCTATGCCAACAATCCGGCCTACGCGCGCTTCTCGGCGGAGCAGATCAGCCGCGTTGCCTACAACGCGGAACCGGGCTCCCTCGGCGACTACAGTGCGAGCACGCATCTCCAGGGTGAGCTGATCGGCACGATGCTCGACCTGATCATCCGCGACGCGACGCGCGGCCAGCGCTCAATGGACGACGTGATGCGGCTTCTCTTCACGCGTGCAGCAGCAATCGACGGCCGTGCCATCGAACAGGCCGTGGAGACCGTATGTACCTGCAGTGTGATACCGTTCTTCGATGCCCACGTGCGCGGCGCCGGCGCCATCGACTTCGATCGTTACCTCGGTCTCATCGGTCTCAAGACGACTGTGACGTGGGCGCCCGCGGTCTATAACGGCGAGCCCGAGCGCGACCTCCGCATGTTCGGGTACGAACCCGAGGGCGACAGTGGCGTGAAGCTCATTGTCTCGAATCCCGCCAGTATCTGGGGCAGAGCAGGGTTGCACAGCCGCGACCGGCTCGAGCGCATCGACGGCGCGTCCGTGAAGACGTGGCCAGAGTTGCGCACCAAGCTCCAAAGTCTCCGCATGGGGGATTCGGTGCGCGTGGAGATTCGCCGGCCGGATGGTCCGTTCGCTACGACCGTACGCGTTACTGGCTTCGACCGCGCGACGGTACGCATCGAGAACGTGCTGAATGCGACCGATGAGCAAAGAGCTATCGTACGTGCGTGGCTGGAGGGGAGACCGTAAATGTGTTTACCGTGCTCTAAAGAGCCGGCTCGGCCACGGCTCGAGTCCTTAAGGACTCGCGATTTCGCCGAGCCGGCGCTTCAGCGCACGGACTAACGAGGACCTCCAATCAACTCCCTGATTGCCCCCACCGCCTCCGGATTCTCGAGCGACGACAGATCGCCCAAATCGTCCTTGCCGAGGTAGGCGGCGCGGATCACGCGCCGCAGGACCTTCGCGTTGCGCGTTTTCGGCAAGTCCGTGACGAAGCGCACCGCGTCGGGACGGAGTGGCCGGCCCAGGCGCTGTGCAATCGACTCGGCGATCTCGCCGGCAAGTCCCGCGGCCGCTGTGTGACCCGGACGCAACACCACGAACACGACGATCACTTCACCCTTCAGCTCATGCGGCACACCGATCGCGGCTGCCTCGAGCACCGCGGCGTGCGCGGTTGCCGCCGACTCGACCTCCGCCGGTCCGATCCGCTTCCCGGCTACCTTGAGCGTATCGTCAGAGCGCCCCTCGATGTACCAGAACCCGTCTTCATCTATGCGGGCCCAATCGCCGTGCACCCAGACGTCGGGGAAGCGCTTCCAGTAGGTGGTCAGGTACTTGTCTGGGTCGCGCCAAAACCCTCGCGTCATCCCGGGCCACGGCCGGCGGATGACGAGCTCGCCGACGGCCCCGCGCAGGGCACGCCCCGCTGCATCCGCCACGTCCGCCGCGATCCCAGGGACCGGGCCCGCGAATGCCGTTGGCTTGAGCGGCGTCCAGGTCGTGCAGCCGAGGATGCCGCCGGCGCACTCGGTGCCGCCGGAGTAATTGATGAGCGGCGCGCGCTTTTCACCCACCACGTCGAAATACCACCACCACGGTTCCGGATTCCACGGCTCGCCGGTCGAGCCGAGCACGAACACCGACGAGCGATCGTAGCGCCGCACGGGCTCCTCACCGCCGCGCATCAGTCCCCGAATCGCTGTCGGCGAAATCCCGAGGTGCGTGACGCGATGACGCTCGACAATTGACCACACCCGGCCCGCATCGGGATAGTCGGGCGCGCCGTCGTACAGCAGGATCGTGGCGCCGTTGATGAGCCCGCCGGCGATGAGCCATGGGCCCATCATCCAGCCGATGTCCGTGAACCACCACAGCACGTCGCCGGCCTGCAGGTCGAACACATGCGCCTGATCCTGAGCCGCTTTGACGGGGAAGCCGCCGTGGACGTGCACCGCGCCCTTGGGCCGGCCGGTCGTGCCGGACGTGTAAATCAGCATGTACGGATCTTCCGGCGAGGTATCGGCGACCGACTCATCGCCGCTCTGACTCATGACGTAGTCCCACGAGACTTCCCGACTGCGCAAGCGGATTTCCCGGCCCAATCGCGGGACGACGATCACCGTGCGCACGCTGGGCGCACCGTCCACCGCGGCGTCGGCCGTTTCCTTCATCGGGACGATCTGCCCGCGGCGGCGGAATCCGTCGGCCGTGATGAGGACGGTCGCATCGCAGTCGCGCAGCCGCCCGGCGATCGCGTCGCTCGCGTAACCGGAGAAAATCGGCGTGTAGATGGCGCTGATCGCGGAGACTGCGAGGGTCGCGATGGCGCACTCGGGCGTGAGCGGCAGCAAAATGCCGACGCGATCTCCGGGACGCACTCCGAGGGCGCGCAGACCAGCGGCGCATTTACGAACGGCCGCAGACAGCTCGCCGTACGTCAGCCGCGCCGTGACGCCTTCTTCCCCCTCGAAAATGATCGCGGTCCGAGTCGGATCGTGTCGCAACGCGGACTCGACGTAATTCATCCGGCCGCCGAGCCACCACGTCGTCCAGGGGATGCCACGCGAGGAATCGAACACGCCGTCGTAGGGCGTGCGCCATTGGAGGCCGAGATCTCGGTCTACGGCCCGCCAAAAACCGTCGAGATCCTCCACAGACCACCGATGCAGCGCGGCGAAATCCCGGTGTCCATGGGCCGCGGCGAAGCGCCGCAGCCGGCTGCGCTCGAGATACTGGTCGGTCGGATACCAGGCGACCGTCATTGGCGACGAACGGCGACCGCCTCGATCACGAACGTCACGCGATCGGCAACGCGCACCGTGCCGCCGGGCCCGCCGCGATACGGCCGGATCCCGAAATCGCTCTGCTTGACGGTGAACGTCGTCGTCGCGCGTACCGTGTCGGCTCCGACACCGGCGCGGACGATCAGCGGAACGTCGCGGGTCTGGCCCCTCAGCGTCAGCGACGCGTCGATACGCAGCGTGTCTCCCGCGCGTGCGACGGCTCGACCGTTCAACGTGATTTCCGGGAAATGGGCCACGTCCAGCACATCCTCCCGCATGGCCGTGGTGACTTTCCGGATTTCTGCCGTATCGGGTGGGGTCAAGACCTCGAGGCTCTCGGTCGGAACCGATACGGTTACGTGCGACGCCGTGAGCTGGTCAGGATAGAAGACGATGCGACCCGAGGAGCTTCGGGCGCGAATGGCATGCTCGTGGCCCGCGAAGCCGAGTAGCCCCGCCTTGCCGGTACGCACTTCGAGATGGCTGTTGGGCGCGAGGTCGTACACGACGGAATCGCGCGCGGCGGTTTGCGCCGCCACGGTCATCGGAACCAGCGCGAGTAGCAAAAGGGGACATACGTGGCGCATCAGTCACAACTTAGCTTCCCTGGCGACGCACTCCCAACCGGGTAGTTTTCGACTAAACCTGCTTCCAGGAATCGCAATGCTGGCTGATCTCAGTATCTGGCACATTCTCATTCTCGTGGCGGTCATTACGCTGATGTTCGGGACGAAGCGCATCCCTGAGATCGGCGCGTCCATCGGCAAGGGTATTCAGGAATTCAAGCGCGGCCTGCGCGAGGTCACGAACACCGACGAGGTTTCGCACCCGGCGCCGCCGCAGCAGTTGCCCCCCACGCCTCCTCCTGCGAGCGGCGGACCGAAGCGACTCAGCGAATAATCGGGCGGACGGGGCGGTCAAACGACAACATCGGCGGTCGGGGCGGTCATGCGACGCGTTCTCCTAGCGCTTAGTCTCGCGGCACTCTTCTCGTCACCCGCGTACTCACAAACTCCAGACCTCAGCGGCGCCCTGCGTTGGCGCACCATCGGGCCTTATCGCGCCGGCCGGGCGCGCGCCCTCGCCGGTGTGTCCGGCAAGCCGACGGTGTTCTACATCGGTTTCGACAACGGCGGCTTATGGCGCTCGAGCGACTACGGTTCGAACTGGGAGCCGCTGTTCGATCGCGAGTCGACCGGGTCGATCGGGGCCATCGCGGTCGCGCCGTCCAACCCCGCCATCATCTACGTCGGCACCGGGGCGGGGATCATCCGGCCCGATCTCGCCACCGGCGACGGGATGTACCGCTCCAACGACACCGGCCGCACGTGGACGCATCTCGGGCTCGACAACACGCAGATGATCGCGTACGTCGACGTCGACGCCACGAATCCGGACCGGCTGTTCGTCGCGGCGCTCGGCCATCCCTACGGACCGAATACCGAGCGCGGCGTGTTCCGCTCCACGGACGGCGGCCGCTCGTTCGAGAAGGTGCTGTACAAAGACGAGTACACCAGCGCGAACGAAGTGCGGATCGATCCCGCAAATCCCAACACGGTGTACGCCGCGCTGTGGCAGCAGCAGTCGACGTTTTATGAGTACGCCGCGTTCGGGCCCGACTCGACCTGGCCCGGCGCCGGCGGGGTCTACAAGTCGACGGACGGCGGCACAACGTGGACGCAGCTCACGAATGGCCTGCCGCAGGTACTCGAAGCCAACATCGCGATCGCGCCGAGTAATTCGCAGGTGATTTACGCGATGATCGCCTCCGTGAATCCGGCGGGCGGATCGGGGCCGGTCAGTTTCTACAAGTCGAGCGACGGCGGCGCGCACTGGACGCTGCGCACGCGCATCCCCGGGGCCACTGTTGTCGGTGACACGACGGCCGCCACCGCCGATGCGCGCCCCCTCGGCCGCATCGGTGGCGGCGATCTGCCGCCCATCGTCGTCGACCCGAAAAACGAGAACGTCGTCTACAGCGCCTCGATCGTCATGTGGCGCACGGAAGACGGCGGGACGAGCTGGTCCGCTGTGCGCGGCTCGCCCGGCGGCGATGACTATCAGCGAATCTGGATTCATCCTGACGATCCGAACGTGATTCTGGCCGTCTCGGATCAGGGCGCCGTGATCTCGTCCAATCGCGGCGCGTCGTGGAGCAACTGGTACACGCAGCCCACCGCCGCCGTTTACCACGTGACGGCCGACAACGCATTCCCGTATCGCGTGTGCAGCGGCCAACAGGACTCCGGCTCGATCTGCGTCGCGAGCCGCTCAGACGACGGCGAAATCACGTTCCACGACTGGCATCCGGCGAACATTCAAGAATACGGCATCGCCGCTCCTGATCCGCGCGACCCCGAGGTCGTGTTCGGAAGCGCGCGCCGCGGCGTGTCGCGCTACGACCGCCGCACGGGCCAGACCGCGCAGGTCGGACCCGATTCCGCCGCGCGCGGCGACCAGTTCGGCCGCAACGTGCGCACTATGCCGCTCACCTGGTCGCCGGTGAATCCGAACGTGCTGTACTACACATCGAACGTTGTCTGGAAGTCGGTGGATCGCGCGCACACGTGGACCCGGATCAGTCCCGATCTCGCGCGGCAGACGTGGGCCGTGCCGGCGAGCGCGGGGAGATACGCGAGCACGGTCACGCCGACGCCGCGGGGGGCGATCACGGCGCTGTCCCCCTCACCCAGGAGCGCGGCAGTGCTCTGGGCCGGAACAGACGATGGCAACATCCAAGTCACGACGAACGGTGGTGCCACGTGGCGGAACGTCACGCCGGCGGGGATCAAGCCCTGGACGCGGATCTTCAACATCGAAGCGGGCCACTTCGATACGGGCACCGCCTACGCGGCGGCGAACACGTTGCGGGTGGACGACATGCATCCCCATTTCTGGCGGACGCACGACGGGGGCCGGACGTGGACCGAGATCAATAGCGGCGTCGCGCCGAACGCGGTGGCGAACTCGATTCGCGAGGACCCGCGCGTCCCGGGATTGCTCTACGCCGCGACCGACGTGCAGGCATGGGTCTCGTTCGATGACGGGTCGAACTGGCAGTCGCTGCGGCTCAACATGCCCGCGATTTCAGTGCGCGATATCCAGGTGAAAGACGACAGCACGTGTCTCTGCGCCGACCTGATCGCGGGCACGCACGGCCGCGGGTTCTGGATTCTCGACGACCTGACGCCCTTGCGTCATCTGGCGAGATCGAGGGGTGTGGCGACGTACCTGGTGCGCCCAAGCACGGCCGTCCGAGTGCGCCTCGGCACGAACGAGCCGACGCCGTGGCCACCCGAGCTTCCCGCCGCCGAGAATCCACCAGCCGGCGCGATTATCGACTACGCACTCGGAGCCGATGCGTCCGGCCCGGTGAAGCTGGAAATCCTCGAAGCCTCCGGACGTGTCATTCGGTCTTATTCGAGCGACGATCCGGTGCTCGATCCCGATCCGGCCGTGGACCCGGTGGCCTACAATGGCGTTTGCCAGCGGAACCCGACGGCCTCCGACTGTGGGCTGCCGCTGTATTGGCCGGCACCGGAGCAGCGTCTGTCGACGCGGTCAGGGCTGCACCGCTTCACCTGGGACATGCGCCATCAGCCGATTGGCGATGCCCCGCGCGGCGGTGAAGTCGAGGCCACGGGGGCGGTGCCGCATCGCAGCGAGCACACGCCGCGGGCGCCGTGGGCGGCGCCGGGCCGTTACACCGTGCGGCTGAGAGTAGAAGGCAAGAACTACGCCCAGCCGCTCACTCTACGGCTCGATCCGCGCGTCAAGACTCCCGCAGCCGGACTGCGCCAGCTCGCCACGTTGACGCGCGAGATGTACGACCTCGCCGCCGTGGCACAGGCCGCCTATCAGCAGGCACGAGGCCGAGTGGAGTCGCTGACGGGGAGCGTGCGGGCGCAGGTGGAATCACTGGCTCCGGCCGTGTCCCCCCTCTCCGCACGGAGAGGGGGTCAGGGGGTGAGGCCGACGCTCGTAAGCGCGCAGAACGCCGCGCTCGCGGCAGCGATGGCGATGCAGGATGCAGATGTGGCGCCGACCGCGGGCCAGGTAGCTGCGTGCGCGCGGGCACGCGCGCAGGTCAACGCGGTGCTGGCGCGCTGGAGACGGCTGCAAGCACAGCGTCGCTGATATCGCAGCGAATCGGTGCGGCCGGGGCGGAATGCGTGAGCGCGCCGATGGCGATCAGCGCAGCACCGGCGTCGGCGTACGCGCGTGCCGTGTCAGCCGTGATGCCACCTGACGCCTGAATCGTCACGGAACGTCCCGCCCCCGCCCCCGCCCCCGCCGCCCGATGCACCCAGGCGGCGACACGTTCGGGCGGCTGATTGTCGACGAGGATGTGCGTGACGCCGGCGGCGAGCGCGGCCTCGAGCTGCTCATCGGTTTCTACCTCGACGATGACCGGCACACCGGGGCGAACGGCGCGCAATGCACCGGCCAGCGAGAGGCTGTTCTGCCCGAGCAGCGCCCAGTGATTGTCTTTCCACAGAACCGCAGCGGCGAGCGTGGCGCGGTTTTCCACGCCGCCACCAATCCTCACCGCATAGAGCTCGAGACTGCGCAGGCCGGGAGTGGTCTTGCGCGTGTGGGTGATCTTCGCGGGTGTTCCCCGTACCGCGTCGACCGCCCGGCGCGTGAGCGTTGCGACCCCCGCGAGCCGCTGCAGAAAGTTGAGCGCGACCCGCTCACCTGCGAGCAAGGCGCGCGCCGTGCCGCTGACGATCGCGAGCGTCGTGCCGGCGTCCGCCCAGGATCCGTCCGCAACCATCAGCCGCACGGCAGCTCGGGGGTCGAGCTCCCGAAAGACCGTCGTGAGGATCGGCAAACCGGCGGCGACCAGAGATCCCTCGGCGATGAAGCGCGCCTCGACACGCTGTTCGGCGGCGCGTCCGAGCAGATGCGTGGTGACGTCCTCGCGCGCGCGATCCTCGGCCAGCGCACGACGGACCTCGAGCAGCCCAAAGGGAGAGGGCTCAGCCAATCGCGAGCATCCGGTCGATGGCGCGCCGGGCGCGCGCGGCGACGTCGGGAGCGACGGTCACTTCGTACTGCAGGTGGCGCAGCGAGTCGCGCAGCTTTTCGAGGGTGATCTGCTTCATGTAGCGACATTCAGCGTCTTCACGCGCCGCGACGAATTCCTTCCCGGGATTTTCGCGCCGCAGCCGATGCAGCACGCCGGTTTCCGTCGCAACTACAAAGCGGCGCGCGGGCGAGACCCGTGCCCGCCGCATCATCTGCTCCGTCGACACAATGCGCATACGGCTTTCCGCGACATCGCCCTCCGCCTCCGCGTAATACATCGCGCTGGTCACGCAGCCGCATTCTGGATGCACGAGAAACTCCGCGTCCGGATACTCGACCCGGCGCTGCTCCAGCATCTCGCGGGTAAGCCCGGCGTGCACGTGACATTCGCCGAGCCAGACATCGAGCGGGCGGCCCGTGACCTTGCGCAGGTAGTTGCCGAGGTACATGTCGGGCAGAAACAGGACGGGGACATCGGGCGGGAGCGCGTTGACGACCGCGACGGCATTCCCAGACGTGCAGCAGTAATCTGCTTCGGCCTTTACGTCGGCCGCGGTGTTCACGTACGCGACCACCACGCCGTCCGGATGCGTCGCCCGCCAGGCGCGCACGTCCGCCGCCTGAATCGTCGCGGCCAGGGAACAGCCGGCGGTGCGGTCCGGGATGAGAACGCGTTTGTCCGGGTTCGCGATCGCCGCGGTTTCGGCCATGAAATGCACGCCGCAGATCACCAGGATCGGCGCGTCGAGCTCGGTAGCGCGCCGGGCCATCTGCAGCGAGTCGGCCACGACGTCGGCGATGTCCTGGATTTCAGGACGCTGATAGTTATGTGCGAGAATGGCGGCGTGGTGCGCGGTGCGGAGCTCGTCGATCTCCGCAAGGAGGTCATGGGTCGTCGGTGCAGAGGTGCCCATCGGATGCAACTCCCATTGTTGTGGTGCCAGTGACTGGGGGGCCGATTGGGTAACGCCTCGATCCGTCGCAGCTGACGGACCGCTCCCAGCCTGGGACGCGCGTTGCCGCGCGTCAGACAGAACAATAACCAGCGCCAGCATCGAGGCGAAGGGGGTGGCGGTGGGGGTGGAGTAGTCAACGCCGCGCGGCGGGGCTAGCTTCGCGCTTGCGACGCTCTCCAGAGAGGGGTTTATGCGCTTCTGCACGATCATCATGCTGGCAACCGTGTTTGCCGCTCCGCTGCGCGCGGTCCAGCGGCCCGCCGCCGCGCCCACGTCGGATCGCGATACCACCAAAGCGGCGCCGACACCGATCCCGAATGAGACGTCATCGGCCACGGATCACACGATTCGGATCGGGGGTCAGCTTATCCCCTACCGCGCCACCGCGGCCACGATGCTGCTCAAGAACGAGAAGGACGAGGCGATCGGTGCCCTTTATTACACGGCGTACGCCCGCACCGATGCCAAGGACCCGAGCCAGCGGGCCATCTCCTTCATCTATAACGGCGGGCCCGGCTCGGCATCCGCCTGGCTGCACATGGGTGCCTTTGGCCCCCGCCGCATCGTGACGACCGACGCGGCGTTTACGCCGCCACCGCCGTACCAGATCGTGGACAATCAAAGCAGCCTGATCGATGTCACCGACATGGTGTTCATCGACCCCATCGGCACCGGGTTCTCCAAGCCCGTGGGGAAGGGAACCGGGAAGGATTTCTGGGGCGTCGATGAGGACGCGAAGGCGCTCGCGCAGTTCATCTCGCAGTACGTGAGTCGCAACGGTCGCTGGGCGTCGCCCAAGTATCTCATTGGCGAGAGCTACGGCACGACGCGCTCGGCGGTGCTCGGCAATCGACTCGAGCGCGACGGCATGTCGCTCAACGGGATCGTGCTGATCTCCTCGGTGCTCGATTTCGAGACGCTCCTGTTCGCGCCCGGCCACGATCTGTCCTACGAGCTGTATTTGCCGAGCTATGCCGCGACCGCTGTCTATCACAAGGTGATTCCCGCGCCGGCCAACCTGGGCGGCTTCCTCACCGAGGTGCGCCGCTACGCGATGGGCGAGTATACCGCGGCTCTGGCCGCGGGCGCGACGCTTCCGGCGGATCGGAAGGCCGCCGTCGCCAAACAGGTCGCGGCGTACACGGGACTCTCCGAGGACTACCTCCTCAAGGCCGATCTGCGCGTGAACCTGCGGCAGTTCATGGCGGAGCTGCAGCGCGCGCGCGGGCTGGTGACTGGGCGGCTCGATTCCCGCTTCTCGGGACCGCTCCCGGACCTGTTGACCGAGAACGCGCCGGGCGATCCGCAGTCGAACGCCGTCACGGGGGCATTCACCGCGGCGGCGAACGCCTATCTCCGGGGCGAGCTGAAGTTCGACACGCAGGATCGGTACGTGATGGGCGGCGGCGTGCAGTGGAGTTGGGCGCGTGAGGGACAGCGGGGCTGGGCCGCGACGACCTATGTCGGCACGGACCTCACACAGGCCCTCGTGTCCAATCCGCATCTGCGGATCGAGATCGAGAACGGCTACTACGACCTCGCGACCCCGTTCTTCGCGACCGAGTACACCGTGAGCCATCTGGAAGGGTTGCCGCCCGATTTGCGTGACAACATCACGCTCAAGTATTACGACGCCGGGCACATGATGTATCTGTACGAGCGCGCGCTCACGGAGCTGAAGCAGAACGTCGCGCGCTTCATCACCAACCCAACACCCGCGACCGCAAGAGCCGCCGGCTCGAACTAATCGCGTTTCCGAGACCTCGGCCACGTGACAGTCCTGTTACGCGCCGAGGTCTCCGGGCGACACACCGCCCGAAAACAGGTTCCATCGCCGCGCGACAACTTTTTGCTCAATCAGGGAAACACTTAAGATGAACGGCGTACGCGAGAGGTAACGCCCCCGGTGTAACACACGTATCGCAAAGAAGTTATAAACGTCACACATCGCGTCGCTGCAATTCCTTCCACGCGTTGTGTTCGTGCCTCACCCTCCCGCGCAAGAAACCGGTGTAGGAAAACGCTCACGTGATCAATACACAACGGCGTTGCTGGTGTGGGCTGACCTCGCTCGCGCTCCTCGCGTGCGCGACTGCCGCGCGCCTTCGCGCAGGAAATACCGCAAAAGATGACGTACGGCGTCGAAATCGCGTTCCGCTCAGGCCACGCAGACCGCGGCTTCATCATCAACGACCGCCCCGTCGTGCAACCGGTGATGTGGTTCTCCGGAAGCGGCGTCGGCGCTCACGCTCGTGATCGCGCTCGACCGTGCGGTCACGTTCAAGGATGTCACCGAGCACCCGGGCCTCGCCGATCTGGCGGCGTTGCTCGATCACCGAGGGGTTTCTCATGCTCACTGTGGGACTTGAGCGCGTCGATCGCGACGCGGTCCGTTCTGTCGTTGCCGAGCAAGGCGCGATGCGGATACGCGGTCTCGAGCTGCGAGATGCGGCCGAGGTCGAGGCGGTGTTTCGGCAACTAGGGGACTTGATGACTGAGACGGAAGCGTTTGCGCCCCGAACCCGCTACGCGCCGGGCGTCTACTCCGCGACGAAATGGCCGCCCAACCAGCCGATGTGCGTGCATCACGAGTTGAGCTACGCGTATGAGGTCCCGAGCCTCATGCTGTTTGCCTGTCTCGTGACGCCTGCGGTGGGCGGCGCCACCCCGCTCGCGGACGGCGCGGCCGTCCTCGACGCGCTCCCTCGAGACTTGGTCGAGCGCTTCGAACGGCAGGGCTGGCTTCTGGTTCGCAACTACAACGACGATATCGGCGCGAGCATCGCCGACGTATTCGGCACGAACGACCGCGGTGCCGTGGAGCGCTACTGTCGCGCCAACGCGATCGACTTCGAGTGGCGGGATGGCGGTGGCCTGCGCACGCGGCAGCGCCGCAACGCCGTCGTGCGGCATCCCCTGACCGGGCGGCGCTGCTGGTTCAACCAGATCGCTTTCCTGAACGAATGGACGCTGGCGCCCGACGTACGCGAGTACCTCGTCGACGTCTACGGCCCGGACGCCCAGCCCTTCAACACGCGCTTCGGCAACGGCGACCCGATCGGCCCCGACATCGTCCACGTGATCAACGAGACCTACGAGGCCCACAGCGTACGTGAGCCGTGGCAGGCCGGCGACCTGCTTGTCGTGGACAACATTCGCACCGCGCACGGCAGGGAGCCGTTCGAGGGACCGCGCGAAATCGTTGTCGCGATGGCCGACCCGGTGCGCTTGACCGAGTGACGGGTCCGATGCAACTGGCGCGCGGTGAAGTGCACGTCTGGTCCGTCCCGTTGGACGTTTCGCCGGAAACGTCCGCCGGCCTTTACGAGACACTCGGGGAGGACGAACAGAGCCGGAGCGCTCGGTTTCGATTCGAGCGTGACCGGCGCCGCTTTATCGTCGCGCGCGGCTCGTTGCGCGAGCTCCTGACACGTTATCTGGCAACTCCACCTGGCCAACTACGCTTCGTGTACAACACCTTCGGCAAGCCTGGGCTCAGTCCTGAATGCGGCAGCGCGCTCAGGTTCAACATCTCTCACTCGGCCGACCTCGCCCTCATCGCCATCGCGCTCGATGCCGAGGTCGGGGTTGATCTCGAGCACCTCCAGGCGCTACCTGATTACGCTGAGATCGCGCGGGGCTTCTTCTCCCCGGCTGAAGTTGATGAGCTGACCCGGCTCCCGAGCGGCGTTCAGGCCCAGGCCTTTTCAGTTGTTGGACAAAGAAAGAGGCCTACGCGAAGGCCCGTGGTGAGGGTCTCGCCTCAAACGGCACGCCTCCAACTGGACGTTGGTCGCTACACACTTTCCAACCCGCTCCGGGCTACGTGGCGGCGTTGGTTGTTGAAGGAGTGATCCCGCCCGGAAGAATACTCTTCTGCCCGAATTTCCGCCGCACGCGGTCGATCGCGCGCGCCAGGCCGCGGTCGCGATCGGTTTCAGGGCCGAAGATTCCGAGCTGATCGGCGGAGCTCGCCGGCTTCAGTCCCGATAGCCGGACACCGACGAGTCGGGCGGGCACCCGGCGGTCATCGCGCAACTTGTTCAGGAGCTCGTGCGCGACCCGCAGGATCACGCGGTCGGCGACGACTGGTTCCGGCAGGGTCCGCTGCGCGGCGCGCGTCCGAAAATCGAAATCGCGGAGCCGCACGGCGATCGTCCGCGCGGTGAGTCCATCGCCCCGCAGGTCGGCGGCGGCCCGCGTGACGAGCCGCAGCAGCTCGCGCGCGATGTCCTCGTCCCGGTGCAGGTCCCTGCCGAAGGTCTCGTCGCGGCTGAGCCCGCGGTTCATCGCGCGGTGGGCGACGGTGCCCCCGTCCATCCCATGCGCCCGGTCCCATAACCACCGCGCCTCGCGCTTGCTCATCCAGCGCTCGAGCGTCGCGAGGTCGTGCCGGAGCAGATCCTCGATCGTGACGAGGCCGTGCGCGGCAAGACGCTCCTGGAACTTGGGACCGACGAGGGGAATGTCGCCGAGCGCACAGGTGCGCAGAAATGCCTCCTCAGACCCGGACGCGATGATGAGGATGCCGTTGCCTCCGCGGCTCGGCTTCGCGCGGTCTACTGCCATCTTGGCGATCAGCTTGTTCGTCCCGCCGCCGATGGAGAGCGTGAGTCCAGTCGCCGCACGAATGCCATCGCGGATGCGTCGCGCAGTCGCTTCTAACGGCTCGCTCTGATAAATGCCCTCGGTGCCGGTGAGGTCGAGATACCACTCGTCGACGCTCGCGCCTTCGACGACCGGCGTGTACTGCTGCAGCGCTTTCCGGATTTCCGCACTCTTGCGGAGGCACTCTTTGAAAGGAACGGGGACGCACACCGCGTCGGGGCAGAGCCGCAGCGCGCGCGCGATCGGCATCGCCGAGCGGACGCCGAACTTTCGCGTTTCGTAGGAGGCGGAGCAGACGACGCCGCGGCTGTCGCGCGAGCCGCCGACGATGAGAAGGGGCGCCTTGCCGGCGCCCTCCGGATCGACGGCGCGGGCGACAGCGACGTAAAACGCATCGGCATCCGCGAGCAGAATCCGACGCATGCCCGAAGATATCCCGAATACTCCCCTACGTCCACACCGATGCCTTCTTCGCCCACGGGGTGTCTTGGTAGCGCTCTCTGAACGCGCGGCCCGTGGCCTTGAGCGACGCCGGGTCGCCGGTGGCTTTGTAGGGCGTCACACCGGCCCAGTACAGCGCTTCGGGCGCAGCGTCGGTGTTCGGGAGGTTATCCACGATCTCACGAAAACGACGCTCGGCCTCCGCCCATTGCTGCGCGTCGAACGCGATGCGGGCACGGCCCAACATCAGTTGGGCGAGAAGGTCGTCCACGGGAAGAAAACCTTCGATGCGGTGGTGCTCGACGCCGTCGGAATCCAGTAGCAGAATCGTCGGGGTCCACGGCGCCTTGTAGCCCTCGCTGTACAGTTTGAACGCGTCGGGATTCTGACGGGGGTGGACGCGTGCGGCGAGGAAATTGTCCGTTACGAAACGCGCCACCCGCTCGTTCGGCCACACCTCGGCATCCAGCCGAGCACAGCCGCTTCACATCGGGGCGGCGTTGAAGTCCAGAAGCACTGGTTTCTGTTGCGTTTTTGCGTCCTGCAGCACGCGATCCACATCTTGCCGGAAATCGATTTTCATGGCTCCTCCCGCTATGTTCCTCGGCACTATGAGTAAAGGTACAATCGGCATCCTCACTGGGGGCGGCGACGTCCCCGGACTGAACCCTGCCATCCGCGCCATCACGATCCGCGCGCTGCGCGACGACTACAAGGTCATCGGTATTCGCCACGGCTGGGGCGGCCTCGTGGATTACGCGCGTGAGAAAGGTGCGGACAATTCGGAGCAGATCCTGCCGCTGACCGAAGCGATCGTGAACCGCGCCGGACGCACGGGGGGCACGTTCCTCCATACCTCCCGCGTGCGGCCGAGTCACTTGCCCCAGGACCGCGTCCCGCCGCACCTCACCGGCTACAGTGACAAGATCAACGACATCACCAAGGATGTCATCAAGAACCTCGAGCACATCGGCATCGATGTCCTGATTCCGATCGGCGGCGATGACACGCTCAGCTACGCCAAGCGGTTGCACGATGAGGGGTTGAAGGTCGTCGCCATTCCGAAGACGATGGACAACGACGTCTACGGCACGGACTACTGCATCGGCTTCAGCACTTGCGTGACCCGTACCATCGAGCTCACGCACCGCCTCCGCACATCGGCGGGCTCGCACGAGCGCTTTCTCGTGATCGAAGTATTCGGCCGCTACGCCGGCTTCACGGCGCTGCTGCCGACCATGGCCGGCGCCTCGGATCGCTGCGTGATCCCCGAGTACCCCGTGGAACTCGAGCACCTGGCCGAGCTGCTGGTACAGGATCGCAATAAGAACCCGAGCCGGTATTCGGTGGTCCTGATCTCGGAAGGCGCGCGGCTCACTTCGCACGAGGGGATGAGCTTCGAGGGTGAAGAGACCGACATGTTCGGGCACCGCAAGCTCGGCGGCATCGGCGACCAGATCGGTGCGGCGCTCAAGGAGAGCTCGGCCAAATACAACAACGGGCGGCGCGTCGACGTCGTCAGTCAGCGGCTTGGCTACCTGGTGCGCTCAGGCGATCCCGACGCGCTCGATTCGATCGTCCCGATGGCCTTCGGCAATCTCGCGCTCGACCTCGTGAGGCGAAAGGAATACGGCCGGTTGGTCAGTATCCACCGCGGCTTCTACGACAGCGTGCCGCTCGCGAGCGTAACGTCGGAGAAAAAAGTCGTCGACGTCTCAAAGTACTACAACACCAAGCGCCTGCGGCCGATCTATCAGTTCGACGGCGCGCCGCTGTTCATCATGACGAGCGACTGGAAGACGCCGCGACCGGACTGATCGATTGCATTCTAGGGTTTGCGAGTCACACGCAGATTGGCGAAGTGACCGCCGGAACCTTCTCCCACCCACAGGCCGATCGATCCACGCGCGCGATCGCTCAATTCGTTGACGACGAGCGCCGGTGTCGCCGCGCCATTCACGAAGACGCTCACCTTGGGTCGCTCGATCACGATGCGCGCGTGAAACCAGGCATCTCCGTCCGGTTCGGGAATGACGGGCGCCTCGTATTGGCCCGGATGTTCTGACCGGAGCTTTTGCCACGGGAAGCCGGGGTGCGAGACGTACTGGACGGCGTGCGCATGACGTGTGGAGTCCGTCGCTCGGAAATTAAACGGCCGGAAGTAAACTGCCTCATACGTCTGACCGTCGACCACGTGGAAGGCAACGCCCACAAAGCTTCCTTGCACCGGCTGACTCCGGCCCAGGATGTCGACGTCGATCACGCCATTCCCAAAGTCATACCCCTTGAGCCAGACCACGCCCATACCCGGTGCTTCGCTGAGCTTCAACGCGCGTTTCCCGGTGGTATCGACGACTGACGTGGTTCGGCCGCTGACTTGCCAGCCCGGATCTTTCCCGACTGCGGTGACATCGAGCGTGTCGGCGGTCTGCGCGGCAGCCAGACACGCGACGAGCGTTACGAGCATCATATCGAACCTCCCCCTTTACCGATTCTGGTGGCAAACTCTGTCATGCTCAACGTGGGTCTGGTCGGGTTTGGTTTCGCGGGCAAGGTGTTTCACGCGCCCGTCATCCGCGCCGTGGACGGCCTGCTGCTCACGACGATCGTGCAGCGCCACGGTCCCCCCGACCCGCGATATCCCGATGTCGAATTCGTTCGCAGTGTCGACCAGATGCTCGAACGCAAGATCGATCTCGTCGTTGTCGCGACGCCGAATACGTCGCACCATCCCATTGCGAAACAGTGCCTGCTCGCGGGACATCATGTGGTCGTCGACAAGCCCTTCACGACGACATTTGCGGAAGCACGGGAGCTGGTCGAGCTCGCCAGGACGCAACGGCGCATCGTGACGGTCTATCAGGATCGTCGCTATACCGGCGATTTCGCGACCGTCCGCCACGTTGTGGGCGAGGGCGACCTCGGCCGCATCGCCACGTACGAATCCCATTTCGATCGCTTTCGCCCCGAGCTCAAGCCGAATGCGTGGCGCGAGCAGGCGTACCCGGGCTCCGGCGTCTGGTTCGACATCGGGCCGCACTTGTTCGATCAGGCGCTGCTCCTGTTTGGCGTGCCGGAGGCGATCGGCGCTGATATCCGGATCGAGCGCGACGGCGCGGTCGTCGACGACGCGTTCGACGTCACGCTGTACTACCGGCATGTGCGCGCCGTCCTGCGCGTCTCCATGTTGCGGCCACCCGTCGGCCCGACCTGGATGGTTCACGGCACCAAGGGGTCGTTCATCAAATCGGGAATGGATTCCCAAGAGGCGGCGCTCAAGGAGGGGCGCACGCCTGATGAACCGGACTGGGACTCGGAGCCGCCGGAGCTGTACGGGACACTCATCACGTCTGACGGAACGCGCACAGTCCCGACGCTGCGATCCAGCTTCGTCCAGTATTATGAAAACGTGCGGGACGTGATGCTCGGAACCGCGGAGTTGGCCGTCTCGCCGGAATGGTCGCTCGATGTGATGCGGGGCCTGCTGCTGGCCGCCGAAAGCAGTCGAACCCGAACCGTGCTGCCCTGGAGCCAATGAAACGACGCTGGCTTTCCGTGCTGCTCGGCGGCCTCGTCGCCGGCACCTTCGACATCACATACGCCGTGCCGTAGTCTCCACCCAAGCACGATTGCTGTATCTTGTGCGGCTGGAATGACCACCGACCAGCCTTCCACCTGTTCCCGCTGCGGCGCGACCCTGGGACCTGGGACAGCCTTTTGCCCGCGCTGCGGCACAGGCATCCCGGTGCAACGGCCCTGGTCTGGGCCGACCGTCGCTACGCCACCGGGGTCGGTCGTTGACACGCGCCCCGAAACCGCGGAGGCGCAACTCGCCGCGCTGCGCCGCGCGACCCTGGGGCAGTACGAGATCCTGACTGCGGTGGGCCATGGCGGTATGGCCACGGTGTACCTCGCCCACGATCTGGCGCTGGACCGCAAGGTCGCGATCAAAGTCCTCGCGCCTACGCTCCTGCTCATGGGCGAGGGGATGGTTGAGCGCTTCAAGCGCGAAGCCCGCACCGCCGCCGCCCTCAGCCACCCCCACATCATTCCGATCTACGCCGTCAACCAGAGCAACGAAGTCCTGTACTTCGTCATGAAGCATGTGCAGGGGCGCTCACTCGATGTCATCATCCGCGACATCGGCCCGTTACCCCTCGCGATGACGCAGACAATCCTCGCGCAAGTGGCCGACGCCTTGGGCTACGCGCACCGCCACGGCGTGATCCACCGCGACATCAAGTCCGCCAACATCATGCTCGATGAAGACGGGTGGGCTGTCGTCACGGATTTCGGCATCGCGAAGGTGCTGCAGGCGCAGGGGCTCACCATGACCGGCGTAACGGTGGGTACGCCGACGTACATGAGTCCCGAGCAGTGCGCCACCACGGAGGAGGTGACCGGCGCGTCGGATCAGTACTCGCTCGGCGTCGTGGCTTACGAGATGTTGACCGGGACGCTGCCGTTTCAGGACGAGTCGATCATGTCCGTCATGTACGCGCATTTCAACCAACCGCCGCGGCCCGTGACGGAGCTCCGGCCCGACTGTCCTCCCAATCTGGCCGCTGCGGTCATGCGAATGCTGCAGAAAGATCCCGCCCGCCGGTGGCCCACCATGGACGACGTCGTGGCGGTCTGCGGCCGGCCATCCCTGCGTCACGACGATCCGATCCGGCAGGAGATGAGTACGTTGGCGCGCGGCACGGCGCAGCCTGCCGGTCCTAAAACGCCGACGAGCCCGATCGTCATGTCACGAGTGCGGACGCGCACACCAATACGTCGCGCGCGCCGCTGGCTCTGGCCGAGTGCCGGCGCCGCGCTTGCGGTGATCGCGTTCGGGCTGTGGTGGACCACACCGTGGTGGCTGTTGACTCGGCGGACGACCGCGCCGCCCGCGCCGCCCGCGACGACCCAGGATCCCACGCGGACCCCCGCCCCGGGTCCCGACTCGAGCCGCCCGGTGTTGCGGGTCGAACCGGCGCCACCGCCGGTTGCCCCCCGGCCCACGCGGGCATCGTCACGGCGGGCGCCAGGAGACTCGGTCGCACGACTCACGTCGCAACGTTTCGACAGTCTGATGGGCACGCTACGCGCGAGCGCGCTGCGTGCGGAACAGCGGGCCGCGTTGGCGGGTGCTACGCCTGCCGATCTCAGCGGAGGCCACACCGCGTTCGCGAGCGCCGAGTCGCTGGCAGCGGCACGGCGGGTATCGGAAGCGATGATGCAATTCGCCACCGCGGCCTCGCTGTGGGCGGACGCTGAGCGCGCATCGCGGTCCCGCGGCGCGCGCGACACCGAGCCGCGCCGTGCCGCGGAAGCTCCCCCACCGCCGCCGGTGCCGGTCGCGCCCGTCGCCGTCGATCCACGACCGGATATCGAAAAGGTGATCGCGAGCTACGCCGCGGCGCTTGAATCGCGGGACATCGAGCAAGTCCGACGCGTCTACCCCGGCCTCACCGCGGCGCAACAGGGGAGTTGGCAGACATTTTTCGATCGCGTCCGCAATCTCAAAGCCAGTCTCAGCGTGGCAAGCCTGAGCGTGACCGGAGGAGGCGCGTCGGCCGATGCGACCGTCAGCGGCGTTTACGAGTACGACAACGCCAGCACCGGTCGCGGCGAGCGCCGGCCGGTGACGTTCCGGGCGACGCTTCAGCGGGATGCGAGCGGCTGGCGGATCACCGTGATCCGGTAACCCTTCTCAAAAATTGTATTCGAGGCCGGCGGTCCACAGCAGGTTCGGCCGCAGCCCGCCCCGGTTCAACGGCCAGAGCGTGTTGGCCACGAGTATGATCCCGCTGTGCGTTACGAATTTGAAGCCGAATGATCCGTTGACGATATCATCCCGTTCGCGGGGAATGTTGGTCGGCTCGACGGTGCGATGGAACGGAACGTCGTAGGTGACCGTGCCCGGCAACCGCAGCTTACTCTCGCCAACCTGAAGCTCCGACACGAGGTCGACCGCGATCGCCGCCCACGGGGCCATCACGTGATCGAACCCGACCGTCGTCAGCACCGCGCTGGTTTGCGAGCGGCCGGCGCGGTACAGATATCCGATGTTGGCGTGTGGCGAGAAGGCTCCGAATCGTGCCGAGAGGATGCCGAGGCCGCGCGCCGCGACGTGGCCCGCCCCGAGGAGATCGTCGGCGCTGCCGGTGGGGAAGCGTACGTCGGCCAGCACGGAGAAGTTGGTCCGGTCCGAGCGGGTGAGATTGACCTTGAGCCGGGTCGCGATGTCGCCCACGCCCGTAGCGGATCCTTCCACGAAGCGAGCAGTGGAGAGCTCGGGATTCGCCGCGGTGCCGCCGAAGAAGTGCTGGGCCGTCGTGCCGCCGAACGGCACGATTTGCGCGTTGCTCGTGCCGAGCAGCGAGGTGGAGACGATGGGGAGGGACACACCGATGTCCACGCGGTCGAGCAGACCGAAGGTGACGAAAAACGACGTGACGGTCATGTCGATGTCGAGCGCCAGACGGAGGTCGATCACGTCGTTCTCGTGCGTCGGCACGCCGTACGGCGTGCACGACGTCCCCACGATGCTGTCGCACGCGGGGCCGGTCACGTTCTCGTGCGTGAAGGTCATCTCGATGTCGTTCAGGCTCACGCCGCGCAGCGTCTCAAAATGCAGGCGGTTCACGTTGACGCCGACGAACACGCGGCCGCGGCCGAGGGTCGGGGCTCGCTCGCCGAACACGGCACCGGGCGACCCGGACGTGGGAACTGGGACCCCCGCTTCGAACCGGAAGGTCGAGCCGCCACTCGTCGCACTGACGGGGAGGTTGCCGACGTTCTGACTGACCGCCGAGCTGATGAAGGCAATCAGTGAGCCGTTATCGGCATTGGCCGCGGGCACGAAGTGATCTGCATGCAGCGCGGTCGCGGAATCGGAGCCCGCCGTCCCGCCGAGGAACAACGGGTCCTTGCCTTCCGTGAAAATGAAGAGCTGCGAGATCTTGTCGCGGAGCCCCCCGCTTCCCTGGGCCGGCAGCGGCGTAACTGCCAGCGCGAGCGACACAAGAGCCCACAAGGTGTGCCGCATCGAATCCTCCGAGCGACGTGTGAGTGGTTTTGACCGGACTCGAAGAGACGGGACACTTGGGTGCGCGTCAACCCCTCAGAGTGTAGAATCGGGCATGCGGCCCTACATCCTCGACGAGCTGACCTGGAAAACCGTCCGCGACACGCGGTATGAAGTCGCGATCCTGCCTTGGGGCGCAACCGAGGCGCACAATTTCCATCTCCCGTACACGACCGACAATATCCAAAGTGAGGAGATCGCCGCCCGCGCCGCCGACCGCGCGTGGCAACGCGGGGCGAAGGTGGTCGTGCTGCCGGTCGTGCCGTTCGGCGTGAACACCGGCCAGCTCGACATCCCACTGTGCATCAACATGAATCCGAGCACGCAGGCGCTCGTGCTGCGGGACGTGGCGCAGTCACTCGCGGGGCAGGGGATCGGGAAGCTCGTGATTTTCAACGGGCACGGCGCGAATGATTTTCGCCAGATGATCCGTGAGCTCCAGCCGCACGTGTCGTTGTTTCTCTGCGTCGTGAACTGGTACAAGGTCCTCGATCTCAAAGGGTTCTTCTCCGACCTCGGCGATCACGCGGGGGAGATGGAAACGAGCGTCATGCAGCACGTCGCCGCGGAGCGCGTGCTGCCGCTCTCCGAAGCCGGCCCTGGCGCGGCGCGGAAGTTCAAGATTGCGGCGTTTCGCGAGGGTTGGGCCTGGGCGCCTCGCCAGTGGCGCCAGGTGACGGATGACACGGGATCCGGAGACCCGGCGGCGTCAACCGCGGAAAAGGGGAAGCGCTACGTGGAAGCCGTCACCGAGAAGGTGGCGGGTTTCTTCGTGCAGCTGGCGAAGGCGGACACGAACTCAATGTACGAATAACGGGTGGCGCGGAATGTGGGGTAGGGGCGCAGCATGCTGCGCCCCTACTCCCTGGGTCCGATACCTCCGCTACTGCCCCGTTGCCGCCGGCGCGCTGAGCCAACGCGCGAACCACGCCGCCACTTCCTTATAGAAGAACCGGCTGTCCTCGCCCTTCAGAATCCAGTGGTTCTCCTCCGGCCAGATGATGAGCCGGGAGGGAATCTGCTGGCGTTGGAGCGCGGTCCAGAATTCGAGCGCGTTGTTCATCGGCACGCGAAAATCGCGCTCCCCCACCGACACGAGCACGGGCGTGTGCAGGTTCGCGGCGCGGCGCATCGGGCTCTGTGTCCGCCAGATCGGATGGTCCTCCCACGGCGGCCCGCCGACGTTGCGCTCGCGATCGTAGTTGAAGTCGCTCGTGGCCCATTGGCTTTCGAGGTCCCACTCGCCCGCATGGCTCACCAGGGCGCGATAGCGCGTGGTCGTCACCGCGAGCCAGTTGGTGAGGTGTCCGCCGTAGCTGGCGCCCCCCGCCACCTGGCGTGACGCGTCGATGAACTTGAAGCGCTGGAGCGCCGTGTCGGCCGCCTCGTTGATATCGTTGGCCGGCCCTTCGAGCGGATCGAACTGGATGTCCTGCGAGAACTTTTCCCCGTATCCCGTCGAACCGGTGTAGTCGGTCATCAGGACGACGAACCCGGGGGCGGTGGCGCCGAGCAGATGAGGATTCCAACGCAGGCCAAAATTGTCGGTCCACATGTTCGCGGCGCCGCCGTGAATCAGCACGAACAGTGGGTAGGTGCGCGTCGAGTCGAACCCGGGCGGCAGCGCGTAGAAGCTGTGGATCCGCTTGCCGCGCTTGGAGGTGAACCAAAACTCGCGCAACGGCTGCCAGTCGATCTGGGCCGCGCGCGCGGTGTTGACCCTGGTGAGCGGCGTCCACTTCCCGGTGGTGGGATCGACCCGCACCACCTCCGGCGGGTTCGTCGCGCTCTCCCAGACTGCCGCCATGCGCACCGGGCCAGTGGTGGTTCCCGTGGCCACCTGAAGGCTACTGAACGTGCCGCTCGTCATCGTGCCGACTTCCTGCTCCTTGCCACTTGCGACCGGCGCGCGGAACAGCCGCTGGCGTCCGGCGTCTTCAGCAAGGAAGAAGACCGCGCGGTTGTCTGGGCTGATCGTATACGTGCCAACGGAATGGTCTGCGCCGCCCGTGATGCCGCGTGGAGCGGCGTCACCGCTCCTCGGCCATGTCCAGGCCACGAGCCGGCGGTTGTTGAACGTATGCTCGTTCGTCGGGGTCATCACCCCGTAGAGCGTCTTGCCGTCCGGACTGAACTGCGGCGCGTCGTAATCGTCCTTGCCCCTTGTCAGCGGCTGCGGTTCACCGCCCGACGCCCCCACAAGCCACAGCATCTGCACGACGTCGCCGTGCGCCCAGTCGGTGCGGTTCGTCGTCGCGGCGAATACCACGCCGCTGCCGTCGGGCGTCCACGTCGCTGCCAGATCCTCGCCACCGGTGCCCAGCTGCCCGCCGAACCCGGCGCCCTGGACGAGCCGTGAACCGGCCAAAAGATCCTTGGCCTGCGCACTCGGTTCGAGGGACTGCACAAACAGATGCGGCCGTCGGTCATCGAGCCAGTGATCCCAGAGCCGAATCGGTGACGCGTCGTACACGCGCGCATTGTACTTCCGCGCTTTGTGCTCGGTGGCCGCCGCGCGATTGGCGGAATCCGTCATCGCGCCCGGATAGACCATGCTCGTGAACAGAATCGCCTTGCCGTCCGGTCGCCACAGCGGGCTCGATGCGCCGGTGGACAGGTTCGTCACGCGCTGCGCTTCACCGCCGCCGCTCAGGTCGAGCACATAGATCTGTGGGACATCGTCGCCCTCACGCCGCGCACCGAACGCGATGCGACGGCTGTCGGGACTCCAGTCCACGCCGCTCTCACCACCTCTGGTGTTCGTCAGGCGCCGCGGCTCGGCGCTGCCGTCGGTCGGGACGAGCCAGAGATCGCCGACTTGCTCGCCTTCCGTGTAGGAGGGCTCGGTAACCGCGAACACGACCCAACGCCCATCGGGGCTGATCGCGGGAGATGAAATCCGCTTCATCAGGAAGACGTCTTCGTGTGTGATCGTGTGGCGGCCCGACTGCTGCGCCGCGAGGGGCGTCGCGAGCACGATGGAAAGAACGAAGGAGAATCGCCGCATGACTAGCCTTCTCGGGTGATAGGGTTGGGAGCGCGAGCATCTTTTCGCCGGACGTGGACCAGCCATTCGATTTCCGCGTGCACGACATTCTCGCGATCCACGAGCGCGACACGATGCACGCGCTCGACTGGCTCGCCCCCGGCAGTGGCCGCGCGAATGTCGTCGATGTCCTGCGGCGCGAGCACGAAGCGGCCGTACAACGTGGTGCGCGCCGGCTTCCGGAATCGGACCGTCGCGCTCTTATCCCACACCAGGTAGTCGCGCCCGAGGTTCTTGATCAGCATGACCATGTACACACCGTCTCCGGCGGCATACATGCTGCCGCCGAACATCGTGCCGACATAATTCTTGGTGCGCCAGCCCAGCGGGAGCTTGATGCGGATCTCACGATAGTCGTCCGCGATGTAAGTAATCCAGGCGCCCGTGCTTCGGTACGTCGGAAAGAAGTTGAACCCCCAGCGCTGCATTCTGCTGCGCCACGACTCCGGCATGCTTCCGCCCCCATCCCACTCATCTCATGTAAGGAGCGACGTTAGTCGCGATCGTCCGAAACTCGGCCTCGGTCAGGGGCACTTTGTGAAACTCGGCCCATGCCTCGCGTGGCGCCAGGTTGCCGCCGGCGGCCGCGTCCGATCCGAAGAGTACGCGGTCGATCCCCAGCTGGCGAATCCGTACGGCGATCAACTTCAGGTCGTCGGGCGTGCCACTCCGGTCGACCGTGGTCACATCGAACCAGAGGTGCTTGGCCCGTGGATCTCGGCGCGCGATGAGGTCCACAAACGCCGACACCGCGCTGTCCGTCGTGGTGTCGTACCCACCGGCGCCAGCCAGATGCGCGATCTGTACCGGCACGTCCGGTGCCGACGGCAGAATCGAGTCGATGAAGATCTGCGCCTCCCTCCGGCCGTAGGGGAGCTTCCGCGAAATCGATGCGCGCATGTGAATCACGATCGCCATGTGTTTGTCGTTTGCGGCCCGAAATACGCGGCGCAGCTTCTCGACATCCTGCGGGCTGTGATAATCCACGGCGGAGTTGCCAATGTGCAGCTTGAGCCCCGTGCGGAGCAGGGGATTCTTGCTGCAGCGGTCCAGCTCCGCCAGTGCGTAGTCGCGGAGCGGGTTGATGCCGCAGAACGCCCGCAGCCGCCCCGGATAGCGCGCCACTTGTGCCGCTGTCCAGTCGTTGTCGGCTTTCACATGCTCGTAATTGTTTTCAACGTTCCGGCTCGGGTTGCTCCAGCTGTAGGCGGTCGACAGCACAAGGGCGCGGCGAATACCTGCCGCATCGAGCAGCCGGATGAGCTTGTCGGCATCGATCGTATCGACCCCGACCAGCTTCGCTAAGTCAGGGCTGAAGAAGTGCTGATGATAATCCACGAGCGGTGGACCGACCTGCGGGCTCGCCGAGCCCGGCACGATCGAAAGCAACACCCCGACGGGAACCCACCTCATGACCGACTACCTCCGGTAGACATCGGTACCCAGGTACTTCAGCCCGGATCCGGTACCCTTGGACGGCGCAAACCAATGCCAACAGGGTCGTGTAAGTTCAAGCCCAACCTCGAAGGATGGTGCCATGCGTCGCTTGACAGTTACGGGCCTCATGCTGTGTGCACTCGCGAGCGGTGCTCAATCGCAGCGCCGAGCAGCGGGTCCCTGGGTCGATCGCTGGTTCATCACCAGCGACAGTGTGCGGCTGCACTATTTGAGCGGGGGCAGCGGACCCGGCCCGACGGTCGTATTCGTGCCGGGCTGGACGATGCCCGCCGACATCTGGGAGCCGCAGCTGCGCTACTTCGCGGGCTCGAGGCGCGTCATCGCGCTCGATCCCCGTTCGCAGGGTGCGTCGCAGCGGACGAGCGATGGGAACTACACCGATCGTCGGGCACGGGATATCCACGAGCTCATTGCCCACCTCCAGGCCGCGCGGGTTGTCGTGGTGGGCTGGTCGATGGGAGTTCCCGAAGCGCTCGAGCTGGTGGAGCAGTTTGGCACCCAAGACATCGCCGGGCTCGTCCTGGTCGACAATTTCGTGTGGGTTCCGCAGGGCTCTCCCCTTGCGGGGTTCATGGACACCTTGCTCTTTCACCTGCTCCGCGATCGTCCGGTATTGACCGCGACGTTCGTGCGCGGGATGTACCGCACGCCCCAGGATTCCACCTACCTCGCGCGCATCACTCGCACATCTCTTTCGACGCCCACGACAACGGCCTATACGCTGCTCGCCAGTACGTTCGCCACCGGTCGCCGCGACTGGCGCCCGGCGTTGGATAAGCTGGACCGTCCACTCCTGTTCGTCGGCTCGGCGTTGATGCGCGAAACCGCCGACACGGTGCGCAATCATGTGCACGATGCGCAGGTGGAGATCTTCGAGAACGCCGGTCACGCGCTGTTCGTAGATGAGCCCGATCACTTCAATCGCGTGTTGGAGGACTTCTTGAAGCGGCTGCGCTGACTCCTACAATCGGAACAGGTAGCTCAACTTCACGAACACCGCATCGCCGGTGCGCGTGAGGCCGCGGAACCGAAACGCGTCTTCGTCCAGCATGTCGCTGCCGTATCCCGCGAATACGACCGTGCCCGGGACAGGCTGATAGCTGATCAGCGCGTCGACGTGGAACAGATTGGTGGCGCTTGCGCTCGTCCGCGTCACGCCACTCGGCCCGGCGATTAGAATCGGCGCGTTCGTGCGCGAATCATCGCGCAGCGAGTCGGTCTGATCCTGGATGTACTGGCCGACCAGCCGGAGGAACAGCGGCCGGGAGACCTGGTACTCGATCTTGGCGCGCGCCACCCGGCCAACGTTGACCAGGCTGCCGTCGGTGCGCCGATTCACCTGCTGCCAGAAATAGCTGAACGAGTTGCGGAGACGGTCCGTCGGCCGGTACGAGATGTTGAGACTCAGCAGCAGCAAATCGGCCGATGCCCACTCGAAGAAATTTTCGTCGTGTCCCTGGAGGAAGAAACCGCCGCCACTGAAGTGCTTCCACTGCGGCGTCCCGATCTGGACGATGTACTCGCCATTCCCGATCGTCGGCTGCCCGACGAACGGAATCGTGTCCAAGCCGCCGCCGGATTTCGGGACCTCGAGACGATAATTCGCGTACAGGGCCGAGTCGTAGCCGAACGACTCCACGAAGTAGCCGGCCCCGACATTCCAGCCGCCGCGCAAGGTCGTGTTGACGTTGAAGTGCAGCTTCTGGTCCTGGATGTTTCGCCCGTGGATGAAGTTCTGATACTGCCAGATGCCATCTACCACGATGTCGCCTGTCAGCCGTTGGAGTAGGGAGCCCGCCTTCCCGTACGTCGTATAGCTCGGATCGACGTAGGCGTGCACGATGCCGTTGCGACCGAGGAAGCCGCTCGCCGTGTGGAAATCGTCCGAGATTCCTGCGAACAGGCTCCGCAGTCCCCAGACCCGATGTTGAATCGTGAACTGCGTGAGCCACAACGGTGCGGTCGTCGCGACACCACCCGCGCGGGTACGACTGCCGGCGAGTTGAAAACTCAGCCCGTAGATGTCCTTGAACACGAGCCGGCCGTCCATTTCAGCGACCCGATTGTAATCGCCGCCTTCGATGCGATCGGTATAGGCGAGACCGATGCGGGACCCGTGGCCGAGGCTGTGCTGCGCGCGCACGATGTTGAAGATCGGATTATCGTCGCCGCTCGCGGACGCGAACCTCTGATCCACGGCCGACAGGACGCCGATGTCGGTGCCGTGTGTGTTTCCGGTGAGCTTCACCGCCGTCACCGGCTGTACGATCCGCCGCGTGTAGATGAGGTTCTGGGGGACCTGAAACAGCTCGCTGCCTTCGAGAAAGAACGGCCGCTTCTCGGGGAAAAAGAGCGCCTGGCGCGGATCGAAGGCGAGCTGGCCGGCGTCGGACTCGACCTGTGAGAAATCGGGCTTGATCGTGCCGTTCAGCGTGAGATTATCGGTGAGACCCCAGCGCACGTTCCCGCCGACCTGCGGGTTGCCCACGTCGTACTCGTACCCGGCCGTCCCGGGCGCCCCCGTGGCTCTCGAGGTGGCCTCGGGATTCAGGTCCATGACCAGCCCCCGATGCATCCCCGCCAGCCCGATCAGATTGCCGGACTGTCCGATGAATGTCGCGTTGGCGCGCTTCGCCGGGAACCAGGTGTCCTCGAATCCTGAGTGCTTGACTTGGCGGATGATGTTGAGACTCCAGTCCTGGGGCTGTGTCGGCTGATAGCGCAAGCTCTTGAAGGGAATGCGGACCTCGACCTCGTAGCCCCAATCCGTCACACGTCCGCGCGATTGGAAGACGTAGTCCGGGCTGAGGTCCGGCTGCTCCCGTCCGATGACCCCACCGCCGATGAACCCACTCGCCGAGATGTTCGCACCCTCGATGAGCGCGCCGTCGCCCTGCACACCCAACGGGTTGACGGCAAACATCAACGCCTTCTTGCCGTCGTGGAACGTGCCGAGCAGGATCTGGATGTTGTCGTCGCCAAAGATCTGGTCGCGGTCCGCGAGGGTCGCGGTCGGCCGGCCATGCAGCTCGTAGGCGCGAATCCCGAAGTAGATCGCGTTGCCGGAATACCACACGAGCACCTGCGTCGAGTCTGCCGCGGGGACGCCGTCGTTGGGCGCGTACTGCGAGAAGCCGGTCAGCAGGGCAGCGTGCGCCCAGACCGAATCCGCAAGGTCGCCGTCGATCACTACGTCGGCGTCGAACCGAGGAATCCGCACGTCCAGCTGGCGC
>WNGC01000823.1_pt1 | contig 33480 bp, 41 predicted proteins | sample 5400051 | NCBI WGS metagenome assembly WNGC01 (sample SAMN13153368, study PRJNA577476) | soil metagenome | isolation source: 20 cm soil or saprolite under grassland replicate 2 | place: USA:California | collected 2016-06-15
CTGAGCTGCCAAGTCAACTCTTCACTCATCCGGCAAATGATAGGAAAAGAAAGGGCCGGGACGGCCATCAGGACCGCCCGGGCCTAGAAATTTCAGCGCGTGAGATCAGCAATACCTATGCCAGCGTCATGAGTACCCCGGATCAAACAGTTACTGTTGAGAAACATGCGGCTTTCTGTCACCGGCCGACGACGGCCTTGCCCTTGCGACAAACTAGCTCGTTGATTTCGCGGCAGGTCGAGGCGTCACGACTTGGAGACAGCTCTTTCGGACTAGGCGCGCCGAGATCGCTTTCACACTGGGCTAGAAGTTGATCGTGCCGTCGACATTGCCGCCTCCCGATCGCGTCGTGCTCGTATTTTCAGTGGCGTCCCCACAGGGGTTTGTCAGGAGTATTTCCGCATTCGCCGCGAGGATCGAGGTCCCGCTAGAAGCCTGGCAGCGAGCCGCCTAAGTGCTACTTGGCCGGGCGCCTAGCTTCCCGTCCTGCATCCGAGGATCGACGCCCCCCGAGCCGCCCGGGAAAGGATGATCGCGTATCTGGGACGCGCGCATTGCGCGAATTGAAGATATAGGGAACTGCTCTTCATTCGCGTAGCGCGAGCTCCTCAGCGGCAAGGCAACGTTGCGCGGAAAGAGACAGTAAAAACAACAGTGGTCTCGGTGAAGTCTTCATGCGTCGGCCATCTGACTCCGCTGCTGGCTTTCGAGTCAAGTGCAGCGAGGGCGCCCGCTTTATCCGCACCGGGAGGCGAGGACATAGTCCTCTCTACCCGGGGGTGCGTCACAGAGACATCGAGTTTGCCGGCCTACGATAGTTCTTTCGGACCATCCCGCAGGGAGAGATCCAAATGAACGATCCGAGAGGGTTCCCGCGCTTTTCGATCGGTCGCCGCAGGCTTCTCACCTACGCGGTTTCCTCTCCGGTGATGCCGATCGTCGCCGGCTTCGGCGTGAACCTCGCGACGCCGTCGAGCGCGGTGGCGGCGGACCCGCAGATCCAATGGAGTGCTCACATGGAGAGCGGAAAGCTGCTTACTACTGACACGCCGCCGGGGGAGTGGGACGAGCGAGTCAATGATTCGGGTTGCGACACGGTTGCAATAGGCATAGACGGTGCCGTGCAGCCTCACGGTGGTAGCTACATGATGAAACAGACCGTGAACGCCCCAGGTCACGGCACATGGATCGGCACGCGGATGCATCGCTTCCACGAGGTCGACGCCCTGTCACGCTCGCAGACTACGTACTATTACTCGTTCTACCACTACCTGCCCTCGGCGATCAGCTACGGGACCAACGACACGTACATATTGTGGGCACTCAGTTCATCGCGCGGAACTGGTCCGAACGGCGATGTGCCCGGCGATGTGTTCTGGGCGCTCGCTCTAGCCAGCAGCGACGGCACCGGGGCGCTCGACCTGGTCTGGAACCCTTTCAACAGCGCCCTCGGCGCTGGGCCGTTCGCACTGTCCTATGGCAACAAATATACATTTGCCGGCCTGGCTGTGAACAGGCTGCCGATCGGCCAGTGGAACTTTATCGAGATCATGATTTCGCCGTCGTGGGCATTTGAGGGCCAAATCGCGGTTTGGCAGGACGGAACTCTTATCCACGAGCACTTGCGGACTGACCGAGGGGGTGGGGTCGTGACGCAATGGCCCATCAGCAATCCTCCTCAAAACCTTCTCGCATGGATTGATCAGACCGGCTACGGTTCTGGGCTAACGCCCACTCCGACGCTCAACTACGTCGATGACGTAACGGTATCTTTGAATCGGGTGCCCTACGATCCGCAGATCCTCTGGAGCGCCGGCATGGAGGCTGGCAACATGCTTGAGTGGTACGAGGGCGACCCCACCAACGGGCCCGGCGGCGGGGAATATAACGGCGATCCGGGTGAGACTGACTGCAAGGACATAAACCCGTGCAACGTTTGTGACTTGCGGGGTTGCTCGCTGTCGCAAGCGACCCAAGAGCAGGCCCACAGCGGCAGTTGGTCCGCGAAGCTCTCGATCTCCGGCACTTGGGGCGCGGTACGCCTGAAGCGCTGGAAAGAGTCAATGGCGAATCGCGAGCTTTACTACACAGCGTGGTATTACGTCCCGCAGGTCTACACAGTAGATCAAACCGGTGATGGCTCGACGAATTGGTGGCAGACCAAGTCCGTCATCCCCGCGACGCAGCAGAGCGACCCCTTCTTCCTCATCGGCTGGATCAATCCTCCTCCTCCAAGTCCCGTCGTCATGCGCCAGCAACTCGTGTGGTGGGGACCGGCCACTGATGGTCCGTCGCAACCAGGACAAAGAGGCCAGATTACGTGGAATTCGCCCATTGACGTTCCAATCGGGCGCTGGTTCAAACATGAGGTTCGTCTTGTCAGTGCTGGAGATTTCACGGGCGCGATTCAGGTGTGGCAGGATGGCGTGGAAATCTTCCATCTGGAGAACGTAAAGACCCGCTACCCGGACCCGGGCGCATACCTAGAGTGGGGACTAAGCAACTACTGCTCGAACTTCAGCCCGTCTCCGTGCTACCACTACGTCGATGACGTAACGATATCTTTGAATCGGATGCCGTAGATCGTCATCGACCCTCGGTCTTTGATCTTCGCTTCCTCGCGCGTCATCGCGGACATCGACCCGCGTTATCGGCCCGCCCGGGCCCCAAAGCGGGGCATGAGAAGCTTTGCGCGAACGCACCCTTGACGAGCACGGAGGCGTCGAGGTAGTGCGGTTTGATCGCCTTCGAGCCAGTCACAATCACTTCCTTCGGGTCGGTTTAGCGACCGCGCCGTGCAAGGCCAGCACGTTGCCCACCAACCCCACCCCGTTGTGCCTCGCGGCAATGGCCGTGGCGAGGTATTGAACGCGAACAACCCGAGGGGGAACCAAACCGACGCTGGTCCGGCTCCGACAAAATAAAGGCCAGCCGGCGCGACAGCCGAATTGGCCTCGACTTTCTTCAATAAGCGGTACCCCACGGCGCGCAACCTCTCCACGTCGACCCGAGCAGAAGGCCAAAAAAACCGCTATCGCCAGAATGGCGTCCCCACGGGGATTCGAACCCCGGTTACCGCCGTGAAAGGGCGATGTCCTAGGCCTCTAGACGATGGGGACTTCTGCTGCGGCGATTCGGGGTTGGTGGAGGTAACCGGGATCGAACCGGTGACCTCTTGCATGCCATGCAAGCGCTCTCCCAGCTGAGCTATACCCCCAACCGAGGGCGCGAATTATAGCGCCCTTTGATCATGACTTGCAGGGTCCGACGCGATGCGCGGACACATGCGAGCGCGTGGCGAAGCTCTGTCCGCCGGCGTCTCCCGAGAGCTCGAGATCGGCCTCCATCGAGGCTGCGCCATAGCGCACCTTGCCCACGCCGCGCATCGGCATCTGCCCGTCGCAGACGATGGCGAACGTGTACACGCTGCCGTCATCGCGGCGGTTGGTGAACTCGCAGCCGCCGCCCGGTCCCAGCACGCGGCTCGGATCGCGCGCGTCGTCGGCGCTCAGGCATCGCGTGCGCACGACGGGCCCGATCTCGCCCGGCGTTCCCGGCACCGAAGTGGTGACGGACACTTCCCAGTCGCCCGGCTCGACGTCTGCGTACGCGGCGCCGCCGACGGCAAGAATGGAAAGCATCAGGCTGTAGCGGAGCATCCTTCCTCCTTCAGTCGGTTTCCAGGTGATGCGCAAGGCGCAGGAGCACCGTCTCGCGCCCGAGCAGCTCGAGCACCGCGTCGATCGACGGCGTCTGCGGGCGGCCGGTTAGCAGCAGCCGCAGCGGCATTGCGAGCTGAGGCAGCTTGAGGCCGCTCGACTTGGTCACCTCCCTGATCGCGTCGTTGATCGCCGCGCGGTTCCACGGCACGGTGGCGAGCCGCGCCTTCAGAATGCGCAGCGCCTTCGAAACGTTCTCCGCGAGCTCGATCGTCGCTTCGCCCGTCCAGCGGTAGAAGAGCGTTGCCTCGTCGGCGAGCTGCGCGATCGTGCTAACGCGCTCCTTGAGCAGGGCGATCACGCGTTCCAGCGGCGGTCCGTTGTCAGCCGAAATGCCCCTGCTTTCCAGCGCGTCCCCGACGAGGCGGGCGAGGCGGGCGTCCGGCGCCGCCTTGAGGTATTGCTGGTTGAGCCAGGCGAGCTTCTCCGGATTGAACTGCGCCGGCGAGCGCGAGACGTGCTCCAGGTCGAACCAGGAAACGAAGGATTCCTTCGAGAACATCTCCTCGTCGCCGTGCGACCAGCCCAGACGGGCAAGATAGTTCACGAGCGCTTCGGGCAGGTAGCCGTCGTCGCGGTACTGCATCACGCTGACCGCGCCGTGGCGCTTGGAGAGCCGCTCGCCGTCGGCGCCGAGGATCATCGGCACGTGGGCGAAGGAAGGCAGCGTCTTCCGCAGCGCATTGAAGATGTGGATCTGGCGCGGCGTGTTGTTGACGTGATCGTCGCCGCGGATGACGTGGGTGATGTCCATGTCGAGGTCGTCGACCACCACGCCGAAGTTGTAGGTCGGCACGCCGTCGGCGCGCAGCAGCACCAGGTCGTCGAGCTCGCTGTTCGGGAACGCGATCGGGCCCTTCACCAGGTCGTGCCAGCCGACCTCGCCCTCCTCCGGCGTGCGAAAGCGGATCACCGGCGGGCGGTCTTTCGGCGGCGGCTTGCCTTTTGCGCGCTCGGGCCGCCAGCGGCCGTCGTAGCGCGGTTTTTCCCCTCTTGCGAGCTGTTCCTTGCGCAGCGCTTCGAGCTCCTCGCGCGACATGTAGTCGTAATAGGCATGGCCCGAGGCGATCAGGTGCCCGGCGACCTGCTTGTAGCGCGCCAGGCGCTGCATCTGGAAGAACGGCCCTTCGTCCCAGTCGAGGCCGAGCCACTGCATGCCCTCGAGGATCGCGTTCACCGATTCCCCGGTCGAGCGCTCCAGGTCGGTGTCCTCGACGCGCAGGATGAACTTGCCGCCGTGGCGCCGCGCGTAAGCCCATGAGAAAAGCGCAGTGCGCGCGCCGCCGATGTGGAGGAAGCCGGTCGGGCTCGGTGCGAAGCGTGTGCGTACGCTCATGGAGGCTGGGATTTTCCCATGAGCCCAGGGCGATGGAGTTCAGCTAGTCGCTGCCGCCCTCTACGGTGAAGCGCTGGGCCCGCCAGCGCAGCATGCCGCCGGACAGGTTCGCGACCTTCCCGAACCCCGCCTTTCCGAGCAGCACGCTGGCCTGCGCCGAGCGCGCGCCGGAGCGGCAGACCGTCACCACGGGTTTCTCCTTTGAAAGCCCTGCGGCGTCATTCAGCAGCCGGCCGAGCGGGATCAGGCTCGCTCCCGGCACATGGCCGAGCGGGCCGTTGAACTCTTCGGGCTCGCGCACATCCACGATCTGCACGTCGCGCAGGTGCTCCTCCAGCCAGTGGGGCTGAACCTCCCAGATGCCGGCGAACGTGTAGGTGAGCGGCGCCCAGTCGGGATCCAGGGTCGCCGTCTTTTGCGGCTTTCCGCAGCTCATGTTGGCCGGGACAGCGATGTCCATCTGCTGCGGATGGGCCAGGCCGAGGTTTTTCATGTAGCCGACGAAGTCCTGCTCGCCGATCGACTCCCCGAGGCGCGGGTTGTACAGCTTCTCCTCGCCGACGCTGGTGACGGTCAGGCCGCGGTAGTCATGCCCGGGATAGATCAGGCAGCGCTCCGGCAGCGAGAAGATCTGCTCGCGCACCGAGCGGAACAGCGTGCACGGGTCGCCGTCCTGGAAGTCGGTGCGGCCGCAGCCGCGGATGAGGAGCGCATCGCCGGTGAACGCCATCGAGCGGTCGTCGAGCACGTAGCTCACGCAGCCGCTGGTGTGGCCGGGGGTCGGGCGCGCTTCGAGGCAGGTTGCGCCAAAACGGATCTCCTCACCGGGCTCGAGGTAGCGGTCGGCGCCCTGCGCGCCGCTCGCGCGCGACACAGCGATGCGGCTGCCGAGCCTCTGCTTCAGCAGCCAGGCGCCGGTGATGTGGTCGGCGTGCAGATGCGTCTCCAGCGTCCACGACAGCCTGAGGCCCAGCTCCTCGACCAGCGCGACATCGCGCCGCGCCTGCTCGAACACCGGATCGATCAGCACCGCCTCGCGCGACGCGGCATCGGCAAGGACGTAGGTGTATGTTGAGGACTGCGGATCGAAGAGCTGCCTGAAGACCATGACGATCGAGAACTTTACTCCTCTCCCGGCCGTGGTCGGCGGCGTCCTGATCGGCCTCGCGAGCGTGTGGCTGCTCGTTGCCAACGGGCGCATCGCGGGCGTCAGCGGCATCCTGCACGGCCTGCCCGAGGCTCGCGCGGGCGACCGGCTCTGGCGCGCCTGGTTCATCGCCGGGCTCATCGTCGCCGGCTTCGCCTGGCATGCCTTCGCCGGCCCCGCCCCCATCCGCCAGGGCTTCGGCCTGGGCTGGGTCGCGCTCGCCGGGCTCCTCGTCGGCTTCGGCACGCGCATGAGCGGCGGCTGCACCAGCGGACACGGCGTGTGCGGTTTGGGCCGGCTGTCGCTGCGCTCGCTCGTCGCCGTCGCCATCTTCATGGCCGCCGGCATGGCAGCCGCCTTCGTCGTGCGTCACCCGCTCGGGCTACCGTCGTGATCGCCTACGCGTCGGCATTCGGCGCCGGCCTCGTGTTCGGCGTCGGCTTGTGGATCTCGGGAATGGCGACGCCGCGCAAAGTGCTCGACTTCCTCGATGTCACCGGCGCGTGGGACCCGAGCCTGGCGCTGGTGATGGCCGGCGCCGTCGGCGTCACGCTCGCAGGCTTTCCGGCCGCATTGAAACGTCATCCCATTGAAAAACGCTCGGACCTCAACGCGCCTCTCATCATCGGAGCGACTATATTCGGCATCGGCTGGGGCATCGGCGGCTACTGCCCCGGGCCCGCGCTCACCGCGCTCTCCAATCTGAGCGCGGAAGCGTTCGTGTTCGTCGGCGCGATGGTCGCCGGCGGCCTCGCGCACCGCCTCGCCTTCGATTAAACTCGCGCCTTCCTCCGCGGGTGGTTAGCTCAGCGGTAGAGCACTGCTCTCACACAGCAGGGGTCGCTGGTTCGATCCCAGTACCACCCACCATAAATCAATGGCTTACTGGAAAAACGGCCAGCCGTACGGACGCTAGTACGGAAAACAGCGCGAAAGCAGGTCGGCGGCATAGTCGGCCGCCAACGACTAAGGATAGGAAATTCCTTCGCGTCCGTGCCGCGAAATGCGCGCGGTTTGCGGCGCCGGCGCATAGTCCATTGGGTACACTAGCCGAAGGCCCGGGTCAGGCCTTCGTCAGCGAATCGACGTGAAAAATTCGCGGTCGACTTCTTAGCTGCGGCAGGAACTAGTTCGCCCAGGCTTGTGGCCTCCCGCGGGGACAATCAACCCATCCCTTAGGGAGAGAAACAATGAACCTGCTCAAGCGAACGACCGCGTTGCTCGTCGTCACGTTGGTGCTCGGCACAGCGGGCTGCACCAACTCCTCCAGCGACGCCGCAATCAGCAGTCGGGTCGAAACCGCGATCTCCAAGGAGCCCATGCTCAAGGGGACGAAGGTCAGCGTCTCGACCGATAAAAAGGTGGTGCACCTCAGCGGCACGGTGAAGTCGCGCGATGAAAGGGCGTGGCTGATCGCGGTGGCGCGCAAGGTCGAAGGCGTGAAAGCCGTCAAGACCGACCTGGTGGTCAAGCCGCAACAAAAACCCGCGGTCGAAGCCCGGGCCCAGCACCGCGTCACGCCGCGCGGCGCAGAGCGCCGAGGTTTCGGGCAATGAACGACTTCACCATCTCATGCGCCCGGTCCGCAGGGGCCACTGGTTCGATCCCAGTACCATCCACCATCGCGCTACACGGGCGGCATCTGCCCGTTGATTAATATGAAGAAGATGATGGCGGGAAGCGCTGCTATCTGCACCATGACGTCAGCGTAGAAGTACTGAAGGTATGCAATCGCGATCAAAAATGCGATCAGGGGCCACTTGGCGCGTCCGAGCAGCGATTGAACCGCGCTCTCCTCCACGATCGGAAGCTCAGGAGCAGCGAGCTGGGGATCCGGGCTTGCAGGCTGCCGCGTTCTGCGCGCTGATTCCTTCAGCCATTGTGCAAGAAATTTGCCCGAATCATTCGGGCGGTACTCGTTCGTTTCGTTCCTGGGAATCGCTATCTTCTTCGGCACGTTGGAAATCATGCCAGATGTTTGCTCGCCCGAGCAGTAAAGAACTCCTCACAGGCGCAAAGTTCACAAAGCGAGGCCTTGCCCGGCAAGTCCAAGAATTTTGCCCTTTCCATTCGTTCTCCAGCGTGGTGCGATACGCGCATGACGCTGAAAGGAATCAAGGGACTGTCGATCGCAGCGCTCGCCAGTTTTGCTTCAATCGCTGCCGCTCCCGCATGCGCGGAGGGTGACGCCGCAGCGCGCATAGAAGTCGGGTTCGCTACGGCGTACCGCGCTTCGACATTCGCGGCGCAGATGGTCGGCAGGCCCTACCGGACCGGCGGCGCCGCTCCCGCCAGCGGTTTCGATTGCAGCGGGCTGGTCCAGTTCAGCTTCCGCCAGGCGGGCGTCATTCTTCCGCGCAGCGCCGCGGAGCAGCGCCAGGCCGCCGCGCGCGTTCGCGTGTCGCACCTGCGGCACGGCGATCTGCTGTTTTTCGACCTTCAAGGCAAGCGCAACTCGCACGTCGGCATCTACGTGGGCGACGGACAGTTCGTTCACGCCCCGTCCACCGGCAAGCGAGTGCGCAAGGATCGGGTCGACTCGCCCTTCTGGCGCAAGCACCTGTCGGAGGCGCGGCGGTTCGACGCTCTCGACGTCTAGGCTACCCGGGGACCTGCTCGCAGAAGTACTCGACGATATCCGTCGTGCTCGCGCGCGGCTGGCCGAAAGCGATCGAGCCATGGCCGCTCAGCGTGAGGTCCTCCCTCTGCAGAAGGATCTCCCTCTCGCCGTCCGCCGTGACGTAGGTGCCGTTGGTGCTGTGGTCCTGCAGCACGTACCTGTCCTGGCGGCGCTCGATGGTGCAGTGCTGGCGCGAGGCCTTCGGATCGGAGATGACCAGCTCGCAGTCGGGCCCGCGCCCGATCATGATCGCGTCCTGACCGCGGCGGCGCACGGCTTCCTGACCGTGGTACTGCAGGCGCAGCGTCACCGGCGCGGGCTTGCGCGCGACGCTGGAGCCGATCGCCTCGGTGACGTCCGCGCTCTGGCGCCAGACGATCTCGCAGATCGCCACTTCCTCCGCCTTGCCCCGGATCTGGATCGAGTACAGCGGCCGCGTCCAGTTGCGGATGAACCCGCCGAGGAGCGCCGCGGTTTCCTGGGAGGTCAGGATCTGCCCCCTCACCGCCTGGTCGGCGAGCCGCGAGGCGACGTTCACCGTGTCGCCGAAAACATCGTTGTCCCGCTGCACCACCGGCCCGGTGTGGAAGCCGATGCGCAGAGCGAGCTTGTTGCTTCCCACGGTCGGAAGCGACTCGACGGCCGTGTGCATCCGCGTGGCCGCGCTTGCCGCGGCATCCGGCGACGGAAACAGCACCATCACCTCGTCGCCCATCGTCTTCACCACCCGCCCGCCGTCCGCTTCCGCGGATTGGCGCAGCCGATCGATGCAGGCTCCGATGGCCTCGAACGCCGCGGTGTCGCCAACCGAGTCGTAGAGCTTCGTGCTCCCGCTCACATCGGCGAAAAGGACCGTTGTATGCCGGGTAGTCTGCACCGCTGCTGACGGTATAGCGGATCCGGCCCAGCGGCAAATTGCGCTGTCACCTCAGCAGCCGATCCAGGATCGGCAGCAGCGTGCTGGGCAGCTCGCGCTTCGAGACGAAAGCCGCGGCGCCCGCCTCGGCGGCGGCGAGGCGCAGCGCCTCCGAATCGGTCATCGACATGACCACCACCGGGCAATCAGGGTGGCGCTTGCGCAGCGCGCGCGTCGCCTCGATGCCGTTGGGGCCGGGAAGCTCGAGGTTGACGAGAATGAGGTCGAGTTGCGCCTGGTCGGCAAGCCGCAGGGCCTCTTCCATGCTGCGCGCCTCGCGCAGCCTCAGCGGAGGGAAGGAGGTGAGGAGCCAGTCGCGAAGCGCGCTGCGCACGCCATCGTGTTCCTCGACCACGAGCACAGAGCCGAGCATTCTCGGGTCGGCCAACGACGGCTGTGGAAGGGGGCGGGCGGGCATTGCGAGCAGGCGAACTCGACCGCGGGATCGTAGCTGCGCAGGCGGCGCCACGCAGTCGGGAGCGCAGGACAACCCCCGTCGGGGATCGCCCTACACGCCATTACTCCAGCGAAACGAGGCCGCGCTGGATGGCGAAGCGCACCAGGCCCGCCACGTCGCGGATGCCCAGCTTCTCCACCAGCCGTGCGCGGTAAGTCTCTACCGTTTTTTGCGACAGCGACAGCCTCTGGGCGATCTCGGCGCCGGTGCGGCCCTCGGCGAGGAGCTGCAGCACCTCGCGCTCGCGCGCGGAAAGCCGCGCCAGGGGGTCGTCGCGCTCTTCGGCATAGTCGTTGATCACCACGTCGGCGACGCGCGGGCTGAGATAGCGCTGGCCGGCGTGTACCGCCCGGATCGCCTCGACGACCTCCCTGGCCGCGGAGCGCTTCACCACATAGCCGGCTGCGCCCGCCTTGAGCGCACGCCGCACGTATTCGCGGTCGGAGTACATCGACAGCACGATCACCCGGCACCTGGGATCGCGCTGCAGGATGGCGCGCGTCGCGTCCGCGCCATTCAGCTCGGGCATCGACAGGTCCATCAGCACCACGTCGGGCTGCAGGTCGCGCGAGCGCTGCACCGCCTCGCGGCCATCGCCGACACAGGCCACCACCTCCATGTCGGCCTGGGCTTCGACCAGGTGCTTGAGGCCCTCGGCCACCACGCCGTGGTCGTCGGCGATGAGAATCTTGATCGCCATGGCTATCTGCGCACGCTCGCGCGAACGGTAGTCCCGTCGCGGGGCGCGCTGTCCACCTCGAGCCGGCCGCCCGCGGCTTCGGCGCGCTCGCGCATCGTCTTCATGCCCCAGCGCTTGCCGCGCGCGGCCGCCGCCGGGTCGAAGCCGGCGCCGTCGTCGGCTACGCGCATGACGATCTCCTCCGCCTCGCCGGCGAGCTCGATGCGCACCTGTCTCGCCCCCGCATGCTTGGCGACGTTGTTGAGCGCCTCCTGCGCGATGCGGAACAGCGCCACCGCCGCCTCGGGGCGCAGGCCCGCCGCGGCATCCTCGCCGTCGCGCAACGCCACGGCTATGCCGGTGCGGCGCGAAAACTCCTCGGCGTACCAGCCCAGCGCCGCTCCGAGGCCGTATTCGTCGAGCAGCGGCGGGCGCAGCTCCGCCATCACGCTCTCGATCGATTGCAGCGTGGCGTCGACCAGCGACACGGAATCCTCGATGCGCTGGCGCAGAGGCGACGCGCCGGCGGCGCCGAGCGCGAGGTCGAGGTTGATATTGAGGGCCGACAGGTTCTGGCCGACGCGGTCGTGCAGCTCGCGCGCGATGCGGCGGCGCTCGGCCTCCTCCGCCTCGACCAGCCGGCGCGTGAGCGCCTGCAGGTTGTCGGCCGCGGCGCGCAGAGCCGCCTCGGAGTTCTTCTGCTCGGTGATGTCGAGGCAGGCCCCGAGCACTTTCAGCGACCGCCCCTGGTCATCGCGCAGCACTTCGCCGCGGCTGCGCAGGTAGCGCAGCTCGCCGCCGGGCCGCACGACGCGCTCGTCGAAGATGAAGCCGCGCCCCTCCGTCAGGGCGCGCGCCACCGTCGAGCGGGCCTGCTCCCGGTCATCGGGGTGCACGCGCTCGAGGTAGCCCTCGAACGAGGGCGTGAAGCGCTCGCGCTCCACGCCGTAGATGCGGTAGAGCTCGTCCGACCAGCTGACGCGGCCGCTCGCCGGGTCCCATTCCCAGCAGCCGAGGCCGGCCAGGTTCTGCGCTTCCGCAAGCAGCGTGCGCTGCTCGCGCAGCGCCTGCTCGGCGCGCTTGCGCTCCGTGATGTCGGTCGCGATGCCGCCGACGCCGATCACCGCACCCGACGCATCGGGCAGCGGGAACTTCGCGACGACACTCACCCGCTCGCCCTCGATGTAGCGCGCCGACTCCTCGAACTGGAGCGGCATGCCGCGCGACAGCACCTCGGCGTCGTTGGCGGCAAAGCGCAGCGCCTGGTCGCGCGGGAAGAGCTCCAGGTCGGTGCGGCCGATCACCTGGTCGCGCCGCAGGCCGAAGCGCTGCAGGAACTGCTCGTTGACGAGGCGATAGCGTCCTTCGCGGTCCTTGAGGAACATCACCGCCGGGCTGTGGTCGGCGAATGCCACCAGCCGCGCCTCGCTCGCCTGCACCTGCTCGTGCGCGCGCTGGCGCTGCACCGCGGCCGACACTACGTTCGCGACCGCCTGCAGGAATTCGGCGTCGCCGGGCATGAAGCGCCTGCGCGCCGCGCTGTGCGCGCCGAGCACGCCGTAGGGCGTTCGCCGGCCCGGGATCATGACGCTGATGCCGCTGACGATGCCGTGCTCGTGCAGCATGCCGGTCCGCGGGAAGCGGTCCTCGCTCGCCAGGTCCTCGATCACGGCGGCGCGCCGCGGCTGGTTTGCCGCGTCGGGCGCCAGCTCGCTCGAGTAGAGCGTGTAGCTGAGGATCGAGTTGGCGCGCAGCGGCACGGTGGCGCTGCCTACCATTCCCGGCTTCCAGCCGGTGCCGGCGACCAGCTTGAGCGCGTCGCCCCCGGGCAGCAGCTCCAGTACCCGCACGAACTCGGCCTGCAGCAAGTCGCGGGTGAGCGCCACGGCGCGTTCCAGCACCGGCTCGACGCCGGTTTCGCCAAGCGCGAGCAGGCTGAGCTCGGCGAGCCCGCGGTGGCGCTCGAGCATCGCCGCAACCCGCTGCTCGTTCTCGCGCTCCCGGTGCCGCGCCGTCATGTCGCGCGTCACCTTGGCGAAGCCGCGCAGCCCGCCGCGCGCGTCGCGCAGCGCCGTGATCGCCACGTCGGCCCAGAAGCGGCTGCCGTCCTTGCGCACGCGCCAGCCTTCGGTCCGGAAGCGGCCTTCGCGCTCCGCGCAGCGCAGGCCCTGCTCCGGCTTGCCGGCGTCACGGTCCTCTGGCGGATAGAACAGCGCGATCGACCGGCCGACGATCTCGCCCGCGCTGTAGCCCTTGATGCGCTCCGCGCCGTCGTTCCAGCTGATGACGCGCCCGCCGCTGTCGAGCAGGAAGATGGCGTAGTCGGTGACGCTCTGCACCAGCAGCCGGAACTGCTCGTCCGTGGGGTCCGCCGCGGCGGCGATCTGCTCGGCTAGGTGAGCGTCAACTTTCATCCATCGGCTAGTTTACGCCGACGCGTACTCGGGCACTCCGGATCCTTCAAAGATGTCTTCTGAGAAGCTCGAGCCCGACCGAGATCAGGGTCTTGGCGACGGCGGCGACGATGGCCACAAGCAGCACCCCGATCAGCAAAAGAACCAGCCAGTAGAGGGGCTCCCCCAGCTCGATCGAGAACGCCCGCCCGTCGATGCTGCCGCGCGCGGCCTCCAGCCTCTTGCCGCTCAGGTCCACCAGACGCGAGACGAGCGCGATGCGCTTGGGGTCTTCGATCAAGACATAGACGACCCAGCCCGCATAGAGCGCTACGGCGCTCCCCGCTGCAACGCAAACGCACCCGACGGCGACCAGAGCGCCGACCACGCCCTTGTGCACGTTATTCCACATACGCAGATCAGTATTCATACCGTATCACCGATCGAGCACCGCATAAAGGATCGGAGTCATCAGCGCCAGGGGGATCAGCAGCAACGCCGCCATCGGCGCTACCAGCGCCAGCATTGCGAGGGGCGCGGCCAGGACTACCGCCGCCAGGATCCAGGGCACGGGAGGAAGCGTTCCCAGGTCCGCGCCGGTTTTTTTCGCCAGCCACCTCGCAAACGGCCCCCGCGCCGGCCTGGCGCGGCGCCGGAAGGCCTGCGCCAGGGCCCGGCTCTCGAGCCAGGAGAAAAAGACGTACAGCTGGACGAACAGGCTGCCGATCAGAATGAAGGGCGCCAGGAGAAACGCCGGCAGCGCAAGCCATGAGCCGCCTGCGGCGAAAAACAGCACGGTAGCGGCGGCGCACGCAAGGCTGACCAGGACAATGACCAGGCCGACCGGAATCACTCGCCAGATCCGCCTGAGAACGTAGAGCTTGAACGCCTCGCCTTCCTGGAATCTGTGCAGGAGATTGCGCGCTTCGCTCAGCGTCTCGGTCGGCAGATACTGGCGAATCAATTCCTGCACTGGGTCTTCCCGATCTTGGCTCGCCATGGCTTGAACTCCTGTCCGGAAGAGGAACCCAGCATACGGAATACCCGATGGGATTACTGAGACTATTTCCGCACTTGGCCTCGGATGCGTAACATGCGCCCATGCCGGTGACCATCGACGACATCCGCGCCGCCGCGAAGCGCATCGCCGGCGCGGTCGAGCCTACGCCTTTCGTGCACAGCCGCACGCTTTCGAAGCTGACGGGCGCGGAGATCTTCCTCAAGTTCGAGAACCTGCAGTTTACCGCCTCGTTCAAGGAGCGCGGCGCGCTGAACAAGCTCCTGTCGCTGTCCGAGGCAGAACGCAAGCGCGGCGTGATCGCGATGAGCGCCGGGAACCACGCGCAGGCGGTCGCGTATCACGCGGCGCGGCTGGGAATCCCGGCGGTCATCGTCATGCCGAAGGGCTCGCCCAACACCAAGGTCAGGAACACGCGCGTGCACGGCGCCGAGGTGGTGCTGGAAGGCGACTCGCTCGCCGACGCCGCGCGGCACGCCTTCGAGCGCGCGCAGCGGGACAACCTGGTTTTCGTGCACCCCTACGAGGACCCGCTGGTCATCGCCGGCCAGGGCACTTGCGGGCTCGAGATGCTCGAAGCGATGCCGGACCTCGAAGCGCTGGTGGTCCCGGTCGGCGGCGGCGGTTTCATCGCCGGGGTCGCCATCGCGGCGAAAGGCCTGAATGAAAAAATAAAGATCTATGGAGCGCAATCGAGGACCTATCCGTCCATGCAGCAGCGGCTGACGGGGCTGCCGGTCCGGGTCGGCGGCGACACCATCGCCGAGGGCATCGCGGTGAAGGACGTCGGCGAGATCAGCTTTTCAATCGTCAAGAGGCTGGTGGAAGAGATTCTGGTAGTCGAAGAGGAAACCATCGAGCGCGGCGTCGTGGCGCTCATCGAGATCGAGAAGACGGTGGCCGAGGGCGCGGGCGCCGCGGCGCTCGCGGCTCTGCTCGAGTATCCGCAGCGCTTCGCCGGCAAGCGCGTCGGCCTGCCGATCTCGGGCGGCAACATCGACAGCCGCCTGCTCGCCTCGGTGCTGATGCGGGGGCTGGTGCGCGACGCGCGCCTGGTCAGGCTGCGCGTGACGATGCCCGACGTGTCGGGCAGCCTGGCGAAGGTCGCGGCGCTGATCGCCGAAGCGGGCGGCAACATCGTCGAAGTGCAGCACCAGCGCATCTTCGGCACCTCGTCGGTGCGCAGCCCCGAGGTCGAGTTCCTGATCGAAACCCGCGACCTGGAACATACCGAAGCGCTGGTTCAGGCGCTAAAGGCGAGCGGCGTCAAGGTTGCCACGTGGTTTTGAGATGAAGTGAGTACAAAAACAGGGACAGACCACGGTTTCTCAGGTGGTCTCGGAGATCTCGATCAAGTTGAGGTCCGGATCCCTCACATAGACGGAGCGCAGCTTCGAGACAGCACCGGTCTTCATGACCGGACCCTCGATGATCTTCACCCGCGCGTCCTTCAGCTTCCTGACGACTTGCTCCAGAGGCACGGCGGCGATGAAGCACAGGTCCAGGCTGCCGGGCACCGGCACGTGCGCCCTGGGATCGAACTCCCTGCCCCATTCGTGCAGGTTGATCTTCTGGTTGCCGAACTTGAGCGCGAGGCGCTCCTCGGTCGGCGTGCTGAATTTTTCGAGCCTCATGCCCAGGATCCCGCTATAGAAGCGGATGCAGGCGTCCCTGTCGCGGGTGGTGAGGACGAGATGGTCGATGCGGTCGATCATTTCCTCTCGAACTTCTTGCGCGCGCTCTCGAAGGCTTCCTGCATGCTCTTGAAGGCGGCGTCGGTGCCTTTCATCATCTCCGCCCACGCCTCCGCCGAAGCGCTCTGCAGCCGGCGCAGCTCGGCCATCGCTGCATCGCGCTTCTCGCGAAACCGCTCGAGCTGGTTCAGGTGGCGGTCCTGGGCGCTGCGGCTCATCGCTTCCCAGTGCGCCATCTGCGCGTTCCACTGCTCGATCTGGTGCTTCAGCTTCTGCACGTACTCCTCGCGATTGATCATCGGGTCCTCCCTCTGAGAAGACTATGGCATTCTATCCCCATGACCGACTCGCTCGGCTCGCGCGCGAAATTCGGCGTGCTGGCGCCCTCGACCAACACCTCGGTGCAGCCCGAGTTCGACGCCATGCGGCCCTGGGGCGTCACCAACCACCACTCGCGCCTCATCATCCCCGACACGCGCGTCACCGACGACGCCAGCTTCATGGCGATGATGGACAACATCCGCAACGCGCTCTTCCCCGCCCTCGAGGCGGTGCTGTCCTGCGACCCGGATTTCGTGGTGCTGGGCATGTCGGCCGAGACGTTCTGGGACGGCTTGCAGGGGTCCCAACGATTGAAGAGGAGGCTTGAAAAGACGGCAAAGCGCGGGGTTGCCATGGGCTCGGACGCGTGCCGCGCCGCGCTGCGCGCCTGCGGCCGCTCGGTGAGGCGCCTGGGCGTCATCACCCCCTACATGCCGATCGGCGACCGGCAAGTACGGAAATTCTTCACCGACTGCGGCTACGAGGTGGTCAACCTGCTGGGCCTGAAATGCAGGAGCCCGGTGCTGATCGCGCACGAATCGAAGCAGAAGCTGCGCGCTGCCATCGAGCGCGTCAACCGCGGCAAGGTGGACGCCATCGTGCAGGTCGGCACCAACCTCGCCATGGCCGAGGTCGCCGCGATGGCCGAGTTCTGGCTCGGCAAGCCGGTGATCGCGATCAATACGGCAACGTACTGGTATGCGCTGCGCCAGTACGGCATCCGGGACAAGATCTACGGCTGGGGTTCGCTACTCGCCGCGCACTGAGTCGCGACGACGCGAGCGCAGCACGACCGATTCCTCGATCTGCCGCTCGGGCACTGTCCAATAGCGCTTGAGCAGCCTCGCCTTCTCCTGGTCGGACACCAGCCGGAACCCGCGCCGCTCGTAGAACCTGACCGCCCACGTCGCCGCCTTCCACGTGCCGACGAGCAATGGCCGGTCGGTCTGCAGGCGCAGGTGCTCGAGCAGCGCGCTGCCGACCCCGGCGCCCTGCTCCGAGCTGCGCGTATACGCATGCCGGATCAGCGCCACGTCGTGCACCTCCTGCAGCCCCATCACGCCGGCGAGGCGCCCGCCGCGCCGATAGCCCCAGAACACTACGCCGGCGCCGATTTCCTCGTGCACCTCCTCGAGCGGCATATAGGGCTCTTTCCAGCGGTCCGCGGGAATGACGCCGCGGTAGGCAGCGGCGGCGTCGTTGACCACCAGGCAGATCTCATCCGCATCGGCGACATCAAGGGCTAACAACATGCGAGGCTGAGTCCAGGGCGCTTCAAGTGCTCCACACCGCGTACCAGATGCCTGCGACGACGGCCGCCGGGAGCGCCAGCAGCCAGCGCGAGCGCTTGACGCCGAGCCACGTCAGGCCGGCGAGAGCCGCATACAGGCCGGCGTTGCCGAGCGTGGCGAGCGTGAATGGCCCGAAGGAATTCAGGTCCGGCGAGCCCGGCTCGTCGGCCGGCAGCATGATCATCGGCGTCGGCCAGAACATGAGCTGCACGTAATCGAACGCCGACAGCACCGAGTTCGGCACCGCTTGCATGTTGTCCAGCGCTTTCGCGAGGAACTGCAAAACGATCGGAACGGCGAGCCCGAGCGCGGCGCCCGCTATGAGCCATCGAAGCAGGCTGCGGATGTAACGCCCCATGGTTTCCCCTAGTAGGATTTCGGCAGGCCGAGCACGCGCTCGGCGATGAAGCACAGGATCAGCTGCGGCGTGACCGGGGCGATGCGGCCGACGAAGGACTCGCGCAGGTAGCGCTCGACGTGGTACTCGCGCGCGTAGCCGAAGCCGCCGTGGGTCATCACCGCCTGCTGGCAGGCATCGAAGCAGGCCTCGCCGGCGAGGTACTTCGCGGCGTTCGCCTCGGCGCCGCAGGGCTTGCCCGCGTCGTAGAGCGAGGCCGCCTTGAAGACCATCAGGTTCGCCGCCTCGAGCGCCATCCAGTTCGCGGCGAGCGGATGCTGGATCGCCTGGTTCTTGCCGATGGGCCGGTCGAACACCACTCGCTCCTTCGCATACGCGGCGGCGCGGCTCACCGCGCAGCGGCCAAGGCCGACCAGCTCGGCGGCGATGAGGATGCGCTCGGGGTTCATGCCGTGCAGGATGTACTCGAAGCCCTTGCCTTCCTCGCCGATGCGGTCCGCCGCGGGCACCGGCAGGCCGTCGAAGAACACCTGGTTCGAGTCGACGGCGTGTTCGATGTACTCGCGGTCGAAGTCGGTGTAGAACAGCGTGAGCCCGGCGCCCGAGCGCGCCAGAAGCAGCACTTTCTCCGCCACCTGCGCGGTGGAGATCCAGACTTTCTGGCCCGAGACGATGTAGTTGCCGCCTTTCTCCTCCGCCTTCACCTTTATTTTTTTCGTGTTCAGGCCGGTGTCGGGCTCGGTCACGGCGAAGCAGGCGCGGTGCTTTCCCTCGATCAAGGGCGGCAGCATGCGCCGCTTTTGTGCCTCATCTCCAAAGACGACTACCGGATTCAGGCCGAAAATATTCATGTGCACCGCCGAAGCGCCCGAGAAGCCTGCGCCCGATTCGGAGATGGCCTGCATCATCACCGCCGCCTCGGCGATGCCCAGCCCCGCGCCGCCGTAGGCTTCGGGCATGGCGATGCCGAGCCAGCCGTCGCGCGCGAGCGCCTGGTGGAAGTCCGCCGGGAAGCCGCCCTCGCGGTCGCGCTCGAGCCAGTAGTCGTCGCCGAAGCGCACGCAGAGCTTCGCAATGGCCTCGCGAATGCGCTCCTGCTCAGCCGAGAACGAGAAGTCCATCCTTCACCATTGCGGCGATTTCCGCATCGTTGAAGCCGAGCTCGACCAGGATTTCCCTCGAGTGCTCGCCAAGGCGCGGCACGCCGCTGCGGATCTCGCCGCCGCGACGCCGGTTCGCCCAGACGGGAAACTTGGCGAAGCCGCGTTCCACCGCCTGCCGCTCCTGCAGATGGGCGAGCTGCGCGGCCTCGCCGGGCTCGAGGCAGAGATCGAACGGCACGTCGTTCTCTTCCAGCAGACGGATCCAGTCCTCCGCCGTCCTGGAAAGGAAAATGTTCTGCAGCAGTTTCGACAGCGCATCGCCGTTCACACGGCGTTTCTGATCGCTGGCAAAGCGCTCGTCGGCAAGCTCCGGGACGATGCCGACAAAGTTCTGCCAGAAGTGCTCTTCGAGGATGCCGAGCGTCAGGCGCCTGCCGTCCGCGGTCTCGAAGACGTCGTTGACCGGGAAGAGGTGCGCTCGCGGATCGACGTTCGGGTCGAGGCCGTGGCGCATCGCGGCCATGAAAAACGCCGCCTCGAACAGCGAAAGATCCAGGTAGGCGCTCCGTCCTTCGTGCAACGCGGCGAGCACGGCAATCGCTGCAAAGGCGCCGCCACCCATGTCGGCCACGGGATAAGAGGAGCGCGCCGGGGGCTTCAGCCACTGGCCCGGAAAGGCGAGGCCGCCCGCCGCGGCGACGTAGTTCACGTCGTGCCCCGGCCGCTCGCGCCACGGGCCGGTCTGGCCGTAGCCCGAGATCGAGCAGTAGATGATTTCCGGGTTGTGGGTCCTCAGCTTCTCGTAATCGAGGCCGAGGCGTCTTGCGACGCCGGGACGAAAGCCCTCGATGACGATGTCCGCCTTCTTCACCAGCTTTTCAACGACGTCCCGGGAAGGGGAGGATTTCAGGTCGAGAGCCAGACTTCTCTTGTTGCGGTTCTCGGTATTGAATTGCACCGGGACGTAGGAGCGCCCGGGATCGCCGCGCGGCGGCTCGACCTTGATCACCTCGGCGCCGAGGTCGGCGAAGATCGCCGTGGCGAACGGCCCCGGCACGAACATCGAGAAATCCACCACCCGTACGCCGCGCAGCGGCAGCCAGGGCTCAGCGGCCATGCTTTTCGAGATAAGGCGGCGAGTAGACGACCAGGACCCTGGCGCGCTCGCTGGTGACGATCAGCAGATGCACCGCGTCGGCGGGAAAGAAGCAGGCCTCGCCCGGCTTCATCTCGAACTTCTGGCCGCCGACCTCGACGTGCGCGTTGCCTTCGAGCAGGTAGCACACCTGCTCGATTCCCTTGTGCGCGTGGGGCAGCGCGCCCTTGCCGCGCTCGATCTCGCCTACCAGGACTTCCAGCTGCTTCGCGCCCACGGTCTCGGGCCCGATCAGGCGGAAATTCCGCGTGCCGGTGTGATTGGCCGGGGAATACGGCGTTACGTCCTGCTGACGCACGAGGTAGCGGCTCATGGCGGCGGATCGATCCAATTATGCAGCGCGGTGTCGCCCTCGAGAAGCCTGGCCGGCATGCGCTCAGCCGAGCCCGGCTTTCGCCCGCTTGGCGGCGAGCCGCTCGCGCGTCTTCGACGTTTCGACGACGAAGCGCTCGTGCGTGCCGCGGCCGACTTCCTCGATCGGGTCGCGAACGGAGAAACGGAACACGACTTTTCTTCTGTCGATCTGCTCTACATTTATCTGTATTGTGACCTGCAGCCCCAGCGGGGTCGCCGCAAGGTGATCGATCGAGACGTGCGTGCCGACCGAATCCTCGCCCGCGTCGAGGTGCTGGAGGAGGAAGTCGCGGCAGGTGTACTCGACATCGCTCACCATGCGGGGCGTGGCGTACACCATGCCTTCCCTGCCCATGAAGCTGATGCAGCGGGCCTCGTCGACCGTGAGCGTGCGGTTCGACGAAAGATCCTTCTGCAGCGTCGGCTTCATGCAAGGCGATCGTACACTACGGCTCTGACGATCATTTCACCAGCAGCACCGGAACCGCCGAAAGGTTGAGCACCTTGGTCGCTGTCGAGCCCAGCAGCGCGCTCGCCGCCGACATGCCGCGCGTGCCGATGTAGATCAGGTCGCAGGCGCTTTCCCTGGCCTGCTTGACGATCGTCTCCGCAATCGGGCCGACGAGGACGCGCGCGGTGTACTTGATGCCGGCGGCGTCGAGCTTTTTTTTCGCCGGGGCCAGCCTCGCCTCGCCCTCTTCCTGGTAATACCGCTGCAGCTGGCTCTTGCCGACCGCCAGGCTGAAGCCCGGCAGCTTGGGAATCGGCAGATGCACCGTCAGCAGCTCGACCTCGGGGCTTTCGCGGTACCAGTCGGCGTGGTCGATCAGGCAGTCGACTGCGTCGAGCGAGTACTTCGAGCCGTCCACGGCAAGCAGGATCTTCATTGCGTGTTCTCTCCGGATGGGGGTGGAAATTCTAGCGGATGGCCCACAGCTAGGGCTTCACGCTCTATATTTAGAGGATGAAGTACAAGGACTATTACAAGATCCTGGGCGTCGAGCGCGGCGCGAGCGACGAGGACATCAAGAAGGCCTACCGCAGGCTCGCGCGCAAGTACCACCCCGACGTCTCGAAGGAGCCGAACGCCAAGGAGCAGTTCCAGGAAGTGTCCGAGGCGTACGAGACCCTGAGGGACAAGGAAAAGCGCGCCGCCTTCGACAGCCTCGGCACGCACCGCCCGGGGCAGGACTTCCGTCCGCCGCCCGACTGGTACGAGCGCTTCGGCGGCAACGCCGGCGAGGACCTCGGCGGGATCGACCTGTCCGACCTGTTCGAGTCGCTCGGCGCATTCACTCGCGGGGGCGGCCGCGGCTTTCGCGGCGCGAGGAACGTGCCGCTCCGCGGCCAGGACTACGCGGTCAATGTCGACATCAGCCTGGAGGAAGCCGTGCGCGGCACCGAGCGTCAGCTCGAGCTCGATGGACGCAGCATCCGCGCGCGCATCCCGCGCGGGGTTACCGACGGCGAAAAGCTGCGGCTCAGCGGCAAGGGCGGACCGGGGGCCAATGGCGGTCCTGCGGGCGACCTTTACCTGAACATCACGCTGCGCCCGCATTCCCTGTTCAGGGTGGCGGGCCACGACCTGCATCTGGAAGTGCCGATCGCGCCGTGGGAGGCTGCACTGGGGGCGCAGATCGAAATCCCGACGCTCGAAGGCCGCGTCTCGCTGAAAGTCCCTCCCGGCTCGGCGAGCGGCCAGAAGCTGCGGCTCAGCGGCAAGGGGCTGCCCAAGCCGCACGGCGGCGCCGGCGACCTCTACGCCAATCTCAGCATCGTGCTGCCCGGGACGCTCGCCGAGCGGGAGAAGAAGCTCTACGAGGAGCTGCGCGACGCCTCGCGCTTCGACCCGCGCAGCCGCTTTCGCCGTTGAAGCGCCGGGGGCCTCTCACTCCTGCCGCTCGACAAGCCGGCCGAGCGCGGCAAGGGCCCGCTCGAGCAGCGGCCGGCGCCGCCACTCATCCAGGCTGACGGCGCGGCTATTACCGATGTCGGTGGTGAAATCCGCCTGCAGCTGTCTGGACAGCGCCGGGTCGAGGAGCGCGACGTTGACTTCGTCGTTCAGCACGAACGAGCGGTTGTCGAAATTGGTCGAGCCGAGCACGCTCCATTTGCCGTCGATGATCAGCACCTTTGCATGGATCATGCCGGCCTGGTACTCGAAAATGCGCACTCCGCCGCCCAACAGCACGCCGTAGCGGCGCCGGCTGGCGAGGCGCGCGATCGGATGGTTGTTCCATTTGCCGGGCAACAGCACGCTGACCGATACGCTGCGTGCCGCGGCACGCAGCAGCTCGTCGCAAAGGCTGCGGTCCGGGAGAAAATACGGCGAGCAGATCTCGATCGACTTCCTCGCGCTCGCCACCAGGACCTGGAACAGGATGCGCGCCTGCGTGGAGCGCCCCGCCGACGGCGAGCTGTTGATCACCATGCCGAGGCCCGGGCCGGGCGGCACGACTCGCGGCTCGCCAACGTCGGTGAGCAGGAAATCCTCCTCCGCAAGGATCTCGCCCGAGGCTTCGAGCCAGTTCTCGGCGAACGCGGTTTGCAGACCTTTCACCAGTTCGCCCGTAACGCGGAGCATGGTGTCGCGCCACGGCGCGTTATTGGCTGCGGGCCCGATCCAGTAGTCCGCGACGCCGGCACCGCCGACGAAAGCCACTTCGGCGTCGACCACGAGGATGTCGCGGTGGGTGCGATTGTTGAAGCGCTTGAGCGTGTACCAGGCGATCGGCTGATACCAGTAGACCTTGCCGCCGGCCGCGCGCAGCTCGGAGAAATACCGGTTGGGCGTCGCCAGGCTGCCGATGCGATCGACGACGAGCCGCACCGCGACGCCCGCGCGCGCGCGCTCGATCAGGGCGGCGAGGACCTCGCGCGCGATCTTTCCCCGCAGGAACAGGTAGGCCTCGAGGTGGACGCTGCGCTGCGCGCCGCGAATCGCAGCCAGCTCGGCTTCATAGATCGAGGCGCCGCTGTTGAGAACGCGCACGTCGCCGGCCGAGAACAGCCGGGCATTGACGATCGCGCTCAGGAAATTGACGAATTCCCGCGAGTCGATCGGATGGCGCAGCGGGGTAAAGCGGTACGGCAGCCCCGGCTCGAACAGCAGCAGGAAAAACAGCACCGCGACCACGACCACCGCCAGGCCGGAAAGCAGACCGGGAAGGGAATCAAAAGCCATGCCTTATTCTGCGGCGTGAAATACCAGGAAATACTGCCGCGGCAGGAAGCTGTGCTCTTCGTACAGCGTGTAGCCGGCCTTCGCCAGCTCGGCCTTGACCTGCTCCGGGGCGATGCGCGCCTGCCTGGGCGGCCCGCCGGGCGAATCGAGGCGGAAGTCGATGATGGCAATGCGGCCGCCGGGCTTGAGCGCAGGGCGCAACCGCCTGAGGTACTGCTCGCGTGCGTCGATGTGATGATAGACGTCCACCAGCAGCATCAGGTCGATCTTGTCCGGCAGGCGCGGGTCGTCGGGCTTTGCGGCGACGGCGATCAGGTTCTTGCGCCCTTCGCGCTGCGCGCGCTCGGCCAGGTACCTGACCATGTCGGGCTCGACGTCGATCGCGTAGACGCGCCCGCGCGGCAGCATGCTCGCCAGCCGGATGGCGAAGTAGCCGGTGCCGGCGCCGATATCGGCGACGACGGCGTCGGGCTTGAGCGAGAGCGCCTCGATCACATCGTGCGGCTTTTGCCAGGCATCGCGCGCCGGGTCATCGAACACCTGCGCCCATTTTTCCGCGTCGCGGAAGCCGTGCTCGTGCGTGGCGGGCGACTGGGCTGCAAGGGGACCCGCGATGAATAGAAGCAAGGCGGCCGCAAGCTTGCGCGGTTGCAGGGGCGGTGGGGTGGGGAGTAGGCTCATGGCGGCTTTGACGGGGGCACAATGAACGGCGAAAAGAGAATCTGGTCGCAACATGTCGCGAACCTCGCGCGCGCGGCGTTCTGGTTCCTGCTGGTCGCCATTCTACTGCTGCAGCTGCTGGGTTCCCGCGGCCAGGACAGCCAGCGCGCCGCGCTGCTCGGCAACTTCGAGAAGGAACGCAGCTCCCGCGTCATCGCCATGATTCACCGCCAGGAGAGCGCGAGCATCCTGGGCGTCCCGGTCGCCGGCAGCATCAGCATCGACGATTCGGAGGCGATCCTGCGCGCCATCCGCCTGACGCCGCCCGACCAGCCCATCGACCTCATCCTGCACACGCCGGGGGGCCTGGTGCTCGCCGCCGAGCAGATCGCCAAGGCCCTGGTCGAGCGCAAGGCGAAGGTCACGGTGTTCGTGCCGCACTACGCCATGAGCGGCGGGACTCTCATCGCGCTCGCCGCCGATGAGATCGTGATGGACGCCAACGCCGTGCTCGGGCCGGTCGATCCGCAGATCGGCGACCTGCCCGCGGCTTCCATCGTGAAGGTCGTGCAGCTGAAAGGACCCGCGAAAGTCGGCGACGAGATGCTCATTCTCGCCGACATGGCGCAGAAGGCGCGCGTCCAGGTGGGGAGCTTCGTCGTGCAGCTCCTCTTGAAGCACATGCCCGAGAAGCCGGCGGTGCAGCTCGCCACCGTTCTCTCGGAGGGCCGCTGGACCCACGATTTTCCGATTACCGTCCAGGCCGCGCGCCAGCTCGGCCTCAAGGTGTCGACCAACATGCCGCGCAGCGTGTACGACCTGATGGACCTGTACCCGCAAGGCGGCGGCGTGCGGCCGTCGGTCCTGTACGTTCCGATCCGCAGAACCGCGGCGCCCGGCAAGGCGCCCCAGGAGAAAAGCGCGCCGGGCCAACCCTAGTGGCGTAGCACGCACTTCGCGTACAGATCGGCGAACGCGCCCTGCCGGTCGTACTTGTTCTTCAGCCGCCGGTACGCGTCACCGCCGTAGATCCGCTTGAATTCATCCTCGGGGAAAAAGCTCTCCGAGTAGAGCGACTTGATGCCGCCGAGCTCCTCCACCTTCTCCTCGATCATGCGATTGAAATGTCCGCGAGGGTACGCCGAGCGCGTGCGCTTCACGTCCCAAAAGCCGAAATTGACATACCAGTCCGGCCGCATCGGGTACAGCGTGAAGCGCCCGCTGCCCGGCGCCGGGCCGATCGGGCAGATCCACTGCGGCCAGAGGCCGATCGCGCGCGCGTAGAACTCGAAGAACTCGCCCGCGCGCGCAAGGGGGATGTCGACGTCCTGGATCACCGACTCGGAGTGCAGCCCGGCGAGGCGCTCGATCCAGCGCGTCGCGCCGACGCGGCTGTTCCAGCGCATGATTTTTGTGTAGGTGCGCGATCCCAGGCGCTCTCTCCCGTAGATTCTTCGTATCAGGGGATGCTGCGCGAAAACGTTCTTCGAGCACCAGAACCAGTCGGTGTCCCAGCGCCACAGATAGTCGTGCACCGTGAGGTAGTCCTCGCGTTTTCCGCGTATGGATTGGTAGTAAATCTTCTCGTACGTGTAATCGCTGGTGTAGGGCGCGGAATCAGCGAAGCTTCCCAGCGTGATGAAAAATTGCCCGGGATTGAAAACGGTGCCGTCTATGAAGTCCGCTTCTCCTGCCTCCAAGTGCCCGCCCAGTTCTTCAAAAAACTCGAGTGGATTCTTGAATTCCGTGTGTTGAAGGCGGACGAACGGCTTCACCGGCACGGTTTTCACCTTGACGCGCAGGGCGTAGCCGAGCGTGCCGTAGGAGTTCGGGAAGCCGAAGAAAAGATCGGCATGCTCGTTGTCGGGGGTGCAGGTGACGATGCGGCCGTCGCCGAGCAGGACTTCGATCTCGAGCATGCTGTCGTGCACCAGGCCGTGGCGATGCGAGGAAGACTCGATGCCGACGCCGGCGACCGCGCCGCCGAGGGTGATGGTCTTCAGCTGCGGCACCACCGCCGGCATCACGCCGTGCGCGAGGCATTCCGCCGCGAGCGCCTCGTAGGTGACCATGCCTTCGGCCTCGACATGGCCCTCCTTGATCAGGAGAACTTCATTGAAGTGGCGAACGTCGAGCCGGCGGCGCGCCGCGCCGGCGCGGTCGCGGAACAGATTCGAGGTGTCCTTCGCCAGCCCGACCGGGCCGCTGCCTTCCCTAAGCCGCGCTGCTAAGGCTTCTTTTTTCGTGGTATGCAGGCTGTTCGTAGAGGAATCCCCGGCTCATCGGATAGCTGGCCTGCGTGACGTTGCCCTTGGAGAACACGACCTGGAACAGGTGCGTGTGCCCCTTGGGCGAGCGGAACATCTCGGCGCAGCCGTACAGGTAGACGCGCCATACGCGGCGGAAGCGCTCGTCGAAGCGCTTCGGATCGAGCTTGCGAATGCGCTCCCAGTTGCGGTCGAAGCGCTCGCCCCACGCGTCGAGCGTGAGCGCGTAGTGGCGGCGCAGGTTCTCGATGTCCAGCACCTCGAGGCCGGCGCGCTCCATCTCGACGATGGTCTGGGCAAGGCTCGGGATCCAGCCGCCCGGGAAGACGTGCTTGCGGATGAAAAATTCAGTCTGGAAATGCCCGACGTGACCGATGAAATGCAGCATGCCAAGACCGCCGGGCCTTAGAAACTTCGCATGCGCTCGCACCACCTCGGCGAGCTGGTCGCGCCCGGCATGCTCGAGCGTGCCGATGGAGACCACCTTGTCGTACTCGCGGCGCGCATCGCGGAAATCGCTGAGCACCTGCAGGGTGGCGCCGAGCCGCCGCCGCTCGATCTCGCCGCGCACCATGTCGGCCTGCGAGGCGGTGGTATTGACGCCGGTGACTCGTACCCCGAAGCGCTCATGCGCGTGGAACATGAAGCCGCCGAAGCCAGCGCCGATGTCGACCACCTCCTCGCCCGGCGCGAGCAGCAGCTTCCTCGCCACGTGGTCGATCTTGTTTTTCTGCGCTTCCTCGAGCGTGCGCGTGCCTTCCTTCCAATAGGCACAGGTGTACATCATCAACGGGTCGTCGAGCCACAGGCGGTAGAACTCGGGACCGAGCGCGTAGTGGAAATCGGCGTTGGTCCGTGCCTGGCGCCACGAGGCGTTGGAGAAGCGCAACTCGTGCCACCAGTTGCGAACCCGCACCAGCGGCTTGGCGCGGTCCATGCCGCCTTCCATCCCCGCCGCCATGGCCTTGGCGAGGTTGCCCTCGATGTCAAGGTCACCGTCGAAATACGATTCGAGCAGGCCGATGTGCCCGAAGGCGGCGATGCGCCAGTACGCGCGCGCGCTGCGGAACACTAGCGTGAACGCCGGCGGCTGGTCGGAAGTCCGGTGCTCGCCACCCTCGGCGAAGCGGACCGCGAACGGGATGCTGGCGCGCTCGCCGAGCTGGCGCAACGCGGTTTCGATGAGGGATCTCACGGGCCGAGATTCTAACCCGGATTTTTCATGAGGTGAGGTCGGCCGATTCCTGATTCAAACGCGTTGAGTCAATTGCTTGGATCGATTTCAACGTGTAGTCCGCCGATGCCAGATTTGCACTTCGAAGCAAATCGAGTTTGAGCCGTTCAAGCGACGCCGGGTCGAAGCGAATTTCGACGGCGGTGATGTGTCGAGCGATGGTGGCCTGTTGCTGCTGAGGAAGCTCGAGCGTCGCCTGGGATTGATCGATGCGGTGGCGCGGGCGCTTGCCGATGCGCGCGATCCCGGGCGCATCGAGCACGGGCTCGTCGACAGGCCGCGCCAGCGGGTGTTCGGGCTGGCGCAGGGCTATGCGGATCTGAACGATCACGCGGCGCTGCGAAACGATGTGCTGATGCAGACGGCCTGCGAGCGCGATACGGCGCTTGCCCCGGTGCCGACGCTGTGCCGGCTTGAGAACCGCGCGAGCCGAGCAGCCGCTTGGGCGATCCACGAGGCGATCGCATGGCGGTTATGCGAGGCCGATCAGCTGCGCCGCGACGGCGCGTTCCATGGAAGTTCCTCCTGATCCGGGATTTTAGCGCCGGTGAGGCCATCGCGACTGGTTGCGCTCTTGGACCTGCGTCAATCGTGTTCCCGCCGAATAGCCATTCTCAATGGATCGAATTGCGAATTTCGATTTGATCTATCAAGTAAGTGCTCGTAGCCTATGCTTCCTTACTCCCTGAGGAGGCATCTCCATGAAAGCGCTGAAAGGCACCAGAACCCACGAAAATCTCAAGGCCGCGTTCGCCGGCGAATCGCAGGCCAACCGCCGTTACCTCTACTTCGCCGCCAAGGCCGACGTGGAAGGCCAGAATGACGTCTCGGCGCTATTCCGCTCCACGGCGGAAGGCGAGACCGGGCACGCGCACGGGCACCTCGAGTATCTCGAGGCGGTGGGCGATCCGGCGACCAACCTGCCGATCGGCCGTACACGCGACAACTTGAAGGCGGCGGTGGCGGGCGAAACCCACGAGTACACCGACATGTATCCTGGCATGGCGAAGCAGGCGCGCGACGAAGGCTTCGGCGAGATCGCCGACTGGTTCGAGACGCTCGCCAAGGCCGAGCGCAGCCACGCCAACCGTTTCCAGAAAGCCCTCGACTCGCTGGCCGATTGATGCGCGAAGGCTCGCTCGAGGCGCCGACCCGGCATCCGCTCGACTGGCAGAGCCCCGAGTTCTACGACCAGGCGCGGCTCGAGAAGGAGCTCGGGCGCGTCTTCGACATCTGCCACGGCTGCCGGCGGTGCGTGAACTTGTGCACCGCGTTCCCCACCCTGTTCGACTTGGTGGACGCCTCGTCCACCCTGGAGGTGGACGGGGTCCGCAAACAGGACTACTGGAAGGTCATCGACCAGTGCTACCTGTGCGACATGTGCTACATGACGAAGTGTCCGTACGTGCCGCCGCATCCCTGGAACGTCGACTTCCCGCACCTGATGCTGCGCGCGAAAGCGATCAAATTCCGCAAAGGCATCAAGTTCCGCGACCGGCTGCTGTCCTCCACCGATGCGCTGGGTAAGCTCGCCGCGATCCCGGTGGTAGCGCAGAGCGTCAATGCGGCGAACAAGAACGGCCTTGCGAGAGGCCTCCTTCAATCGGTCCTTGGAGTCCATAAGGACCGGGAACTGCCACCCTACACGAGTAAGAAGTTCAGATCGCATTTTGAGGAAAGTCGTTCTTTCCCGGTGAAGGACGGCAAAAATGTCCCAGGCAAGGTGGCGATCTTCTCCACCTGCTACGTGAACTACAACGAGCCGGGGATGGGCCACGACCTGCTCGCGCTGCTCGGGCACAACGAGGTTCCGTACGTCGTGGTCGCAAAGGAAGCCTGCTGCGGCATGCCCAAGTTCGAGCTGGGCGACCTGGCAGCCGTGGACCGGCTCAAGCAGGTCAACATTCCGGTGCTGGCGAAGTACGCCGGCGAGGGGTACGCCATCCTGACGCCGGTGCCGTCCTGCACGCTGATGTTCAAGCAGGAGCTGCCGCTCATGTATCCGGATGACGCGGAGACCATCGCGGTGCGCGATGCGGTGTTCGATCCGTTCGAGTACTTCGTGCTGCGCAAGAAGGACGGCCTGCTGAAGACCGAGTTCAGGACGCCGCTCGGCAAGGTCTCGTATCACATCCCCTGCCATTCGCGCGTGCAGAACATGGGGCAGAAGACGCGCGAGATGCTCGAGGCGATTCCCGGCACCGCGGTGACCACGGTCGAGCGCTGCGCCGGCCACGACGGCACCTGGGGCGTGAAGAGCGAGTACTTCGCCAACTCGATGAAGATCGGGCGGCCGGTGTTCAGACAGATGGCCGAGCCGCATCCGGATTACGTGGCCTCCGACTGCCCGATCGCCGCGCGGCACATCCGGCAGGGCATGGGCGATGAAGCGCAGAACGCCGTGAAGTCCCATCCCCTGTCGCTGCTACGCAAGGCCTACGGTATCTAGTTGTTCTTCTCCTCGCCGGCTGCGCGGCGTTGGCGCCGGCACCGCCGGGCGCGATCGTCTTTGCGCTGATGGGCGATGCGCCTTACTCCGAGGCGGAAGTGCGGCGCTTCGATAAGCTGATCGACGAGCTGAACGCCTTGGACCTCGCTTTCGTCGCGCATGTCGGCGACATCACTTCCGGCCGGGGGCCCTGCACCGACGAATGGTTCGAGGCGCGCAAGCGCCAGTTCGCTCGCCTCAAGCATGCGTTCATCCTCCTGCCGGGCGACAACGACTGGACCGACTGCCACCGCACCGGGTTCGATCCCCTGGAGCGGCTCGCGAAGTGGAGAGAGCTCTTTTGCAAACGAATTCCAGTGGAAGGATTTGCCAGTCAAGGAAACCCCTATTGCGAGCACGTGCGCTAGGAGACAGGCGGCGTGGTGTTCGTCGCCGTGAATGTGCCGGGAAGCAACAACAACTTCGGCCAGCCCGAATATGCGCCGCGCATGGAAGCAGTGTTCGCGTGGCTCGATGAGGCCGAGGCGGTAAGCCGAGGACGCACGCTCGTGGTCCTGATGCAGGCGGATCCCTTTGTCGGAAAGTATGGCTACGACACGCTGCTCGAGCGCCTGCGCACAATGGGCGCCGAGCGGACGGGACGGGTTTTCCTCGTCCACGGCGACACGCACGTGTATCGCAACGACGAACCCCTACCCGGGCTGCGGCGCCTCGAAGTCTGGGGCTCGCCCTTCGTCGGCTGGCTGCGCGGCTCGATCACGGCCGACGGCGTCGCCGCCGAGCAGGGCGGCATGCACTAGCGAACGGTATCGATCACCACCGCGACGCCGGTCGCATCGTTCGCCACCGGCGCGCTGATCCCCTGCAAATCGCCCGGCTGCGGCGTGGCGCTTCCCGACCTCGAAATCCGCGCGCCGACCAGCACGCGAGAAAAACCCGACAGCTTCAATCCCGGCGCCATCGCCATCGAGTCGTCGAGCGAGAAGGCGACCGGCAGGTCGCGCACCTGCTTGCGCAGCACGGCGAGCGGCATCGGCGGGCCCTCGGCGGCGCGCGCGAAGATGAACACGGCGTCGTCGGGCGAGGCTTTCTGCTTCAGCTTGGACGAAAGGCTGATCGTGCCTTTCAGCACTTTCGTGCCCCCCGCCAGGCTTTTTGCTTCCTGCACGTTGGAGCGGATCGCGCGTGCGTCCTCGGATTCCGCAGCCACGAGCGGCAGCATGCGCTCCCAGTACGCCGCTGCCGCCTTGAAGTCCTTCCTCTCGAACGCGGCGGTGCCGGCGAGGGCCAGCGCCTTCAGGTTGTCGCGATCGATCTCGAGCGCTCGCGCGATCAGCTTTTCGGGATCGCCCGCGAGGCGCTGCCCTTGCGCCATGCCGAGAGCGTCCGCAAAGTCGGCGAGGAGCTGCGCATCGCGCGGCGCGCGCGCGGCTGCCTTGGCATAGGCGTGGGCCGCCTCCTGGAAGCGTCCGAGCGCGCCGTAGGAGCGGCCAAGAAGCTTCCAGCCCTCGGCGTCGTCCGGATGGTCCTTGAGACGCGTGGCGAGCCGCTCGACCATCGCTTCGACTTGGCGCGCGGTGAGGCCATGCGCGGCCTGCGGATCGATTGCGCCCGGATTGCCGACCACCAGGTAAATGGCCAGCGCGAGCGCAGGAATCGAAATTCCCATCAGAACCATCATCGCGCGGCCGCCGCGACGCGGCTCCGTTTCCTCGACCTGATTTTCCACATCTTCAAGCAGCCGCGCTTCGAGCTCGCGCCACGCGCGCTCGTAATCGGCCTGCGCGAGCGTGCCGGCGAGCAGGTCGGCTTCGAGCTCCCGCAGCTGGTCGCGGTACACGGCGATGTTCAGCGCGCGGCGCGAAACCCGCGCCGCGCGGCGCCGCAGCAGCGGGCGCATGACGAGAAACAGCGCCACCGCGGCGAGAAGCGCGCTTGCCCCCCAGAACAGGATCATTCCTTGAGCAGCTGCTCGGCGCGCAGGCGATCGGCCTCCGAAAGCTGGCCGTTCATCGTGCGCTGGTGGCGGATGCGCCGAATCAAAACGCAAATTCCAGCAATCAAAAGGACAAACGGACCGAACCAGAGGAGCAACGTGCTCGCCTTGAGTGGCGGGCGGTAGAGCACGAAGTCGCCGTAGCGCGCCACCATGAAGTCGAGCACCTCGCGCTCGCTCGCGCCGCGCGCGAGCTGCTCGCGGATCTGGTTGCGCAGGTCCACGGCGAGGCCGGCGTTCGACTCCGCGAGCGACTGATTCTGGCATACCAGGCAGCGCAACTCGGCGGCGAGCTCCATGACGCGCTTGTCGAGAGCCGCGTCGTCCGCGCCAGCGACCGAAACGGCAAGGAACAGCGCCAGGGCGCTACTCGCGATCAAGTTCATTCAGCAGGGGAATGAGCTTATCGCGCACCAGCTCGCCGGTGACCGGGCCGATGCGCTTGTAGCGGATCACGCCGCGCTTGTCGATCACGTAGGTCTCCGGCACGCCGTACACGCCGTAGTCGATGCCGATCCTACCGTCGAGATCGAAGGCCGAGAGTCGGTAAGGGTCGCCAAAGCGCTTCAGCCAGCCAAGCGCATCGTCGCGCTGGTCCTTGTAATTGAGCCCGTACAGCGGTGCCGCGGCGCTCTTCGAGAACTCGACCAGCACCGGATGCTCGTCGCGGCAGGCGACGCACCACGAGGCCCATACGTTGAGGATCCACACCTTGCCCTGCAGATCCTTCTCGGAAAACCTCTTGTCGGGCTGCTGCAGCACCGGCAACTCGAAGTGCGGCGCCGGCTTGCCGATCAGCGGCGAGGGAACCTCGCGCGGATCGAGCCGCAGACCGAGCGCAAGCAGCGACACCAGAGCAATGAAGATGATTCCAACCCATGCCAGCCTCACGCGGCCGCCTCCGCGCCGCTGCGCTCGCGCGTCGCGACGCGATAGCGGCGGTCGCTCGCCGCGAGCAGGCCGCCGAGCGCCATGATCAGGCAGCCGCTCCAGATCCAGTCGACGAACGGCTTGTGCTGCACCTTCACCAGCCAGTACGCGCCTTCGAGGGGATCGCCGAGCGAGACGTAGAGGTCGCGCGTCAGGCCGGGATCGATGGCCGCCTCGGTCATCGTTGTTTCCTGCAC
>WNGC01000582.1_pt1 | contig 33454 bp, 27 predicted proteins | sample 5400051 | NCBI WGS metagenome assembly WNGC01 (sample SAMN13153368, study PRJNA577476) | soil metagenome | isolation source: 20 cm soil or saprolite under grassland replicate 2 | place: USA:California | collected 2016-06-15
AGAACATCCTGTTGTCGGGGGGCGAGGCGGTGGTGGCGGACTTCGGGATCGCGCGGGCGATCACCCAGGCGGCGGGCACGCGTCTCACGGAGACGGGGATTCCCGTGGGGACGCCAGCGTACATGAGTCCCGAGCAGGCGAGCGGGGGCGGGGTGATCGACGGGCGGAGCGACGTGTACAGTCTCGCTTGCGTCCTGTACGAGATGCTCGTGGGGGAGCCACCCTACACGGGGCCGAATGCGCAGGTCGTGATCGCCAAGCGGTTCACGGACCCCGTGCCGTCGGTGCGGCGGCTGAGAGACACAATCCCGCCGACCATGGATGCGGCGATCACGAAAGCTTTGGCGAAGGCACCAACGGACCGGTTTGCCACGGCGGCGCAGTTCGCGGAGGCGCTCGAAGCTCCGGCGCAGCGCGCGCGTGATACGGGCCGCCGAACGTCCCGCCTCGCAGCCGGGGCTGGGCTCGCCGCGACTCTGGTTGTAGCGGCGGCCGGCCTCTTCGTACTGTCCCGGCCGCACGGCACACCGGCCTTGGCGGGCCCTCCCGGCCAATCGATTGCAGTGCTGCCGTTCGTGAATGTGAGTGGCGCCCCGCAGGAGGAATATCTGAGCGACGGCATCAGCGAAGAGCTCATCAACGCGCTCTCGAAGCTGCCCCAGCTCAAGGTCGTGGCCCGGCCGTCGTCGTTCGCATTCAAGGGGAAGAACGAGGACGTGCGGCAGATCGGTCAGGCGTTGCAGGTGGCGACCGTGCTCGGCGGGAGCGTGCGCCGGGCCGCCAACCGACTGCGCGTGACGGCGCAGCTGACCGACGCCCGGAACGGATACAACCTCTGGTCGGAAACCTACGACCGTGAGATGGGGGACGTCTTCGCCGTGGAGGACGGGATCTCCCATGCGATCATGAAGGCCCTACAGATGCACCTGGTGAGCGAGGACAGCTTGACGCTCTTGCGCCGCCCCACCCACGACGTGGAGGCGTACGACCTGTATCTCAAGGGACGCTACTTCTACGACAAGGCCGGCTTCGGCCCCGTCCAGCAGGCGCTGGCCTACTTCCAACAGGCGCTGGCGCACGATTCGAACTATGCGCTCGCGTACGCCGGCATCGCCGACGCGTATCAGAGACTTACGGCATCTACGTATCTTCGCCCCCGCGAAGGCATGCCGAAAGCGAGAGCCGCGGCCCTCAAGGCGCTCGCGCTCGATCCCACGCTCGCCGACGCTCACGCGTCGATGGGCGATCAGTTGTGCGTCTACGAATGGGACGCGTCGGCTGCGGAGCGCGAATTTCGGCGGGCTATTGAGTTGAATCCCAGCCTTGCCAATGCACACTATTTCTACGCGAACTGCCTGGTGGCGCACGGACGATTAGCCGAAGCGCTCGCCGAGGCCCGGCGCGCCCATGAGCTCGATCCCCTGAATCCGGAGGTCGCCACGGCGCGCGCCTGGGCCCTGTATGTCGCCCGACGATACGATGAAGCGATCGCTGTGATGCAGAAGTCGCTCGACCTCGAGCCTGGCCTCGCCCACGGGCACATGCTCCTCGCCCTACCGCTCGCTGGGAACGAGAGCTACGCCGAGGCGCTGGCGGAGGCTCGCAAGATGGCGGCTCTGGCTGGCGACGCGCCGAACTTCGCGGGGATCTTAGGCTACATAGCGGGGCGCGCCGGCGAGCGCGCCGAGGCGCAACACATCCTCACGGCGCTTGAGCGCCGCCCGCCCGGCAACACGGCCTTCGCCATCGCACTTGTCCACCTGGGGCTGGGGAACACCGACCAAGCGCTGCGCTGGTTGCAGGCGGCCTACGAGGAGCGCGCCGAATGGCTCGTGATGGTTACGCCGGCACCCTGCTTCGACCCCCTCCGCCCAGATCCGCGCTTTAGCGCGCTCATGAGGAAAATCGGCATCGAGTAACTGCTCGAGAGCGTAGAGGCGCGGGCCCAGACGTGCGCTTCGACGGAAAGCTGTAATCCCGAGTTCGCAATGGCGGCATACACACGCTCGTCTCGGCCCCCCCCGTGCCGAGCAGGCCCGATGTGCGAACGATCGACGTGAGGCTCGACCCGGTGGTGTGGTGGTGCGGCCCGCAGAGACCCGTGCGGTGACCCGCCAATCCTCCTCTGACGGGTTTGTGACGCCCACCTGACCCGCTTCCGCTATCCTTGGGCGCACGACCAACACTGGAGGAGGCTTCCATGGCTGCCATCGCTCGCATTCCCGCCGCCGTCGGCGCGCTCGCCGCCCTGCTCGTGACGTCGTACGCGGCTCCCCAACGGACCACGCACCGGTCAGCCTGTGCTGCCGGTGCGAACGCTGTCACCCTCGCCTTCGTCGGGCAGTTCGAGGGCGTCAGCCAGGCCGACCACAACAGCAATCTCTGGTCCGGCCAGGTGAGCGGGTCCATGAACGGCGCCTTGGTCGTCACGCTCGAGCCCCTCGGCAGCTTGATGGAGACCGCCAACCCGATCTGGCAGGTCAAGACGCGCTGGAGGGTCCCCGCTGCGGGTCCGGGCGGGAGCTCGCTCGTCGCCGAGCTGTACGGCACCGTCAACTGGAAGACGGGCAGGATGCGGCTCTCGGGCCTGGTGACTGAGGGATGCCTCAAAGGGTACGAGGCCGTTGTCGATGGGCGGTTCGCCGACTTGGACGCCGGTGGGACGCTCCAGATCGAGCCGGTGATGGCGTCGCGCTAGCCCGGCTATTCACACATGGCACGCTCGCCACTCGTCGCGCTGCTCATCGGTTGCCTCGGCTCGCCGGGGGGCGCGCAGTCGGTGCCCCCGGCAACCCCGGCGCTCTCCGCGCCCCCGCGCGTGATCGTCGTGCGGATGATGGAGCGGGTGCCGTACGGCATTGCATTCGAGCCGGCTCGGGTGAGTGCCCAGCCGGGAGACACGGTCCGGTTCGTCCAAGCAGGCGGGATGCCTCACAATGTGGAGTTCCGCAGCATCCCGACGGCTGCCGATCTGGGCGAGCTGCGCGTCGGGCCGATGCTCGTCTCGCTCGGGCAGACGTACGACATCGTGATCGACGGCCGATTCCTACCGGGGAAGTACGTCTACGTGTGCACCCCACACGAGGGGTTCGGGATGGCGGGGATTATCTACGTCCCGGAGCGGCCGCGCTGAGCCGGTTCACAGGGGAGCCACGCGCTCAACCCTGATCCCTCTGGCGCGAGCCGGTCGGCAGTCGCAATCCTTATTCCCGTGCGCGTCTTGATAGTCGAGGACGATCCCGAGCTCGCCGCGCTGCTGCGCGACGGGCTGCGCACGCAGCGCATCGACCCGACCGTCGCCGCCACGTTCGCGGCGGGTCGGGACGGCGACCTGCGCCGCCAGGGCGTGACGACGCCGGTGCTGATGCTGACGGCGCTCGATGCCGTGGACGACCGGGTGCGCGGTCTCGAAGTCGGGGCGGACGATTACCTCACGAAGCCCTTCGCCTTTCGGGAGCTCGTGGCTCGCGTCAAGGCCCTGGCACGCCGCCGGCCCGCGCTCACGCCGGCGCTGCACCGCGTCGCGGATTTGGAGGTCGACATGGCAGCCCGCCAGGTACGTCGGGGCGGCCGCCCGATGACACTCTCCGCCAAGGAGTTCGCGCTGCTGGAGCTGTTCGTCACCCACGCGGGACAGGTGCTCGATCGCGCCACGATCACGGCGCACGTGTGGGACGATAACCACGACCCCTTCACCAACGTCCTCGAGGTGCTCGTCCGCCGCCTGCGGCGCAAGATCGACGACGGGTTCGAGCCCAAGCTGATCACGACGCTGCGCGGCGCCGGCTACCGCTTCGGGTCGTGAGCGCGCGCTGATGGAGCAGCTCGCGCGGCTTCGGCTCCAGCTCACGGCCTGGTACGCCGGCGTGTTGGGACTCGTGCTCCTGGTGCTGGGCGTGGGGCTGTTCCTCACGGTCCGGCGCCAGATGGCCCGACACCTGGACGTCTCGCTGCGCGCCGCCGCGGCCGCGCTCGAGCAGGCGGCACGCATTCGCGAGAACGAGCGAGCCGCGGCCCACGGCGCCGTGGTCGACGCCGTGGACGAGCTCCACATTCCCGACCGCTCGCTCTACCTGCTCGATGATGACTTTCATCCGATCAAGCCTGCCGTCTTGCCCGACTGGATCCGGGAGGCGATCCGCCAGGCGGCGCGGGACAAGCAACCCTACCGGAATCTCGACGCACCGGACGGCCGCGAGCTGCGCGTGTACGCGGAGCGCTTCACGGGGACCACCGGCGCGTCGTATGTGGCCGGCGTGGTGGCGGACCGGCTGGAGCTCGAAGACGAGTACACGTCTCTGATCGAGGCGTTCGCCGCCGCGGCGCTGGCGGCGCTGGTCCTTGTCGCGGGGGGCGGCTCCATCCTGGTGCGCAAGTCCGCGGCGCCGGTCGAGCGCTCGATGGAGCAGATGCGCCGTTTTATGGCCGACGCGGCCCATGAGCTACGGACTCCGATCACGCTGCTGCGCACGCGAGCGGAGGTAGCAGGGAGTCAGGAGCGCGAGCCCGCGCGCGACGCGGCGACGCTTCAGGCGATCGAGCGCGAGGCCGCCCGCCTGGGTGAGATCGCGGGGGGCCTGCTCACCCTCGCGCGGGCCGACGCCGGCGAATGGCCGGTGGTACGCGAGACGCTGTACCTGGACGACGCGGTCGCCGGAGCGGTCGATGCGACACGGGCCTACGCGGAGCAGCGGCGCGTGTTCGTGGAAGTCGGCAGCTTCGAGGAGGCGAAGATCCTCGGGGACCCCGCGCTCGTGCGGCGGCTGCTCCTGATCGTGCTCGACAACGCCCTCAAGTTCACCCCCGCGGGGGGCCGGGTGCGGCTGGACGTGTCGGCCCAGAACGGCCGGGCCGCGGTGGTCGTCAGCGACAGCGGCATCGGCATACCGCCCGAGCACCTCCCTCACGTCTTCGAGCGGTTCTACCGGGGCGACCAGGTACGCCAGGACGTCGCCGGGGGAGGCGCCGGCCTGGGGCTCGCCATCGCGCAATGGATCGCGTCCGTGCACGGCGCGCGCATCGACGTCGCATCGCAGCCGGCGACCGGTACGCGCGTCTCGATCAGCTTCCCGCTGGCCGCGGGAGGGTGAAGCTCCTGCCACGCACGGCGACGAGCAGGGTCGGCACGGCGAACAGGGTGATGGGCGTCGAGAGCGCCAACCCACCGATCACGGCGAGGGCGAGCGGCCGCTGCATCTCGCTCCCCGCCCCGATCCCGAGCGCCAGGGGCAGCAGGCCGAACAGGGTGCAGAGCGTCGTCATCAGGATGGGGCGGAGCCGGACCCGCCCCGCCTCCCGGATCGCCACCTCGAGCGAGACGCCCTCCTCGCGCATCCGCAGCCGCGTGAAATCGAGCAGGATGATGCCGTTCTTGACGATCAGCCCGACGAGCAGGATGAGGCCCATGAACGAGGAGACGTTGAGCGGGGTGCCGGTGACGAGGAGCAGCGTCATCGCGCCGACGAACGACAGCGGCGCCGCGAGCAGCACCACCAGGGGTTCGACGAACGACTCGAACTGCACCAGCATGACGCCGACCACGCTCGCCGCCGCGAGGCCGAGCACCAGCAACAGGGCCCGGAACGCCGTCTGCTGGCTCGCATACTGGCCACCCAGCTCCAGCCGGATGCCGGGCGGCGGCGGGTTCTTGGCCAGCACGGCCTTCACGTCTTTCATGACGCTCCCGAGCCCACGCTCGCCGAGATCGGCGGTCATCAAGATCATCTGCTGCTGGTTCTCCCGCAGCAGCTCGGCGCGGGTGTCCAGCGGCGTGAAGCGCGCGACCGACGCGACGGGGACGGCCGCGCGACCGTCGGGCGAGAGGACGGTGATCGCCCCCAGCCGCAGCGGGTCGAAGCGCACCGAATCGGGGGCGCGGACGCGGACCCCGACGCTGCGGTCATCCAGGTAAATCTGGCCCGCGTCGACGCCCAGCAGAGCGCCGCTCAGCGCGTGGCTCACGCCCGCGGGCGTCAGCCCGACCTTGTTCGCCTCCGCGGCATCGATGCTCATCGCCATCTCGGCGGTCGGCTCGCTTACGCCGCTGAACAGATCTTCGAGGCCCGCGATGTTCGCCAGCGCGGAGTCGAGCCGGGTCCCATAGGCCTCGAGGGCGGCGAGGTCCGGGCCGAAGAGCTTGATCTCGACTGGACGCGCGCTGCCGGCAAGGTCGTTCACGACGTCCGACAGGATCTGCACGAACTCGACGCGCATCCGGGGCAGCGCGGCGCTGGTCCGCTGCCGCACCTCGTCGATGACCTCGAAACTCGACCGGTGGCGGCGACTCTCCGGCTTGAGCCGGACCGCATAATCCCCGCGATTCTGCAGCGTCGCGAACAGGCCGAGCTCGGCGCCGGTCCGCCGGCTGGTCCCGTCCACCTCCGGGATGCGCGCCAGGATACCATCGATCACGCGGAGCTGGCGATCGGTTTCCGCGAGAGCCGTGCCCCCGGGCGCCCAGTAGTCGAGCACGAAGGCGCCTTCATCCATTTCCGGAAGAAATCCGCTCTCGGCGAGGCGGTAGGTGCCGTACCCCGCGGCAGCGAGCGCCAGGGCGACGCCGACCATACGGCGCGGATGATCGAGCACCGCTCCGAGCGCGCGGCTGTAGCGCCCCGCGAGGTCGTCGATCGCGCGGCCCAGACGCTCCAGCGCGGTCGGCGCGGCGCCGGGCACGGGCGCCGCGTGCTCCGCGTCGCGCGCCGTGAGGTACCGCTCGCTCAATAGTGGGATGATGGAGCACGCCAGGACGAGCGACACCAGCACGGCGATCGTGAGCGTGATCGAAAGCGCGTGAAAGAACTGACCGACGACGCCCTGGAGTAAGCCCAGCGGCAAAAAGACAACGACGGTGGTGAGCGTCGAGGTCGTCACCGGCCAGAGCAGCTCCTGGACCGCGTCGCGGATGGCCGCGGTCCGGTCGGCCTTCAGGTCGAGGTGACGGACGATGTTCTCGGTGATCACCACGGCGTCGTCGATCACGAGCCCGATGGCGATCGCCATCGCGCCCAGGGTCATCAGGTTGAACGTCTGCCCCAGGAGCGACATCACAAAGATCGTAATGACGAGAGTGAGCGGGATGGACGACGCGCTCACCGCGGTGATCCGTCCGCGGCGCAGGAACAGGAGCAGCAAGACGATGGCGAGCGCGGCGCCGATCAGCATCGCGTCACGCACCGCCTTGACGGCGTCGCGTACGAGGGACGCCTGGTCGTACACGGGCTTGAGCCGGACCCCGGGGGGCAGCGCGCCCGACAGCCCGTGGACCACGCCGGCGACGCTGTCGGCGATCGCGAGCGTGTTGCCGCCCACCTGGCGGGTGATGTTGATTTCCGCCACGGGCTCCCCGTCACCCGCGATGATGCTCACGCGGTCTTCGGTGCCGGGCGTCACGGTCGCGAGATCCCGCACGCGCAGCCCGTGTCCGACGACGATGCCGGCGATGTCGTCGGCCGCATGCGCCTCGGTGGCGGTGACGACGAGATACTGCTTGTAATTGCCTGGGACACGCCCCACGGCGGCCACGCTCGTCGCGTCGCGGATCGCCGCCGCGAGCTCGTCGAACGTCATCCGCTGCTGCGCCAGGCGCACCGGATCGGCCACGACCTCAATCTCCCGGACGTCGCTCCCGAGCACGTCCACCCGCCCGACGCCCGGCACGCGCGACAGCATCGGCTTGATCTGATAGCGCGCGATGTCATACAAGGTCGCCGGATCGCCGCCCTGCACGTTGTAGGACAGAATCGGGAAGAGCGAGGGCGTCATTCGCTCGACCTGGATGTTCACGCCGGCGGGGAGGTCGGGCACGATCTGGTCGACGCGCGCCCGCACTTCCTGCAGGGCGTTGACCATCTCGGTCGCGGGCGCGAAGTCCACGCTGATCTCGGTGCCGCCCCGGATGGACCGGGACCTGACGCGGGCGACGCCTGGGACGATGCTGGTCGCTTCTTCGATGGGCCGGGTGACACTGAAGAGCTGCTGCCGCGCGCCGAGCGACGTGCCGGTCGCGACGATCGTGACGCGGGAAAAGTTGAGCTCGGGGTAAATGGCCGAGGGGAGGATCGACGCGGCCCACAGGCCCGCAACGCCCAGGAGCGTCACCACCAGGTACACGAGGCGCCGCTGGCGACTGAGGACGTCGAACAGCGTCATCGGGTCGGAGGGGGGGCCGGACTCCGCACGATGCGCGCGCCGTCGGCGACGCCGTACGCCCCGCTCGTCACGACGATCTCGCCCGCCTGGAGCCCCGACAGGATCTCGACCGTGGATTCGCTGCGTCCGCCGACCGTGACGGACCGGACGTGGGCCACGGATCCCGAATCGACGACGAACACCTGAAACCCCTCCCCGTCAGGCGCGGGCACGAGCGCAGCGACGGGGATCGTGACGGCGCGAGGTGCGATCGCCGTGACAATCCGCGCGAACACCGATTCACCGATGCGCAGGGCCCGCCCGGGACGCCGCACGTGGATGCGGACCGCGACGGCGCGCGAGACCGAATCGACTACCGCGGCGACACCGGTCACGACACCCGATGTGAGCGGGTCGCCAGGCGCTGTTTCGCCGGTGCTCAGCGCCACCGAGTCTCCCGCTTGGAGCCGGGCAGCCTCGGCGGGCGACACGTTGCAGACGATGTCGAGCGCCGCGGGATCCGCGATCTGGACGAGCGGCTGGCTGGCGTCGACGGAGGCACCGAGCACGGCGGTCATGCGGGTGACCACCCCCGCCAGGGGGGCGCGCAGCGTGGCGAGCTGCTGGTTGCGGCGCGCGGTGATCGCGGCCACTTGCGCCTGCGCCAGCTCGGAGGCCGCCTGGTCCGCATCCTTTTGCGGCAGGATCCCCGCCTGCACGAGTCGCACGGCGCGAGCATAGCTGCGCTGTGCGGCCTCGAGCGCCGTGCCGGCGCTCTGGGCGGCGGCGTCGAAGGGCGCACGCTCGAACTCGACGAGCGAATCGCCCTCGCTGACCCGCTGGTCGGCGGCGACGAAAATGCGGGCGACGCGCGTCGGGCCGGGTGCGGCGAGCTCGGCGAAGTGTCCCGGCCGCGGCGTGACCGTGCCGATGGCGCGCACGACGCGCGCGAACGGCTGTGCCGTCGCGGGGGCTGTCTGCGCGGCAACGCTGGCGGCCGCGGAGTCAGACTCGTCGGCCGAGGCGCGGCCGCGGCAGGCAAGGCCCAAGGCCACGAGCGCGAGCGGCACCAGCGAGACGCGCTTCATGACTCGCCACCAGCGGCGGTGACGAATCGCAGGGCTGCGGCGGCGTTGTCGGCGGTGGCGACGTCGTCGATGTAGCGACCCAGCGCCTCGCGCCCGTTGCGCTGCGCTTCGAGCACCGTCGCGAGCGGGATGGCGCCTTCGGCGTATGCTTGCAGCGACATGGCGGCGACGCGGTCGGCGCTCGCGAGCAGCCGGCGGCTGCGCTCGACGCGCGCCAGCGCCACGGTGAGGCTGCGCCGCGCGCGGGTCAGCTCCGCTCCCGTCTCCCGCTGCACCAGATCCAGAGTCGCCCGCGCCCGGTCGCGCGCCGCGGCCGCTTGCGCGACCTCGCCGCCGTTCCAGTTGAACAGCGGGAAGGGCAGCGACAGCCCGATCGTAGGCAGCGAGCCACCCGGTCCGGTCGGATCACCTTGCTCCACGCCGAACTGCAGCGAGGGGGTGGCGAACACGCTGCGGTGCGCGAGCGCCAGCGCCTGCTCCGAGGCGCGCACGCTCGCGGCCGCCGCGGCAACCGGCAGCGGGACCTCGGGCGCAGCGGGCACCGTGCCGGACGGGGGCGTGAGCGAATCGACGAGCGCGATGGTCACCGCGTCCCCCGGCAGTCCCATCGCGAGCTGGAGGGCGACCAGCGCTTCGATGGCGGCGAGCGAATCGTCGGCGGCGGCGTTCTCGAGCTGCCCCGCGTTCACCGCCGCAAGGTTCACGTCCAGCTCGCTCACGTCGCCGACTTCCCGTCGGAGCTGCGCCATCTGGTGGAGGCTGTCCGCGGCGACGGCGTTACGGCGGGAGAGCTGCGCGTGCGCCCGCGCCGCGAGCGCCCGGGTGTAGGCGGTGTCCACGTCGAACCGAATCGCGGCACGCTCGAACGCGACGCCGTAGTGCACGGCGTCCCGCGCCGCGGCCGCGGTACCGATGCGTGCCGCGCGGATCCACGGGAGGTCGAGCGGGAGATCCGCGATCACGTGGTAGTGCGGGACATCCTTGGTGTAGGTCGCCGACAGCAGCGGATTGGGATAGAGGCGGGCTCCGTGCAGCGCGCCCGCGGCGGCGGCGCTGTCGGCACGACCGAAGGCCGCCCTGGTGCCGCGCGCCAGCGCCGCCGCCACGGCCTGCGCGCGAGTGACGGGCTGCTGCGCGACGAGCGAAGGCGCGGCGGCCAACAGGAAAAGGAACGCTCGAAGTGACATGTGGCCGACGGAAACCTACCCGGCCAACCTGTCAGCAAGCTGACAGCGCCCTCAGGCCCAGCCGCCTGCCTCCCGCTCCACAGGGCCTACCTGGCCCTCGGTGGGCTCCGCTCAGCAGAACCATGGCTCGGTAAGCCGGGGCGCGATGGGGCGCTCCGGAGGCGGCCTCCGGAGCGGCGCTGGTGGCGTGGTTGTCCCGGCGGCGCGGCTCGCGAGCACCCGGATGCGGTGAAACGTGACGGCGGGATCCTCGGCGGCGTCCGCCGCTCGGGCGACGAGGGCGCTCGTCGCCCGCTGCAGCTCGTCCATGCGCGGATCGGGATGGGTCCAGCGATGGCTGAGGCCGGCCGCGTCGAGCTCGCCGAATGCGGCACGGAGCGCGGGCCGCGTCAGCAAGAGCGATCCCGGAGGCACGAGGAGCCGGATGGTGAGCTGCACGGGGTCGACATGATCCACGAGGTCGTGCGCTTCGAGGAAGTCCAGCAGCTCCAGATAGTCCGCGAGCGTGCTCCAGGGCGTGAACGGCATGAACGTCGGTCGGGGCGCGATGCCGGCGTGGCGCAGGATGGCAATCGCCTCCGCGACGTCGGCTTTGGTGTGCCCCTTCTCGAGGTGGGCGAGCACGACGTCGGACAGCGTTTCCACCGCCGAGACCACGAAGGCGCAGCCCGTGGCCGCGAACTCGGCGAACAGCTCCCGATGACGCCGCACGTGCTCGATCTTGGCGGTGAAGTCGTAGCTGACGTCGGGAAACTCGACGTGCAGCTCGCGCACCAGCTTGAGCGCGTGCCCCGGCCCGTTGAGGAAGTCGGGATCGCCGAAGGTGATGTGGCCTGCCCCGGCCACGACCAGGCGACGGATGTCCTCGAGCACCACACTGCGCGGTACCGCGAAGAAGCGGCCGCCGTAGACCGGCGGGATCGGACAATGGAGGCACTCGTGCAGGCAGCCGCGACTCGCCTCCACGTATCCCGCCGGGACGACGCGGTCGTGGCGCACGAGGCGCACGTATCTGGTCAGCGGGGGAAGCGACGCGCGGCTGGGCAGCGGGAACGCGAGACGGTGCAGTACGGCGACGCGGCGCTCGGGCTCCCGGCCGGCCTCGAGACGCTGCGCCAGCGCCACGAGCTCGCCTTCGAATTCCGCCCCCATCACGCCGTCGGCGACGCCATCGAGCAGGAACCCGGCGCACAGCAGCGCGTACAGGCCGCAGAACACGATTCGGCAGTCCGGGTTGAGGCGTCGGATGCGCTGTGCCGCGAGCACCCCGAGCCGCAGCGCCGTGTGCATGGGCGCCATGACGGCGACGAGGCGCGCCCGGCGGACGGCCGCCTCGTCCAGTGGCTCGAGCGCGAGATCGAGTGCCCGCGGGGCGTATCCCGCGCGCTCGAGGAACGCCAACGGCCACGCCAGACCGAGCGGCTGGTGACCGAGCTCGTAGCAGGAGACGACGAGGATCGCGCCGGGCGCCCGCAGGGTGTCGCCGCTCACGGGACTACGGTGCCCTCTGGGCGCGTTCGACGACCCGCACGAGGAACGCGACGCCTGCGAGACCGACGGCGATCCATACGAGCCAGCGCTGCGCGGTCGCCATCCCCAGCAGACCCACGCCGAGGCCGGCGCCCCCGAACCATGCTTTGAGAACGAAGCTTCTGGTCATTTCTTGAGAAACGCCTGCAGCGCTGCGCGGAAGTCCGGAGTGGTGCGACTGACCGCGTTCACGTCCGCGCCTAAGCGGATGCCGTCTTCGAACCGCATCCCGTCGAGCTGGTAGTCACCCGCCTGATCGTCGAAGTCCGAGTCCTCGTAGACGCGCGACACCAGTCCCAGACCGGCCGCCTCGGTGGCGCCGAGGATGCGTCCCGTCGCGGCGAGATCGAAGGCGACTTTCTCCCCGGCCGTGCGTTTCAGCAGCGTCATGACGATCGCCGGCACGAAGCCCCGCTGCACCTCCGGATACCCGAACTGCGCGGTTTCCGCCGCCAGGACCAGGTCGCAGGCCGTGGCGAGTCCGCACCCCCCTGCCAGCGCCCGCCCCCGCACCACCGCGACGATCGGCTTGGGGAGGCGTCGCATGCTCAGGAAGATCTCGGCGAACCGGAGTGCAGCGCGCCGGTTCTCATCGACGCTCTTGTCCGCGGACGCGAGCAGCTCGTGGAGATCCATGCCGGCGCAGAAGTCGCTGCCTGCCCCGCGCACCGCCACGACGCGCACGGCGGCGTCCAGGTCGGCGCGCTCCAGCATCGCGAGCAGCGCGTCGATCATGGGCGTGTCGATCGCGTTCTTCTTGTCCGGCCGGTTCAGCGTGGCCGTCAGAATCCCGGCGTCGACGGTCACGAGCACGCGGTCCGTCATCGCGGCATCGCGACCTCGAGGCGCAGCAGCGCGGTCGAAAACACCTTGCCCTGGGCGTCGGTCTTGAGCGAGATGGTGCCGCCGCCGTCCAGTGCGCCGTGCAGCAGGAAATTCAACGCATGCAGATTCGGCAGCTCGAACCGCTCGACCGGACCCGTGATCATGCCCTTGAAGTGACGGGCGACGCGCGCCGCGGTCACCTGCTTCACGAGGATCGGGTAGTACTCCGGTTTCAAAGCAATGAGCCCGACGTTGGCGGTATCGCCCTTGTCGCCAGAGCGGGCGTGCGCGAGCTCCAGTAGCAGGACGCGTCGTTTCCCCGACCGCCCTCGACCGCCGTTCACCGCCTTCGACCGCCGTCTCATACCTCGACCAGCTCCACGCACGGCTCCACCATGCTCTTGTCCAGCAGCGCGGGCCAGTAGGCCACGATCTCCTCGGGCTTGGGGCGCCCCCCCGCGAATCCGGTGACGCTGGGGGGACCGTTCAGGATGAGCGGCGCGATCTCGCGGGTGAAGCGCTCCACCGCGGGCTTGTCGGGTGACCGCACGCCGACGCGCAGCTGCACTTCCGGGAGGTCTGCGACGGCCAGCTGCTCGAGCGCCAGGCGGCCGTGCGTCGCGTCGGCTCCCACGAGCTCGGTGTAGATCGCCTCGAACGTGAGTCCCAGGCTCTCGAGGCGCTGGCGCAGCACGCGGTCCGCGGCGCGGGCCTTCTGGTACGCATCGGGCCAAGCATATACGAGCGTCCCCACCGCTTTGTAACCGTAGAAATACCCCACGGACACCTTGAGCTTGTCGGTCGCGGGCTTGCCCCTGACCCCCGACACCCGGACCCTGTCTCTCCCCACCTGCTCGAGCCGGATGGTGGTGAAATCCGCGATGCAGTCGGGGGTGATGTATGCGGCAGGGTCGCCCATCTCGTACACCAGCTGCTCGGTCACACCCGCGACGCTGATGCGCCCGCCCGTGCCGGGATGCTTCGAGATCTCGAACGTGCCGTCGGGACGGGCATCGACGATCGGGTACCCCACGTTGGCGAGATCGGGGATCCGCTCCCAGTCCACGAGGCAGTTGCCGCCGCTGCACTGTGCGCCGCACTCGATCGTATGACCCGCCACGGTGCCCGCGGCGAGCAGGTCCCAGGCGTCGGGCCGCCAGTCGAACGCGTGGATCATCGGCGCCAGCGTCAGGCCGGTATCGGTCACGCGGCCCGTGATGATGACGTCCGCACCGCGCCGCAGCGCATCCACGAGGGGCCGGGCGCCCAGGTAGGCGTTCGCCGCGAGCACCCGATCGCGCACGTCGGAGAGGGGCCGGCCCGTGTCGAGGTTCCGGAGCTCGTGCCCGCGCGCCATCAGCCCGTCCAGCCGCGGCAACAGATCGTCTCCCGTCACGACGCCGATCCGCAGCCTGCCCCCGAGCTTCAGCCGGCGCGCGACCTCCGCGACGGCCTGGGCGCAGGCGCGCGGGTTCACGCCGCCTGCGTTGGCTGTGACCTTGATGCCGCGCTCGACGATGATCGGGAGGATGCGCTCCATCAACGGCACGAAGTCCTTGGCGTACCCGAGCGACGGGTCGCGCGATTTCTGCTTCTGCAGGATGGACATGGTCACTTCGGCCAGGTAGTCCATCATCAGGTAATCGGTGGGCCCGCCCGTCACCTGGCGGTACGGCGCCTCGAGCCAGTCGCCCCAGAACCCCTGGCCGGCGGCGATCCGCACGGGGCTCGGGCCCCGCGCCGCCGTCATGGGAGCGGGAGCCGCCGGACCGCATCCACGCCGATGCCGTCGGACGGGTGGATGCGCACCTCGATGAGCGGCGTGAATCCCTCGGGAAGGGTGAGCGCGGGCGGCCGCGGGAGCGGAACGACCGAGCGTCCCCCCGCGACCACGTGCACATCGGTGCCGCCGCCCACGGAGCGCGGTTGCGCGAGCAGGAAGCGGACGCGCACCGTCGCGCGCCACGGGTGGGCGCCGTTGTAGCGCGCGAACGCGGGGAACAGCTCGACGGTGAGCGCGCGGCCCCGGAGTGCGGCCACGGCCCGCGCGTCGACGGCGTGCCGCCCGAAGGCGTAGTTGAGCGCTCCCTGGCCGACCTGTTGCCCGCTCGAGTCGAAGTCGGTGACGCCGAAGTCGGTGAAGTCGTCCCACTGCTCGGGCGGCATCGCGACGTCCACCGTCGCCTGGCCCGCCCAGTCGGGGACGCGCACCGTCACGCTTTCGGCCGGCGCGCCGCGACCGCTCACGGCGACGGAGCGCTCGGCGCCGATGAGCGTCGCGGTCGCGCGCCCCCCCGCTACTTCGGCGGCCGTCGACGCTTCGATGCCCGTCGCGGCGACGGCGATCGCCCAGGGGGCCAGCGCGGTGCGCACGGTCGCCGTGACACCCGAGAGCGGGGGCGCGACCACGTCGAGCTCGTACACGCCGGGAACGAGGTCTTCCGCGTCCACGACGAACCGGGCCGTACCGGGCAGCGTGCCGCCGAGCGAGACTACGGAGTCGTGGCCGGTGCCGCGGAACGGCGCGCCATTGGGCTCGAACAGGTAGGCGGTGGCGGTTTGCGCGGCGGAATCGGGGAGCGTCACGGCGGCGGAAAGCGTCGCGCCCGCCGCCGGGATGTTCAGGAAATAGCGCTGCACTCGGGCCGGGCCGATGGCGCGACGCTCGTCGAACAGGGGCTTCGCGACCAGATCATACGGCACCACGACCGTGTTGGGCAGGGTGAAGAGCGCCCCGGCGAGCGTGTCGCTCGGATTCCAGGCGCTCACCGAGCCGACGTAGACGCCGGGCGCGGTCAGGGCTGACCGCTGGTAGACGACCGGGATGTCCGTTTCGCGCGCCCCCGCCACGACCGTGGCGGGCGCCGCGAGCCACGGCACGCTGGTCTTCAGCAGGAACTGCGCGGCACGCAAGCCCCCGACATGGCGTATCTGGAACGCTTGCAGCGTATCACCCGGGTCGCCGAGACCGTCTCGGTGAAACGCGGCCGAGACGCCGGCGGGCACGCGCACGACGTACGCCGAGCCTTGGTGTCCACCCAGCAGCCAGCGGTACGCCGCGTCGAGTCGCGGCTGACCGGCGCCGTCGTCGATCGGGGTCTCGCCGCGGAACGGGACCGCGGAAGCCCGCAGCGCCTGTGCGATGTCCGCCGCGCTCACCTTGCGCCCTTCCTGCGCCATGGCCGACAGGAGGCACGCGGCGAGGCCGGCCACGTGCGGAGCGGCCATGCTCGTGCCCCCCTTGATCTCGTCGCCCGTATTCCAGCGCGGCACCGACGAGAACGCCACCCCCGGGGCTACCAGGTCCGGCTTCGCGACCTCGGCGCCGCGCGAGCTCCACCATCCCATCACGTCGGGCGCGGGAGCGGTTCCGGGCTGCACCGGGCGAGCGAAGGCGCCCGGGTACGAGGCGCCTACCGACAGCGCGAGGTCCGCCGAGCCCGGGAACCCGAGCGTCGAGAGGCCGGGGCCGTCGTTGCCCGCGCTGATGGTGAAGACGACCGCAGGGTGGGCCACGAGAAAGGCGTTCACGATGGAGTCGATCACCGCGTGCCCCTCGCGCTCGTTCCCCACGCCGAAGCTCAGATTGAGCACCAGCGGCATGTTGCGCTGCTCGGCATAGCGGGCCGCGTACGCCATGGCGCGCTGCATGCTGCCCGTGACCGAGATGCCCCCTCGTGCGGCGTTCGCGATCTTCAAGCCGAGGAGCTGCGCGCCCGGCGCCACGCCGTCGAATCCGGACAGGTTGAACAGGCTGTGCCCCGCGGCGATGCCGGCCACGTGGGTGCCGTGCCCGCCGTTGTCGAAGAACAGGTCGAGCAGCGGGGCGCCGTCGGCCTCGCTGAAGTTGGCGGCGAGGGTGATCGGCTTGGACCCGAGGGCGATCGTCTCATGCCCGTCACGGTAGTCGTGCAGCGGCATCTCGTCTTCGAACGAGCCGTTCAGGTTCGAGTCGAGGAACGCCACCCAGCCATCGCTCGCCTTGACCGCGATGACGGGAAACGTGTCGGTATTGACTCCGTTGCCGTTCAGGTCGCCGGCGGGCGGCCTGCCCAGGGGCAGCTCCCGCAACATGCCGGCGTACCAGGTGGTGGCGGTGGTCAGGCGCCCGATGCGGTGCGCCCCCCCCAGGGTGTGCCCGCCCACGGCCACCGTACCGTCGGCGGCGGGGGTGACGGGCGCGAGCGCGACGCGACCCTCGCCCGAGAAGTCGCGCAGCTCGACGATCTTGGGCGCTCCGGTGCTGTTGGTGATGAGGCCGTCCACCCCCGGATCGACGCCGGTGTCGAGGATCGCGATCAGGACGCCACGCCCGTCGTACGTGGGATGCTGGGCGCGGAACTGGTCGACGCCCGTGTCCTTCAACGGCATGAGCCCGGTCATGAACGCGATGGCGGGCGGCAGCGCGGGCTCGCGCGCCGGCACCGCGGTGGCGTCGGCCGCGGGCGGTGCGGCGGCGCCGGCGGGGGGCCGCTCCGCCGGGACGGCCGTGGTGGTGGGGCGAGGCGCCGTGCCGCCGCAGGCGGCGAGCAGGACGGCGAGAGCGATGCGGCAGCGATTCCGGGTCATGAAGCGCTCGGCAGGACGAAGGCCCCGAGGTGGGGGCCGGAGAATTCCGTGGTCGCCTCGAGCAGGAAGGCGAGAACGTCGCGTGTGTCTTCCGGGGCGACGATGGCATCGACGAAGCCCCGGGCGCCGGCGAACCGCGCGTCCAGCTGGCGCTCGTAGTCGGCGCGCATCGCTTCCACGGCCGACGCGTTCTCCGCGTCGGTCACTCCGTTTCCGAAAACGGCCTGGACCGCGGACTCACCCTCCATCACGCCCATCCGGCCGGTCGGCCACGAGACGATGAAATCGGGGTCGAAGCCCTGCCCCGCCATGGCGTAGTAGCCCGCTCCCGAGGCGTGGTTCACCGTCAGAACGAGTTTGGGCACCGTGGCGGTCGCCATTGCTTCCACGAAGCGCGCCCCGGCGCGGATGATCCCCGAGTGCTCGGCGTCGGTCCCGACCATGAAGCCCGACACGTCCTGGACGAAGAGCAGGGGCATCCGCTCGCGGTCCGCGTTGGCGATGAAATACGCCACCTTTTCGGCGCTCTCGGTATAGATGATACCGCCGATCTTCGGGGGTTCCCCCGCCTTTCCTTTGATCACGCCGCGGGAGTTGGCGATGACCGCCACCGGGCGCCCCGCGAGCGTCCCGTGCCCGCAGATCATCTCCGGGGCCACGTCGGCCTGGAACTCGTCCAACGGTCCGTCGTCCAGCAGGCACGCGAGCACGGCCCGGACGTCGTAGCTCATGCGGTGATCGGATGGCAGCAGGTCGTACAGGTCCTTGGCGCCGCGCTTCGGCTTGCCGCCGGCCGCCGGTGGGCGGGCGGGCCGGGGGAGCCGCGATACGTAGTCGCGGATGCGCTCGAGGCAGTCTTTGTCGTCGCGGGTGCGATAGTGCGCCACGGCGCTGACGCTGGTGTGGGTGCGGGCGCCACCGAGCGATTCCGCGTCCACCACCTGCCCCGTCGCGCCCTTCACCAGGTTCGGTCCCCCCAGTCCCATGAACGACGTGCCGTCGACCATGAAGATCACGTCCGACAGGGCGGGCAGGTACGCTCCGCCCGCGATGCACGGACCCATCACGGCGGCGATCTGCGGCACCCGGAGGTAATGGCGCATGATCGAGTTGTAATAGAAGATGCGCGCCGCTCCGTACTGCCCGGGGAACACCCCGCCCTGGTAGGGCAGATTCACGCCCGCGGAATCGACCAGGTACACGATCGGGACCCGCTGGCGCATCGCGATCTCCTGAGCGCGGAGGATCTTCCGGATGGTCTCCGGCCACCACGATCCCGCTTTCACCGTCGCGTCGTTGGCGACGACGACCACCGGCCGTCCCGAGATGCGTCCCAGTCCCGTGACCACGCCGGCGGCCGGCGCCTGGCCGTCGTACTGATCGCACGCGACGAGCAGTCCCACCTCGAACCACGCGGTGCCCTGGTCGAGCAGCGCCGCCACGCGCTCGCGCGCCGTGAGCTTCCCCTGCTCGTGCTGGCGGCGCACCTTGTCGGGTCCGCCGCCCTGCTCCAGCCGCTGCTGCAGCTCACGGTACTGCGCGGTGAGGCTCTTGAGCCGATTCAAGGGCGCGCGTCAGGCTGAGACATGTTCCGCCGCCCACTCGTCGATGTACTTCACCAGCTCGGACGTCGGCGTGCCGGGACCGAACAGCCTGCCGATGCCCTGGCGCCGCAACGTCTCCATGTCTTCCGGAGGAATGATCCCGCCCCCCGTGATGAGGACGTCGTCGCGCCCGGCCTCGACCAGCAGCTGTTTCACGCGCGGGAACAGCGTGAGGTGCGCCCCAGAGAGGATCGACAGGCCCACCACATCCACGTCCTCCTGCACCGCCGCTTGCACGATCATCTCGGGGGTCTGGTGCAGTCCGGTGTAAATGACTTCCATCCCGGCGTCGCGCAGGGCGGCGGCCACGACCTTCGCGCCGCGGTCGTGCCCGTCCAATCCGGGTTTCGCCACGAGGACCCGGATCGGGCGCTTCGGGCCTGCCATCAGCGGCGAAACCGCAACAGGCCGGCGAACCCGTCCACGACGCGCCGTGCCCGCTCGTCGTAGATCACGTCCACCTGGACGCGCTGCGCCAGCGCCTCCTCGATGGCATCGTCGATGCGCAGGTCGTCGTCCCGGCCGTCCGCGACGAGCGTGCGCACGCGGCCGCGCTCGAGCGCTTTGAGCGTGGCGTCGACGCCGTTCACGGCCCAGCCGCTGCCGACGCCGTCCCGCACCGCCTCCGCGTGGGCGCGCTCCCAGGCGCGCTCGCGCTCCTCGCGCAGCGCCAGGGCCGCCTCCCGCACCTCGGCGGCGGCCACACGCTTGGGGTTCAGGCGCACGACGCCGAGCACGAGGTCGTGGAGGTAGGTATGGAGGTGCGGCAACAGCGCCGCCGCGTCCACGCCGATGCCCGCGGCCACGAGTCCCGCGAGGGGGCGCTGCGTGTGGATCTGAAAGATCCGCTCGGCCACCTGGGCGTAGTGGCGCTGCTTCTCCTCCCGGATGCGCATGTGATAGTTGTGCTCGCCAAAGCCGCCCGCGAGCACGCTACCCTTCTTCGCCTGCCGCTCGCCGTGGAACTTCCCGGCGCGCGTGGACAGCGCCGTGAGGCTGGGCAGCTCGGCGACGTCGTAGGCCGTCACCGCGAAGAACCGTGCGCTCGCGCGGTCGCACGCGACCACCAGGATGGTGCCGAACTCTTCTTCCAGGGCGACGAGCTCGCGAACCAGCGGGACGGGGGCGACCGCCAGACGCGACCGGTGCACGTGGGGGAGCGGGAGCACCTCGAACAGGTCGAGCGCTCCGCTCACGAACAGCGCGATGCCGCGCGCGGGCGGCAGCCGGCTCGGCTCCTCGAAGTAGCGCCGCAGCCGGTCCAGATCCGCCCGGATGCTCTCGCGTTGCGCGTGGTCCAGCGGGCGGCGCTCGAGATCGGACGCGACCTGCTTGATGCGGTTCTTGATCTTGATCACGTACTTGGCGCGCGCCTTATCGCGCGGCTCGAGCTTCAGGTAGCAGGAGACGACCTGGTTCGCACCGGGCTCGAGCGCCGAGAGACGATCCACGGCCCCGCGCACGGCGCTCTCGCTGGCCGACACGGGCAGGGCGGTCATGGTCTAGAAGAACACCGGCTCGCGGTAGGCGCCGTACACGCCCTCGAGCGCGTGCCGGATCTCGAACAGGGTGCAGTACGCGCGCGCGCAGTCGAGCATCGGTCCGATCACGTTGCGGTCCGCGAGCGCCGCCTGGCGCAGCGCCTCGAGGCGCTCGCCCACCAGCGTCTCGTCGCGCTCGGCGCGCAGCCGCGCGAGCCGCCGGCGCTGCAGGTCCTCGGCGTCGGTCGAGACCTTGAGGATCTCGACCGGGTGGTCGTCCTCGCTCACGTAGTCGTTCATGCCCACGATCACGCGGCGGCCCGCTTCGACGTCGCGTTGGAACTCCGCCGCCGCGCGCGCGATCTGACGCTGGAACCAGCCGGTTTCGATGCCGCGCACGACGCCGCCGACCGAGTGGATCTCGGCGAACAGCGCCTCGGCTTCGCGCTCGAGCCCGTCGGTGCGCGACTCGAGGTAGTACGAGCCGCCCAGCGGATCGGTCACGTCCGCCACACCGGTCTCGTGGGCGATGATCTGCTGCGTGCGCAGCGCCAGTCGCACCGCCTCCTCCGTGGGGAGCGCGAGGGTCTCGTCGAGCGAGTTGGTGTGTAACGACTGGGTGCCGCCGAGCACCGCCGCCAGCGCCTGGTAGGCGACGCGCACGACGTTGTTCATCGGCTGCTGGGCGGTGAGCGTGACGCCGGCGGTCTGCGAGTGGAACCGCATCATCCACGAGCGGGGGTGCTTGGCCCGGAAGCGCTCCCGCAGGTGGCGCGCCCAGATGCGCCGCGCCGCGCGCAGCTTGGCGATCTCTTCGAAGAAATCGTTGTGGATGTCCCAGAAGAACGAGAGGCGCGGCGCGAACGCATCGACGTCCAGCCCGCGCGCGATGCCGCGCTCCACGTAGGTGAAACCGTTGGCGAGCGTGAACGCGAGCTCCTGCGCGGCGGTCGCCCCGGCCTCGCGGATGTGATAGCCCGAGATGGAGATCGTGTTCCACAAGGGCGCGTGCTCGGCGCACCACTCGAACATGTCCACGATGATCTTGAGGGCCGGCTCCACCGGATACACCCAGGCATGCTGCGCCATGTACTCCTTGAGGATGTCGTTCTGCACGGTGCCCCGCAGCTTGTCGCTCGCGACGCCCTGGCGCTCCGCCGCCGCGACGTAGAAGCAGAACAGGATCGCCGCCGGCCCGTTGATCGTCATCGACGTCGACACCTGATCGAGCGGGATGCCGCGGAACAGATCCTCCATGTCGGCGAGCGACGAGATCGCGACCCCGCAGCGCCCGACCTCGCCCTCGGCCCGCGGATGATCGGAGTCGTAGCCCATCAGGGTCGGGAAATCGAACGCTACCGACAGGCCCGTCTGCCCGTGCTCCAGCAGAAAGTGGTAGCGCTGGTTCGTGTCCTCGGCGCTCCCGAAGCCGGCGAACTGCCGCATGGTCCACAACCTGCCCCGATACATGGTCGGGTGGATTCCACGGGTGAACGGAAACTCCCCCGGCGTTCCCAGCCGCTCGCGGGGATCGAAGCCGCTCAGGTCGGCTGCGGTGTAGATCGGTTTCCGGCTGTTGCCGCTCATCGGCCCGCTCCCGCCTTCACTTGATCCAGGATCTCCGCCGCGACGTCGTACGGGCTGCGGCGGCCTTCGACCACCTCGTCGAGCCGCTGGGCGAGCAGCTCTTCGGCCCGGGTGGCTTCCACCAGCCAGCGCTGCACCGCCCGCTCCAGCACGGCGCGTGTGCGCGCCGCCAAGCGGCGGCGGCGCCGCTCGGCCAGCCGGCCGCTTGCCTCAAGATAGGCGTAGTGGCGATCCAGGGCAGCCGCGAGTTCGGCGATGCCTTCGCCACGCGACGCCACGGTCGCGAGGACCGGCGGCTCCCACTCGGAGTCGTCGCGGCGCGGCACCGCCCTCCCCCGTCCTCCCCCACCCTCCCCCGCCCGGGGTAGGGGGGGTGGGGGGGAGTGGTGGGGCGCGACGTGCCGAAACGCGTTGCCCCGCCGGATCCCCAGCATCACTTCGACCTCCTGGCGCAGCGTGTCCGCGCCGGGACGGTCGCTCTTGTTGACGACGTACACGTCCGCGATTTCCATCACGCCCGCTTTGAGCGTCTGGATGCCGTCACCCGACTCTGGCACGAGCACGAGCAGCGTCGTCTCCGCGCTGCGGGCGATATCGAGCTCCGTCTGGCCCACGCCCACCGTTTCCACCAGGATGCGCGCGAATCCGAACGCCTCGAGCAGATCGGCGACCTCTTCGGTCGTGGTGGCCAGGCCGCCGTGCGCGCCCCGCGTGGCCATGGAGCGGATGAAGACGTGCGGGTCGAGGCTGGCCGATTCCATCCGGATGCGGTCCCCCAGCAGCGCGCCGCCCGTGAACGGGCTGGTGGGGTCGACCGCCACGACGCCGACCGAGAGTCCCTGTCCCCGGTAATGCTGGATGAGCCGCTCCGTCAGCGTGCTCTTGCCGGCGCCGGGAGGCCCGGTGATGCCGATACGCCGCGCGGCGCCGCGCGCCAGCCGCGCGTGCGCATGGCTGAGCACCCGCTCGAAGCCATCGCGCTGGTTTTCGACGAGGGTGATCGCGCGCGCCAGCGCCGCGGGCTCGTGCCGGTCGAGTGCCTCGAGGATGCGCTCCACGCTCATGCAAAGTAATCAGACGCGTGGGGCGCCTTCACGTCCGCTCCTCCGTGCGATCGAGCGGCACGGCCCGCACCGGGCCCGGCCGCACCGCGACGCGCTCCACCCGCGTGGCGGTGGCCGCGAGGATATCGAATTCCAGTCCCTGCAGCGTGAACCGCTCCCCCGCCCGGGGGATGCGTCCCAGCGCCTGGAGCAGGAGGCCCCCCACCGTTTGCGCGCCCCGCGGCTCGAGCGCGATCCCGAGACCTTCCTCGACCCGGCTCGCCGGGGCGTTGCCCTCGACCTCGACGATGCGGGCGGGGGGCTCGCCGGTGGCGGGCGGCGTCGCACCCGGCTCGAAGATCTCCGACACCAGGTCCCGCAGCAGATCCTCGAACGTCACGAGCCCTGCCGTGCCGCCGAATTCGTCGAGCACCACGGCGAGGTGACCCCGGCCGCGCTGCATTTCCAGCATGAGATCCGCCGCACGAGTCGTGCCGGGCACGACCAGGGTGGGGCGGACCGGCACGGGCGCGTCGGGCGCGATCCGCAGCAGGTCGAACGCATGCGTCACGCCGACCACCTCGTCGAGCGACGTGCGGTACACGGGGTAGCGGCTGTAGCCCGACTGCATGCACACATGGGCGGCCTCCGCGGCGAGCAGCCCCTCGGGGATCGCGACGATCGCCGTGCGCGGCGTCATCAGCTCCTTGACGGGTCGGTCGGCGAACGCGAGCACGCCGGATACCACCGCCATCTCGTCGGCGGAGGCGAGCGCCTCCGTGTCGGCGTTGGAGAGCACGGCGGCGAGCGCCGTGCGCTTCGAGGGGTCGCGCCACGCGACGAACGGCGCGAGCAGGGTGCCGAGCTGCTGCAGCCGGGGCACCGCATGCGCCACGATCGGCTCGGCCCAGCGCCGACCCACCACTCGCGGCACCAGGTAGGCGGCGGTCACGAGCAACGGGACGCCCAGGGCGACGGTGACGATGCCGAGCACGGTGGGCGTGGTGCGCGCCAGCAGTGCGGGGATCGCCGCCGCGGCGCAGATCGTCCCGATGGTCGTGAGCGCATTCGCGGTCGCCAGCACGCGCCCCGGATTCTCGACCGCGCCCGCCGCACCGCCCGCCCCGCGCAGCTTGTACGACACCCAGCGCGTCAGCTCCAGCTGGCTCACCGCTGCGGCGGCCACGCCCACGGCCGCCGACATGGCCGCGAGCAGCAGCCCGCCGAGCAGCACCAGCGCGGGCAGCGTCACCGCTGCCTCTGCACCACGACGCGGGTGACGCGGCGCCGGTCCACCCGCTCGACCACGACCTTGTATCCGTCGAGGGTAAGCTCGTCCCCGGCGCGGGGCACGCGTCCCAGCACGAAATACACCAGGCCTCCCACCGTGGAGACCTCGGGGTGCTCGAACGGGCGCCCGAGCGCTTGCGACAGGTCGTCCAGCGTGACCCGCCCGTCCACCCAGTAGCGGTCTCCGTCCTGCCGGATGGAGGGGGGCTCCCCGACGTCGTGCTCGTCGTGAATCTCGCCCACGATTTCCTCGAGGATGTCCTCCAGCGTGATGAGTCCCGAGGTGCCGCCGAACTCGTCTACCACGATCGCCAGGTGCGCGGGCGCGCGCTGAAAGTCGCGCAGCTGGCTGTCGAGCGTCTTGGTCTCCGGTACGTACGCCGCCGGCCGGATGAGATCCTGCCAGCGCACGCGGCGTGTCGCGTCTCCTTCCGCGAGCCCCATGGCCATGGGGACGAGGTCTTTCGCGAACACGACGCCCACGATGCTGTCGGGCGTCCCGTCGTACACGGGAACACGGGAATGCTCGCTCTGGCGCACCGATTCGATCACGTCTTCAGTGGACGCCGCGAAGTCGACCGCCACCATGTCGAGCCGGGGCGTCATCACCTCGTCGACCCGCGTGTCGGCGAGGGTGAAGACGCCGAGCAGCATGTCGCGCTGGGCGACGCCCAGGTCGGGCTCGAGCGGCCGCGGGGTCGCGACCAGGGCGTGCAGGCCCCTGTCGAACCAGGCCAGCAGCCACAGCAGCGGTCCGAAGGGAGCGAGCGTGCGGCGCGCCAGCGGCAGGGCGGCGGCGGCGAGCTCGGGAGCGAGGCGTGCCAGGCTGCGCGGCAGCGCGTCACCCAGTACGAACAGAAACCCCACGGCCACGCCCCAGGCACCGAGGGCGGCGGCCCAGGGCCGGTCCCACCAATCGGCGGCCTCGCCCGCCGCCACGGCGCCGAGCACCAGCAGGGCGAGCCGGGTGACGTGGAGGGCACGATGCAGCGGCACATGCCCACCGGCCGCGACCGGCGGCGCGTCGCCCAGCGTGTGGAGCGCCTCGCCCACGGCGGCTTCCTCGCCGAGCGCGAGCAGGCCGGACCAGAGCGCCGCCGCCCCGGCTACCGCGGCGCCTACGACCGCGACCGCCGTACTACCGGCGAGCGTCACGCGGTGCCGTCCAGCAGGCGGCGCACGTAGCGCTCCTGCCGTCGCCACATGGGAGAGCGCGTGCGTCCCGCACCGTCCGGGTGGTCGTATCCCAACACGTGCAGCGTCCCGTGCACGGCCAGCCGGACCAGCTCCTCAGTCACGTTCCCCGTTCCACGTTGGCCGTTGCCCGACCAGGCGGCGTCGGGACAAATGTACACATCCCCCACGAGGCTCCCGTCCGGCTGGGGGAGCGCGAACGCTATGACGTCGGTAAGCCCGCGCCGTCCCGTGGCGCGGCGGTTGAGCCGGCGCATGGCGGGCGCGTCGAGCAGCGTGAGCTCGACCCGCGCGCCGCGGGCGCCCTCCCACGCCAGGACCCGGCGCGCGGCGCGCTCAAGCCAAGGCCTTAGGCTGCCAGGTCGCCGTGATGCCGCCACTGGACTCCGGATAGTCGATGCGGTTGTGATACATCCCGCTGATGATGCGCACGAACTCCCGTTTCACCTGATCGATCTGGCGCAGCGTCATCGGCGCCTCGTCCAGCTGGCCGGCGTTGAGCTTGGTGCGCACGATATGGTCGATCACCTCTTCGATCTTGTGCGGCGTGAGGTCCTCCAGCACGCGCAGCGCGGCCTCGACCGAGTCGGCGAGCATCGTGATCGCCGTTTCGCTCGAATGCGGCTTGGGCCCGGGATACGCGTAGTCCGTCGGCCGGGGCGACGCGCCGTCGCCGCTCTTCTTGGCGCGGTCGAGGAAGTACGTGATCTCCGTGGTCCCGTGATGCTCCGGAATGAACGCGGCCACGGCGTCGGGGAGCCGCGCTTCGGCCGCGAGCGCGAGGCCGTCGGTCACGTGGGCCTTGATGATCTGGGCCGACTGGTAGGCCTTGAGCCGGTCGTGGGGATTGTTGCCGCGCGTCTGGTTCTCGACGAAGTACTGCGGGTTCTTGATCTTCCCGATGTCGTGATAGTAGCACCCCACGCGCCCGAGCAGGCCGTCCGCCCCGATCCGGTTGCTGGCGGCCTCCACCAGGTTGGCCATTGCGACCGAATGGGCGTACGTGCCCGGGGCTTCGAGCGACAGGCGCCGCAGCAGCGGCCGGCTGGGATCGGACAGCTCGAGCAGTGTCAGGTCGGTGGTGATGCCGGTGATCGATTCCGCCACCGGCAACAGGAAGAACGTGAGCCCGGCGGAGACGAGCGCGTTCGCGGCGCCCCACAGGCCGCGCACACCGATCTCGGCGACGGTCCAGCTGGCGGCGAGGCCGAGGGCCAGCGCGGCGGCGAGATAGCCGAGCGCGATGATCAGGACCGGCAGGTAGAAGTTGCTGCGGCGGCGGAGCACGCGCACGCTCAGGGCCGCCGTTACTCCGCCGATGACGCAGAAGAACAGCGCGGGGATGTCGTGGAACACCGGCTGCAGGCCGATCACGATCGACAGGATCATGGCGGCGATCATGGAGACGCGCCCGTTGAGGAGCACCGTGAGCATCATCGCCAGGAAGGGGAGGATCACGATTTCGGGGTGTTGCGGGAAGAAGTGCGCCACGGCGGCCGCCTGCAGCAGCACGAGGGCGAACAGCGCCCCGATGAGCGCCACCTGGCGCCGCTCGCGGTAGGTCTCGCGCCGGTAGAACAGCAGCAGGACCCAGAAAATGGCGAGGATGAGCGAGTCGCGCAGCACGGGACCGAGCACGCCGCCCGCCGAGCGGCTGGTGGCCGCGCCGCGCCGCACCAGGTCGTTGTGCAGCGCGACGAGCTTCTCGTGCGCCTCGCTGGTCACGACTTCGTGCGCGCCCACGATCCGATCGCCGGCCCGGACGATGTACTTGCTCGGGTCGACGCTGCGGCGCAGCTCGTCGCGGCGCCGCTCGGTCTCGAGCGTGTTGGGCTCGAGCGTCGCGCGGAAGAAATGCCCGGCGAGGCGAACGTAGAGCTCGTCGCCCACGCTCGATCCCTTGTCCGGGTGAATGGCCCGCGCCCGCTGCAGGTACTGGGCGTACGACAGCACCTGGTCCCGCGCCACCGCCTGCTCACCGGAGCGGCGCCGCACGATCAGCTCCGGCGCCTGCTCGCTCTGGAGCACGCCCGGGCCGGTGACGCCGAGCGCCAGGGTGCGATCGAACAGCTCGCTCAGGGCCTTTTCGAGACCGTGGCGCTTGCCGCCCTTGGTGAGGTACGCCGCTTCGGGCGGCGACAGGGCCAGTCCCTGGACTTTGGCGGCCTGCTGGATCGCGCCCGCCCCCCCCTGGTCCGACGCCGACTCGAGGCTCGAGAACAGGGCGTGCATTGCGATCTTGACGCTATCGACCGCCCGCTCCTGGAACTGATAGATCGGCTTCACGCTGCCGGCCAGCTCCTCGGCTTCGCGCGCGAGGTCCTCGTCGGACTTGTTCACGGGGAAGGTGAACGGCGCGATCACATCGCGCTCGGCGGGAGTCCCGACGGGGAGCGGCTCCACGTTGGTGGCGCTCGAGGGGAACGCGAGCGACGCGAGCACCGCCAGGCCGAGCACCCAGACCCAGCGGCCGCCGTGATAGCGCACCTGCTCCTGTGTCGGGAGCCGCATGTCAGCCCTGCGCGTCCTCCGCGTAGGCGCGGATGATGTCGCGCACCAGGCGGTGGCGCACCACGTCCGTGTCCCCCAGATAGCAGAAGCCGATCCCCTCGATTCCGGGGAGGATGCGCTCCACCTGTAACAAGCCCGAGTCCTCGCGGTTGGCGAGGTCGATTTGCGTCTTGTCCCCGGTGATCACGGCGCGGGAATTCACCCCGAGTCGCGTGAGGAACATTTTCATCTGCATCCCGGTGGCATTCTGCGCCTCGTCCAGGATGACGAACGCGTCAGCCAGGGTGCGGCCCCGCATGTAGGCGAGCGGCGCGATCTCGATCGTGCGGTTCTCGATCGCCTTCAGGACGCGGTCGCGCGGCATCATGTCCTCGAGGGCGTCGTACAACGGCCGGAGATAGGGATCGACCTTCTCGTGCAGGTCGCCGGGCAGGAATCCGAGACTCTCCCCCGCCTCGACCGCCGGGCGCGCCAGCACGATCCGCCGCACGCGCTTGCGGGCCAGGGCGTCCACCGCGGCGGCGACCGCGAGGTAGGTCTTGCCCGTTCCCGCGGGCCCGATCCCGATTACGATGTCGTGCTGCGCGATCGACTGGAGGTACTCACGCTGCCCCGCCGTCTTGGGCTGGATCACCCGGCGCAGGCCCGGCAAGATGATCTTGTACTCCCCCTCCGCTGGACGGCCGAGCGAGCCCTGGGCCTCGTCGCTCGCGATGCGATCGACGTCGGCCACGTCCAGCGTTTCGCCCATGCGCGCCAGCTCGACCAGCGCTTGCGCTACCTGCGTGGCCCGCTCCACCGCCGGCAGTGCGCCCTGCAGCATCAGGGTGTCGCCCCGTAACGACACGCGCACGCCCAACCGGCGGGCCAGCTCCACCAGGTTGCCGTCGTTTACGCCGGCCAGCGCCAGCGGATCCACGCCCTCCGTGGAGAGTCGGTGGATGATCTCGTCGGTCATCGCTTGACCTCGATGTGGAGCGCGGCCAGGTCCGCCGCATTAGCGGGCCCGGGCGCGCCCTCGAACAGGGCCCGGGCGGCGGTCGTCTTGGGAAACGCGATCACGTCGCGCATGCTCTCCGCCCCGGCGAGCGCCATCACCACGCGATCGAACCCGATCGCGAATCCGCCATGCGGGGGCGCTCCCGCCTGCAAACCGTTCAGCAGGAAGCCGAACCGCGCCTCCGCCTCCGCCGGTGTCATGCCCAGATGGGCGAACACGCGGCGTTGCACGGCGGGATCCGTGATCCGGATCGAGCCCGACCCGAGCTCGTTGCCGTTGTGGACGGCATCGTAATGGAGCGCCCGACAGGCGAGCGGATCGGTGTCGAGCCGGGCGACGTCGTCCGGGTGGGGGGCCGTGAAGGGATGGTGCGCGAACACGGGCTTCCCCGTCTCCGGGTCGGGCTCGAACAGGGGAAAGTCCACCACCCAGCAGAAGGCGTGGGCCGCCTGGGGCGCCGGTGCCAGGCGGCGGATGACCTCCTGCCGCACGCGATTGAGCACGGGCGAGGTCACCCGATCGGGGCCGACGGTCATGAGGGCCGCGTCCCCATCGCCCACGCCAAGCGTCCCGAGCACCGCGGACGTGAAGTGCTTACCCACCGAGCCCGTGATCTGCTCGCCCTGCCGCTTCGCCCAGGCGAGTCCCGCGCCCCCCAGCTGCTTGGCGGCGTCGGCGAGCTGGTCCACGTCCTTGCGCGACAGCGCGCCTCCGCCCTTCACGGCGAGTCCGCGGATGCGGGCGCCGTCGTCGACTGCCGGCTGGAAAAAGGGCACGCCGAGCGGCGTGAGCTGGGCGGTCCAGTCGGCGATGGCCAGACCGAAGCGGAGATCGGGCTTGTCGGTGCCGTAGCGCTCCATCGCATCGCGCCAGGTGAGCCGCGGGAACGGGCGCGCCACCGCCTGTCCTGCCTCACTCCACAGGGCCACGAGCACCTGCTCGACGTAGCCGATCACGTCCTCGACGCCGACGAACGACGCCTCGAGGTCGATCTGCGTGAACTCCGGCTGGCGGTCGTTCCGCAGGTCTTCGTCGCGAAAACAGCGCGCGATCTGAAAGTAGCGGTCGAAGCCCGCCACCATCAGCAGCTGCTTATAGATCTGGGGCGATTGCGGCAGCGCGTAGAATTCCCCGGCGTGCACGCGCGACGGGACGAGATAGTCGCGCGCCCCTTCGGGCGTGGGCTTGGTGAGGATCGGCGTCTCGATCTCGAGGAACTCGAGCTCGGCGAGCGTCCGGCGGGCCCGCTGCAGCAGCCGATGCCGCAGCATCAGGTTGCCCTGCATCTCGGGCCGGCGGAGATCGAGGTGCCGGTACTTGAGACGCAGCTCTTCGGCCGGGAGCTCCTCGCCTTTGCCGCGCGCCACCGGGATCGGCGGCGTGACGGCCGTCCCCAGGACGGCGAGCCGCGTGGCCTGCACCTCCACGTCTCCGGTGGCGAGGTCCGGGTTCTTCATGTTCGCCGGGCGCGCGGTCACGTCGCCTTCGACCTCGATCACCGTCTCGCTGGCGAGCCCGGCCGCGACGCGTCGCACGTCGTCCGGCGCCCCCGGGCCGACCGCGACCTGCACGAGGCCCGCGCGGTCGCGCAGATCGATGAACAGGATGCCCCCGAGGTCGCGCCGGCGGTGCACCCAGCCGCCCAACCGCACGCGCTGCCCGAGATGCTGCACCCGCAGCTCGCCGCAGCGCAGGGTGCGCCGGGATGTGCCGCTGACGCTGGTTATGGGACCTCCGCCTCGCACAGCACGCGATAGAATTCTTCGGGCGTGCGGGCATTCAGCAGCTTCCCCCGCACCGGCTCCCGCCGCACCAGCCGGGAGATGCGGCTCAGCGCCTTCACGTGCGCCCCGGCCGCCGACTCGGGGCCCACGAGCAGGAAAAACAGCCGCACCGGCTCTCCGTCGATCGTTTCATATGGGACGGGGGCGGGCGTCGTGCCCGCCACGATCACCAGCGCGCCCAGCACCGGCGTCTTGCCGTGGGGCACCGCCACGCCGTACCCGATCCCGGTCGGGAACTGCTTCTCGCGCTCGAGGATAGCTCCGAGAACCTCGTCGCACGGGCCGCCGTTCCCGGCCGCCGCGAGATCCACCAGCTCCCGGAGCACCCCTGCCTTGTCAGCGGCGTGCAGGGGGACCCGAATGCGGGCGGGCGTCAGAAGCTCGGACAGGCGCACTCTGGCTCAAGTGTCCTAAACGCTTGAAGATAGTTAAGTTAGGCTTGTTATGCAACGCATTCCCGGAATGGCACTTACATGCTCGATCTGCTGAGCCTCACCCCCGACGCGGCGCGCCACACCGTGGCGGAGTGGCTCGCCCAGCGAGGCGAGCCGCAGTACCGCGCCAGCCAGATCGTGCCGCGCCTGTGGCACCGCCCCGTGGGCTCGTGGGATCAGGCGACCGACTTGCCGGCGGAGCTGCGCGGCGCGCTGGCCGCCGCGTTCCCGCTGCGCCGGCTGGCGCTCTCCGCGCGGCAGCGCTCCGCCGACGGGACCGAGAAGTATCTCTGGGACCTGGGCGACGGTGAGGCGGTCGAGTCGGTGCTGATCCCCGAAGGCAAACGCCGCACGCTGTGCATCTCGTCGCAGGTAGGGTGCGCGTTGGGCTGCGTGTTCTGCGCCACCGGGCGGATGGGATTTCGCCGCAACTTGAGCGCCGCCGAGATCGCGGCCCAGGTGCGCGAGGTGATCCTGCTCGACCCGCTGCTGGCCCCCACCAACGTCGTGTTCATGGGGATGGGAGAGCCGCTGCTCAACTGGGACGCGGTCGACAGCGCGCTCACCATTCTCAATCATCCGGGGGGTCTGGGCATCGGGGCGCGACACATCACGGTCTCGACGGTCGGCATCCTGCCGGGGGTCGCGCAGCTCGCGCGGCGTCCCGAGCAATTCCGGCTCGCCGTGTCGCTGCACGCCCCCACCCCGGAGCTGCGCCACGAGCTGATGCCGATCGAAAAGAAATACCGGCTTGCCGACGTGGTCGCGGCGCTCGGCCAGTTCCGGCGGCGGGTGACGCTCGAATACGTGCTGATCGGCGGCAAGAACGACGCGCTCGAGCACGCCGATCGACTGGCGCAGCTGGCCCGGCCGCTCGGCGCGCTCGTGAACCTGCTCCCGCTCCATCCCGGTGGGGCGCCGGAGCTCACGCCCAGCCCGCGCGCGCAGATGCTCGCGTTCGAACGACGTCTCAAGCGGCGAGGAGTGGAGGCGGTGCTGCGCCGCAGCCGCGGGCTCGACATCAGCGCGGCGTGCGGCCAGCTACGGGTGGAACTCGAGGCGCGGCGCAAAGTCCGCACCGAGGAACACGCTCGCGTCGAGTAGCCGGGTGGTGTCGGGCTGCAGGCTCACGCGCCCCACGCCCAGCGGTTTGCGCACGCGCTCCCCGACGTCGCTCGTCCCGCGCCGCACGGCGATGCGGGTCGAGTCGAGCGTTCCCACGGACTCCGGCGCATTGCCGAACGCCACGACGTCGATGCCGGCGCGCCGCAGCAGACGGGTGGCGACCTTCGCGAGCCCGGGCTTGCCGCTCGCGTTCAACACTTCGACCGTGATGTGCGGCCCTCCTTGCTCGCCCGGGACCCGCAGGCCGGAGGCGCCGGCCCGGTCGCCGCGGCAGGCGACGAGGCCGGCAACGCCCAGTATCAGGAGCCGACGAGCGAGTTCCAGAAATCCACCGTTTCGCGCACCAGGGGCCAGCGGCCGTCGATCACGCGCGCGATGCGACGCGCGGCGACCTGCTGCAGCGCCGTGTCGCGGTCTTGGGGGACCCGGGCCGCGAGGGACGCCCGCACCTCGCGGTCGAACGCGCGGCCCGGCTCCAGGTAATCGGCCAGGTAGAGCATCTTACCGACGTCGTCCCAGCCGGCGTAGCCGAGGGAGTGGTAGCGCACCGCGTCGAGGACGCCGCGGTCGGTCTCGCCTGCGCGCGCCGCCCGCTCGGCCGCCATGGGTCCGTGCGCCAGCTCGTTGGCCGCGGGCGCGTCGCGCAGCGCGTCGTGCAGCCATCCCGCCCTGAGCCAGCGCGCCCGCTCCGCGTCGGGCGCGCGGCGCGCCGCCGCCCAGGCGTCGAGCAGCCCCACGACGCGCTCGATGTGGGCCCGGCGCTCGGGGGCAACCACGGCCCACGGGGGTAAACTCACGTGTAATCCCGGCTCTGAAGAGCCGGCTCGGCCCGTGGTGCGTCCTGAAGGACGCCCCCCAAGACGCACCTTGCGCCGAGCCGGGACTTCAGCCCACGGATCACGCTAGGCTCGCACCGCAATATCACTCGCCACGCCCTCGCCCAACACGACGTTGTCGATCAAACGCGTCTTGCCGACGCGCGCGGCCACGAGCACCACGGTGCGCGCGTCGACCCGGGCGACGGGGCGCATCTGCTCGTCCACCAGGGCGAGGTATTCGGGCGCCACGCCCG
>WNGC01000371.1_pt1 | contig 33418 bp, 30 predicted proteins | sample 5400051 | NCBI WGS metagenome assembly WNGC01 (sample SAMN13153368, study PRJNA577476) | soil metagenome | isolation source: 20 cm soil or saprolite under grassland replicate 2 | place: USA:California | collected 2016-06-15
GGCGCGCGGCCTGGTCGGGTCTTTGGAGGAGTGAGTGACGACGACGCGGATTCACGATCTGGCGGCTGAGTTCGGCATCTCCGCAGAGCAGCTCATCGGCATGCTCAAGGAGCAGGACATCTTCGTGCGCAGCCATCTCTCCCCGCTCAAGCCGGAGCAGGTGGCGCTCATGCGCGCGCGCTGGGAGCGCGAGAAGCGCAAGCTGAAAGAGGCGCCGGCGCCGCCCAAGCGACGGCGCGCCGTCAAGGCCGCCGCCGAGCCGGTGGCCGCGGCCCCGGAGGAGCGTCCCAAGCGCCGCCGCCGCACCGCGGCCGAAGTCGCCGCCGCGGACGCGGAGGCGCAGGCCGAAGCCGCCATCGAGGCCGAGCGCGAGCTCAAGGCGCGCGAGGCGCTCGAGGCCGCCAAGGCGGTCGACGACGAGGAGAAGCCCTCGCTCGAAGAGCGCGCCGCCGCGTTGTTCAAGGAGCTGCCCGCGGCCGGGGAGACGCATCCCGAGCCGCTCGCCACGAGCCCGTTCGCGACGCCGCCGACCGCCTCGGGTTCCGGCTCCGGGCTGGCCGCGCCGCCCTCCGCCCCCCCGCGCCCCGTGATCCCCACGCCCGTGCGCCCCAAGCCGGTGGCCAGCGCGGCGCCCGGCGGCGCCGTCCCGCCCCGGCCGGTGGCCTCCGCGGCCCCCGGCGCGGGCCCGCTCGAAGAGCGGCGACGCGACAAGGGGAAGAAGCGCAAGAAGGGGAAGAAGTCGCTGGTGGACCAGGAGGCCGTGGCGCAGAACATCTCGCGTACCCTCGCCTCGATCAAAGGGCCGGTGGGGCGCAAGGGCGTACACCGCCGCGAGGAAGGTCCCAGCTTCCGCGACGTCGAGGAGCAGAAGCGACGTGACGAGAAGGAGCGCGAGAAGACGCTGGTGCGGGTGACGGAGTTCATCACCGTCTCCGAGCTCGCCAACAATCTCAAGGTCCCCGCCAAGGAGATCGTCGCGTTCGCCTTCAAGGAGCTGGGGCAGATGGTGACGATCAACCAGCGGCTCGACTTCGATATGATCGAGCTGATCGCGTCCGCGTTCGGCTTCCAGGCCGTGCGCGAGGAAGAGTACGCCGTCGCGGCGCCGGAAGAGACGGTGACGGAGGACGCGGGCGCGCTCAAGTCCCGCTCGCCGGTGGTGACGGTCATGGGGCACGTCGACCACGGCAAGACGTCGCTGCTCGACTACGTCCGCAAGGCGAACGTGGTGGCGGGCGAGGCTGGCGGCATCACGCAGCACATCGGCGCCTATCAGGTGAAGCTCAAGGACACGCGCTCGATCACGTTCCTCGACACGCCGGGACACGAGGCGTTCACCGCCATGCGGGCCCGCGGCGCCCAGGTGACCGACATCGTGGTGCTGGTCGTCGCGGCGGACGACGCCATCATGCCGCAGACGATCGAGGCGATCTCGCACGCCAAGAACGCCGGCGTCCCGATCGTCGTCGCGATCAACAAGATCGACCTGCCCACCGCCAACGTGCAGAAGGTCAAGCAGGACCTGCTGGCGCACGGGGTGGTGCTCGAGGAGTTCGGGGGCACCACGCTCGCCACGCCGATCTCCGCCAAGGCGGGGACTAACGTGCAGGAGCTGCTCGACCAGATCCTGCTGCAGGCGGAGCTGCTCGACCTGAAGGCCAACCCCGACCGTAAGGCCCAGGGCACCGTGCTCGAGGCGACGCTCGATCCGGGCAAGGGGCCGCTCGCCACCATTCTGGTCCAGAACGGCACGCTGCGCGTAGGGGACGATTTTATCTGTGGCCAGTTCTACGGGCGCGTCCGCGCGATGTACGACGAGCGCGGGCAGACGGTGGAGGCCGCCGGCCCGTCGACCCCGGTGCAAGTGCTCGGCTTCGAGGGTGTGCCCGAGGCGGGCGACACGTTCCAGGTGATGGCCGACGCCGCGGCGGCGCGCGACATCGCCCAGAAGCGCCAGCGGCTCGAGCGGGAAGCGCAGCACCGCCGCACCGGCCGGGTGAAGACGCTCGAGGACTTCATGGCCGAGCGGGCCGAGGGTGGGGCGGCCACACTGCGTATCATCATCAAGGCCGATCAGGGCGGTCCCGCCGAAGCCCTGGCCGACGCGTTGGCGCAGCTGTCCACGCCCGAGGTGAAGGTCGAGGTGGTGCACCGGGGCGTGGGGGCGATCACCGACGGCGACGTGCTGCTCGCCAAAGCGTCCAACGCGATCATCATCGGCTTCCATGTGCGGCCTGACTCCAACGCGCGCGCGTCGGCCGAGCGGGAGAAGGTGGAGATCCGCACCTATCGCATCATCTACGAGGCCGTCGAAGAGGTGAAGGCGGCCATGGCCGGCCTGCTCGCGCCCGAACGCAAGGAAGTGGTCCTGGGCGAAGCGGAGGTCCGTCAGATCTTCAAGATCGCGAAAGTGGGGACGATCGCCGGCAGCTTCGTGCGCTCGGGCGTGATTCCGCGCACGGCGCGGGTGCGCGTGGTGCGCGACGGCGTCGAGGTGTACGACGGCACGCTGGCTTCGCTCAAGCGCTTCAAGGACGACGTGCGCGAAGTGCGCGAGGGGTTCGAGTGCGGCATCGGCGTCGAGAACTTCAACGACCTGAAAGTCGGCGACCTGATCGAGGCGTATCGCATTGAGGAGGTCGCGCGCTCGCTGACGCCCGCGTGATCGTCGGCGTCATGACCTGGGAGCTGCATCTCGCGGCGTGTCGCTCCCTCAAGGACAAGCGCCACGTCCTGAAGAGCCTCAAGGACCGTCTCCACAACCGCTTCAACGTCTCGGCCGCGGAGACGGCCCACCATGACCTGTGGCAGCGCGCCGAGCTGACGGCGTGCGTCGTGGCGACGGACCGCCGGCACGCCGAGAGCGTGCTGCGGGAGGCGGACCAGCTGGTGGAGGCCGCCGACGGCGCCCGGATCGTGGACACGAGCACGAGCTTTTTTTGACATGATGCGACGACCGAACCACCGCCCCGAGCGCGTAGCCGAGGCGATCCGCCAGACCGTGGCCGAGTTTCTCACCGGCAACGTGCGCGACCCGCGCGTCGGGTTCGTCACCGTTACGGCGGTGGAGGTCTCCGGCGATCTGGGTCACGCCCGGGTGCGCGTCAGTGTGATGGGGAGCGAGGAAGACAAGGCGAAGTCGCTCGAAGGTCTGGCGAGCGCGGCCCGCTTCCTCCGCGCCCAGGTCGCCAAGGAGCTGCCGCTGCGCACCACGCCCGAGCTGCACTTCGAGCTCGATCGCGGGATCGAGCACGCGCAGCGCATCGACCAGGTCCTGCGGAACCTCAAGGAGGGCGCGGGCTGATCTCGGGCGTGGCGCTCGTGGCGAAGCCGGGAGGCCCCGCGGGGCCCACGTCGCACGACGTCGTGGATACGGTGCGTCGCGCCCTCGGCACCGACCGGGTGGGTCACCTGGGGACGCTCGACCCGTTCGCCGCGGGGTTGCTGGTGATCGTGGTGGGGCGCGCCACGCGACTCGCGCCCTTCGCCGCGGCGTGGACCAAGGCGTACGAGGGCGTGATCCGGCTCGGCACCACCACCAGCACCGACGACGCGACGGGCGTGCCGGTCGCGACCTCGGACGCGTGCCGCGACATCGATGCGGGGCAGGTCGAGCGGGCGTTGGCGACGTTCCGCGGCGCCTATGACCAGCGCCCGCCCGCCTATTCCGCGGTCAAGGTGGCCGGGGAGCGCGCCTACCGCCGGGCGCGCCGGGGCGAAGCCGTCGCGCTCGCGGCGCGGCGCGTCGAGGTCGCGGAGCTGGTGCTCGTCCGCTGCGCGCCGCCCGACGTCTCGTTCCGGGCCCGGGTGAGCGGCGGGACGTACCTCCGCAGCCTGGCACGCGACGTCGGTGAGGCGCTGGGATGCGGCGCGCACCTCGCGGGCCTGACGCGCACCGAGGTGGGCCCGTACCAGCTGGCAGCGGCCGTGGCGCCGGAGGCGGTGACGCGGCAAGATCTACGGGACCCGGCGGAGCTGGTCGCAGACCTGCCGCGGCGCGATCTGGCGGCAACGGAGCGGGACGCGGTGGTCCACGGGCGGCCGCTGCCGGCGGGAGGAGGGACGGGGGACGAGGGACGGGTGGCCCTGTTCGCGGACGGCCGGCTGCTCGCGGTGGCAGAGCGCGCCGGCGAGCTGCTCAAGCCCCGGGTCGTGGTGGCGGAGGAATGAGCGCGACGGTCGCGACCGTCGGTACGTTCGACGGCATTCATCGCGGGCACCAGGCGGTGCTCGACGACTTGGTGCGACGCGCGCGGGCCAGCGGCCTGGTGAGCCTGTTGGTAACGTTCGATCCCCACCCGCTCGAAGTGGTGAACCCGAGCGCGGCGCCGCGCCTGCTCACGCTGCCCGACGAAAAGCGCGTGCTGGCGGCGGCCCGCGGCGTCGAGCGGATCGAGCTGTTGGCGTTCACGCCGGAGCTGGCGCGCCTCGGCCCCGAGGAATTCGTGCGGGACGTGTTGCGGGCGCGGTTCGCCATGCAGACGCTGGTGCTGGGGTATGATCACGGGTTTGGGCGGGGACGCACCGGGGACATCGAGCTGGTGCGCCGCCTCGCCAGCCAGGACGGGTTCGCCATGGAGGTGGTACCGGCCGTGACCGACGGGGGCCAGCCGATTTCGTCGTCGCTGATCCGCACGGCGGTGGCGCACGGTGACCTGGCCTCGGCCGAGCGCGGCCTGGGGCGCCGCTACAGCCTGCGGGCGCCGGTCGAGCGCGGAGCGGGGCGCGGCCGGACGATCGGCGTGCCCACCATCAACCTCACGCCCCCCGATCCCCGCAAGCTGCTCCCGCCGGACGGGGTATATGCCGTCTGGGTGGAAGTCGGGAAACGGGAAACGGCAAACGGGAAACGGTATGGTGGCGTGATGAATCAAGGTCCGCGCCCCACGTTCGGGGTGACGGCTCGCGCGCTCGAGGCTCATCTGTTCGATTTCGCGGGTGACCTGTACGGTGAAACGGTGACCGTGGAGTGGGTGCGGCGGCTGCGGGACGTACAGACGTTCCCGTCGCGCCAGGCGCTGGTCGATCAGATCGAGCGCGACGCCGTCACGGCGCGCTCGGTCCTCAACGCGTAGAGGTACGCCATGTTCTACACGGTGCGCTCACGCCTCATCGCGATCGGCATCCTCCTGGTCTTGAGCATTTGGGCGCTGATCCCGACGAACACCACTCAGCGGGTGCGCGATGCCGCGACCGGTCGCATGAAAGACACGACCGTGCGGCGCGTCCCCATCAACCTCGGCCTCGATCTGCAGGGCGGGATTCACCTCGCCCTCGAGGTCGATCAGTCGAAGGGACCGGTGCCCGACCCGGCCGACGCGATCCGGCGCGCCGAGCGGGTGGTGCGCACGCGGATCGACGAGTTCGGCGTCACCGAGCCGGTGGTGCAGGTGGTCGGCAACAACCGGCTGATCGTCGAGCTCGCCGGCGAGAAGGATCCGGCGCGCGCGAAGGGCGTCATTCAGCGCACCGCGTTCCTCGAGTTCCGCATCACCGACATGAAGAACCTGTTCCGCGACGCACTGCCCGACATCGACAAGACGCTGCGGCAGGCCGGGGTCAAGCCCGCGGGGGAGGCGGCCGCGGCGGCGAGCGTGACGCAGCTGTTCGGCGCCGACACCGCAAAGGCGAAAGCCAAACGGGCCAAGGGCAAGCCCGCGGCCAAGGATACCAGCGACGTGAACGCGCCGGGCGCGCTGTCGTCGCTCCTGTTCCAGGGCCAGCTTCCGGGTGAGTATCTGGTGCCGGAAGAGCAAGTGCCGGTGGCCGAAAGTCTGCTGGCGCGCCCCGACGTGCGACGGCTCGTTCCGCGGGGCATCGAGCTCAGGTGGGGGAACGAGGTATCGTCCCGCGCGGCGCGGAGCTACCGCGCGCTCTACGCCGTCGAGGACCGCCCCATCATCACGGGCGAGGAGCTCCAGGATGCCAAGGCCATGCGCGATCCGCTCACCAACCAGTCGGTGGTGAACTTCACGCTGTCGCGCCGCGGCGGGCGCATTTTCGAGCGCGAGACCGGCCGGCATGTGCAGGACTACATGGCGATCATCCTCGACCAGCGCGTGCAGGGCCAGCCACCCGTCATCAAGGGCCAGATCGGGCAGCATGGCCAGATCGAGCTCGGCGCGAAGCCGCTGCAGGAGGCGCAGGACTTGGCGCTGGTGCTCAAGGCGGGCGCCCTGCCGGCGCCCCTCACCATCATCGAAGAGCGCACCATCGGCCCGTCGCTCGGGAAGGACTCAATCAACGACGGGATCCGCGCCGGCATCGTCGGCGTGGCGCTGGTGGTCCTCATTATGGTGGTGTACTACCGCTGGTCGGGGGCGCTCGCCGTCTCGGCGCTCACGCTGTACGTGCTGTTCACGCTGGCCGGGCTGGCCGCCTTCGGCTTCACGCTCACCCTGCCGGGGCTCGCCGGGCTGGTGCTCTCGGTGGGCATCGCGGTGGACGCCAACGTGCTGATCTTCGAGCGCATCCGCGAGGAGCTGCAGCACGGCAAGCTGGTGCGCACCGCAGTGGACGAAGGCTTCACGCACGCCATGAGCGCCATCATCGACTCCAACGTCAGCACGGCCCTCACGGCCTTCATTCTCTATCTCGTGGGAACCGGACCGGTGCAGGGCTTCGCGATCACGCTCATCATCGGTATCGCCGCGTCCATGGTGACCGCGATCTTCGTGGTGCGAACCTTCTACATGATCTGGCTGCAGCGCCGGCCGGACATGGCTACGCTGAGCGTCTGACATGATCCGTCTCTTCGCCAACGCCAACTATGACTTCATCAAGTGGCGCCGCTGGGCCTACGGTCTCACGGCCGCCATCATCATCCCGGGGTTCTCGCTGTTCCTGGTACGCGGCCTGAACTATTCGATCGAGTTCACCGGCGGCACGCTGATCCAGGTCCGGACGCCGACGCCGGTGGGGACGGACCGCATTCGCGGCGCGCTCGACGCGGCGGGGATTCGCGACGCGGAGATCCAGGAGTTCGGGGCGCCCAACGAGTACGTGGTGCGGACGCGGCTGGGCGCGGTGGGCACCAGGGCCGAGGGGACGAGCGAGGCCACGGCCGCCGCCGTGGACTCCGCGCTCGCCCACGGCCTCGGAGCGGGTCAGTACAGCGTCGGACGCACCGAGGCGGTGGGCCCTAAGGTGGGGCGGGAGCTCCAGGGCAAGGCGTTCCTCGCGATCTTCTTCTCATTCATCGTCACGCTCATCTATCTGGCATTCCGCTTCGAGTGGCGGTTCGGGCTCGCCGCGGTGCTCGCGACGTTCCACGACATCCTCACCACGATCGCGTTCATTCGCTACTTGGACCTCGAGGTGAGCCTGGTGGTCGTGGGCGCCGTGCTGACCATGGTCGGCTACTCGCTCAACGACACCATCATCATCTTCGACCGCGTGCGGGAGAACCTGCGCAAGTTCCGGCGCCAGAACCTGTACGAGATCCTCAATCTCTCGATCAACGAAACGCTGCCGCGCTCGGTGCTCACCCACGGGACCACGATGGCCACCACGCTGGCGCTGGTGCTCTTGGCGGGAGAGGTGCTGCGCCCGTTCGCCCTGGTGATGACGTTCGCCATCTTCACCGGCACGTTCTCGTCGATCTACATCGCGGCGCCGCTGCTCATGTACGTGGAAAAGCGCTGGCCGGGTCAGGATGCGCGCGGCGCGCGGGCGTTCCGCTCCGGGAGCGCGGTGCCGCTGGAGTCGTCGCGGCCTCCCTCGCCGCCGGCCCCTGGAGGCTCGCGCTCCAAAGCGGCCGTCTGACGTGCTGGCCCCGTTCCCGCCGCGGGGAGCCGGTGTAGCCGAAGCCACCGGCCGAGAGCGACCGCGCGGTCGCGCTCGCGCGAACGCGGCCGGGTCTCTCCGCGACGGTGGGTGTCCACCCGCACGAGGCGCGCGGCTGGTCGGTTGACGCGGCGGCCCGTCTGAGAGACCTGCTGGCCCTACCCGAAGTGGTGGCGCTGGGCGAAACGGGCCTCGATTACCATTACGACCATTCGCCGCGCGACGACCAGCGGCGCGCCTTCGAGGCGCAGCTGGGTCTCGCGGCCGAGGCCGGGAAGCCGGTGGTGGTGCATGCCCGCGACGCGGACGACGACATGGCCGCGATGCTGGGCGCGGCGGGAGGCCCGGTCGTGCTGCACTCGTTCAGCGCGGGCACGAAGCTGTTTGCAGCGGGAATGGGGATCGCGGCGTACTTTTCGTTCTCCGGGATGATCACCTTCAAGAACTGGACAATGAACGACCGCCTGACCGCCTGTCCCCCCGACCGGCTGCTCGTCGAGACCGACGCGCCCTACCTCGCGCCCGTGCCGCATCGCGGCAAGCGCAACGAGCCGGCCTTCGTGCGCCACGTGGCGGAGGCGCTCGCGCGGGCCCGGGGAGAGTCGACCGAAACCCTCGAGCGATCGACCACGGACAACGCGTGCCGTGTGTTCGGCGCGCGCGTCGTGACCACACTCGAGCCGCGCCCTCGGGGCGACCCGTGACCGCCACCGCCAAGGTCCCCACCGACATCGCGATCGCCCAGGCGGCGAAGCTGCGCCCGGTCGCCGACATCGCCGCCGAGCTCGGGCTCGAGGACGACGAGCTCGAGCTGTACGGCAAGTACAAAGCGAAGGTGCGTCTCTCCGCGCTGGCGCGCCGCAAGCCGCGGGGGCGCCTCGTGCTCGTCACCGGGATCAACCCGACCCCCGCGGGCGAGGGCAAGTCGACCGTGACCGTCGGCGTCACCCAGGCGCTGCGCAAGCTCGGCAAGAACGCCGTGCTCTGCATCCGCGAGCCGTCCCTGGGACCGGTGTTCGGTGTGAAGGGGGGTGCGGCGGGGGGCGGCTACGCGCAGGTCGTCCCGATGGAGGACATCAACCTGCACTTCACGGGCGACTTCCACGCCATCGCGAGCGCGCACAACCTGCTGTCCGCCCTGCTCGACGCCCACCTGCATCACGGCAACGCGCTCCGTCTCGACACGCGCCGCATCACCTGGCCCCGCACCATCGACATGAACGACCGCGCTCTGCGGAGCATCATCGTCGGCCTGGGCGGTCTGAACGCGGGCCCGGCGCGCGAAGAGCGCTTCGTGATCATCCCCGGATCCGAGATCATGGCGATCATGGCGCTGGCGACGGGGATCGAGGATCTGGAGCAGCGTCTCGCGCGTATCATCGTGGGGCTCACGCCCGACAAGCAGCCCGTGCGCGCGCGCGACTTGAAGGCCCAGGGGGCCATGACGCTGCTCCTGAAAGACGCGATCAATCCCAACCTGGTGCAGACGCTCGAGGGCGGGCCGGCGTTCATCCACTGTGGTCCGTTCGGAAACATCGCCCACGGCTGCAATTCGGTGGTCGCCACCAGGCTGGCGCTCACCCTGTGCGACGTCGTGCTCACGGAAGCGGGCTTCGGCGCCGATCTCGGGGCGGAGAAGTTCTTCGACATCAAATGCCGTATGGCGGGTCTGCATCCCGAGGCGGCGGTCATAGTCGCCACGGTGCGCGCGCTCAAGATGCACGGCGGCGTCCCGAAGGATCGGCTGGGCGCGGCGGACCCCGCTGCGGTGCAGCGGGGCTCCGCCAATCTCCGCCGCCACATCCGCAACGTGAAGAAATACGGCGTCCCCGCGGTCGTGGCGCTCAATCGGTTCCTCGGCGACACGGAGGACGAGCTGGACGCCGTACGGTCGGAATGCGCGGCCGAGGGCGTGGATGTCGAGCTGTGCGAGGTGTGGGAGAAGGGTGGCGAGGGAGGCGTGGCGGTGGCCGACGCGGTGCTCAAGCTGCTGGACGCCCGGTCGGCGAAGTTCAAGCCGCTGTACGATGAGCGTCGTCCCATCCGGGAGAAAATCGAAACCATCGCGCGCGAGATCTACGGCGCGGGGGGCGTGGCGTTCGCGCCGCCGGCGGAGCGTGCTCTGGAGCAGCTGCCGGCGCTCGGCCTGGGTGAAACGCCGGTGTGCATGGCCAAAACGCAGTACTCGTTCTCGGACGATCCCGCGAAGCTCGGCGCCCCCAGCGGGTTCACGCTCCAGGTGCGCGACATTCTTCCCTCCGCGGGCGCGGGGTTCGTGGTCGCGCTCGCGGGCGACATCATGACCATGCCCGGGCTCTCCAAGACGCCCGCGGCGGAAAAGATCCGGGTGCACCCGGATGGAACGATCGAGGGACTGTTCTGATGGCATCCAAAGGCGTGAGCACCGTGTTGACGGAGCAGGCCCCCAAGGCGATCGGGCCGTACAGCCAGGCGATCGTGTCGGACGGAACGGTGTTTACCGCGGGACAGATCGCGCTCGACCCGAAAACCGGCGCGATCGTCGGGACAACGACCGCGGAGCAGACGGACCAAGCGCTCAAGAACCTCGAGGCGATCCTCACGTCCGCGGGCTCGAGCCTCGCCCTCGTGGTCAAGACCACCGTGTATCTGCTCGACATGGCGGACTTCCCGGCAATGAACGAGGTCTACGCGAAACATTTCGGCGCGCACAAGCCGGCCCGCACCACGATCCAGGCGGCGGCGCTCCCCAAAGCGTCGCGCGTCGAAATCGACGCGATCGCCCGGGTGAGCCGATGAGGCGCGCGCTGCTCGTGGCGGGCGTGGCGCTGCTCGCGGCGTGCCCGGGCGCGACGACCAAGCCCATCCCGGCCGATCGGCTGGCGGCGGTGCCGGAGGCCGACCGCGAGCTGGCCGAGAGCCTGTTCAATGCCGAGCAGGTCGTCGCGGGTCGCCTCGTTCAAGTTGCGGAAGCCCAGGAGTACGAGCGCCCGGGCCAGCTGGTGTTCGGGGCCGGGGGGACCAAGGCGACCGTCGCCCTCGCGTACTCGGGTGAGATCCGCGTGGACTCCACGCTGGTGGGACGGGCCGACCGCATGCTGCACGTCACATTCTTCGCGCCCCGCGGCTCCGCCATTCCGCGCCAGGACACCACGGCGATCTGGATCCTGCATCGCCGCGTACTCTGGCGCCTCAAAGAATGCGCCGAGCGGCAATCGGTGACTTCCACCGCGTGCCCGTCCGACCAGGGCCTGGCGCTCGACTCCAACTCCGACGTGCGTCCACTCGCCGAGTGGCCGCGCCTTCAGGCGCTCATCGGCACGCTCGGACTCGGAGGGCGCCGTTAGATGCACCGCTCCCTCGTGGTCTGCGTCCTGGCCGGTGCCATCCTCTCGACCGGGGCCGTAGCGCAGGATGGTCTCTCGCCCGCCGACCGCGCGCTCGCCCGCGACATTTTCAAACAGCTGATCGAGATCAACACGACGGACTCGCTCGGCAACACGCCGCGTGCCGCGCGTGCCATGGCCCAACGGCTGCTCGCCGCCGGCTTCCCGGCGTCCGACGTGCGCGTGCTGATCGGCCCCGATGCGACGCACGGCAACCTGGTGGCGCGCTACCACGGTACGGGAACGGGAGGCCGCCCGATCGTCGTCTTCGCCCACCTGGACGTCGTGCCCGCGCGTCGTACGGACTGGTCGGTGGATCCCTTCACCTTCCTCGAGAAGGACGGGTATTTCTACGGCCGCGGCACGACCGACGACAAAGTGGGAGACGCCATCCTGGTGGCGGACTTCATCCGCCTCAAGCGGGCGGGGTTCCGGCCCACGCGCGACCTCGTCCTCGTTCTGACGGGAGACGAGGAGACGGCGGGCAGCTGCATCGCCTGGCTCGTGACCAAGCATCGCGACCTGATCGACGCGGAGTTCGCGCTGAACACCGATGCGGGGGGCGGTGTGCTGCGCGACGGTCGCCGCGTGATGTTCACCGTCCAGGCGAGCGAGAAGGTGTACGCGACGTATGCCCTGGCCGCCGTGGACAAGGGCGGGCACAGCTCGCTCCCCCGGCCCGCCGACAATCCGATCTACCGTCTGGCCCGCGTCCTCCAACGGCTGGCGGATTACCAGTTCCCCGTGCAGCTGAACGAGGTATCACGCGCGTTCTTCGAGCGCTCCGCCGCGATCGAGACGGGCCAGCTCGCGGACGACATGCGCGGTGTGCTCAAGGACCCGCCGGACTCAGGCCCCGTGGCGCGCCTGTCGGCCGTGCCGTTCTACAATTCCAAGCTGCGCACCACGTGCGTGGCGACTATGCTGGCGGCGGGACATGCCGAGAATGCGCTGCCGCAGGCGGCACGGGCGACCGTCAACTGCCGGATCTTGCCGGGTGAGCCGGCGGCGCCGGTCGAGGCGACGCTCACGCGCTTCGGGGGTGACGATCGTATCACGGTGAGCACCGTCTACACGCCGGTCCCGAGCCCGCCCTCGCCGCTCACGCCCGCGATCATGGGTCCGCTCGAGCGGCTGGTGGCGGATCAGTTTCCCGGTGTGCCCATCGTGCCGGTCATGGAAGCGGGCGCCACGGACGGGCTGTTCCTGCGCAACGCGGGGATTCCGACCTACGGCGTGTCGGCCGTGTTCGAAGATCCGAACGACATCCGGGCCCACGGCCGGGACGAGCGGATCGGCGTGCAGAGCTTCTACGACGCGCTGGAGTTCTGGCATCATATGCTGCGAACTTTCGCATCGTAACAGTAGATTTCCGGCATTACGGGGGCGGATCGGGCCTGGTGGCTCGAGCGGTCTTCAAAACCGTCTAGGGCTCGATTGAGCCTTGGTAGGTTCGATTCCTACGCGCTCCCGCCACACACCGCGCTGCCGCACGCCGGGCAGTTCGTGCACGTCGCGTAGACCCGCTCGACCCGGTATCTTGGGCCCCGTCCCGCGGCGGAGATCCCGGCGTGCACGTTACCCCGCTCATCGTTGCCTTGATCGTCGCCCTCGCAGGCCCGGGGCTCGAGTCTCTGCCACCGGCCACCGTGCTGCTCGATCCGGACCGGCATCGCCTGGTCGTCGAGCTCCCGGTGGTGGACGTGCCGGCCGCGACCCGCGGCGAGGTCATGGTCGGCCTGCCGCTCTGCCGGGTGCTCGTGCCCGTCAGCGCTTCGCTGCACAGCGCGCGTGTCGAACTCCTGGACGGCTCCGGGCGCGAGCTGCCGCGCGCGATGCTGCATCACTTCAACTTGACCGATCCCGAGCACCGGGAGCTCTTCCTTCCCATCGGCATGCATCTGCTGGCGGCGAGCAAGGAAACACCGGCGATCACGGTCCCGCGCCTGCTATTCGGCCTGCCGCTCGCGCGCGGCCAGCGTCTCATCGCCGGCGCGATGCTCGCCAACACGACGCAGCAGGCCTACCACGGCGTGCGCGTGCGCCTCGTGCTCCACTACACCCCGGGCGGACGGCCCTGGCCGCTGTATCGCACCTACCCGTGGGACATCGACGTCCAGTACCCGCTCGGCCGTCCGGGCACGGGGAGCAAGGCGTTCGACCTGCCACCCGGTCGCACCGAGCGCTCGTGGGAGGGAAGCCCGTCGATCTCCGGCACCATCCTCGGGCTGGGTGGTCACATGCACGACTATGGCGTCAGCCTCGAGCTGCGTGATGTGACCACGGGCGCGGTGCTGTGGCGCGGTGCGCCGATCACGGACGGCGCGGGGCGCGTCACCTCGTTCCCGCTCGCCCGGTTCTACAAGTGGTATCGCCTCGGGCTGCATGTGGTCTCGACGCATCGGTACCGCCTCACGGCCGTGTACGACAATCCCACCGGGCACGCGATCCACGACGGCGGCATGGGTGCGGTGGCCGGCCTGTTCGTGCCCGACCGCGGCTCGGTGTGGCCCCCAGTGGACACTACCGATACTCTGTACCAGCGGGACTTGGCGGCCACTATCCGGTCCGGTACCAGCGACATGACGGCCGACATGATGATGGGACACCACACCGATCCTTAGATGTGGATGTCGCCTTGCCGCCCGTCCTGTGCCGTGCGTCACGTTGCGAATGGTGGGTTCGTCGTTAAGTTCACTCCTGTGACGGGAATGAAGTGGGGACGTCTCGTAGTGAACGTGAACTGCGCGCTGCGCCGGGGAGCTTGGTACCGCGTAGCGCGTATCCGCTCCCTGGAAGCCATCCTCGACGTCAACCGCAAGCCTCTCGTCGTCCCCCAGTATCTAGTCCAAATCGTCACTCAGCCCCCGCGGCGTTGGAGCGTGGTGCCCCGGCCGAAGCGGGCCCGCGAGCTGCCACCGGAGTGGGGCCCCCACTATGCCGTGTGCCCCAGCTGCCGCGAGCGGGCCGCCCTGCGCGGCCGTCCCCGCCGGCTGGAGTGCGTGCGCTGCCACGGGGAGTTCGACGTGGCCTGGGACGAAGGCTACCTGCTCGAAGCCTGACGTCCCCCCGGCCTACTTGACACTGCCCCGCACGTCGCGTAGCGTCCCGTCCATGCAGCCGGTGTTCGCGCTTCCGCTTTTGCTTCTGGACCTGCTTCTGGTCCTGCTGCTGGTCCTTATTGGACCACTCCGGGATCGCGGCGCGCTGGCCAGTATCGACTTGCAAGGCTGAACCCAGTAGGACACGCAAGCAGACGCCGCGGATCCCCGAGATCCGCGGCGTTTTGTTTTCTCACGTCCAGAGGGAGAGCTCATGGTCCGAGACGTCGTCATCTTCGACACCACGTTGCGCGACGGGGAGCAGGCGCCCGGCAACACCATGACCCCCGAGGAAAAGATGCAGGTGGCGCGCCAGCTCGATGCCCTGAACGTCGACGTGATCGAGGCGGGCTTTCCGGCGGCCTCGGCCGGCGATTACCGCGGCGTCCAGGAGATCGCCGAGCAGGTGCGCCGCCCGGTGCTGGCGGCGCTGGCACGTTGCACCGACAAGGACATCGATCTCGCCGGCGAGGCGCTGCGGCCGGCCGCGCGCGGGCGCATCCACGTCTTCATTTCGACCTCCGACATCCACCTGGAGCACAAGCTCAAGATCGGCCGGGACGATTGTCTCGAGCTGGCGCGCGCCGCCGTGCGCCGCGCCCGCCGCTTCACCGACGACGTCGAGTTCTCGGCCGAGGACGCCAGCCGCACCGATCTCGAGTACCTGTGCCGCGTCGTCGAAGCGGCGATCGCCGAGGGGGCCACGACCATCAATCTCCCGGATACGGTGGGCTTCGCGCTCCCGGCCGAGTACGAGCAGATCTTCCGCGCGGTGCGGGAGCGCGTCCCCGGGGCCGAGCGCATCACCCTCTCGGCGCACTGTCACGACGACCTGGGTCTCGCCGTCGCCAACTCGCTCGCCGCCATTGCGGCCGGGGCGGGGCAGGTGGAATGCACGGTGAACGGGATCGGCGAGCGCGCCGGCAACGCCGCGCTCGAGGAGATCGTGATGGCGAGCCACGTCCGGCCGCAGGTGGCCGCGTTCCGGTGTAACGTCGAGACGCGCGAGCTGTATCGCACCAGCCGGCTGCTGTCCCACGTGACGGGCGTGTTCCCGCAGCCCAACAAGGCGATCGTGGGGCGCAACGCGTTCGCCCACGAAGCCGGCATCCATCAGCACGGCGTGATGCAGAACGGCCTCACGTACGAAATCATGCGACCCGAGACCGTGGGCGTCCCCGCCTCGCGCCTCGTGCTGGGGAAGCACTCCGGCCGGCACGCGCTGGAGCGGCGCTATCACGATCTGGGCTACGAGCTCGCCGAGGGTGCGCTCGAGCGGCTGTACCAAAAGTTCATCGCGCTGGCGGACAAGAAGCGCGAGATCCTGGACGAGGACCTCCTCACCCTGATGCACGACGGGTTCCAGGACGCCCCCGAGCAGTTCCAGCTCACGCACCTGCGGGTGGTGTGCGGCACCGTGGGGGGCGCCGCGTCGGTCCGGATGACGGGACCGTGGGCCGGCGAGCGCGCCGCCGAGGCCAAAGGCGACGGCCCGATCGCGGCCACGTTCGCCGCGGTGAGCGAGATCGTCGGGCAGCCGATCGAGGTGGGGAACCTCGTCGTCCAGTCCGTCACGCCCGGCCGCGACAGCCTGGGGCAGGTATCGCTCCAGGCGCGCGTGAACGGCAAGTCGCTGTCGGGGCACGGCGCCTCGACCGATATCGTCGAGGCGTGCGCCCGCGCGCTCGTCAATGCGCTCAACAAGTCGCTCTTCGCCGACCGGCTCGAGGCCGATTCGCTCAACTCCGTCTACCTCTGGGGGGTGTGACGTGGGCGAGCTCCTGTCGGGCGCGCAGATCCTGTGCCGCGTCCTGGTCGAGGAAGGCGTGGACACCATCTGGGGCTACCCCGGCGGCGCGATCATGCCGTTCTACCACGCGCTCCCCGACTTCCCCGAGATCCGCCATATCCTGGTGCGCCATGAGCAGGCGGCGGCGCACGCGGCGGACGGCTACGCGCGAGCCAGCGGCCGCATCGGCGTCTGCGTCGCGACGTCGGGGCCCGGCGCCACCAACCTGGTTACCGGCCTGGCCACCGCGCAGATGGACTCGTCCCCGGTGGTCGCCATCACCGGACAGGTGCCGCGCGCCATGTTGGGCCGCGATGCGTTCCAGGAAACCGATGTGGTGGGGATCACCCTGCCCATCACGAAGCACAGCTGCCTGGTCGCCGACGTCACGGAGCTGGCCGATCGCATGCGCGAGGCGATCGCCATCGCGCGCGAGGGCCGGCCCGGGCCGGTGCTGATCGACGTGCCGAAGGACGTGCAGAATCAGAAGACTGAATACCAGGAGTCGGGGGTCAGAGATCAGGGGTCAGGGAATACGAGACCCCCGACCCCTGGCCCCCGACCCCCGGCCCCCGGGTCCACGGACGACGGTATCCGGCGGGCGGCGCAACTCATCGCCGCCGCCGAGCGCCCGCTGCTCATGGTGGGCCACGGCGTGGTGTTGAGCGGGGCCTACGATGCCGTCCGCCAGCTCGCGGAGAAAACCGGGATGCCGGTGATCACCACGCTGCTCGGCATCAGCGCGCTGCCCGCCTCGCATCCCCTCAATCTCGGCATGCCGGGCATGCACGGCGAAGTGCACGTGAACCGCGCCATCCAGCGCGCCGACGTGATCGTCGCCATCGGGTTGCGGTTCGACGATCGCGTCACGGGCAACACCAAGGGCTTTGCCCCGCGCGCCAGGATCGTGCACGTGGACCTGGACGCGTCGGAGATCGGCAAGAACGTGCCCGTCGCGCTGGCGCTGGTGGGCGATGCGCGCGGCGTGACGGAGCGGCTGGTGGCGGCCGTCGCGCCGCGCGGCTGCGGGGCGTGGCTCGCCGAGATCCGGGGCTGGATCCGGCCGCCCGCCGACAGCTACCGCGGCGACCTCTCACCCGATGCCATTGTCGCCGGCATCCACGCCGCCGCCCACGACCGCTGCACCATCGTGACCGACGTGGGTCAGCACCAGATGTGGGTCGCCAAGCTCTACCCCTACGGGCGGCCCAACACGCACATCACGTCGGGCGGTCTCGGCACCATGGGGTTCGCGGTCCCGGCCGCGATGGGCGTCAAGCTCGCGCGGCCGCGCGAGGACGTCTGGGCGATCTCCGGCGACGGCGGATTCCAGATGAACATGCAGGAGATCGCGACCATGGTGCAGGAGCGCATCCCGGTGAAGCTGGCCGTGTTCAACAACGGCTACCTCGGGATGGTGCGGCAGTGGCAGCAGTTCTTCCACGGAAAGCGCTATTCGGCGACGCCGATCTGGAGCCCCGACTACGTGAAGCTGGCGGCAGCCTACGGCATCCCGGGGTGGCGCGTCGACCGGGCCGGCGAGCTCGAGCCGGTGCTGGCGCGCGCCAGCGTGGCGGAAGGGCCGGTGCTGGTGGAATTCGTGATCGAGCAGGAAGCCAACGTGTTCCCGATGATCCCGCCCGGCGCCACGCTCTCCGAGCCGATCGAAGCGGAGCCGGCGGCCGGGGTGAGAGACTGAACGATGGCCTACGCGTTGTCTCTCTCCCTCGACCAGGACCTGCTCGCGCTCGGCCGGGCGGTCGGCGAGCTGCGTCGCCGCAACCTCAAGGTGTCGGGCATCACGCTCGGTCCCGGCGCGGACGCCGGCCAGGCCCGGCTCACGGTGATCGTGGACGCCGAGGAAGGCGCGGTGGAGATGGCGATGCGGAAGCTGCTGAAGGTGTCGGGCGTGCGCGGCGCGACGCGCGAGCTACAATAACCTCAACGACTCGAGAGCGACCAATGCCTGGAACCTCCTCACTGCGGGTGTACTACGACGCCGACGCCGACCGCGGACGCCTGCGCGGCCGCACCGTCGCGATCATCGGTTACGGCAGCCAGGGACACGCCCACGCGCTCAACCTGCGCGACTCGGGCGTCACCGTCATCGTGGGCTTGCGGCCGGGTGGGGCGTCGTGGGCTCGCGCCGCGGCCGAGGGGCTCGACGTGCGCTCGGTGGCGGACGCGGCCCGCGCCGCGAACGTCGTGATGCTGCTCGTCCCCGACCAGCACGGGCGCGCGGTGTACGAGCAGGACGTCGCGGCGGCGATCGTCCCCGGCAAGACCCTCATGTTCGCCCACGGCTTCAACGTCCACTTCAAGCAGATCGTGCCGCCGGCGGGGGTGGACGTCTCGATGGTGGCTCCCAAGTCGCCCGGGCATCTGGTGCGCAGCGAATTCCAGGCGGGGCGGGGCGTCCCGGCGCTGGTCGCCGTGGAAGGTGACGCGAGCGGCCATGCGCTCGCCGACGCGCTCGCCTACGCCGCGGGGATCGGCTGCACCCGCGCCGGCGTGCTGCCGACCACGTTCCGCGAGGAGACCGAGAGCGATCTGTTCGGTGAGCAGGTCGTGCTGTGCGGCGGCGTCACGGCGCTCATCAAGGCGGGCTTCGAGACCCTCGTCGCCGCGGGCTATGCCCCCGAGCTCGCCTACTTCGAGTGCCTGCACGAGCTCAAGCTGATCGTGGACCTGATGTATCGCGGCGGCATGAAGTTCATGCGCTACTCGATCTCCGACACGGCGGAATACGGCGACTATACCCGCGGGCCAACGCTGATCACCCCCGCCGTCCGCGCCCGCATGCAGCAGATCCTGGCCGACATCCAGAGCGGTGCCTTCGCGCGCGAATGGATCGACGAGAGCCGCCAGGGCGGCGCCAACTTCCAGCGCATGCGCCGCGAGCAGAACGACCACCTGATCGAGCAGGTGGGCGCGACCCTGCGCGCCATGATGCCGTGGTCGGAAGAGGGCAAGGGGTCGGGGATCGGGGGTCGGGGGTCAGGGCTCGACGCGCCTCCCCGGTCCCCGACCCCTGACCCCCGGCCCCCGCGTGCCGAGCCCCTCAGAGCATGACGGCACGCACGCTGTTCGACAAAGTCTGGGCCTCCCACGTCGTCCGCCGCCTCCCGGACGGGCCGGAGCTCCTGTACTCGGACTTGCACCTGGTCCACGAAGTGACCTCCCCGCAGGCGTTCGAGGGGCTGCGGCTCGCGGGGCGCGGGGTGCGGCGTCCCGAGCTGACCGTGGCGACGGTGGACCATAACGTGCCCACCGACGATCGCACGCGGCCCATCGCCGACGCCCTGGCGGCGCGCCAGGTCGGCGCGCTCGCGGCGAATGCCCGCGAGTTCGGCATCGAGCTGTTCGATCTCGCGTCTCCCCGTCAGGGCATCGTGCACGTGATCGGCCCCGAGCTGGGCCTCACGCAGCCGGGGATGGTGATCGTCTGCGGCGATTCGCATACGTCCACGCACGGCGCGTTCGGGGCGCTCGCGTTCGGCATCGGGACGAGCGAGGTCGAGCACGTGCTCGCGACGCAGTGCCTCGTCGTCATGCGGCCCAAGACCATGGAGGTTCGGTTCGAGGGAGCGCCCGCCCCGGGCGTCACGGCCAAGGATCTGATCCTCGCCCTGATCGGGCGCATCGGGACGGCGGGGGCGACCGGTCACGTGATCGAGTACACCGGGGCGGCGATCCGCGGGCTCTCGATGGAAGGCCGCATGACCGTGTGCAACATGTCGATCGAGGCGGGCGCGCGGGCCGGGATGATCGCGCCCGACGATACGACGTTCGGCTATCTCGAGGGGCGCGCGCGCGCGCCCGCGGGCGAGCGGTTCACGCGCGCGGTCGCGCGCTGGCGCCGCCTCGCGAGCGACGAGGGTGCGGTCTACGATACGCGGGTCACGCTCGACGCGGCGAGCCTCGCCCCCCAGGTGACGTGGGGGACGAACCCCGGGATGGTGGCCGACATCACGGCGCGCGTCCCCGACCCGGCGGGCATCGCGTCGGCCGCGGAGCGGGAGGCGGTCGAGCGCGCCCTCGCGTACATGGACCTGCGGCCCGGCACTCCGCTCGAGGGCCTCGCGATCGACCGCGTGTTTCTCGGCTCCTGCACCAACGCCCGGATCGAGGATTTGCGCAGTGCGGCCGGGGTGGTGCGGGGTCGACGCGTGGCAGCGGGCGTGCGCGCGCTGGTCGTGCCGGGCTCCCAGCAGGTCAAGGCGCAGGCCGAAGCCGAGGGATTGGACCGGGTGTTTCGCGAGGCGGGGTTCGAGTGGCGCAATTCGGGCTGCTCGATGTGCCTCGGCATGAACCCCGACATCCTCGCGAGCGGCGAGCGCTGCGCGGCGACCTCGAACCGCAACTTCGAAGGCCGCCAGGGGCGCGGCGGCCGCACCCACCTCATGAGCCCCGCCATGGCGGCCGCCGCCGGGATCGCGGGGCACCTGGTCGACATCCGGAGGTGGGCATGACGCCCTTCGTCCGGCACGACGGCCGCGTCGCGGCCCTGCCGCGCGTCAATGTCGACACCGACCAGATCGTCCCGAAGCAGTTTCTCAAGCGCATCGAGCGCACCGGGTTCGCGCCGGTGCTGTTCCACGATTGGCGCTACCGCGCCGACGGCTCTCCCGACCCCGCGTTCGAGCTGAATCAGCCCGCCGCCGCGGGGGCCACGGTTCTGCTCGCGGGCGCGAACTTCGGCTGCGGCTCGTCGCGCGAGCACGCCGTGTGGGCACTGCGGGAATACGGTTTCCGCGTCGTCATCGCGGAATCGTTCGCCGACATCTTCTACGCGAACTGCTGCCAGAACGGGCTGCTCGCGGTGCGCCTGGTGCCGGGAGAGATCCGCGACCTGTTCGCCCGGCACGCCCGCGCCGGGGGGGCGGGCGCCTACGATGTGGTCGTCGATCTCGAGACGCAGACCGTGGTGGACGATGCCGGCTTCCGCGCCGCGTTCAGCATCGCGCCCTATCACCGTGAGATGCTGCTCTCCGGGCTCGACGAAATCGGGCGCACGCTCCTGGAGGAGGCGCACATCGCGGCTTACGAACGAACCCGGGAAACGGGAAACGGGACAGGGGGATCGCGGTGAAGCTGTACACGATCGCCGTCCTGCCCGGCGACGGGATCGGACCGGAAGTCACGGGAGAAGCGGTTCGTGTCCTGGAGGCGGCGGGCGAGCGGTTTGGACTGCGGTTCGCGCTGAACACCTACGCCGTGGGAGCGGCGGGCGTCGCGGCGGCGGGCGATCCGCTCCCGGCCGAGACCCGGGCGGCCGTCGTGAAGGCCGACGCCGTGCTGTTGGGCGCCGTGGGCGATCCGTCACTCGATCATGCGCCGCGCCAGCTGCGGCCCGAATCGGGCTTGCTCGCGCTGCGCAGCCTGCTCGGCGTCTACGCCAACCTGCGGCCGGTCACGGCCAACCCGGCCCTGGCCTTCTGCTCTCCTTTGAAGCCGGAGCACCTGGCCGGAGTGGACCTGCTCATCGTGCGCGAGCTCGTCGGGGGGCTGTACTACGGCGAGCCACGCGGCAAAGACAACGGCGCCGCGGTAAACACGCTGCGCTACACCGAAGCCGAGGTGGTGCGCGTGGCGCTCGTGGCGTTGGACGCGGCGCGGCGCCGCCGCCGGCGCCTGCTCTCGGTGGACAAGGCCAACGTGCTCGAGACGTCGCAGCTGTGGCGCGAAACGGTCACGCGCGTGGCCCGGGACTACCCCGACGTCACGCTCGAGCACGCGTACGTCGACTACGCCGCGATGCGACTCGTCACCGACTCCGCCGGCATCGACGTCCTGCTCACGGAGAACATGTTCGGGGACATCCTGAGCGACGAGGCCGCGGTGCTGGCGGGATCGCTCGGGCTCTTGCCCTCCGCGTCACTGGGCGATGGCGTGGGGTTGTTCGAGCCGATCCACGGCTCGGCGCCGGCGTTGGCCGGCAAAGACGTGGCCAACCCAATCGGGGCGATTGCGTCGGCGGCTATGTTGCTGCGCTACGGGCTCGGCCTGGCGGAGCCGGCCGCTGCGGTGGAGCAGGCGATCGTCGCGGCGCTCGAGCAGGGGGCGCGCACGCGCGACATCGCCCGGCCCAGCGACCGCATGATCGGCACGCGAGAGATGGGCGCCTGGATCGCGGAGCTGGTGCGGTCGCCGTCGAAACGGCCGCTGTCGCTGGTGCGCTAAGAGTCGGTCACGGCTCCCAGGCTCGCGCTCGACACCAGCTTCGCATACTTGGCCAGCACGCCCGTCGTGTAGCGCGGCACGGGGGCCTTCCACGCCGCGCGCCGCCGGGCGATCTCGGCTTCGGGGAGCTCCAGCTCGAGCCGCCGCCGCTCAGCGTCGATCGTGATCGTATCGCCGTCTCGCACCAGGGCGATGGTTCCCCCCACGGCGGCCTCCGGTGCCACGTGTCCCACCACCAGGCCGTACGTCCCGCCCGAGAACCGCCCGTCGGTGATGAGCCCGACCTGGTCGCCCAATCCGGCGCCGATGATCGCCGACGTGGGGGAGAGCATCTCCCGCATGCCCGGTCCGCCCTTTGGACCCTCGTAACGGATCACCAGGATGTCCCCCGGCTTGATGCGGCCCGCGAGGATCGCGGCGAGCGAGTCTTCTTCGCAGTCGAACACGCGCGCCGGGCCCGTCATCTTCAGGTGTTTGATCCCCGTGATCTTCGCGACGGCGCCCTCGGACGCCAGGTTGCCGCGCAGCACCGCGAGGTGTCCCTGCGCGTACAGCGGCCGGCCCCACGGCCGGATCACATCCTGATCGCCACGCGGCTCCTCCGGCACCTCCCGCAGCACCTCGGCCACGGTCTGGCCGGACACCGTCGCCGCGTCGCCGTGCAGCGCCCCATGGGCCAGCAGGATCTTCATCACCTGCGGCACGCCGCCCGCCCGGTGCAGATCGGTGGTCACGAAGCGGCCCGAGGGCTTCAGGTCGCACAGCACCGGCACGCGCTCCCGGAGCGACTCGAAGTCGTCGAGCGTGAGCGGCACGCCCGCGGCCCGCGCGATGGCGAGCAGGTGCAGCACGGCGTTGGTCGAGCCGCCCAGCGCCATGACGACCGCGATGGCGTTCTCGAACGCGGCGCGCGTGAGGATGGCGCGCGGCCGCCGGTCGCCGCGGACGGCGTCGACGAGCACCTCGGCGGAGCGTGCCGCACTGTCGCCCTTCTCGCCGTCCTCGGCGGCCATGGTCGAGGAGTACGGCAGGCTCATGCCCATCGCTTCGATGGCCGACGACATCGTGTTCGCCGTGAACATCCCGCCGCAGGCGCCCGCGCCGGGGCAGGCCCGGCGCTCCACCTCGAGCAGGTCCGCCTCGGAGAGCTTGCGCGCGCTGTACTGACCGACCGCCTCGAACGCGCTCACGACGGTCAGGTCCTGTCCTTTATAATGGCCCGGCTTGATGGTGCCGCCGTACACGAACACCGCGGGTATGTTCATGCGCGCGATGGCGATCAGCGCGCCCGGCATGTTCTTGTCGCACCCGCCCACGGCCACCACCCCGTCCACGCACTGGGCATTGCACACCGTTTCGATCGAGTCGGCGATCACCTCGCGCGACACGAGGGAGTACTTCATGCCCTCGGTGCCCATGGAGATGCCGTCGCTCACCGTGATCGTGCCGAAGGTCTGGGGCATGCCGCCGGCGGCGCGCACGGCGGCCTCGGCGCGGAGCGCCAGGTCGTTGAGCTTGGCGTTGCAGGGGGTGATCGTGCTGTGCGCGTTCGCGATGCCGATGATCGGCTTTGTGAAGTCCTGATCGCCGAACCCGACGGCGCGCAGCATTGCGCGGTTGGGCGTGCGCTCCACGCCCGCCGTGATCGTGCGACTCCGGAGAGGGCTCATAGGGTCATCGCTCGCTCCACGTCTTCCAGATGCGGATCGATCTCGACCGGCCGGTTGGCGTGCGGCGGGGCCGGATCGCGCTCCTGGTGATAGTGCGTCACGCTCGCCGGATCCTTGAGGACGTGTCCCGTGAGGATCGCCACGACCCGGTCTCCGCTCTTGATCACGCCCTCGCGCGCCAGGCGGCGCGTGCCCGCGATGGCCGCCGCGCTGGCGGGCTCGCAGCCGATGCCGGCTCCGTCGACCACCGCCTTCGCCTCGAGAATCTCAGCGTCGCTCACCGCGATGACCACGCCTTTGGTGTCGCGCACGGCCCGGACGGCGCGGTCGTACGACACGGGGTTGCCGATTTGGATCGCGGTGGCGACCGTGTGCGCCTCCACCCGGTGACGCCGCGCGAATCCGTCGCGGAAGCTCAACGCGAACGGCGCCGCACCCTCCGCCTGTACCGCGGCGAGACGGGGCAGGCGGTCGATCACCCCCCACTCACACGCCTCCGCCAGCGCCTTGCCGAAGGCGGCCGTGTTTCCGAGGTTGCCGGCGGGCACCACGATCCAATCGGGTGGCTGCCACGCGAGCTGCTGCAACAGCTCGAGCACGATCGTCTTCTGACCCTCGAGACGGAACGGGTTCACCGAATTGAGAAGGTACACGCCCAGCCGGTCGCTCGCCTGATCGGCCAGCTCGAGGCACTGGTCGAAGCTGCCGCGCACCAGCAGCGTGCGGGCGCCGTAGGCGAGCGCCTGGGCCAGCTTGCCCAGCGCGACGTGACCCTTGGGAACGAGGACCAGCGCCGGCAGGCCGCCCAGCGCGGCGTAGGCGGCGAGCGCGGCGGCCGTGTTGCCGGTCGAGGCGCACGCCACCGCGCGCGCGCCGATGCGCCGCGCCTGGGTCACGCCCACCGTCATGCCGCGGTCCTTGAACGACCCGGTGGGGTTCTGGCCCTCGTGCTTGAGCAGCAGCGCCTCCCCGGTCGTGCCCGCCCAGCGTGCCACCGCGGGGCTCGTCAGGAGCGGCGTATTGCCCTCCGGGTAGCACAGCACGTCCTCGGTGGCGGCGCTCGGGAGCACCGCCTCGCGGTAGCGCCACACGCCCGATGCCAGGACGCCCCGCCGCACGCCCCAGCGCGCGTCGAATGCCGCCCGCAGCGCGGCGCCGCCCTGCGCGGGAGGTCGGTGGCGCACCTCGAGCAGGCCGCGGCAGCTCGGGCAACGGACGTGGGGGTCGGTCTCGGGGATCTCGCTGCCACAGCTCGTGCAGAGCTGCCAGGTATCGCTCATGCGCCGGCGAGCTTCAGCACGTCGTTGAGGATGCCGCCCGCCGTCACCGCCGGCCCCGCGCCCGGTCCGGTGATGACCAGCGGATTTTTCTTGTACCGCATGGTCGTGAAGATAAACTGATTGTCGGTCCCGTTGAGCGACGCCATCGGGCTCGACGCGTCCACGACCACCAGGCCCACGCGGATGCGACGCGGCGTCACGATCGCCCGGTAGCGCAGTACCCCGCCGCGGGCCGCCGCCGCGGCCACGCGCTGCTCCCACGGCGCATCGTATTCCTCCAGCCGGCGCAGGAACTCGTCGCGCGACAGGCCGTCGCCGCCGTCGGGGACGAGCGATTCGACGGCGATGTCCTCGAGCTCTCCCGCGAAGCCGAGCAGCCGTCCGAGAATGAGCGCCTTGCGCGCCACGTCCATGCCCGACAGGTCCTCGCGCGGGTCGGGCTCGGGGTATCCCTTCGCGATCGCGCCGCGCAGCGCGGCCGAGAACCGCGTGCCCCGGCCCAGCTCGCCGAACAGGTAGCCGAGCGTACCGGAGGGGCAGCCCTCGATCTTCGCGACCCGATCGCCCGAGTCCACCAGCTTCTGATAGGTGTCGATGATCGGCAGGCCCGCGCCCACCGTCGCCTCGTGCAGCAGGCGGCGGCCGTGCGTCTGGGCGGCCGCCCGCAGCGCGTCGTAGCGGCGCTTGTCCGCGGTGACGGGGCGCTTGTTGGCGAGCACCACGTGCATCCCCGTGCCCAGCGCCGCCTTGATCGTGTCGGTCGTGTCGTCGGCCGTGAGGTCCACCAGCACCGGGTTGGAGAGCGCGTGCCGCGCCACGAACCCGACCGCCTCTGCGGCGCCGGCCCGCCGCCCGCCCGCTGCCTTGGCGAGCGGCGTGCCCTTGGCCTTGGCGGCCGCGAGCGCCGCCAGCCGCCGTGGCGAGAGACCGCGCGCGTCGAACACCAGGCCGCTGCGGTCGATCAGTCCGACGATGCGCAGGGTGACCGCATCCTGCTTCACCTTCGCGATCATGGGCGCGAGCGTGCGCCCGATTTGTCCGAACCCGAGCAGCACCACGTCGGTCCGGTCGGGGTGCGCCACCGCGCCGCCGCCGATCTTCGAGAGCTGAAACGCCGCGTGCACCGCGCGCTGCGCCCGCGGCGCGTCTTTGGCGTCCACCACGAGCGAGAGGTTCAGCTCGGACGAGCCCTGCGCCGTGGCAATGACGTTGATCCGGGCCTCCGCCAGCGCCGAGAACACGCGCGAGGCGATGCCCGGCGTGCCCGCCATCCCGAGCCCGACCACCACCAGCGTGGCGAGACCGGTCTGCACCTCCACGCCGTCGATCTCCTGGCGCGCAATCTCCGGCCGGAACGTCTCTTCCAGACTCTTGCGGGCGCGCTCGGCGCTCTCGGCCGGCACGCTGAAGCAGATCGAGTGCTCCGACGACGCCTGGGTGATGAGCGAGACGGAGATGCCCTGCTGATGCACCGCGGCGAAGGTGCGGGCCGCGATGCCCGGGACGCCCAGCATGCCGCTGCCGGCAACCGTCAACAGGGCTTGCTGCGGAATGGCCGACAGGGCCTTCACGGGATACTGATGCAACGTGCGGCGGCGCGAGATCTCCGTGCCGAGCGACGTGGGATCGGCGAACGGGCGAATCCGGATCGCCACGTTGCGCTTCATCACCGGAATCAGCGCCCGGGGGTGCAGCACCTTGGCGCCGTAGTACGCGAGCTCCGCCGCCTCCCGCACGTGCACCTGCGGCACTACCCGCGCGTCGGGGACGATGCGCGGATCGGCGGTCAACAGGCCCGGGACGTCCTTCCACAGCGACACCTCGCGGGCGCCCAGCACGCGGGCCAGGAGCGTCGCGGTGAGATCCGAGCCCCCCCGGCCCAGCGTGGCGACCTGGCCGTCCGGCGCCGCGCCGAGAAAGCCCGGCACGACCGGCACGGTGCCGCGCGCCAGCAGCGGCCGCAGCGCCTTCCGCGCGCTGCGCTCCGTGCGCCGCAAGTCGGGCGACGCGCCGCCGAACGTGCCGTCGGTCTGCACGACCTCGGTGGCGTCGACGTATACGGCTGGACAGCCCGCGGCGTCCAAGGCGGCGGCAAACAGCCGGGCGGAGAGCCGCTCCCCGCGCGCGGCGAGGTAGTCGGTGGTGCGGGGGGTGAGCTCGCGCAGGACGCTGAGGCCGCCCGCCACCTGCTCCAGCTCGGCGAATGCCTCGCCGATCAGGCGGAGCAATTCCTCCAGCCGGGCGCCCGCCGGCACGAGCTGCTGCGCCGCGGCCGCGTGCCGCGCGCGCAGCGCCTCGGCGGCCGCCCGCACGTGACTCGCGTCGCCGCGCGCCGCGCGGGCCGCGCCATCGAGCAGCGCATCGGTCACCCCGCTCATGGCCGACACGACCACCACCAGCGGTTCCGGCCGCTGCGCCTGCACGATGCGGACGGCGTGGCCGATCGCCGCGGCGTCGGCGAGCGACGCGCCGCCGAACTTGTGGATCTGGGGAGGACGAGTGGTGCGAGCCCGGGCCCTGGCCATAGATCCTCAGCCGATCTCGTAACCGCCGGCCGGGCGGTCGGCGTGAAACGCTTCCGCGACCGTGCCGCGGGCTCCCCAGGCGCGCACCATGGCATCGCCTACCGCGCGCACGCCGTGGGCGGGGACCACGGCCACGATCGTGGGCCCCGAGCCGGAGAGGGTCGCCCCGTACGCGCCGGCGTCCCGCGCCGCTCTCGTCACCTCGTCGTATCCGGGCACGAGCGCCCGCCGAAACGGCACGTGAAGCACGTCGTCCAGTCCTGCGGCGAGCAGCCGGGGGTCGGCGTGCGCCAGACCGTGGACCAGGGCGGCGCTCTTGGCGGCCGCCCGCACGGCATCCGCGTGCGGCAGCGTCGCCGGCAGCGCGGCACGCGCGCGCTTCGTCTCCACGGTGAAATCCGGCACGGCGAACACCAGCGCGAGCGAGGGGTGAATCGGCAACGGCGTCACGACCAGGCCGTCGGGGTCGCGCAGCACGAGGGTGGCGCCGCCGAACACGGCGGGCGCGACGTTGTCCGGATGGCCCTCGAGCTCGCTCGCTAGCTCGGCCAGATCTGGCGGGCCGAGCTCGAGGTCGAACAGTGCCGCGGCCGCCGCCGCCCCCGCTACCGTCGCGGCCGCCGAGGAGCCGAGCCCGCGGGCGACGGGAATGTCGGAGTCGGCGTTCAGCGCGAGCCCGGCGGGCACCTCCCGCCGGGCGCGCCGGCAGGCGGCGACGAAGCCGCGATACAGGAGGTCCGCTTCCGGCGCGGTGTCGAGCGCACGGAGCGTTCCGGAGCGCTCGATCGCAACGGGCTTCGCGGCCGCGGCAGGCGCCACCCGGGCGGTGACGCGGAGCCAGCGCCCGACGGCCACCCCTACGCAGTCGAACCCGGCGCCCAGGTTGGACGTCGAGCCGGCCACCCGCACGGTCACGCTCGCTCGCATCGCCTGCGCTTTCGGGAAACAGAAAAGCCCGGGCATGCCACGCCGCGGGCCGTCGTTTGGCAAATCACCACGAGCACTACGGTTATATGTATGTTCAATACTCGCCGCAGGCATCCGGTGCGTCAAGGAGCAGCGATGGGGAAGATTCGGGTTGGCATCCTCGGAGCGACGGGTACCGTCGGGCAGCGCTTCCTGCAGCTGCTCGAGCACCATCCCCAGTTCACCGTCACCGCGCTGGCGGCTTCCGACCGGTCACAGGGCAAGCCCTACGCCGAGGCGTGTCCCTGGCGCCTCCCGGGCGAGGCGCCCGACGGCCAGCGTGGTCTGGTGGTGCAGGCGCCCGAGCCGCCGCTCGACTGCGACATTGTGTTTTCCAGCCTCCCCTCCGACGTGGCGGGGCCCGTCGAGACGCGCTTCGTCCGCGCGGGGTACCCGGTCCTGACGAATTCGTCGCCGCATCGCATGGACGACGCGGTGCCCCTGCTCATCCCGGAGGTGAACCCCGATCACCTCGCGCTGCTCGACGCCTGCAAGCAGACGGGCGGCGGCTTCATCGTCGCGAACCCCAACTGCTCCACGGTGATGATCGCGCTCGCCCTGGCGCCGCTCGCCGCCCGGTTCGGCGTGGTGGCGGTGGCCGCGACGACGCTGCAGGCCATCTCGGGCGCGGGATACCCCGGCGTCGCGTCGCTCGACATCACCGACAACGTGGTCCCGTTCATCGCCGAGGAAGAGGAGAAGATCGAGCGCGAAACCCGCAGGATCCTGGGCTCTCTCGATGCGGGTCGTGTGACCCCCGCGCCATGCGCCGTGAGCGCGCAGTGCCACCGCGTGAACGTCGTCGATGGGCACTTGGCGGCCGTGCGGGTCAAGCTCGGCAGGCCCGCCGAGCTGGCCGAGCTGCGCGAGGCGTGGGCGTCCTTCACCGGCGTACCGCAAGCGCTGCGCCTGCACACGGCTCCCGAGCGTCCCATCGTGGTACGCGACGAGCCGGACCGCCCTCAGCCCCGGCTCGACCGCGATGCGGGGCGGGGGATGAGCGTCACCGTCGGCCGCATCGGCCCGGACGCGGTGCTGGGGCACCGCTTTGTGGCCCTGAGTCACAACACCATCCGCGGGGCCGCTGGTGCGGCGGTCCTCAATGCTGAGCTGCTGCTCGCGAAGGGGTACCTCGAGGCGCGCTGAGACCTCCCCGTGTGAGCCAGGTCACGTGTGACCAGCGCCCCGGCTCTGCAGTCTTTACGTCGGAAGCGTTGCCGCAGCGTTGTTCACATCCGAAACCGTCGGAGGATTGTCGCATGCGCCGTGTCACCCCGAGTGCCGCGCGGGCCGTCGCCGGCACGATCGTCGTCGCGCTGTTCGCTGCATGCTCCACCTCGCCCGTCACGTCTCCCCAGAATCCCGTCCTCACTCAACCGCAGGCCAACGCCGTCGCCGAAGTCGTCGCGACCGACGCGGCCTCGCTCGTGGGTGGGGCAACGCTCGACGCCGCCACCGGCATGCCGTTCGCCGTCGCCCCGATGCCGGGGGAGCCGGCGATGGCCCCGTCGACGGCGAGCTGCACTCCCACTCGGACCCCGTCCCCGTCGACCAACTCCGACGGCGACCCGGTGCCCGATTCCGTGCGGGTCGATTTCACCGGCTGCACGTTCACGGACGGTGGGCACACCGTCACCCTGAGCGGCTCGATCGACATCGTCGATCCGACGCCGACGACCCCCGACCGGGCGTTCCGCACCCGCTCCAATGCGTTCACGCGGACCGTCACCAGCTCGGCGACGGGGACCACACGCTCCGTGGTCGAGAACGGCGTGCGCTCGGTGGTGGGCAGCGCCGATCAGATTCAGCTCCTGGATACGACGCAGACCGATTACACGTACGGCAGCGGCGCCACCGCGTCGCACGCCCGCAAGTGGCTGGCGACTTTCGCGGCGGACCAGGCCGGCTCGATCCAGATGGGTTCGCGCCTCCCGAGCGGGAATTGGACCATCTCCGGGTCGTCCACATTTACGTCGGGTACCAACAGCTACTCGCTGTCGGTGACGACGGGCGATCCCCTCCATTACAACACGAGCTGCAGCGTCGAGCCCCGGTTCGATTCGGGGACGCTCACGGCGGTCGTCACCAAGGCTGGCGTGTCGACCACCGTCACGATCCACTTCACGGCCTGCGGGCAGTACACGGTCGTCCGGTCGTAGTCGCCCTCCGTTCGACCACCTGTGTGAGGCCCGATCCGCTGCCGGATCGGGCCTCAATGCTTATAATGGGCGTCTGGTTCATGCCCACGTCATCCTCAATCCCGCCGCGGGGCGCGGCGCGGCCGCGCGCGCGCTCGACCCGATTGTGCGTGAGTTCCGCCGCCAAGGTTGGGCCGTGGAGGCCGAGCGCACCGATCATCCCGGCCACGGCGTCGCGCTCGCCGCAGCGGCGGTCCGCTCGGGTGCCCGCTGCGTCGTGGCCGTCGGCGGTGACGGCACTGTGCACGAGGTCGCGAACGGGCTGCTGCGTCAGGCGACCGGTGGAGTAGGGGCGCAGGATGCCGCGCCCCTCCTGGGCGTCGTGCCGATCGGCACCGGGAACGACTTCGCCAAGCTGGTCGGCCTGTACCGGCATGCCCCGGTACGCGCCGTGCAGCGGCTCGTCACCGCCCGGACCGCCGCATTCGACGTCGGGCACGTGCTCGACGAGTACTTCGTGAACAGCGCGGGAATCGGGTTCGGGGCCGAAGTGGTCCGCGCGCGGAACGCCATGCCGGGACTCTCCGGATTCCTGTCGTATCTGGTCCCGGTGTTGCGCGCGTTCGCGCGGTTTCGGCCGCCACACCTCGAAGTGCGGGCGGCCGGATTCAGCGAGACGGGGTACATGATGATGGTCGAGATCTGCAATGGCACGACGGCGGGAGGGAGTTATCGGTTCGCGCCGGCGGCGCGCCCCGGAGACGGGCGGTTGGACGTGTGCGTCGTGCGGCGCGTCTCCCTCGCGCGCTACCTGCTCGCCATACCGCGCGTGATGCGCGGCACCCACGGCACCATGCGGGAGGTGTCTCTGTTTCAGACCCGCAGGATTACGTTGCGCTCGCTCGAGGGACCGCTGGTCCTGCATCTGGACGGCGAGCTGCGCGAGCCGGCCGCGCGTGAGTGCACGGTGCGCGTGGAGCCGGGGCGGCTGAACGTGCTGGTGGCGCGATGAGGGGACGCCGCGGGCTCGTCGCCATCTTCCTGGTTGCCGGTGCAGCCGTCCGCCTGTCGGGACAGGTTCCCGATACGTCCCATGCCCCACCCCCCCTCCCGCCCATTGTCACCACCGGCGCGGTGGTCGTCGCGCCCGATACGACGCATCGCGTGCGTCCGATGGGGGCGTTCCTCCGCTCGCTCCTCCTGCCCGGCTGGGGTCAGGCGGTGACGGGGCGGCACGTCGCCGGCGCCGTGTTCGCCACGTGGGAAGGCGTGAGCGCCATGATGACCCTCAAGGCGCGCTCGGAGTTCCACTATTTGCGGGAGGCGGGATCCGCGAACGTGGGGGCCAAGCGCCAGGAAGTGCAGGACTGGCTCGTCCTGTGGATCTTCAACCATCTGTTCTCGGGCGCGGAGGCGTTCGTGTCGGCGCACCTCCAGGACTTTCCCAAGGAGTTGAGAATCCAGGCCTTCCCGGGCGGCGTGGGATTCAGCGTGCCGGTGCCCCGTCCGTGAACGAGGCTCCGCTCGGCGTGTTCGACTCGGGAATCGGGGGCCTTACGGTGGCGCGCGCCTTGTTCGAGCGCCTGCCGCACGAGTCGGTGATCTACTTCGGCGACACCGCGCGCGTTCCCTACGGACCCAAGTCGCCGGACACGGTGCGCCGCTACGCGGCGGAGATCCTCACCTACCTGCTCGGGCGCGGCGTGAAAGCTCTGGTCGTGGCCTGCAACACCATCAGCGCGCACGCGCTCGATTACCTCTCCGCCCGCTGCCCGGTCCCTCTGGTCGGCGTGATCGAGCCCGGGGCACGCGCCGCCGTGGCGGCGACTCGGTCCGGCAAGATCGGCGTGATCGGGACCGCGGGCACCATCGCGAGTGGTGCGTACGAGCGGGCCATCAAGGCGCTCAGACCGGACACGCCCGTCTGCGTCCAGGCTTGCCCGTTGTTCGTGCCTCTGGTCGAGGAAGGATGGTTCGACCAGCCCGCCACCGAGCTGATCGCGCGGCAGTATCTCGAGCCGTTGCAGCGCGCCGGGGTCGACGTCCTCGTCCTCGGCTGCACCCACTACCCGCTGCTCAAGCCGCTGCTCGCGCGCGTGCTCGGTCCCGGCGTGACGCTCGTGGACAGCGCGGAGGAGACGGCGAAGGTGGCCGCGGCGGCGCTCGACCAGGGAGGCCTTACCACGGCGCCCGATGCCGCCGCCGTGCACCGCTTCGTCGTCTCGGATGACGAGCCGCACTTCCGCAAGGTCGGCGCCCGGTTCCTGGGAGAAAAGCTGCAGATTGTCGAAGTGGTCCCGCTCGGCTGACGACTTTGTGATACGATTTCGTGATACGCCTTAGTGAAACGTCTTCAGCTCGACGTTGTCTTTCGTTACCACCGCGTAGCGTCCCCCGTCGAGAAACGCTCCCGGATTGAGATAGGCCCGATCGTTCGGCAACTCCGCCAGCGCCGTCCGATGGGTGTGAGCGAGTATCACGAGCTGCAGGTCCGGCCGCCGCGCCAGCAGCTCCTCAGCGTAGCGGGCTTGGGCGCGCTCGGCACGGTCCAGCACCGCGCGGTCGCGGGTGTTGTCGGCCAGTTTGCGCGACAGCTGGTGCGCGATCCAGAACCCG
>WNGC01000595.1_pt1 | contig 33376 bp, 28 predicted proteins | sample 5400051 | NCBI WGS metagenome assembly WNGC01 (sample SAMN13153368, study PRJNA577476) | soil metagenome | isolation source: 20 cm soil or saprolite under grassland replicate 2 | place: USA:California | collected 2016-06-15
GCCGCAACCCGCTCGGTGCGACATCGAGCGTGATGTCGGCGGACAAGCGGGCGCTCAGCACCTGCCGTACCGTGGCGAGCAGGGCCGGGGCAATCGCGGGCCGCAAGTCGACGGGCGTGACGATCGAATCGTGAACGAGCGTCGAGCTGTAGCGTGCGCCGACTGCGACGTGGAAGGAAACCTGGGCGGTTAGAGGGCTAGACGGCCAGACGGCCAGCACAAGAAAAAACGCAAGGAACCTACCGGCCCTCATGCCGTCGGCGTGCTCTGCTCGCCAATGCCAACCTTGCGGAGTATCGCCGCAACAATGAGCAACAGCCCGTACGTGCATACGATCAAGGGTCCCGTAGGAAGGTCCTGCGTATAGGATAGCCACAGTCCCAGGATCGACGCGAGCGCGCCCGAGCCCCAGGCGATCACCGTCAGACGGCGCTTGTCTGACGTAAAGAGATTCGCGATGACCGCCGGTACGACGAGAAAACTGAAGACCATCAGCACGCCAGCGATCGGTACGGCGAGCGTGATTACCACACCGAAGGAGAGATAGAAGAGGAAATCCCACCAGCGTATCTTCCACCGAGCAGCTTCCGCTTCCGCCGGGTGGAAGGAGATGGTCAGGAATCGGCGTCGCAGCACGAAGTGAAACACGCCCAGGGCGGCATACACGATCGCGAGCTTGAGAATCGTCGGCCAGGTGACCCAGAGCAGGCTTCCCACCAGGGTTTTCTCGACGGCTTCTCCTCCTCCCGGAACCTTGTTCGCCACGAGCACCGCCGCCGCTGACGCGACGACATACACGATCCCGATGAACGCTTCCTGCGGGACTCGGCCGCGTTCCGAGGTCCGCGTCAATGAGAACAAGAGCGCGCCGACCGCGGTCGCCACAAGCGCAAAGACATAGGTCGTCGGCGACTCGGGCTGAATGTGGAACAGCAGCGCCGAGAGGCTACCCAGCGCCGCCATCTGTGCCAGCGACAGATCCACGAAAATCACCTCGCGCGCGATCACGTGCAGGCCGAGGTACGACAGCATGGCGACCAGAATCATGCACGCCATGAACGGCGGCAGCATCAGCTGCAGGCCGGTCACGGAACCGCCGGCGCGCCAAAGGCACGGCCCAACTCGGTGATCCAGAGATTCATCAAATCGACATACGTATCGACACCTGGTGAGCCACCCGTGTTGGACGGCACGATCACGGCCTTGGCGCCCGTCCGCTGGGCGACCTCCAGCACCTGATTGCGGTCGTAGTAATTGGTCGAGAGCAGCACCTGGATGTGCCGGTCGCGCATCGCGGTGATGATCTCCTGCACATGACGCGGCGTGGGCGGAATACCGGGCTTGGGCTCGATGTAGTCGAAGCAGGTCACATCGAACTCGCGGGAGAAGTAGTCCCATTCCTTGTGGTAACACGCGACGAGCTTGCCGCGATATGGCATCGCCTGTTTCAGCCAGCCGCCCAGCCGGCCGATCAGGGGCGTTCCCTGATACCGCTGCTGATTGAGGAACGTGAACAGCTTCCCCTGCCGGTCGAGGTCGGCGAGCGTGCTGCCGCCGAGTAGCCGCACGAGCTCTTCCCCGAATAACGCCCGGTAGATCCGCTCTTCGAAATCTCTTTCGCGCGTCGTGAAGTACTGGGCGTCCTGTGGATCGACGCGCTTCAGTCCGGTGAGGATATTGCGCGCGATGATCGTGATGTTGAGCGGGTCGGTCCAGATGTGCGGGTTGCCATACACGTGAATGTCGCCCTGCGCGCGGGACAGATTGGCCGGAATATCGAGCAGGTTGATCCCCTGATAGGCGGCGACGTAACCGGGGCCGCCCTCGATGATCCGCGGATTATTGGCTTTGTCGAGCAGCGCCGGAACCCACAGCTCGAGGTCGAGTCCGGTCGTCACGAACAGATCGGCTTGTGCCAAGGTCGGCACGAAGCTCGGCTTTGGCTGGACGTAGTGGGGATTCTCGTCCCCCACGGCGATCGAGCTGACGCGGCCCCGGTCGCCGACGATCTCGCGCGCCACGGATGCGTATGTGGTAAGGGATGTGACGACTTTGACCGGCGCCGCGCGAGGAGGAGTCACGGCGGCGACGGCGCCGAGGAACAGCGGAATGAGCATGAGCATGTTAGTACGTCTCGTGTTTGTGAGGTCCGATCGCCCACACTGCCTGCAGGGCGATTTGGTGGTCTGCAGTCGCGGCCGCAACGCGGCTCCACTGGTACTGCGCCCGCAGAAAGACCCATTCGCTCTGCCATAGAGTGAGCGAAGGAACGATCTGTCGCGTGACAACGCCGAAGTCCGGTGATTCCACGTAATCGTAACGCGCGCCGAGAATGAAGCGCTGATTGAGTCGATAGGTCGAGCTGACGTAGCCGCCCACGCGAGTCGGGCCGCTGCCGGCGACTTGCTTCTTCAAGCCGAGCAGCTCGCCGCGCACCGTCCACTCGTGGTACATCGCGCGCGCGGGCGGCCGCCACGTGAGGCGAAACTCGAGTCCGCCAACTGTGGTGCGCAACGCCGAATCGGGATCCGTGCCGTACAACGCCGTGCCGCCGATCTGCATGTACGCCGATCGGCCCAGTTGCCAGAAGTTGAGCAGGTGGACGAGGTACGTGGGGCGTTTGCCGCCGCCGAACAATTCATCATCGCTGCCGCTGCGCGTGATCTGTGCGGTCAGCTCGTGGGTGCCGAAACCGCCGAAGGCGCGATACAGGGAGAGGCCGGCACCGACGAGGCCATCGTCACCGAGGTAGCTGGTGACTGCGAGCGGGTACTCCGTCTCCGGCACGGCGTGCAAATGCCAGCGGTTCAGCTCACCGAATTGCTGGCGAAACTTGCCGACGTCCAGCCGGATGCGCCCCGGCAACCCCGTCCAATACGCATAGCCTTCCTCGAGACTCACCTGGCCGCCCTCGAGGCTGACGAAGATTTTCGTGTGTGAGTACGGATCGAGGGCCGATTGAAAACCGATCTCGAATTCGCGTGGGTCGAAGTTGTCGCGTTGCACACCACGGCCGGTGGCGTACCCGCGGACATCCCCCGTGACACCGATTTCGGGATTGAGCTGCGCCTGATTCCGCTCGCGTCCCACGAATTGCGTGGGCAGGGTGTCGGTGGGCGGCATGGTATCGCGGCCGCTCGCCTGTGCTGCGGCGGCGCGCAATGCCGCCAGATCATCCCCTGGTGGGGAAGGGGGCGCAGGAGCGATGGCGCGCTGGCCAGCGAGCAGAGCCAGCACGCTGTCCAGCTTTGTACGCAGGGCCCGAACTTGTGCTGCGAGCGAATCCACCTGCCGCTGCGTCGGTTGCTGCGCGCCCGCGGGCAGCGTGAGCCCAGCCGTAAGCAAGACCGCGGCGCAAAATGTCCGTCTCATGTGTGTTGTCCTCTCCACAGCCGATCGAGAAGTCGACAGCGTTCCGCACCCGCGGAACGCATGCTGCAGCGTCAGGAGAGGACGGGCGGAGGAGCTCGGGCGGGTGTGGTGGTGCCGGTCACCGATGAGAGCGTGACATGCGGCGGTGCAGGGACAAATTGCAGTGCGGCAATCCCAACGTCCGGGGCGACCAGCGTCTGGGGCACGACGACCCGGGCGCCCGCATAGTGACCCAAGGCGCACCGCAGCTCGTCGTGCAGAATCGCACACCGGGCGTCATGATGTGCCTCGATCGCAGCCGCCGCGACGACGCTGTCTCGCGCGTGCGCGAGCGTGATCGCCCCAGCCCCGAAGATTTGAATCGCCGCGACACCGGCGATTGCCAGACGTTTCACCATGGGGTCCTTCATTATACTCGCACCCGTACCCGGGCGTTGCGCGCGTACGCGCGCAGGCGCCGCAGCATGCGGCGATCGTGGCGCAGCGGGTCGTCCCGCTTGGGCGTTTCGATGATCTTGGCGACATGCCCGAGTGCCGCATCCCGCATAATCCGGCGGAACGGCTCCGGACCGATGCGGCCCTCCCCGATCCATTCGTGCCGATCGACGCGCGACCCGGCGGCCGCACGCGAATCGTTGAGATGCAGGCACTTGAGCAGCCCCAGGCCGATCACGCGATCGAATTCCTCCCACACCGTTTCGATGCGCGACAAGTCGTACCCGACCGCATGCAGATGCGCGGTATCAAGACAGAAGGCCACGCGCGCCTGCGTGTCGACCGGCAGGGCGTTCCGCAGCTCGCGCAGCTCCTCGAAGCGCGCACCGAGCGCCGTACCGGATCCCGCTGTTCCTTCGATCCAGACATCAACGTCGCAGGGCACTGCGGACAGACATTCCGCATACGCACGCGCGTTGCGCTCGAGCCCGGCGTCCCGGTCGTCGATGTAGTTGCCGGGATGCGAGACGACCGCCCGTAATCCCAGCGCTCGCGAGCGCTCGAGCTCGTGGCAGAAGCTCTCCATGCTGCGCTCGCGCAGCTGTGGATCGGGCGACGCGAGATTGATCAGATAGCTGTCGTGCGCGACGGCGACTTCGAGTTTGTGACGCTGCACCTCGCCGCGAAAACGCTCGATCTCCGCCGGCTCGAGCACGCGCTCGCGCCACTGGTTCGGGGTCTTGGTGAAGAGCTGAATCGCGGTGGCCCGCAACGCCGCCCCGCGCGCCGGCGCGTTCCCCACGCCACCCTGTGACGATACGTGCGCGCCGAGCACCTCAGAGATCCTCGGTGAATGCGAGGCGCGAAATCAGCGGCACAAAGCGGACGCCACCGGCGTGGCGTTGCTCCAAGCCCACGCCCGACCGCGGCCGTTCAAGGATGACCAGGTCCTGTGCGGCGAGGTCACCAATGGGAATGACGAGCCGGCCGCCCGGCGCGAGCTGGGCGGCCAGCGGCTCGGGAACGCGAGGTGCCGCGGCAGCGACGACAATGCCGTCGAACGGCGCTTCCTCCTCCCAACCGCACGCGCCGTCGCCTAATCGCGTCTCGATGTTCGTCAGCCCCAGACGCCTGAACCGTTCCTCCGCTTCGACCAGCAGGTCCGGCAGGCGCTCGATCGTGAAGATCCGTCCTCCATGCGCGAGACGTGCCAGGATCGCGGTTTGGTAGCCCGATCCGGTGCCGATCTCGAGAATCCGATCGCGGCGCTGCGGCGCGAGCTCCTCGGTCATCAGCGCCACAACGTACGGCTGCGAAATCGTTTGGCCGCTCCCGATCGGCAAGGGCGCGTCGCTGTATGCGTCGTTCGCGAGGTGCGGCGGCAGGAACCATTCGCGTGGCAGCCAGCGCATGGCGGCAAGAATGCGCGCGTCTCGCATGCCGCGACTCGCCAGTTGCCGCATGATCATGCGGCGGCGTTGCGGATACGTCTCTGGCGCGGGATGCGCTTGCCGGGGCATGGGGTGAACTATACCTTGGCCCCCCTCCACACCGCGCGGGCTCTGTGCCGGATCTGGTTCGTCATCGCATTCTGTTGATTGGGAACCCCGGCGCCCGCCCGGACGGACTCGAGCGGCTGCTGGTGCGCGGCGGCTTTCAGGTCACCGAAGGACCGGCCAGCACTCCACCCGACCTCGTCCTGTACACTCCGGACCGTGGCCTCAAGTCCGTCGCTGAAGAGGTGCGCGGTCTCGCGCAGCAGCCCGCGTACGGCGGCGCGCCGGTCTTCGTGATTCTGCACGAAGGCGCAGTCGAAGCGGCGACCGACGCGCTGCTCGCCGGCGCGCAGGAAGTCTTGAGCGCGCCGGTGCACCTTCCTGAGTTACGCGCCCGGCTCGATGCCCACATCCGCGCGCGCGCCGAGGTCCGGGAAGCGCGGGAAGCGCTGCGCTCGCGCGACTTGCTGTTCGACATCTTCCAGGAAGTCTCCGCGGCGCTGCGTGCCGACGAAATCTTTCAAACGCTGGTGCGCCGGGTGGGGCAGGCGTTCGGCCTGTCGCACTGCTCGTTCGTGCTCACGGCGCCCGGGGAAGACAAGGGACGCGTCGTCGCCGTCTACGAGAATCCCGCCATTCGCGACCTGCGCGTGGATCTCGAGCGGTATCCGGAAATCCAGGAGGCGATTCGCACCGAGCGGCCGGTCATCATCCAGAACGTGCACGAGCATCCGCTGTTCGCTTCGATCCGCCAGCATTGGTCGCAACAGCACATCGACGTCAACGTGCAGGCTGCTGTCGCGCTGCCGGTGTTCGTCCAGGGGCGCGCCGCAGGGGTGTTCTTCCTGCGCACGGAGAAGGACGATCCCCAGCTGCGCCCCGAAGATGTGGCGTTCGCGAACACCATCGCCCAGGCCGCGGCGCGCGTGCTCGAGAACGAGGAGCGCCGCTCGGCGATCTACCGCCGTCAGATCAGCGCCGGCACGACCGATGAGCTGACCGGCTGCGCGTCACTCGATGCGCTCGACCGCCGCTTGCGTGACGAATTCGAGCGGGCACGCCGCTATTCGCTGCACTTTTCGCTGGTGCTCATCGATATCGAACAGCTGCGTGAGATCAACGAGCGGATCGGCCAAGCGGCGGGCGACCGGGTGCTGGGTGAGGTGGGTGCGATCTTGCAACGAGAGATCCGGGCTCCGGACTTCGTGGCACGCTATGGCGGCGACGAATTCGCCTGCATCCTCCCCGAAACCGATGGATCGGGCGCGCGCCATTTCATCGAGCGGCTGCGCCAGGTGTTCATCCGCCACACGTTCGCCGACTTGGGTCCCGCGAAAGCACCGGCAATCTCGGCCGGCGTGTCTGCCTATCCGCACAGCGAGGCGCTGCGGCCCGAGGATCTGTTCGTGCTGGCGGAAGGTGCGCTCCAGCGCGCCAAGCGCGGCGCGCCGGATCGTATTGCGGTGGCGGGGGAGGCCTAGCGGCGGGGACGCCGCAGCCAGTTGGCCGGATCGAGCGCGATCCCCCCCTGGCCGCGAATCTCGAAATGCAGATGCGCCCCTTCGTCACTCGCTTCACCGCCGACGTGCCCGATGATCTGACCGCGCAGCACATGATCGCCCTGCCGTACCGTCGCGTCGTTGAGATAGGCGTAGACGGTGTAGTAACCGCCGCCATGATCGATCAGCACCGAAGTCAGATATAGGCCGAGGGGCCCGGCCAGGCTCACCGTGCCGGCGGCGACGGCGCGCACCGGCGCTCCGATGGGCGCTTTGATCCCGATGCCGTGGCGCGGAATCCGCGTGTTGTTGGGACCAGTCGTCATCCCGAACGGGTAGATGATCGTCCCCTCGACAGGCCAATCGAGACCACCCAAGTCCGCGGTCGTGATCGCACCGGCGCCCGTCGCGACGCCGCGCGATTCCGCCTCGCGGCGGGCACGCTCCAGTGCTTCGATCCGATCATTGAGTGAGCGCTCGTCGCGGTCGAGTCGCGACAGCCGCTGCTCCGCCTGGCGGGCGCTGCGCCGTGTATCGCGCAGATTCGTTTCGCGCTCCCGCTCGAGCGACAAGTAGCGCCCCAGCTCGTCGGTGCGCTCTTGTTTGCGCCGCGCGAGCGCCTCGCGCGCATCCACGAGGAGCTGCCGCTGCCGCGCCACGCGATCGCGCAGCTTGTGCATGTCGTTCGTGAGCAGCCGATCCTGGCGGCTGACGAGGTACAAATACTTGTAGCGGGACAACAGATCGCCGAAGCTCTCCGACGCGAACAGCACCTGCCAGCCATAGAGCGCGCCGCGCTTGTAAATGTCGACGAGCCGGCGCTCCAGCACCGCGCGCTTTTCGAGCAGGGCGTCCTGCGCGATCAAGAGGTCGACGGTGATCTGATCGATTTGGCCGCCCAACCCGGTGATCTGCCGGTCCAGCTCGTTGACGATGCGGTTGGTGCTCTGCTTCTGCGATTCGATATTCGCGATTTCGTCCGACAGCGAATGCGCCTGCGTGCGGAGACGGGCCAGCTCCTGTTCGACATCCGACCGCTCCCGGCGGATGCCCTCGAGGCGCCGTTGGTTCTCCTGCATCTGTTGCTGATAGGTGGGACGCTGTGCGGCCGCGGCCTGTGCGATGAGAAGGAGGACGACGCACGACGCACGACGCACGGCCGTTCTCATATGCGCTTGAGGTGTCTGCCCACACTCGTCGCACTTCCCAGGAGTCCGATGAGCGCCCCGAAGACGACGATCGCCGCGGCTTGCTCCTGCGTGAAAAACTCGGACCGCAGCAGATAGCGATTGATCAGCGCGTACGCGGCGAACGAGAGTCCGATCGCGACCAGGCCCCCCAGCAGCCCTTTGATCGCTCCCTGGAGCAGGAACGGACGGCGGATGAATCCGTCCGTCGCCCCCACCAGTCGCATGATCGCGATTTCGCGGCTGCGCTGGAGCACCGCCATCCGGATCGTCGTGCCGATGATGATCACGGCCACCACGGCGAACGCCGCCCCGACGATGATGCCGACCGCCGCCGCGAGCTGGCGCAGCCGGTCCACATTCTCCACCCAGTCGCGGCCGAAACGCACATCGTCCAGAAAGCCAAAGCCGCGCAGCCGCTCGGCCACCGCGCTCACGTGGTCGGCGTCCCGGAATCCCGGCTTCAGCTTGATTTCGATCGACGCCGGCAGGGGATTGCGTTCCAGCTCGCGCATCACATCCCGCAGCTCGACCAGCTCAGCCCGTGCCCGCGCCAACGCCTCGTCTTCCGAGACGTACGTCGCGATCTGCACTTCCGGGAACGCCTCGATGTCCTTGAGGGCCTGCGCCGTTGTTTCGATCGGCGTGCCCGGCAGCAGATAGGCGACGATCTCGACGCGCTCCTCCACGCCGTGCAATGCATCCTGCAGATTCACGACGACCAGGCCGAACAGGCCCAGCACGAACAGCGAGAACGCGATCGTCGTGACCGACAGCGCCGAGAGCAGCGGCGCGCGCTTGAACGTGAGCATCGCTTCGCGGAACGTCAGGTTCATGGCGCGGCTTTTCCCGCCAGATCGCGCGGCTCGTCCACTTCCGAATCGTAGACCAGCGCGCCCTCCTGCAGCTCGATCACTCGATAGGGCGCCTGGCGCACCAGGTCGAGATCGTGGGTGGCCATGACGACCGCCGTACCGCTCGCATTGATGTCGCGCAGCAGCTGGAAAACACCGCGCGTGGCACGCTCATCCAGGTTGCCGGTGGGTTCGTCGGCGAGCAGCACCGTCGGCTCGTTGACGAGAGCGCGGGCGATCGCCACCCGCTGCTGCTCGCCGCCTGATAGCTCGCGCGGGTAGGCCTGCGCCTTCGCCGCGAGGCCGACCTGCGTGAGCACGCGCATGACGCGCGCGGCGATCGTCGAGGAGCGCGCGCCGGTGACCTCGAGGGCGAAGGCAACGTTCTCTTCCGCGGTGCGATCCTCGAGCAGGCGAAAATCCTGGAACACGATGCCCAGGCGCCGGCGCAGCAACGGCACGTCGCGCGGCCGCATCTCGTTCACGTTGTAGCCCGACACGCGCACGTCGCCTGAGGTCGGCCGCTCGTCGGCGTAGATCAGCTTGAGGACCGTGGATTTGCCGGCGCCGGAATGGCCGGTGAGAAACGCAAACTCGCCCTTGGCGATATGGAAGGAGATGTCCTTGAGCGCCAGGCCGCCCTTGGGGAAGGCCTTGAAGACGTTGGTAAACTTGATCACTTAGTGCCGCGCCAGGGCCTGAGCGAAGTCCGCGATGAGGTCATCGGGATCCTCTAGTCCCAGGGAAAATCTCAGGAATCCGTCCGGAATGCCAGCCTGCGCGCGCTGTTCCGCCGTGAGACTGGCGTGCGAGGTGAGCCGCGGCTCCGACACCAGTGTCTCGACGCCGCCCAGGCTGGGCGCGTGCGCGGCGATCGTGAGCGATTTCAGGAACCGCTCGGCGGCGCGCACGCCGCCCTTCAGCTCGATCCCCAGCATGCCGCCGAAGCCGGCCAGCGTGCGCTTGGCGATCTCGTGATCCGGATGGGACGGCAGACCGGGATAATGCACCTTCGCAATCGCGTCCTGCTTGGCGCACCACTCGGCGACCGCGAGGCCGATCGCGTTTTGGCGCTCGACGCGGACGATCAACGTGCGCAGGCCGCGATCGATGAGCCAGGCCGCGAATGGGTCGATCGACTGGCCCCAGACCTGCATCAGGCGGCGTACTTCCTCGACGACTTGATCGGTTCCGACGACGGCGCCCGCGATCACATCGCTGTGGCCGTTGAGGTATTTGGTCGCGGAGTGCACGACGATGTCCGCGCCGTGCTCGAGCGGCCGGAAATTCACCGGTGAGGCGAAGGTCGAGTCCACGATCAGCGCGAGCCCTTCGGCCTTGCACAACGTCGCGACGGGCTCGAGATCGATGACGCGCAGCAACGGGTTGGTGGGCGTTTCGAGGAACACCGCCCGCGTCGTCTTGCGCATCGCGCGCTTCCACGTGCGCGACTGTGTCGGATTGACGAAGGAGACCTCGATTCCCAGCTTGCCGAACTCTTCGCGGAACAGCCGCGACACGCCGCCGTAAATCCATTCGCTCGACAGCAGGTGATCGCCCGGCCGCAGCACGGCGAGATGGGCGAGCGCCGCGGCGCCCATGCCGCTGGCGAGAAACAGCGCGGCATCGCCGCCTTCCAACAGCGCCAGCCGGCGGCCGATGTCTACCTGATTCGGATTGTTGCCATAGCGGCTGTAGAGGACTTCGGCCGTCGAGCCGACCGGGTTGGTGAAGGTGGAGCTCTGGTACAGCGGGGGGGCGACGGCCGTCCAATCGGCACGCGCCTTGGGATCGCCGTGAATGGCGCGCGTGGACAGTCCCAGGCGACGGCGTTTCACGCCGCGGTGAATCTGATGGAGCCTCCGGGATTCCGTGCGGCAAGCCGACGTTCCACGAGCTCATTCAGCAGCGCCGGCGCGGGCTCTCTGGCGCCCAGACCTTCGAGCGCGCCGTCCGCTCGCTCGCACAAGACCGCGAGACCGGCGCCGGCCAGGACGGGCTCGATGGCCTCGCGGTGCGCTTCCGTCAATCCTCTGAGCAACAACACGCGCACCTTGTCGCGCACCAGCTTCGCCACGATTTCGTCCGCGCAGGAATAGTCGAGACACCCCACGCCCGTGAAGTCCATCACGGCGATCGTGCCGGCGGGAAGATCGCGTTCGATGTTTTCGCGCACCGCGCGGCCGGTGGGGCGGGTGACGAGATCGGTGTAGCGGCCGCAGACCGATCGCTGGAGGATCGCCTGAACCATGATGTGAGGAATCACTTCTTGGACGACCCTCCCTCGGTCTTTTGCTCCGGAATGATGAGCAACACCTGCGAGCCGGGAAACGGCGGCAATCCTTCGCGCAGCGGTACGTCGTCGTCCCACGAAGGCACAATGGCGATGCGGGCGCTGCCGCTGCGTATCGCGATCTTGCCTTCCCATCGCGCCAGGTAGCGCCGGATGCCGGCGAGTCCCTGCCCGCGGCCCGGATCGCGAAAGCGGCTGACGCCCTGCACCAACGCCGCTTCGAGCGCCGCGGCATCGCCCCAACGCTCGCCGAATCGCTTCGCCTGTGTGGATTCCAGCGAATGGCGAAACCCGACGCCTGCGTCGGCGACCGCGATCACTACCACCCGGCGCGCCAACCGGCGACGCCAGTTGTACGCTTGCACCGCAACCCAGCCACCCGTCCCCGCGTGCTCCACAATATTCTGACAAGACTCCGAAAGCGCCATAGCGAACCCCATCGTCGCCTTCGGATCGAGTCCCAACTCCGAGCTCAAGATCGCGGACGCGCGCTGCTGGATGGTGCTCACCACGGCGTGCACGTCCTCGGCGGCGCGCACCGGCGTCACGGGAAGCAACACGTCGCTTTCCACAGCGGGCTTCCCCTTCGGCACCTTCCCGTGCACTTCGAACAGATCGGCCGCTTCGCGGAAAAATCCGGCCCGCACCCAGTAGCTCACCACGTCGGGATTTGTGGGTGCCGTGAGCAGCGGGCGCTCGGCCCTGCTCGCTGCCGCGGCGCCGGCGGCGAGCAGGCCGACCAGCCCGTACGGCGACGCCCATTCCGCCGCGTGCGCGTCGAACAACAAGCGCTCGCCATCCCCCGCCTGCGCGTACGCGGCGGCAAACTGATCGAAGGAGCGGTCGTCGAACTGGCTCGGCACTTCGATCAGGCGCGTCATGCGAGCGAGAGCTTCCCGATGAGATGATCGCGCAGGCCGCTCGCGCCGCGGTGGCTCAGATTGCGCGCGCCGAGCTGTGTGCCGGTGCGCAGCGCATCTTCCAGCGCTGCGCCTGCGACCAGCGACGCGGCGACCGCTCCGCCAAACACGTCGCCGCAGCCGGTTGGATCGATTTCTTGAGGTTGGAACGGCGCGTGCAGCGCGGGGGCGGGGATCCGCGCGGTGCGAATCGGATTCCCCGTGAAGTACGCCGCTCCCCGTGCGCCGAGCGTGACGCAGAGCGTGGTGCAGCCCTGACGCAACGCGTCAGCCGCGATCGCCAGCGGATCCGTGCCGAGTTGGCCCATCTCGTCTTCGTTGAGCTGAACGAGATCGAAGCAGCCGCACCACGCGGGCGCCTGCGGCAGCGCGCGGGGAACGCGCATGCCATCGGATTCTTTGCCGAGAAAAAGGCTGTGCAGATCGGCGTAAATGAATTTGGGAAAGCCGCGGCGTAAGAGTTGTGCCGTCTCGAGACTCAGCTCGAATCCTGAGATGAAGTTCACGTACAATGCGTCGAGATCCCGCACCAGCGGGCCCAGCTCTGCCCACGTCCACGGAGGAACGCCGCCCACCATCTGTTCGCAGCGCCGCTCGGCGGACTCATAGCGCAAGGTCACCCGATTATTGGGCTCGGCAACCTCCAAAAAGCGTGCGCCACGCGCCGTGCGCCGCAAGCCGGACAAAAACTGGTTGGCTTTGGCCGCGAGGTCTCTGCCGACTTTGATCAGCGGAACGATCTGCCAATCATCGGGAAGCGTGGCATCGAGGGCGGCGAGGGCGTAGGCAATGCCGCCCCACTCCTCGACCGCAGCCTGCGCAGGATCGCGATGGTAAATGGTATCCCACACCATCGAGCCGATGACGCCGAGTCGCTTCAGGCTAGCTCCCCAGACCCCAGTGCTTCTGGATGAAGACTGCCGCCGCGCCGTACACCCCGGCGGTCCCCGGAAGTGTGCCGGGCACGATGCGACACGCCTCCCATGCCGGTTTGAACGCGCGCCGTTTGACTTCGCTCCGCAATGGATGGAACAGCTTCTCTCCGGCTTGCGTGACGCCGCCGCAGATGACGACAACTTCCGGGTTGAAGATGTTCAGGAAGCTCGCCACCGCCGCGCCGAGCAGCGCTGCGGTTTCGCGCACCACCTCCAGCGCCCATTCGTCGCCGTCGTTGGCGGCTTCGTACACGATCTGCGCGGTGATCTTTGAGAGGTCGCCCTTCACGTACTGAGCAAGAGACGTCTCGACGCCCGACTCGATGCCTTCGATCGCACGCCCCGCGATCGCGGGTCCTGATGCGTAGGCTTCGATGCATCCGTAGTTGCCGCATTTGCAGCGGCGTCCGTTGGCATCGATGGTGACGTGTCCGAATTCACCCGCGACGTCGGTCACGCCGTGATAGATCTCTCCATCGATGACGATGCCGCCGCCAATCCCCGTGCCGAGCGTGAGCCCGATGACGTACGTCGCGCCACGCGCGGCGCCCCGCCACCATTCCCCGTAGATCGCGCAGTTGGCGTCATTGTCGAGCGTCGCGGGAAGGCTCAGTCCCTCGCTGACACGGTCGCGCAACGGCATGTTCGTCCAACCAAGGTTCGGCGTCAGCAGCACCACACCCGTTTTGGTGTTGAGCGGCCCTGGCGAGCCGATTCCGACGCCCTCGACCTGCTTGCCCGATTCCCTGATCGAGGCGCGCGCGAGCTTGACGATGCGACTGACCACTGCGTCCGCTCCCTGCTCGGGCAGGGTAGGCTCGGAGACGACGCCGAGAATTTCGGAGCCGTCTTCGGCGATGGTTCCGGCAACGAGATTGGTTCCGCCGACGTCAATTCCGACGATGTACCGCACCGGTCTCCTCGATGGCTGCGGTGACGACCTCGGGACGCAGATCGCGCATGCAGCGGTGATGCCCCAGCGGGCAGCTCGACGGCCCGTGCGAAGAGCAGGGGCGGCACGGAAGCCCGTCCATTCCCAACGCCACATCGCCGGCCCGGAGCGGTCCAAATCCGAATTCGGTCAGCGTCGGGCCAAACAGCGCGACGACCGGCGTATTCATGGCGGTCGCCAAATGCAGCGGCGCGCTGTCGTTCGTGACCAACGCGCTCGCCCGCCCGATTAGTGCCGCCGACTGTCGCAGCGTAAGCCGCCCGCAGGCATTGACGGCCCGACGGCCCGACGGCCGGATGGCCGAAACAATCTGATCTCCCAATGCGACGTCGTCTTCGCCACCCACCACAACAACAGCCACCCCAGCCCGTTCACCAAGCCGTGCGGCCAGTTCCGGGTAGTAAGGCCAGCGCTTGCTGCCCCAGATGGAGCCCGGCGCAAGCGCGACAATCTGATCGCTGGGCCCAATGGCGGCTCCGCTCAAAAGCTCGGCCACCACGCGCCGATCCTCCGGGGTAGGCAGGAGTTGGGGAGGATAGGCCTCCGAGCGCACATCCGCGAGTGCCAGGAGACGGTCACTTTCGTGCCCTTCGGCGGGTTTGCGGCGGACTTCTGTATAGAGGAAGGACCCGCTGCCGGAGAAGCCGATGCGTGCGGGAATTCGCGCCAAAAACGCCAGCGCCGCGCTCCGGAGCGAGCGATGTGGCAGATAGGCGCGCTCATAGCGCTCGCCGGCCAGGCGTCGCGCCATCGCGCGCAATCCGCCCCAGCCGCGATCGTTGCCTCGCTTGTCGTACGGGATTACCCGCCGCACGGCAGGGTGCGTCTCGAGCAGCGGAGCGGCGATTGGCGTGGTCACCACGTCCACCGGCCCCTGCCGCGCTGCGAGCGCGGAGAGCAACGGCGTCGTGAGTACCACATCCCCCAGGAACGCCGTCTGAATCAGTAGCGTGGGCAAGAGTTTCTACTGGCGACCAGTTGCCCTCGTCCCCGCCGCGGCCGACCGCAATAGCCGACGCTCCAAAAACTCGGCTGTTGCCTTATCCACGGTGAGGATATTCGCGTAACGCAGGAAATGGTGCGTGTCGTCAGGAATCACCAGCGTCTCGAACGGTACACCGGCTCCCGCGAGGCGGCGCACGAGATCGGTGCTTTGCGCGAACCGCACATTGCGATCGTCGTCCCCGTGGATAATCAGCACCGGCGATTTCCAGCCGGAGATGGAAGAAACGGGAGACGAATGCCACGCTGTGTCCAGGGCTGCGGCGACATCGGGGGCCTGTTCGTAGCGTTGGCGCTCGAGCAGTCCCCGTGAGCGCTCAGTCGTCCAGTCGTGCACGCCGTGAATATCCACGCCGGCGGCGAACAGATCGGAATTCCGCGCCAAGGCTAACGCGGTCAGGAATCCGCCGTATGAGCCGCCGTAAATCCCAATGTGACTCGGGTCCACGCGAGGCAACGACCGCAGATACGCCGCCGCGGCTTGCACGTCCCGGTATTCGGCTGCGCCCCGTGAGCCGGAGTTTGGCGCCTGGTGAAATTCGTAACCATAGCCGATCCCGAGCCGGTAATTCACCGACAGCACGATGAATCCGCGGCTCGCCAGATACTGGTTCAACGCGTACGCATTCGAGTAATAATCCGAGTAGTGCCAGCCCAGCAGCATCTGGCGCGGCGGCCCCCCGTGGACATAGACGACTGCCGGCTTGCGGCCGGTCGGGCCGCCTGCTGCGTCGAACAGCTGCCCGTGAATCGTCACACCATCCGCCGAGCGGAAAACCACCTGCCGCGGTGTTACGAGTGCCGTGGGGAAGTCGGCCGGAATGTGATCGTCAGCGAGAGTCCGGGGTGCCGTCCGACCGGTTCCGAACGGCTTCACCGCCGGCAGCGGCGGACGCTGCGGTGTCGCGCTGATGAAGACGACGGTTGCGCCATCTCCTGTGATCGTCGGCGCCCACTCCAGTCCGGTTCCCGGCGTCACGACTTCGGGAGCGGCGCGGTCGACGGGTACGCGCACGACGTGGCGTCGATCGATATCGAGCGTGTCGCCCATGTTGCCCGCGAACACCAACCAGCGTCCGTCGCTCGAGAGCGATATGTGCTCGGCCATGTACCGGCCCGGCGTCAGGAGGAGCGCAGTGCCGCCCGACGCTGGAATCGAGTAGAGGTGCGGCCAACCGTCCTGATAAGAAAGGAAGGCGATGCGGTCGCCGGCGCCCCAGCCGAGGTTCGTTCCGCCGTCAGTCGTCGGTACGGAGCCGGGAAGGGTCTCGGGGGATTTCCACAGTCGCTGCGCGACTCCTGTCGTCGCGTCGGCGGTCCAGATCTCCCAGGGATTGATTCGCGGCGGCAGCAGCGAGTCGGGTGCGCCACCCGCGCCAGGCAGGCGAACGAACGCGATGCGCCGGCCGTCCGGCGCCCAACGCGGCGAGCGGTCGCGCGCGAACGCGGGCGCAAGCCAGAGGATCGGCGTGCTGTCGTTCGTGTAGACACCGACAAAGGCGTGATCGCCCCGACTGGCGACGAACGCGAGCTTGCCGCCATCGGGCGACCAGCGCGGATCGTCGTTCTCCCCGCGGACGGTGAACAACGCCTTTGCGGGAGCCGACCCGTCGATCGGCGCGGTCCAAATCTGACCAGCTTTGACAAATGCGACGACGTCGCTGCGCGGCGAAATGACCGGCTCATCTCCGTCGGCGATCGCCTTCGCGTCCCCGCCGTCGAACGGCACGCTAAAGATCTGCACCTTCGGTGCCTCGGGACTCGAGCCGACGTTGACCGGCAACGCATCGTCCCAATTCGAGCCGTGATCGCCGCCGCGCACATAGACGACCCAGCGGCCATTTCCCGACACCGCGACGCTGCTCAGCTCCTGACCGTCATCGCGGTCGTAGTGCGTGACCAGGCGCGGCGTGAATGCCGGACCCTCGGCGACGTAAATGTTGCGGCGGCCTTGTTCATTGAACGCCCAGGCAATCCTGGCGCCGGTCGCGGCAGTCGTCAGCTCGGTGGGGAAGGGATAGGAGCGCACCTGCTCAAACGTGAACGGCGCAGATCGCTGGGCTTGAGCCGCGAGCGACGAGCTGAGTGTGGTCAGGCTCAGGAGAGCAGCAATGGGGGTTCGCATGAGACCTCCTATTCGACTTGGAGCACTGCGAGAAACGCTTCCTGGGGAATCTCGACCGTTCCGACCTGCTTCATTCGCTTCTTCCCTTCCTTTTGCTTCTCGAGGAGCTTGCGCTTCCGAGTGACGTCGCCGCCGTAGCACTTGGCGGTGACGTTCTTGCGCAACGGCCGGATCGACTCGCGCGCAATCACCTTCGTCCCGATTGCCGCCTGGATTACCACCTCGAAGAGCTGGCGCGGAATCAACTCCTTCAGCTTCTCCGCGATCTTCCGCCCCCACTCGAACGCTTTGTCGCGATGAATGATCACGCTGAAGGCGTCGACCGCCTCGCCGTTGAGCAGCATGTCGAGTTTGACGAGCTCGCCGCGCCGGTACGCGAGGAATTCATAGTCGAGGGACGCGTAGCCGCGCGAGATCGTTTTCAGCTTGTCGTAAAAATCGAGAATGATTTCGGCGAGCGGAAACTCGAAGTCGAACTCGACACGCGTTGGATCGAGATACTGCATGCCACCGTACACGCCGCGGCGCTCCTGGCCCAACTTCATGATGCCGCCGATGTAGTCGGCGGGAACGAAGATGCGCGCCTTCACAAATGGCTCTTCCACGCGATCCACGGTCGAGCCGTGGGGCATGAGACTGGGGTTCTCCACGAGCTCCATCGTTCCATCGGTGCGATAGACGTGATACTCGACGTTGGGGACGGTGCTGATCAGATCGAGATCGAACTCGCGCTCCAGCCGCTCGCGCACGATCTCCATATGCAGCAACCCGAGGAACCCGCAGCGAAATCCGAAGCCCAGCGCCACCGACGTCTCGGGCTCGTAGTGTAATGATGCGTCGTTGAGCTGGAGCTTCGCGAGCGCGTCGCGCAGCTCTTCATATTGCTCGGCGTTGGTCGGATACAGCCCGGCGAACACCATCGATTGGATGTCGCGATAGCCGGGCAACAGCTCCACGTCGCGATGTTCGGCGTCGAGAATGGTATCCCCCGGCCGGGTCTCACGCACGCCGCGCACGTTGGCAACGACGTAGCCGACTTCGCCGGCTTCGAGCTGCTCCGCCGGTTTGCGACCCAGCTGCAGATAGCCCACCTCATCGACCTCATACAGGTCGTCGGGGTGCGCCCCAAACGCGATCTTCATCCCCGGCCGGATCACGCCGTCGACCACGCGAATCGATGGGATGGCCCCGCGGTAACGGTCGTAGTATGAGTCGAAAATCAGCGCGCGCAGCGGCGCGGCGTGATCACCGCGCGGCGGCGGCACCCGCCGCACGACGGCCTCGAGCAGCTCCGGAACGCCGGTGCCCTCTTTGGCGGAGATGCGTAAGATCTCCTCGGGCTTCGTGCCGATCAGATCGTGAATTTCCTGCGCCCGTTTGTCGGGCTCGGCGCCGGGCAAATCGATCTTGTTCAGTACGGGAATGATTTCGAGGCCGGCATCCATCGCCAGCAGCAGGTTCGACAGCGTTTGCGCCTGGATGCCTTGCGAGGCATCGACGACCAGAATGGCTCCTTCGCACGCGATCAGGGAGCGGGAGACCTCATAGGTGAAATCGACATGGCCAGGGGTATCGATCAGATTCAGCTCGTAGAGCTGGCCGTCCTTGCCGTGATAGCTCATCCGTACCGCGTTGAGCTTGATCGTGATACCCCGCTCCCGCTCGAGATCCATGGTGTCGAGCACCTGATCCCGCATCAGTCGCTTATCGAGCGTCCCCGTCAGCTCGATGAGCCGGTCGGCCAGGGTCGATTTCCCGTGGTCGATGTGCGCGACGATGCAGAAGTTGCGGATGTGGTCTTGGCGCATGCGGCGGGAAATATAGCGATGTACCTTTACGGAGCCTTCCCAACATGCCTCCCATTCTTGGTTGGTTTGATCCTTCTCCCAAAGGCGGCGCTCTCCGTCTGGCGGCGAACAGCTACCTCCCGGCGAAGGGCGATCCCTCCGTGCGGCTCGGTGGTCTGCGACGCGGCGATCTCGTGGCGCTCGAGAACGGCCGGGTCACGACCGTCAACGGGCTCCCGGCTGCCCAGCTCGATGGGCGTCCCGAGTTCAACAAGCTCGGCGCGGTGCACCCCAATCGTCCGCTCACGCTCGAAACCCCTCGGCCGTCCAGCCCGCGCACCGCGGAGACACAGCGTGTCATCGATCTGATCTGTCCGTTCGGATTCGGCCAGCGGGCGCTCATCGTCTCGCCGCCGAAGGCGGGCAAGACGATGATGCTGCAGGCCATCGCCGAGTCGGTCGCGGAGAACCATGCGGAGGCGACGTTGCTCGTGCTGCTCGTCGACGAGCGACCGGAAGAAGTCAGCGAGATGGTGGACTGGGGACGCGGCGAGGTGGTCGCGTCGAGTTTCGATTTACCGCACGAGCGGCACGTCGCGGTCGCCGACATGGTCTTTGACCATGCGCGCCGTCAGGTCGAGTTGGGGCGCGACGTCGTGATCGTCCTGGACTCGTTGACGCGCCTCGCCCGCTCGCACAATACCGCCGGGCGGGGAACCGGACGCACGATGTCCGGGGGTCTCGATGCCAACGCGCTCGCGAAGCCCAAAGGGTTGTTTGGCGCGGCTCGGGCCGTACCGGAGGGGGGATCGCTGACGGTGATCGCGACCGCGTTGGTCGAGACCGAGAGCCGCATGGACGACGTCATCTTCGAGGAGTTCAAAGGCACCGGGAACGCCGAGCTGCGGTTGACCCGCGAGCTCGCCGATCGGCGCATTTATCCAGCCGTCGATATCGCCGCGAGCGGGACGCGCCGTGAGGAATTGTTGGGCGACGCCAAGACTGTGGATGCGAAACAACGACTCCGGCGGGGCCTCGTGGGCGTACCGCCGGAGCAAGCGATGCAATCGTTGTTACAACAGATGAAGCGTGCTAAGACGAATGCCGAGTTGTTGAACGCGATTTAGTCCCACCGGCGCGCGCAACGGAAACGACGCGGCCGTTCGCCGCATTCACAGTGACTTTCGTGTCGCCCGTACGGCCGGCGCGCTTGACTTCGAAGACCCAGGCCAGTCGCCCCCGCCTGCTCGTGAGGGTCGTGTTCTCCACCGTGCCCGGTACGCGCTTCAGCGCGATCGCACGGGCCGAGTCTTCGGTGATCTTCGCCTTGGCAACGAGACTGTCGGGGACGTTGCGTGTGGCTTGCGTCGAGTCCTGAGCTTTGAGGGTGGCTGTCCCGAGAGACAGTCCAGCGAGCAGCGTGAGAGTGGTCAACAGGCGCATGGTTGATGCTCCGAGATAGAGGGTGATCGTCGCCTTTTGAGACCACCCCAATCCCGCGATGGTCACCCCAGCCGATAGTCGGCTCCCCGTATGGCCACGAGCAGCGTCGGCACGGCGAACAGGGTGATCGGCGTGGACAGCACTAACCCCCCAATCACCGCAAGCGCCAATGGGCGCTGCAGTTCACTCCCGGCGCCGATCCCGAGCGCGAGCGGCAGCAGGCCAAACAGCGTACACAGGGTGGTCATCAGAATCGGTCGCAGCCGCACGCGCGCGGCCTCCCGAATGGCGGTCCCCAGGGGAATCCCTTCGGTACGCATGCGGAGTCGCGTAAAGTCGAGCAGGATGATGCCGTTCTTCACGATTAGCCCCACCAGCAGGATCAGCCCCATAAAGGACGCCACGTTCAGCGCGGTGCCCGTCACCAACAGCAACAGCAGCGCGCCGACAAACGAGACCGGCGCGACGAGCAGCACGATCAGGGGTTCCACGAAGGACTCGAACTGCACGACCATAACGGCGCAGACGCTTATGGCCGCGAGTCCCAACACGAGCAGCAGCGCGCGGAATGCTTGCTGCTGGCTTTCGTATTGCCCGCCGAGCGCGACCCGGACGCCCGCGGGCGCTGTGTGCGCTTGCAGCACGCGCTGCACCTCCTCCATCACCCCGCCCAGCGAACGCCCACTGACGTCGGCCGTCATGGCGATCATCTGCTGCTGGTTCTCTCGCTCCAGGCTGATCCGCGACTGCGTCGGCGTGAACGTGGCGAGGCTGCCAAGCGGGGTCACCCGACCCGTGCCGCTCGCGACAATGGGCAGCGCGCGCAATCGCAGCGGATCGTCGGGCCGATCCTCCGCACGGATTTCCCCAGCCTCCGTCCCGAGCAACGCAGCGCTCACGGTGCTTCCCACATCCTCCGGTGTCATGCCAATCCGATCGGCCTCGGCCTGGTTCACGCGCATCATCAGCTCGGGCGACGGCTCGGCGACGCCGTTGTACAGGTCCTCGAGTCCCTGCACAGCTTCCAGATCCGGAGAGAGGCGGGCGGCGTACGCCTCCAGCGTATCCAACCGCTCCCCGAATAGCTTGATCTCGACCGGCTTCGCCGCACCCGCGAGATCGTTGATCACGTCCGAGAGGATCTGGACAAACTCGATGTGAAGACGAGGCACCGCGCTGTTGATCGCGCCGCGCACGTCGTCCATGACAGCGAAGATGTCGCGGGAGCGCCGGTTGCGTGGCACAAGGCGAGCGGCGATGTCGCCCGTGTTTTGTGAGGTCGCGAACAAGCCCAATTCGGCGCCCGTGCGCCGCGACGTTGCCTCGATCTCCGGCGTTGCCGCGAGAATCCGCTCCGCGATTCCGACCTCGCGATCAGTCTCCGCCAACGCGGTTCCGCCGGGCGTGAAGTAGTCGAGCACGAACGCCCCTTCGTCCATTTCGGGCAGAAAGCCCGTGCCGACGAGACGCATGAGCACGACACCCACGACGACGAAGAGCAGCGCGGCGACGCCGATGCGCCGGGGGTGATGGAGGACGGACGCGAGCGCCCGCTCGTAGCGCGCCCCGAGTGCGTCGAGCGCCCGCTGCGCCCGGGCGAGGGGCCCAGCAGTGGTCGACTCGGCCTCGTGCGCCGTCACGAACTGCTCGGCGAGCAGCGGGATGATCGTCAGGGCGAGAACGAGGGATACCAGAACGGCCACTGTCAGGGTCGTCGCGAGGGCCGCGAAGAATTGTCCCACGACGCCCTGCAGCAGGCCCAGCGGGAGAAATACAACGACCGTCGTCAGCGTCGACGTCGTCACCGGCCAGATCAGCTCCTGTACCGCAGCACGAATCGCTTGCAGGCGGTCGTTCGTGAGGCGCAAGTGCCGTGCGATGTTCTCTGTGATGACGACGGCATCGTCGATGACGAGACCGATCGCGATCGCCATCGCCCCCAGCGTCATGAGATTGAATGTTTGACCGACCATGCGCATGACGAAGACGGTGATCGCGAGCGTCAGCGGGATGGATGCAGCGCTGATTGCCGTGATACGGCCGTGGCGGAGAAATACCAGCAGCACGATGACCGCGAGCGTAGCGCCGATCAGCATCGCATCCCGCACCGAACGAACGGCTTCGCGCACGAGCTCGGCCTGGTCGTACACCGGCTTCAGGCGCACGCCCGGCGGCAGGGTAGGCGTCACGGCCGCCATGATCTGAGCGACACTGTCGGCCAGCGCGAGCGTGTTGCCGCCGACCTGCCGCGTGATGTTGATCAGGGCAGCGGGCTTGCCGTCGCCGGCGATGATGCGGACGTGGTCCTCCGTCCCCACCTGGACCGTCGCGACATCCCGTACTCGCAATCCCCCGCGAATCACGACCGCGCCGATATCGGCAGGCGCATGCGCTTCCTGGTCGGTGACGATCAAGTATTGCCGGTAGTCCTGCGCCACGCGTCCGACGGCTTGTACCGTGATGGAGCGCTGGATCGCATCCGCCAACGCGCCGTACGTCATTCCCTGCGCCGCGAGGCGGGCCGGGTCGGCGATCACCTCGAGCTCGCGCACGTCGGAGCCCTGTACGTCCACCCGTCCGACGCCGGGCACGCGGGAGATCAGCGGCTTGATATCGTAGCGCGCGAGATCGTACAGCGTCGCGGGTTCGCCACCCTCGACGTTGTAGGAAAGAATGGGAAACAGGGACGGAGTCAGCTGTTCGACGTCGAGCGTCAGGCCGGACGGCAGCGCGCTCTGCACCTGATTGACGCGTGCCCGGACCAGCTGGAGCGCCTGATCCATGTTCGTGCCGGGAGCGAAGGTGATCGAGATCTCGCTTGCACCGCGGATCGAGTGCGACCGCACGCGCGTGACGCCCGGCACGATGCTCACGGCTTCTTCGACCGGTCGGGTAATGCTGAACACCACCTGTCGCGCGCCGAGCGTCGACCCTTGTGCGACGATCGTGATGCGCGAGAACCGCAGCTCGGGGTAAATCGCGGAGGGCAGCCGCAACGCGACCCAGACCCCGGCCGCACTGACGAGCGCCACCAGCAGGTACACGAGTCGTTGTTGACGACTCAGGATGTCGAAAAGGCTCACCGCCGCGCGCCGCCGATCTTGGCGCTGTCCTGCACGCCGTACGCGCCCGTCGTAACGACGGTCTCGCCGGGCGCGATCCCTGAAAGAATCTCGACCAACGATTCGGTCCGTCCGCCGACCGTGACAGCTCGGGCGAGTGCGATGCCCGTCGAATCGACGACGTAGACCCGGTAGCCATCCCCCTCGGGGACGAGCGCCTCGACGGGAATTACGACGGCGTGTGGATTCACGCCGGTGACGATGCGTCCGAAGACCGATTCGCCGATTCGCAACGCGCGCGCGGACTGCGCCAAGCGGGCCCGCACCGCGACCGCGCGCGACGTGGAATCCACGGCTGCGCCGATGCTCGTCACGACGCCCGGCCCCAGCGCCTCGCCACTCGCGCCCTCACCGCTGGTGACGGTGACCGTATCCCCGGGGTGGATGCGTCCCGCTTCCGCGGGCGATACGCCGAACACGATGTCCAACGCCATTGGATCGGCGACCTCGACCACGGGCTGGTTTGCATCGACGGACGCGCCGAGAACGGCAGACATGCGCGTGACCACGCCATTGAGCGGTGCGCGGAGCGTCGCCAGCTGTTGCGCGCGACGCGCCGTGACCGCCGCGGCCTGCGCTGCAGCGAGATCGGCCGCCGCCTGGCCGCTGTCCTTTTGCGCGAGCACCCCCGCCTGGACGAGCCGCACAGCGCGCTCGTAGGCGCGCGCCGCATTCGCCAGCGCGGCGGCAGCGCTTTGCGCCGCCGCGTCGAATGGCCCACGCTCGAACTCGATCAACGCATCGCCCTTGGCCACACGCTGCCCAGCGACGACGAAGATCCGCGCGACGCGCGTCTGTCCCGGCGGTGCGAGCGCGGCGTAGCGATCCGGCCGCGGCATCACCGTCCCGATGGCGCTCACCACATGCGGGAACGGTTGGACCGTGGCGACGCTGGTGGAGACGCCGAGTACTCCCGGTTCGCGTGAGACATCCTGCTCCTTGCTCGGGCTCCCGCCCCGGCACGCGGCGCCGATTCCGGCCAGCACAATGCTGATCAATGCGCGGTGCCTCACGGCTCGTCCGGAGCGGCGGTCAACAATCGCAAGGCACGCGCGGCGGCATCCGCCGTCGCAAGGTCGTCGATGTAGCGTGCCAGAATGTCGCGCGCGTTTCGCTGTGCCTCGAGCACGTTCGCCAACGGGACGGCTCCTTCGCTGTACGCCTGCAACGACATGACCGCGACGCGATTGGCGCTTTCGACGAGTCCCGCGGTGCGCCGTAACCGATCGCGGGCGGCCGCTAGCTCGCGACGCGCGCGCGCGAGTGCGGCGTCGGTCTCCCGGCGCGTGAGGTCGAGTTGCGCGCGCGCGCGATCCCGTTCCGCGGCCGCCCGCAGCACTTCCCCGCGGCTCCAGTTGAACAGGGGGAAAGGAAGCGAGAAGCCGATGACGGGCAACAGCTGACGCGGCGTCGGGCTCGTTGGATCGCCTGTATCGAAGCCCAGTTGGAGCGTGGGCGCGAAGCGGCTGCGGCTCGCGAATGCCAGCGATCGTTCTGCCGAGCGCAGCGATGCTTCCGCCGCGGCGACCGGAAGGAGAACGCGGCCCTCCGTCGCCCCGCTGTCTGCAGGGGGACGCAGTGAATCCACGAGCCGGATCACCGGCTCGTCGCCCGTCAGGCCCATCTGCAATTGCAGCGACAACAGCGTTCCCAGCGCCGCGAGCGAGTCGTCGGCGGCGACGTTCGCGAGCTGGCCGGCATTGACCGCCGCCAGCCGGACATCGAGCTCGCTTACGTCGCCGACGTTGCGCCGCAGCTCGGCGATCCGCAGCAGGCTGTCGGCGTCGAGCGCGGTCCGGCGGGACAAGCGCGCATGCAGCGCCGCCGCGAGGCTGCGGGTGTAGGTCGTGTCGACGTCGAAGCGGATGGCGGCACGCTCGAACGCGAAACGGTAGCGCGCGGCATCACGGGTTGCTTCGGCTGCGCCGATGCGTGGTGAACGCAGCCACGGCAGATCGAGCGGCAGGTCACCGAGCGCGTGATAGTTCGGCGTGTCCTTGCTGTAGCTGCCGGAGACTGTGGGATTGGGGAAGGCGCGCGCGGCGCGTACGGCGCCAAGGGCGGACAGCGTATCCGCGCGCCCGAGTGCGACGCGCGCGCCGCGTGCGAACGCCGCGGCAACGGCCTCGGCACGCGTGACCGGTTGTTGCGCCCGTACGCCGAGCGGCGACAGCAGGCAGGCCAGCGTCACCACGAGACGCATGGCCGGAAACCTAACAACCGTACCTTACAGCAGGCTTACAAGTGTTCGGGGAAATCGATCTCGACGCGCGTCCCCGTGCCCGTCGACGCCGGCGCCACGGCAATCGTTGCGCCATGGAGATCCGCAATCCAGCGCGCGATAGCGAGTCCCAGACCGGCGCCCTCGGTCTGCGAGCGGGCGCGGTCGCCGCGATAGAACCGCTCGAAGATGCGGGGCAACTGCTCAGGTGGAATCCCGATGCCTGTGTCGGTCACGATCGCTGAGCGCTTCCCGTTTTGGGCCACAACATCGAGCTGCACTCGACCGCCCCGCGGCGTGTACTTGATCGCGTTGTCGAGCACAATCAGCAACAACCGGCGCGCGAGCGCAGGATCAGCGCTGATCCGAGCTTCTTCGAATGCGCCGACGGTGAGCGTCACGCCTCTCCGTTCCGCCAGCGTCCGCGCGGCCTCGACAGCCTGCGACGCCACGTCATCCAGATACAATGACTCGCGACGTACCGGCAACTCGCCGGAGTCCGCGCGCGCCAGCGTGAGCAGATCGGCGACGATCTCGCCCATGCGTTCGGCCTCGCGCTCGATCGCCTGAAATGCGGCGGTATCGCCGGCCGGATCGCGCGGGTGCGCGAGCGCGACTTCGCTGCGGGTGCGTAGGATCGCGACAGGGGTGCGCAGCTCGTGCGCGGCGTCGGCCATGAACCGCCGCATCTGCTCCATCGTGCGTTCAACCGGTGCGGTGGATTGTCGGGCCAGAATGAATCCCCCCAGGCTGACGAGCACCAACCCGGCTAGCGCCGCCGCTCCGAAGATACCGATCAGCCAGGCATACTGATCCGCGAGCGCCGGCCGCTCGGCGATTGCGGCCGCGACATACACGGCACCGGACGGCGTCACGAACCGCTCAGCATGCAGACGCAGCTCGCGGCCGGTCGCCGCGCGCGTCTGGATGTCCGTGCGACCGGTCAGTGCGGCAGCACGGGCGGCGGCCGTGATCCAGTCATCCGCGCGTCCTGGCGTCAGTGGCTTTCCAGTCGCGTCAAAGAGGTAGAGCTCGCGGTCAGGGATATGCAGCTCTTCGACGGCGTCCGCCGGGCGGCCCGCCGCGCGCTCTTCTTCCAAGTCATGAGTCGCGCGTTCGACGGCGGCCGTGGCGGCGACGAGCGACGCATCGATACGGCGCGAGACCTGAACCCCGATCGCCACGAAGACGCCAGCGCCGAGCAGCAGCAGGATCACGACGAACGTGGCGGCGTACCACAGCGTCAAGCGCGCGCGCAGGCGACCGAGCGTCATTTCGCCGGCCCGATGCGGTATCCCGCGCCGCGGATCGTCGTGATGAGTTTGGGATCGTGTCCGTCATCGATCTTGCTGCGCAGCCGCCGTACCAGGACCTCGAGGACGTTTGCGAACGGGTCGTGATTGTTGTCCCACACGTGCGCCGTGATCGTGGCGCGATCGACCACCTGGCCTTGATGGCGCAGGAGCAGCTCGAGCAGCGCAAATTCCTTCGCGGTCAGGGCGATCGGCCGGCCGGCGCGGCGCACCTCCCGCGCTGCGAGGTCGACGTCGAGATCCGCGACGCGCGCCACGGCGGGTGTGACCGCCAGCGCGCGGCGGCGGGCGAGCGCCTGGATGCGAGCGACGAGCTCCTGAAATGCGAAAGGCTTGGTGAGATAATCATCCGCACCTACGGCGAGTCCGCGGACCCGATCGTCGACGGCATCGAGCGCGGTAAGCATCAGCACGGGGGTGTGCAGTCCATCGCGCCGCAGCGCGGCGCAGAGATCGAATCCCGTCCCGCCGGGGAGCCGCACGTCGAGGATCACCACATCGTAATCGCCCAGCATCGCCTGCTCGCGACCGTCCTCGAACGTGGCGGCGAGCGTGGGGTCGATGCGGTGCTTGCGCAGCCCATCCCGCAACAGGCTGGCCAGCTCCGGGTCGTCCTCTACAACCAGCACTCGCACGAGCGTCCTCAGGTTGGAACGTCGAAAGGATCGTTGGGCTGCCGCCTGGGCGCCAGTGGACTGACTTCAACGCCCCACAGCGCACGATGACGGTCGTGCATGCTGATACTGGAGCGTTAGCGCGAGTTCATTGCCCGCTGACAATCCGCTTGTAGCTGTCGGGGTTCCACTTTGGCCGGTCAGCCGCATTGGCGATTTCGAGGCCAAGGTAGAAGACCAATTGCACGATGCGCGACTCCTTTTCGGTGTCGATCTTGTCGGGGGAGTCGCCGGGTCGATGGTAGTCGGGGTGCGTCCCACTAAAGAAAAAGAGGATCGGCACGCCTTTGCGCGCAAAGTTGAAATGGTCGGAGCGGAAGTAAAAGTTCTGATCCGGCCAAATGTCGTCGATCGCGTGCATGTTCAGCTCGGGATGCGCAGCGGCGACGCGATTCAATGTCGCTCCCAGATCCGAATGCTCCTTGCCGATCGCGACGATCGTGTCTTTCCAATTACGTCCGATCATGTCGATGTTGAGATCGGCCACGACATTGCTGATCGGGACGGTCGGATGATCGGCGAACCACGCGCTTCCCCACAGGCCCTTTTCTTCCCCGCTCACGTTCAGAAAAACGATCGACCGCTTGGGTCTGGGATTGAGGCTTGTGAATGCCTTCGCAAGCTCGACCACCGCGATCGTGCCTGAGCCGTCGTCGTCCGCGCCATTGCAGATCGAATCGGCTCCCAGTGCCTGGCACCCCCCGCTGCCGCGCGGGCCGGCGACGCCGATATGGTCCATATGACCGCTGAACACGACGTATTCATTCTTCAGTTTGGGATCGCTGCCTTCCAAGACCGCAACCACGTTTGGAGCAGAATTGTGTTCCACGGTCTGCAAACGCGCGTGCACGTGGAGTTGTGCGCCCCCCAGCGCTTTCAGATCGAACGTGGTTGCCGACTGTGCCGCCGCAAGGTCGACGCCAAAACGCGCCAGGATCGGCTGCAGCGAGGCGAGCCGAACGCCGAGCGAAACCGGCCCATCCGGGCGGCTCGGATCTCGCAACTGCGGCTGATGCGCGCGCGTCACCATCTGCGTCCAGTTGGAGTCCGGAGCGTTAGAGATGAGAACGACGCCGGCCGGATTCCATGAAAGCACGCGCTGCCGCTCAACGCGGTTCCGCGGTCGCGCGGCGAGGACGAGCATCTTTCCCGCAACTGCCGCGGTATCGGCGGTAATGGCGCCACCCACCGGCCCGGAGAGCAGCAGCAGTTCGCCCGCATAGTCGCCACTTGCGAACGCGTTGTCGACGAAAATGAAATCGGTTCCGTAGGTGAGCGTGGCGTCCGCACCACCGTGCACGGAGGCGACGGAGCTGTCTGCGATCACTTGGATGCGATTGATCGCGTAGCGCTGTAGGAATCTCCCGCTGTCACCGCGCGGCTTCAGTCCCAACCGCCGGTATTCTCCCGCGATGTACACCGCAACTTTCTCCAACTCGGGACTGGGAGTATCGCGGCCTCTCATCGAGTCGTCGGCGATGATGCCGATTCGCCGTCCAATATCGGCAGGGGTGATCGACTGAACGGCGCGCCGCACGGATGCCGGCGATTGCGCGGCAAGTAGGCCCGGGAGCAATGTCAGAGCAAGCAAGCGCAACGAATGACGCACGAGATTCATCCTGTCGAGAAAGGGAAGAACCAAAACTAACGCGCCCGACCGCAGGGGACTACGATCGGGCGCGCAGCCGTTTCAGCGTGATGTCAGGGTTTGCGTCGCCTCACTTCAGGCTCATTGCTCGGCTTTGCCTTCGGCGCCTCCCGCTGGGGCTCTCGACGGGGCTCGGCTCGCGGTTCGGCGCGACGGGGCTCGGCGCGCGGCTCGACGCGACGCGGCTCTTCGCGGCGCGGTTCGGCGCGTGGCTCGACGCGACGGGGCTCCTCGCGCCGTGGCTCGACCTGTCGCGGCTCGCTTTGCCGTGGCTCAATCTGCCGCGGCTCAGCGCGACGAGGCTCATCGCGCGACGGCAGTACCATCGGCCGCTGGCTGCGATCGGGCTGATCCGGGTGATCCGGGTGATCCGGGTGCTCCGGGTGCTCCGGGTGCTCGGGATGATCCGGATGGTCAGGATGCTCGCGACGCCCGTTGCCCCGCCCGTTGTTGCCATCATCGCCCGGCTGTTGTGGGTCGCCAGGCTGACGAGGGTCACCGGGCCGATCTGGGCGATTGCGCACGTTCGGAGGAGGGACGACGCCACGGCTGCCGATGTCGCGACCAGTCACGCCACGACGCGTATCGTCGTTTGTCGGACGCTCACGCTCGCGCGAGACGAATTCCTCACGCGTCGGCCGGCTGCCACCCCAATCCTTGAAGATGAAACGGGGCTGCGGGCGGAACGGCCGCACGAACACGACCCGCGTACCGCCATAGCGGCGATACGGATAGTACCAGGGGTCGTCATAAACGAACATCCGGAAGCGCACGCACGAATAGGAGTAGGGGTCCCAGTAGGGATAGCTGACGTACGAGTGACAGTCATAGCACAGAAAGCGCGGATAATCGTAGTGCTGGTCGACGTTATACGAGACGATGTCGTAGTCCCAGTCCGAGTAGTCGGCGGGCTCGATACGTTGCGCCAGATCAGTCAGCGCAACGTATGGATCGCCGCGCACCCGACCGTCGGCGATTACACGATAGTCCCAGTGATCACCGCTCTCGATGCCGTCATAAGCGAAGGGATCTGCCGAGGCAACGGCGAACAGGTACCCGATGCCGGGATAATCGTCGATGGTGAACGCGTCGCTATTGAGTGCGCGCCCATCGACCGCGAATTCCCGGCCCCCACGCGCGAAGTTGTCCTCCCACGGCTCGCGCGGGAACAGGACGCGGACACGACCGTCCGTATCAACTCGGAAGATCGTGACGAAGGCATCGCGATCGAGTTTGAAGAACAGCCGCACGCGCTCGCCACGGGTATAAACCGCGCCGTCGCCGCGATTGGTCCACAGTTCGATTCGAGGTCTGTAAGCAGTGGTGGCCGGATACCGCGTCAGCGGCGCCGGCGTGAGGGCTAGGCCCAGCAACGTGATGTAAGTGAACATGTTGCCTCCCGCGCGCTGTAGGGCAGAGACTATGCCAAGCGCAAAATCCGCCTAAATTATAGAGCGATAATGACTTGCCTGCCTAGTGTCGTTTTCTTGTTGTCCCACAGCTAGGACACTTATGCCCGTCGCGCGCCTGGATCTGCTCGACCCCGCTGAAGTCGCCCGGCTCGGCGGCATTGAGATCGTGGCCGAAGGTGTGGTCGAGGGGTTTCTGGCAGGCCTGCATCGATCGCCGTTCCGCGGGTTCTCAGTCGAATTCACCGAGCACCGCGCCTACCAGGCGGGCGACGAATTGCGGTATCTCGACTGGCGCATCCTCGCCCGGTCGGATCGTCTCTTTGTAAAGCAATTCGAAGAAGAGACGAATCTGCGCGCCATGATCCTGGTCGATGCGAGTCGTTCCATGGCGTGGCGTGGAGATCCGGAGCGCCTGACGAAGCGCGCGTACGCCGATCGGCTGGCTGCCGCGCTAGCGCTGATTCTTCTGCGGCAAAGGGACGCGACTGGGCTCGTGACATTCGACGAGCAGGTGCGCCAGTTGGTGCCGCCACGCGTAAAGGCGGGACAGTGGACCCGCTTCGTCCGCGGGTTGCTGGATACACCGGATGGACATGGCACAGCGGCGCATGCTGCCCTACAGCGACTCACGGCGATCTTGACCCGGCGAGGCATGGTCGTCCTGCTGTCCGATCTCTTGTTCGATCGCGACCTGGCGCTCGCGGCGCTGCGCTACCTGCGGCATCGCGGCCACAACGTCATCGTCTTTCATCTCATGGATCCAGCCGAGGTCCAACTGGGTGGCCCTCCTGAAGTGCGGTTCCGTGATCCGGAGTCGTCGGTGAGCGTCGTCGTGCGGCCCCGCGAGCTGGCGCACGCGTACGCGGAGACCGTGCGTCGCGAGATCGCGGCGTGGCGCACCGCGTGCCGCCGGCACGGCATCGCCTATCACCACGTTCAAACGGACCTTCCGTTCGGCATGGCGCTGCGGCTGCTCACATGAGTTTCATTCATCCGTTGGCATTGCTGGGGCTCGCTGCCGCCGCGATCCCCGCGCTGCTGCATCTCCTGCAGCGTCGCACGCCACCCGAGCTCGAGTTTCCCGCCGTGCGATACCTGAGCGAGGCGGAGCGGGAGAGTGCACGGCGAATGAAGCTGCGCCATCTGCTGCTGCTCCTGCTGAGGACGCTTCTGATCGTCGTCATCGTGCTGGCCGCTGCGCGACCCCTGGTTCGGCTGACCGGCGGCGGATCGCACGAGCCAACGGCGCTCGTCGTCATTTTGGACAACTCCCCCTCCGCGGGAGCGGTGGTCGACGGCCGGCCGGTTCTCGATCGGTTGCGGGTTGCGGCGCGCGGGTCGATCGCGCGCGCGACGTCGAACGACCATGTCTGGTTGATGCTGGCAGACGGCGTCGTGCGGGGCGGCGCGCGGGAGGCGCTGCTTGCCAGCGTCGATAGCGCGACAGCCGGGTGGCAACGTCTCGATCTCGTGCAGGCCGTCGAGCGAGCGGCGAGACTCGTGCAGGCCGAGCCGCTGCCCGGTCGAGAAGTGCACGTGCTGAGTGATTTGCAGCGCACTGCGCTGGCGACCGGCAAGGCGGTTGTTCCCCAAGGCGTACGCATTCTCGCGATCGAACCGCGCCGCGCCGGCGAGAATCGCGGCATCGCCTCGGTGCACGTCTCGGAGGGCGCGGCAGTAATCGACGTCGAAGGCTCGGCCTCCGCGCAGCCGGTGCCCGTCACGGTTCGCATCGGCGCTGGGCGTGATCGGCGAGAGGTCGCCGGACGCGGGCTCGTCGCGCCGGGTTCCGTCGTCGCTGTGCCGCTACCGGCGCAATCCTTGACCGCGGGGTGGCGCGTGGGCGAAGCCACTCTTGAACCCGATGAGCTGCGGGCCGATGATGCGCGGCCATTCGCGTGGCGCGTCGTTGCACCTGCCCGAGTTGCGGTCGCGCCGACCGCCGGCCCATTCGTCATTGCTGCGCTCGCCGTATTGCGCGACGGGCACCGGATCGCCGATGGGAACGACGTGATGATCACTGGGGGAGAGGCGCCGGTCGAGGCGCGCGTCATCGCCTCGCCCCCAGCCGATCCTGCACTGGTCGGCCAAGCGAACCGCACATTGGCGGGGCGTGGCGTGCCATGGCGCTGGGGTCTGGCGGCGTCGCCGGGGGTGATCAGCGCACCTGACCTTCCCGCGATTCAGGGAATCCAAGTCACTCGTCGCTATCGGCTCGAGACGACCTCCGGGCAACAAGCGACCGATGAAATCCTCGCAACGGTGAATGGAGAGCCGTGGCTCGTCCGCTCGGGGAACGTCGTCATGCTGGCGAGCCGGCTCGACACGGCGTGGACCGCGCTGCCGGCCACGCCCGGTTTCGTGCCGTTCATGGACGCGCTCGTCAATCGCATCGTGGCGGGCGAAGCGGACGTCGCAACAGCGGAGGGCGCGCCCCGCGTGGAGTTCCGCCTACGGGGCGCCGATACGGTCGGAGCGACGGTCTTCGGTCCCGACCCGCGTGAGTCGGATCTCACGCCGGCGCCTCGCGCGCTCGCAGTCGTGGCGCTGGGAGGCAATGATCGCACGGTGCTCCTGTCGGACGCGCGCTTCGCGGCCGAGCGCTTTGCGGGAACCCGGCGTGCCGACGCGAGCAGCATGCTGCTCGTACTGGCGCTGATCCTCGCGGCGGCCGAGCTGGCGGTGG
>WNGC01000655.1_pt1 | contig 33314 bp, 24 predicted proteins | sample 5400051 | NCBI WGS metagenome assembly WNGC01 (sample SAMN13153368, study PRJNA577476) | soil metagenome | isolation source: 20 cm soil or saprolite under grassland replicate 2 | place: USA:California | collected 2016-06-15
CGCCGCCACCGCCACCTCCGCCGCCACCGCCACCTCCGCCGCCGCCACCGCCACCTCCGCTACCGCCGCCGCCACCACCGCTACCGCCGCCGCCACCACCGGAACCGCCGCCGGGGCAGAAGTAGGAGATCGGGTAGGGAACGGGGATCACCCCCGCTCCCTACCCGATCCGAGGGAAATCGGGCGGGGGGGCCGGTGCCGAGCATGGCACCGGCCCCGTTGCGTCTAGCCGGCTTTCTTTGGCCGCAAGAACTTTGGACCGACGGGACTGTCCCCCTCTTCGGGGCCCCTCACCCTCGGTTCATCCGGGTCACGGCTGGGACGGCGTCCGCCCCCATGAGGAGATCGCCGCAGAGAGCTCGCCGAGATCGGCGCCGATTGGCTTGCCGTCGGTACCGGCGCTCATGTAAAGGCTGGAACCCGCGAATCGGTAGTCGCCGCCGGCGAAATTGACGAAACCAACGTCGGCGAGCACCGAGGGGAAAAAGTTGCCGGACGGATAACTCGACGGATGCCCCCCCACCAGCACGTTATGGGTGAACACAGCACCGGGAAAGTACTTTTCCAGGGTCGCCATCGGGTCCCCCCACGTGCGGTCCCCGCTCACCCCCTGGTTGTTGAACGTCAAGTTATTCGTATAGACAAATCTGGTGTTCGGCACACCGGTGCCCACCGACGCGTAGACCGGAGCCTCGTCCTGGAAGGCGGTGTTGTGGTCGATGACGATGTCCGCCGCCCCGTCACGCAGTTGGAACAATCGCCCTACGGAGCCGCCGTTGCTCACGAAGGCGCCAATGTCGGTAAACAGGTTGTGCTGGATGAGCACCCGCTGGAGTTGCCGGCTCCCGCTTGAGAGATCATCCCACCCCAACATGTGGACGCCCGCCGTGGAGTGGCGGACGATGTTGTGCGTGAACGTGACATCCTCGACGGTCGACCACGGCGCAGTACCGCTCTGGTTGCGCGGGGTGAACACGATGGCGAACCCATCCTGGTCGCCCTGCTTCCAGTTGTACTCGAAGATGTTCCCATCGATCAGCACCCGGCGCGCGTTCTTCAACTCGAACAGGTTTTTGATGACCCACGGGGTCCCGGCGTACGTCCGATCACCCGTCCGCCACGACAGCGGCTTGGCGAAGCGGTTGCCCCGAATCTCGATGTCGGCGGGCACGAGGTTCGGGATCGTCGGGTCCGCCCCCCCGAACATGACGCCCATCCCGGCCCCCTCGAGGTAATTGTTCACGATCTTGAAGGGACCCACACCGTTGTGGCCCTGAATCGGCAAGGCTTCGCTGACGGTGAGTTTGAAGTCGGACAGATACGAGTCGATCACGGCCGTCGACGCCGAGTCCATCTCGATGCCGCGGCGGGCCCCCGCGGACGGGTCCCCGTGGATGTAGCAACGGTCAACGATGATGTGGTTCGAGAGCGCCTGAACGGACGTCTCCCCGCTCCCCAACTGGATCAGCGTGAGCCCGAGCGCGTTGCGCTGGCCGGGCGTCGGCGCGAACTCGATGCCGATGAACCGGTAGTGATGCGCGCCGGGAGCCGTCAGGATCGCGGGCGGCCCGGGGGCGAGGAGCTTGGGCAGCACCTTCGCGTACAACGGACTGATGCGGCCACCGGAGGGGGGCAGGGCGCTGTCCGGCGCGCTCGTCCGCACAATGATCCACCCGGCTCCCGATTTGTTGGGCAGCACGAACGGGCCCGTGAACGTCGCTCCCGCCGCCAGCGCGATGACATCGCCCGGCTGGGCGCTGTTGAGCGCCGACTGGAAATCTCCGCGGGCGGGAACGGCGATCGTTTTGCCGGAAGGAGCCACATAGGTCGTGTCGACGTGGGCGCGGGGAAGCTCCGGCCTGGTCGACGCGGCCGCCCCGTGTACATCCACCGGCGCGCGCGCCAGGGAGAGCCCGGCAGCGGCAACGATCAGACCCACCCGGATGAGGACGGCGATTCCAGACACCGGCGTGCGCGACTGCAGCGGGCTCATTTACTCCGCCGGCGGGAGCGCGGCGGCGCCTTCATGCCGAGTTGGCGCGCCGCCCGCGACGGCCTCCCGGGGTGTCCTGCTCCAGAACGGGCGCGCGGCGCCGCGGGCAAACTCAGTGAATCCGAGCAACAGCGCCGCGTTCAGCACGAGGAAGTACCGAAGGGCCACCGCCGCCGGGCCGACCACAGGCACACGGCGAACCCAGGGAGCCAGCAGGGCGAGCCCGTAGCACGCGAGCTGGCACAGGAAGAGAAATCTATAGAACGGAACGCCGAGCAGCCACAGGTTCGCCCCGAACCCGACGAGCATCAGCCACGGGCCGAGCCAGCGGAGGAGCTTGTGCGAAGCGTAGGCCAGGGCCACCATGCCCTTCCACGGAAGGAGCAGCGGCCACGTCATCAGCAACGCCTGGAGGCCGCCCGCGCCGAACCGCACACGGCGGCGGAACTCATCGCGAACCCGCTCCGGCGATCTCTCCCAGGCCCGCGCGGCCGGCACGCAGAAGGTGTGGCCGCCGCGGTGGAGGCGCATGCGCAGGGGAATCTGGAAATCATCGATGAGCGTGTTGCTGGGAATGGGCTGGTATCGCTCGCGCAGGAACGCATAGATCGCCCCGTGGGCGCCGACGACGCAGCCGAACCGTGACTCCAGCGTCTGGATCCATGCGTCGTAGCGCATGTACATTCCGTCCAGGTTCCCGGACGCCGCCGAGGATTGGTATTCCACCTGTCCGATGACCACGCACGCCGACGGGTGGCGCCGGAACCCGCGCACGAGCTCACGCACCGCGTCCGGCCGGAAGAACGTGTTCGCGTCCGTGAGCACGACGATGTCGCCCCGGGCCAGCGACGTCAGGTCGTTGACGACGCTCGCCTTTCCTCGACGTGCCCCGAACGCGACCAGGCGCAGCCGGTCTGACTCCGAGCGCCGCACGATCTCGTTCGTCCGGTCCGTGGACCCGTCGGAACCGATGAGGATCTCGAGGCGCTCGGCCGGATAGTCGAGTTCCAGCAAGTTCCGGATGCGCGCGCCGATCAAGAGCTCCTCGTTGTAGGCCGAGAGGAGGATACTGACGTCCGGCCACCGCTCGGGGTCGCCCCGTCCGGCCGCGCGGGCCGGGAGGAGTCTGCCGAGCGTCCAGAGGAGCGCGGGATAGCCTGCGTACGCGTAGAGCAGGAGTCCGAACGACACGAAGACGAGGAACGCCGGCAGGCGCTCGATCCCCATCAGTTCACCAGCCCGGCCGGACGGGCCGGACGCGCGCCGAGCGGGGTCGCGGCGCTCCGCGTGAGATCGACCACCGCCTGGCCGGGGCGAACCGCGGCGAGAGCCCGCCCGGCCTCATCGCTCACGCTGCCGATCACGAGCACGTCCGCGTGCTCCACCACCTCGTCGACGCTCCCGCACATCAGCGACGCGATGTGCGGGATCTCCTCGTCGATATAGCGGCGGTTGGCGCCGACGAGTCTCGCCAGCGCGACGTTGGGGTCGAAGATGCGCACGTCCAGGCCCTTGCCGATCAGCGCCTCGACCAGCGCGACCATGGGGCTCTCGCGGAGATCGTCCGTTCCGGGCTTGAACGCGAGGCCGACGACGCCGACGCGCCGCTTGCGCGTCCCGAGCACGGCCTCGACGGCCCGGCGAATCTGGGCCTCGTTCGAGGGGAGGATCGCGGAGAGCAGCGCGAGCGGGATGTCGGCCTCCCTGCCGGCGTGGAGGAGCGCCCGAAGGTCCTTGGGCAGGCAGGACCCCCCGAACGCGAAACCGGGACGCAGGTACGCCTCGGAGACGTTCAGCTTCCGATCCATCAGGAACACCCGCATCACGTCGTGGGGGTCCGCGCCGGCCGCGGCGCACGCGTCGCCGATCTCGTTCGCAAAGCAGACCTTCAGCGCGTGGAACGCGTTCGAAACGTACTTGACCATCTCCGCCGTCCTCACGGCCGTGTGGACGAAGGGCGCGGCGACGCCCTGATAGAGCGACCTCAGGAGCGCCGGGGTTTCCGGGTCGTCGCACCCCACGAGAACGAACGACGGCTCCGCGAAGTCGTGCAGCGAGGAGCCCTCGCGCATGAACTCGGGGTTGACCGCGACCCGCACCGTCCGATCGAGGGGGCGCCCTCCCTCCCCGACGAGGGCCGGGACCAGCACGCGCTCGGTCGTTCCCGGCAGGACCGTGCTCCGCAGGACCACCGTGTACGCTCCGGCGCGGCCGCGGAGGGCGCGCCCGATCTCCCGGCCCACCTGCTCGAGGGCGCGTGTGTCGGGCCGCCCGTTCGCGTGGCCGGGGGTACCGACGCAGATCAGCGCCAGGTCCGTCTCAGCCACGGCCTTCTCGCTCGAGCCGGTCGCCCGCAGCCGCCCCGCGCCGACGACCTCGGCCAGGAGATCCCCCAGTCCGGGCTCGACGACCGGCGATGCGCCGGCGTTGAGCATCGCCACCTTCTCGTGGTTGATGTCTACGCCGGTCACCTCATGCCCTGCACGGGCCAGGCAGGCGGCCGTCACGGCGCCGACATAGCCGAGGCCGAACACGCTCACGCGCATGAACCAACGCTCCTCTCTTGCGGTCCGTCTTCTCGCCGTGGTGCGCCGGCGATCTCCGCGCAGCGCGCTTCGAATTCACGCGCGACCTGGGGCCACGAAAAGCGCTCCTCGACGAGCCGGCGCCCGGCCAGCCCCAGCGCCTTCCGCCGGCCCGGGTCCCGGAGAAGGGACACCACGGCGCGGGCGAACTCGGCGGGGTCGTCGGCGCCGAGGAAATGCACCCCCGGCGCGAGCGGGAGCCCTTCCGCGCCCACGCGCGTCGAGACAACCGCCTTGCCCATCGCCAGCGCTTCGAAGATCTTGAGGCGCGTCCCGCCGCCGATCCGGAGCGGCACGATGTAGACGGCCGCCTCGGAGATGAAGGGACGGACATCGTCCACCGTGCCCGTGACGGAGGCGCCCGCGCGCGCGGCCGCCTGGCGGAGCCGCGGGGTGGGGTTCCGGCCAACAATGGTGAGCCCGGTCTCGGGGATCTCGCCGCGGATGGCCGGCAGGATCGCGTCGAGAAAGTGGACGATCCCGTCTTCGTTCGCATACCAGTCCATCGACCCCGTGAAGACGAGCTGCGCCGGCGCTTCCTGTCCCCCGTTCGGGGCGTAGTATGCGGGATCGACGCCCGTGGGAATCGCGGCCACGCGCGCCCCCGGGGCGAGGGCGGCGAGCATGTCGCGATCGGCCTCGGACACGGCCACGGTCAACGCGGCCTGCGCGCACGCCCGGGCCTCCCACCGGCGGACCTTTCGCCACTCCAGCTCGAGGGCCGCCCGCCGCCAGGGCCGCGGTTCGACCTGGCTCTGGCGCTTCCAGATCATGTGCTCGACGTTGTGGGCGAACAGCACCACCGGGACCGGACCCGCCAGCGGGACATTCGGGACGGCGTGGAGGAAATCGGCCACGCACAGATCCACGTCTCCGGCCGCAAGCAGGCGCGTCACCTCGCCTCGCAGCGCGGGCGCCCGCCACCGCCAGAAATGCAGCGGATGCGGCGAGAGCCACGACCGGAGGAGCGTGGTCAGGACGCGCGCGCTCCCCCGCCCCGGGGGGCCGTAGGGGACCGAGAACACCCGCTCGCACCGCGGCAGCGCCGCCGCGAGCCCCTGCGGATCGTCGCCGGGACCGTGGGTCGTCGCCAGGATCACGCGGTGCCGCTGTGAGAGCTCCGACACGATGTGGAAGCTCCTCAGCCTCCCGCCCGTGGTGAGCGGCCAGAGTCCCGCGACCTTCACCCAGAGAATCCGCATGGCCTCACGCGCTCAGCCCGATCGCGGCGACTCCCTCGCCGTCCAGGAAGACCCGCTGCCAGATCTCGAGGTTCATCAAGAGCCAGAGGCGGTCGCCGTGCTCCCGGACGCCCGCGCGGTGCTCCTCCGCCAGCCGCTTCAGAACGGCGGGCTGGAAGAACCCCCGCCCGAGCGCCCGCGGGCCGAGCACGAACTCCTCCACGGCGGGCCAGAACGGTCCGCGAAGCCACCGGCCCACCGGGACCGGGAACCCCATCTTCCGCCGCGAGAGGATCTCACGCGGCACGAGGTCGCGAAGGGCCGCCCGCAGCACGGCCTTCGTCCGCCAGCCGCGGAGCTTGTAGCGGCCCGGCATCGCCGCCACGAACTCGACGAACTCGTGGTCGAGGAACGGCACCCGGCTCTCCACCGATGCCGCCATGCTCATCTGATCCTGCTTCATCAGCAGTTCGGTGAGGTACGTCTGCAGGTCCGCGTGGCTCATCCGCTCGAGCATTCCCCCGGGAGCCTCCGCGTAGTACCGCATTTCCTCGGCGTAGGGGTCCCTGGCATCGAGGAGCCCCGGATCGGCATGGAGCTCCTGCTGGAGCCCCAGCGGGAAGACCGCGAAGTTCTCATAGAAGAGCCCGCGCAGGGTCGGCTCGAGGGCCAGGAACGATCGCCGCGCGTACCGGCCCAGCCGGGGCGGAAGAGACGGGATCGCGCCGCGAATCCGGTCGCGCAGCGGCCGCGGCGCCACGGCCCGGTATGCGCGTCCGAGGCGGTCGTTCCACGACGTCACCTTGTACCAGGGGTAGCCGAAAAACAGTTCGTCGGAGCCTTCGCCGGTGAGCACGACCTTGACGTGCTCCCGCGCCAGGCGCGAGACGAAGTACAGCGGCACGCTCGACGTGAAGGCGATCGGCTCGTCTTCGTGCCAGATCAGGCCCGGCAGCGCTGAGAAGAACTCCGCGGGCGTGACGACCACCTCGCGATGCTCGGCGCCCACCGCCCGGGCCACCAGCCGGGCGTACCCCAGCTCGTTCGCCTCCTGTTCGGCGAAGCCCACCGCAAATGTGCGAATCGGCCCCGCGACCATGGGGGCCATCAGCGCCGCGATGCCGCTCGAATCCAGCCCGCCGGACAAGAAGAGCCCGAGCGGCACGTCGCTCATCAGATGGCTCTGGACCGCCGCCCCGAGCCTGGCGCGCACCTCCCGGGCGACCTCCGGCAGCGGCGCAGGAGTCTCGTGGATCTCGGCCGGGAGCTTCCAGTAGCGCCGCAGGCGGAACCCATCCTGCGGCGACCACGAGAGCGTCCGGCCGGGCAGGAGCTTGCGGATACCCCGGAAGAACGTTTCCTCGCCGGCGACGAAGCGGGTCGCCAGAAACTCGGGGATGACCGCCTCATTGAGCGCGGGCCGGAAGGAGCCCGCGGCGAGGATCGCTTTGATCTCCGATCCGAACAGGATCTCGTGATCTGTCACGGCGTAGTAGAGGGGCTTGATCCCCAGCCGGTCGCGGGCGAGCAGGAGGCGCCGCCGTGCCCGGTCCCAGATGGCAAACGCGAACATCCCCTGCAGACGCTCGACGCAGCGCTCGCCTTCCTCCTCGTAGAGGTGGAGGATCGTCTCCGCATCCGACCGTGTCCGGTAGCGATGTCCGCGCTGCTCCAGGCCGGGCCGGAGCGCGGCGTGGTTGTAGACCTCGCCGTTGTAGGCGATCCAGACGCTCTCGTCCTCGTTGGCCATGGGCAGATGGCCGCCGGCCACGTCGACGATCGCCAGCCGGCGGTTGCCGAAGCCGGCAGGCCCGTCGACGAAGAGACCTTCACCGTCGGGCCCGCGATGGCGCAGCACCCCGCACATCTGCTTGAGCCGTGCCTTCTCCGCGGCGTCCTGCGGGTCCAGCTTGATGATGCCTGCGATACCGCACATAGGCGCTGTGTTACATCAGCGAGGATGCTTTTCGCGGTTGGGAAAGTTCGATCAGGACCAGCCACGCCTGTTTTCTCATGGCCGGAACCTTGAACAACATTCTATCCACCGCGTCAAACATCTTCAGAATTCTGTCAAAGGCTTTGGTCTTACGAAACGGCATCGCGCAGAGGGAGAGCAGGTGGAAGTACGTGATCTGAACATTGCCGAAATACTCCCTCATCAATCTCAGATCACGATCGAGCAGCGGGTGCTCATCCTCGGTACGTAGCTTCGGCGTCAAACGCCTGTACAGATTGATGAGCAGATTATGCCCGAGCGGTTCAACAAAGACCGCCTTCCCGCTTCCCCGCAGCACTCTCGATATCTCCGCGAGGGATTTCGCCAGGTTTAGGTGATGCAGGATACCGGTTCCACAGACCATATCGAAGTGCAGGTCGGGAAATTGCAGATCCTCGGCGTTCATGACTCGAAACGTCATGGCCGATGCCGCAGGGCTGTGCTCGGCCATCTCTTTCGACTGTCTGATGGCCACCTCCGAAAGGTCGATACCGATCACCTGCGCTCCATGCTCGCTCAGGGTAATGGCGGCGTTGTCTCGCCCACACCCATACTCGAGCACGTGTTTGCCCCGGCACCCATTCAGCAGCGCGTCTGTGTAGGCGCGCCAGCAGCTCCTGGCGATTGCGTAGAATTTATCGGCCGGCGCCCGCGTGCGCTCGCTAAACGCCCGATCGTGAAATTCCTTCTCCCGCCGTAACCGCCCCTCCATTGACGCTCTCAAGGACATATGGCCAACCCAACCTCTCGCACGTGGTGGATGCGCTCGACGGCAGCGTCGTCAGAAGGGCTTCCGGCGGGTGTGGTGCGGCCCGCAGAACAAGATCCCCGGCGCCCTCATACCGGCACCAATCGATCACAGCTAGAGGATAGGCGAGCGAGACCCGCTACCGGCATCGGGTAAACTCCTAATACGCCTCAGGGAAAACCCTTCAAACCTGCGCGCGCAAGATCTCTGATTGGGGACTGGCGGTCAGGCCCGCCCGTCAGGGCCCCCGGGGCCGGCAGGAGGGCAAATTCATGGTCGTCAAAGCGGATACCGACCTGCCCGCCCTCGAACGTGAGCCCCACGGGCCCGGGGCCTTCACAGGCGATGGCCGACACGGCCGGCGGGGAGGCGAGGCCGTCCCGAGCGGGATAGAGCAGCGTCACGAAGCGCAGCGGCAGGGCCGCGGCGGCAGAGTAGACCACGGCCGGCGCCCGCTGGCGCCGGCCATAGTTGGGGGAGACCCACCCCTGGATCGGGGCGGCCTCCCCTTCGCGGATCTCCGCCGTCAACGGCACCGCTGCGAACGGGCGGATGAAGAGACCGTGCCCGCCGCGGCCCCGCGCCCGCGCCCACAGCGCCTGGTCCACCGTTACCGCCATCGGCGCGAACTGAAATCGAAGCTCCACCCGGTGCTCGGCGGCGCCGTCGAGGTCGTCCACCACGACCCAGTACAGCGGCTTGACGAAGAGGACGCGGCGCCGGTGGACCACGGGATCGGGAAGCCGGCGGTAGGCATCGTGGGACGCGTCGGCAAAGTCCGCCGCCGCGCCGGACACCCAGCGGCGCAGGCGAACCTGGGGCCGCGCCCGCCAGCCGAACGGCCCGGCCGGGACCGCCTGCTCCAGGCCGTCCACGGTGATGGTGCTGTGCGCCGCGGTGCCGCGGAAGAAGCCGCGCCATGCCGGCTCGGCCGTGTAGCCGTACGTCCCCGCGTCGACGAGGTATGGGTGACCGAAGACGGAACACTGGATGCTGAGGAGATCGGCGTGCGCGTGCCCCGCGCGCAGCGGAGATCCGAGCGGTCCCGCGTCGAAGACCAGTTGATGCGCATCGCGCTCCCACCCGGTCTGCATGACGGCATACCCGCCGGCGGGGAAGATCCGCGACGGCGCGGTCTGCGGCGCGGCCGGCGTGAGGGCCTCGTAGGTCTTCACCCCCGGCGGCCCCAGCAGCCAGGGCACTTCCGGCGCCGGACCGCCCGCGGCCCAGGCGTAGTCGGATCGGCCGAAAAAGGCCGCTGCGACCGCGAAGACCCCCCGCGGATCGTCAGAGGCTCGCGGGATCAGCGGCAGGAGCCATCCGCCGTCGTCGTCACCGATCAACGGCATCGAGCCGTCCGGGCGGCGAACGGCGACGAGAAAGTCGAGCAACCGTTCAAGCCGCGTCGCCACGCTGTCCGGAACGGCGATCCCGCTGCGCGCGGCCAGGATCAGGAAGTGGAGGTAGATCTCCGCCGTGTACCGCTGGTAGTACGTGGACTGCTCGAAGTAGACACCGTCCGCCAGGATATGGCGCTCACACTGCTCGACGAGGATCCGCACCCCGCGCTCCTGCCACCGGCGCGCGCCGGACAGGTCGGGGAAGAGGACCCCCGCGTACAAGAGACCGAGCGCTTCGCCCGTCAGGTGGGTGTTGGGGGAGAAGTAGGTCGAGAGATAGCGCTCGACGTGGCGGGCGTGGCCCTCGATCCCGGCGAGCATGCGGGCGCTCAGCTCGTTGGAGAGCGCCCGTGCGCCGTCGAACAGCGCCAGCGCCCAGCACCAGGCGATCAGCCTGAGCGCCGCCTCCAGGCTGCTCGTCCAGTTGATGCCCATGCCCGGGGGATTTGCCCGCATCCACTCCTGCACGTACCGGGCAAAGGTGTCCGCGTAGCGCTCATCTCCCGTCAACCGGTAGGCCTGTCCGAGAGGGAGCACCCACTGATGGCGGTTGAGTTCCCAGACAACCTTGCTGTCCCCCACCACGGCCGGGTTGAGCGGATCGAGGCGGCTCCAGTGGACGAACGGCGCGCGACGGCCTGAAACCGGATCCAGATGCCAGTCCACGGGGTCGCCGAACTCGAGCCCGCGGTACCCCAGCAGGTCGAAGCGTCCCCGGCAGATCTCCTCGGCGGCCGCCATGATCCGGTCGCGGCTCTCCGGGATCCGCCCGATCAGCCGGGCCGTAGCGTCGGCGCGGACGGCGCCCTCAAAGAACCGCTGGGCGAAGCGCTCGCGGACCCCCGCCGTCCGCAGCATTGCGCCGTTCAACGCGGCCATCGGGGCTTTCGCGGCGGTCATCCGGTCCAGCCATTTGGACGCCTGCTGGCGTCCGCGCACGGCGATCTCGTTGACCGACATCTGCAGCACGCGCTCCACCCTCATGCCGACGGCTCTCGCGCCCCCTGCTCTCCCCCCGCCGACTGCCGCGCGTCCCCGCTCCCCGCGTAGACGGCCGCCCACTCATGACGGACGTGCGCCCAGGTGTACCGCTCCGCGTCCTGGCGCGCCCGGCGCGCCAGGACGGCGGCGCGGTCGGAGCTTGCGAGCAGTGTCATCGCGGCATCGGCCATCGCGCCGGGATCTCCGGGCGGAACGACCAGACCGGTCTCGCCGTCGCGTACGAGCGCGGCGAGATCACCGACCCCCGTGGAGACGACCGGGAGCCCTGCGGCGAACGCTTCGAGCACCGAGACCGGCTGGTTGTCGAGCACCGAAGAGTTGAGGAAGATATCGGCGCCGTCGTACAGCCGGGGCATGGCCCCGGGCTCGACGCGTCCGATGAACCGGATCCCTGTCACGGCGAGGGAGGCGGCCAGCCGGCGGAGCCGGCCCTCCTCGGGGCCGTATCCCGCAACGGTCAGCGTCGCGTCCGGACAGCGGGCCTTCACACGGGCGAACGCCTCGAGGGTAATGTCGACCCTGTAATACTGGTCGAGGTTCCGGGTGGAGAGGAACCGCGGCCGCAGGGGCGACCGCTCCCTGTAGTGGAACCGGGACGTGTCCACGACGTTGCGGATCACACGGGTCCGGTAGCCGTGCCGGGCAAAGACGGCGCGCAGGTACTCCGACGGCACGACGATCTCGTCCGCCAGGCGCAGCCAGGGATGCACGAGCAGCCCCCACCGCGCCAGATGATCCGCGGCTTCCCCGCTGTGGTAGTTCAGCACCACGCGCTTTCCGAAGTTTCGCCCGGCGAGCATCGCCGGCAGCGGCGCGAGCACGAACGACCAGTAGGAAGCCGAGAACACATGGACCAGATCCGCCTGCCGAAGCCGCAGGAGGGAGGGAAGGTAGTGAGCTTCGTTGATCACCGTCCTCACGTACCGGGCGCGCCGAAGCCAGCGGAAAGCGGGGGGGAAGCCCGGGTTGATCGGCACGAACAAGACCTCGTGGCCCTCGCTTTGGAGCCCGTCCATCAGCGCCCGCGCCTGAACCGCCTGCCCGCCCAGGATCTCCAGGGTCGGCGCGACGACCGCGATCCTCATGGGTGGACCGCTCCGGCCCGGGGGAGTCCGCCTCCGGCCGCGCCGTGGGGGCCGCGGCAGCGGGGAGTGAACATCCCGCGGACCTGACAACTCATGACCGCGGCGGAGAAGCGGCCGCGGACGTCCACGGAGGACGTTTCCCACAGCAGCGTGCGCGGCACGGTCAGCAGCGGGTGCTCCGCATCGCGGTGCCGGCAGGTGGTGTACGCAAACCGGTATCCGGCGGCGGCGACCGCGCGGACCGTGTCCCGGTTGTAGCCGCCCCCCGGGTACGCGAAGTGCCGGACCGGGATCCCGAGCGTGTGTTCCAGCACCCGCCGCGAGCCGGCCACCTCCGCCAGCACCTTCTGCTCACTCTCCAATGTCAGCACCGGATGGGTGCGGGTGTGCGATCCGATGGTGATCCCCGCCCGAGACATCTCGGCGGCCATCTCCCAGGTCAGGGGGAGGCGCGCGAGGAACGCCCGCTCATCGATCTCGACGTGGGCTCCGAGGGCGTCGACCGCCTGCCTGAGCTGGTCCTGCGGGAATGTCCCGAGCAAGAACCGTGTCACCGCGACCGGGTCCCACCCGCCGCCGTCGAGCGGCGCGATCTGGGGCACCGGCAGGCCCAGCCCCAGGAACAGCCCGCGAAGGTCGCGCGTGACGGGGCGGTTCGCGGCGGCGGCCCCCGCCAGCAGGAGGTAAAGCCGGTCGTACAGCGGGATGTCCGTGGTCCCCATCAGATCTGTCACCACGAACACCGCCGCGGGGATCCCCTTCTCCCTGAGGAGCGGAAAGGCGTGGGCATAGACGTCCCGGTAGCCGTCGTCGAATGTCACGGCGGCCAGCGGCCTGCCGCCTCCGTTGCCGCTCAGCAGCCGCTCCCCCAGTTCGTCCAGCGACACGAACCGGAATCGGCGCCCCAGCCAGTCCAGGTGCCATACGCCCCGGCATCCTCCACCACGTTGTGGTAGCCGAGCACCACCGGCAGCCCGCGAGCACCGGCCAGAGCATCGAGGAGCGCATCGGCCCCGGTCCGCTGCAGCGCGTGGGCGATCCCGGCCTTCGCGAGACGCCGCATGGCGAGCTGATACCGCGGTCCCATCCTACCTGCCCCTCACCAGCGCCTGCACGACCACCTGGGGAAGCACCCGCCGGGCCAGCTTCCGGGCGACCCGATCGGTCTCGACCGCGCCCCGCGAGAGTCGGCCGCGCAGGCACGGCGCATAGAGCTCCAGCCGGCGGAGCTCCCGCACGTCCCGCGTCCAGAGGAACTTGTACGGCTCGTCGCCGTGAAGGAAATCGTACTCTTCCGCCCCCTCCTCGATCGCGCTCTTGATCGCGAGCGCCATGGTCACCAGGCCGACGCTGTGCTTGCCGTACTCCGGTTCAAACCCGGACTGGTAGAAGTAGAACCGCCGTCCATAGCGGAACCCATAGAGCGCGGACACCGGCGTGCCGTCCAGCCGCAGGGAGAAGAGCCGGAGCCACCCCCGCTCCAGGGCAAGCCGCGAGGCCTCCTCATGGAACGCCAGGACCGCGGGCGTGGAGAAGGCAGTCGACCCGCCCCCGCGGGCCTCCCAGCGCTTCCGGTGCAGCGTGACGACTTCCGCCAGCGCCGCCCTGCGCTCGGCGTCCGTCGCCGCGCGCTCGAACCGGACATCGAACCGGCCCGCAAGGTTTCGCAGCCGCCGGCGGATGTTGTACCGGTGCTCGGAGCCGAGCGTTGCGAGATACGAGTCCCACGAGTGCCCGGCCAGCCGGACGAACGGGCAGACGTCGGTGCGTATCGCGGCGCTCGTCCAATCACGCCCGGCCATGCGGGCGGCGACCGCCGCGGCCAGGGATGCGTCGCCGTTCACCTGCGCCAGTTCCAGCATGGTCCCCCAGCGCGAGAGATGGTCTGCCAGCGCCTCCGCGACATCCTGTTCCCGGCTGCGCCGGCTGATGATGTCCAGGTAGTCGGAGCCGATGCGCCCCGTCCCCAGGAACTCCAGGGCGTGGAACAGGCGGAAGCGTGTCACCCGCCATGGGCTGACGGCGAGTGGGGCCACGCCGATCAGGTCTCCCCCATCCCGCACCGCCAGGAGACAGAGTTTTCGGCCGTCCGCGCAGTGCGTCCACCAAGGATACAGCCACTCCCAGGTGAGAAAAAGGCAGTCCGCCGCGCTCTGCTCCAGGAGCTCGTCCCACTCTTGGCGGAGCGCCCGGAAGCGCTCCGTATCATCGATCAACTCGACCCGCATCAGCCTCTCACGCTCAATGCCTCTCTGATCCCGGCGTCAATTTGCCCCCGGGCCATCAAGATCCCGACGCAGGTCGCTGCATAGACGCACGACGTTACCACCAGGACCGGCAGCGGCCTCGCCGGCAGGTGCATTTTGATCGCAAGGGCCACCAGGGCGGAGACGGCAGCGGCGCCCGAGACCTCGCCCAGGCTCCGCCAGGGCAGGAGCGCCGCGAGCGTCACACCCATGTGCCGCCTGACTCGGACGAGCGCCAGGCTCTTCCCAATGACGCCCCCCGTGAACGCTGTGGCAGCCGTCGCGCCGACGATGCCGAACGCCGCCATGAAGGCGGGGACCAGTCCGGCCACCAGCACGAGCTGGATTGTGTAGAGGATCGCGATCGCACGGGTATCAGCGTACACCCGCAGCACCCCATCTGTCTGCAAGGCGGTGAACAGGTAGCCGGCCGTAAAGACCATGAAGATCGGGACACTGGCCGCGTAGCGCGCGGTGAAGAGGAAGAGGATCAGTTCCCGCCCGGTGACCAGCAGGAGCCCGACGAGCGGAACGAAGAGGAGCACGAGCCTGCGGGTGGTGTCCTGCCAGATCACCGCCACCGCATCTGGCCGGTGCGCCTTGATCGCCTCACCCATCCGCACCATCATCACGTTCGCGGCCGGAATCACCACAAAATCGAAGAGAGGAATCTGCAGGCAGCCGACCGCGTAGACGGCGAAGGTCGCCGCGCTGACGGATGCGGCGACCGCGTAGTAGTGGAGGTTGAGCACCAGCACCCACAGCACCACGCCGAGCTGGAGGGGGAGCGCGTAGGTCAGCTGTTCCCGCAGCATGCCTCCGGCGGGCCTGAGCCGGGCCCCGAACTCCCGCCCGAGGTACAGGAGCGTCGCCCCCAGGCGGAGCGCGCCGAATGCCACCGCGCCCGCCAGCAACATTTCGAGCCTTCGCGTGACGACGGCCGGGGCCACCAATGCGATCGCCCGCAGCAGGTCGGAGAAGCCGTAGGCCATCCCGGCGCCGAGGTAGCGCTTGCGGGCCGTCATCACGAGTTCCAGGACCATTGAAGGCAGCATGAACACCAGGTAAACTCCGAGCAGCCCCGACAGCCCCGGCAGCGCGGCATTGCCCAGCCAGCGCGAGAGATGCGCGCCCATCAGCGCGAGAAGCCCCAGGCACGCCAACCCCGCGCCGGCCAGCACCAGCAGCGCATTCGTCACGTACCGGCCGCCCCTGTCGGGGGAGACCGGCAGGAAGTAGAGCAGGCTTTCGGCCATCCCAAACTGGGCGATCCCGACGAGCGTCGTGTACACCACGAAGAGCTGTTTGTACGTGCCGAAATCCGCCTGATCGAAGACCCGCGCCAGCACCAGCGGGGTCGCGAACGTCGCCAGAAACGCCACCGCCCGGCCCGCGGCCAGGATGAGCACCGGTCGGCCGCCCGGCTCGCTCGATGCTGCCGCATGCGCGCCCTGCGATCCTGCCGGATGCGCGCCTTGCGCGGCTGCCGCATGCGCGCCCTGCGCCACCGCCGCCGTCTTGCCGCGCTCGTGCCGCCGCACAACGGCCTGAAGGATAATAGATGTCATCCCGATCAGGGTCCTCAGGCGAACAGATCCTTATACTTCAGAAATCGCGCTTCGTAGAAATGCCAGCTCACCATCGCAACCGCCAGCGTCAGGGACCCCGTCGCGGCCGTGAACAGCACCTGGCCGGCCAACTGCGACCCGGCGAGCGCGGGAACGCTTCGGGCATTGAGCACGTCCCTCATGTACCACATGATCGGTAAGTGGAAGACGTACAGACCGTAGCTGTAGCGGCCAAGAAACCTCAACCCCGGATGGGCAAAGAACCTCCCGGCGAGTGTTTCGGGCGGCGACGTCACCGCGATCGCCAGTACGCTCCCAAAGAAGATCGCCAGGAGCGTGAACCCGAGTGTCTGCACCACCGCATCGGTGGGAAGAAGATCATGCCTCCAGAAGCAGACCATCCCCAGCAGCGCAGCCGATGAGGCCGCGGCCGGCGGGGCCCATTTCGCCAGGCCGGCCAGCCCCCCGGGCTCCCGCGCGATGAGCGCCACGAGCGCCCCCACGGCGAGCGCATCCATCCGCGCGGGGGTCAGCATATACGCCGGGAGGGTGGGGTGCGGCGCCGCGGCCCAGATCGCCGCGCGCGCGCCGAGGCTCCCCACCGCAATCCCCAGGCAGGCGACCTTGAGGGCGCGCCGGTCCAGGGTGAAGACGAGCCACGGCCAGACCAGATAGAAGTGCTCCTCGACGGCAAGCGACCAGAAGTGGACGAGGGACCGAACAGGCGGCAGGCCCTTGAGCGCGAACGAGAGGTTCGCCAGGTAGGTCCAGTACCAGATCTGGTCGTTCGACAGGGACGAATGATGTCTCCCGAGCGGCCGAAGCCACGGGAGCACGATGAAGAAGACGCCCAGGAACCCATAGTAGAGCGGAAAGATCCTAAGAAACCTCCTCGTGTAGAACTTGCGAAAGTATCCATCCCGGCCCTTGGCATCGTAGAGGATCCCGGTGATCAGGAACCCGGAAAGGACAAAGAACAGATCCACTCCCGACCACCCCGGCTTGCTCAAGGCGGCGACGATTCGATCCACCGGCACGGCCGGCCGGAAGCCGCTCCAGAGGAACGCGTGAAAGACGACCACGAGGGCAATTGCTATGCCGCGAATGCCATCCAGGGCAGGGAGGCGGGTGCTGGAATGCAGCGCCTCCGCCGGCCGGCCCCGCGCCGTGCCGGCGCCGAACGAGGCGAACAAGCGTCTGATGTCCGGCGGCGCCGTGATCGTAGCCACAGTTCGAAGATAAAGGGCAGCCGTCCGGTCGGAAGCCGGTAATGACCGAAGGTCTTATCGGGGGATACCCTCCCCACCCCCCTCGTGCTCATCCCCTAATCCCGTCCGGCGGATGCCGTAGCCTGGGCGTCCTGCGGGATCCCGGGAGCCAGGAACGTGGAGAGCCCGAGGGCGCGTTTCCCAATCACGAGGGGCGTCAGCCGGCAGAGGCGTATATACCAGAGCCTTTGCATCGGCCGCTGCCGGCGCCGGGCGGCTTTCAACCCGACCGGGTTGTCGCCGCGGACGAAGGAGTACACTCGTTGGAATCCCTCGGCCCGCAGGCTGTGGAAAATGAAGGACCGCACGGCGCCGTCGATCCCCCGGCCGCGCGCCTCGCGGCGGGTGTAACCGTCGTAAAAGTACGCCTCCCCAGGGCCCAGCACGAGATCCATCCCGCACTCGGGGATGTACGCATACCGGAGGGCGACCCACCGGCAGTGGACGACCTCACCGTGGTCATCGAGCGCGACGATGCAGCGGTCCGCATTTCGAAAACGCTCCCGCAGAGTCGCCGCAGACCTGGCGCCGTCATACCCCGCCACGAGCCGGTCGATCTCTCCGGGCAAGGCCCAACCGACGCTGATCCCCGACGCTGCCTCGGGCCGGGGCAGCCCCCCGTCGAGTTCGCGCGCGAAGAACGCCAGGGATCCGAAATCCACCATGGGAGTGCATATCTTGCGGAGCACCCACATCAGGATATGGCCCACGCCTCCTTCGCGGAGCGCCCTGGCTGCGCGGAGGCGCAAGGGCACCGGCGGGTTCTCGCGGCGGGTGACGCCCCCGAGAACGCGGGGTGTCGCCGTTGCCGGCGCATTCGCCAACGCTCTATGTCGCATCCCTGTGGCCACCGCAGTCTCGCCCCTTGAGCCAGTGCTCAATCGCTGAAGGTCCATACCGGCCGGGAGACCCCGCCGCGATCCGGACCACCGTCAGGCTGACACCTGAGGATCGGACGCCACACCTTCCGCGGTGAGAGATTTTCCCCGAGGGGGAATTGGCTACAGCCCAAAGGATACGAGCCACTGACCTTCTATTGGCATCCGGTAAATACTGGATATGGAATGGGGGGAAGCCTGCATCTAAAACAACGCACAAAACCGGACGATCTTGAAGGATCTTTCAGGAACGCCCAAGAGTATACACCACCGGGTGGTCGCCTGGGGATCACGTAGGAACACCCGGGCGCTCAGCGCCATAGAAACCCCAGGAAAGTCAGGGAGCACTACTGCGTAGATTTTTCAGGAGTGTGCCTGAGCGCTCACCGGAGATTTCACGGCCTCAAGGGTGACTCGGAGTTCGTCGATGCCGCCTACCAGGTAGGAGAGGAACCGCTCGCCAAACGTCGGGTGCCGGTCGAGGAACCACTGCACTGCGCGGCCCCACACGCGGTGCGGCCACGGCCAATCCTCTTCGATCATGAAATACTTGAGCCGCACGCGCACGACGTGGAAGCGCGCATGCGTGTAGAAAGAGTAGGGGTTCTCGCCGAAGTAATAAAATGACTTCGCGGAAAACGTCCGGCGGTGTGTCGGATCGACCCAGGCGTACGTCCCCGAGTAGTGGGGCGTCCGGATGAGCACCCGGCCGACGGGCCGGGCAAGCCGCCAGACCTCCTCGAGGATCATCAGCGGGTTCTCAAAATGCTCGAGCACGTGATTGAGGTGGATCTCGTCGGCGCAGCTCTCCGGCAGGGGATAGGGCGCGGCTTCCAGGTCGTGCACGAGGTCCACGCCCGCCCGGTCGACGATGTCGATCCCGAAGGCTCCGGGGACCTTCTTGTCACCGCAGCCGAGGTCGAGGACCACCGGCAGCCCGGCCGCCCGGCGCGCCGCGGCATACGCTGCGATCCCGGGACCGGTCTTGGGGAGCCCCAGCATCACCGGACGAAGGCCTGAAGGGCCCTGGGGTCGAGCAGAGCCTGGAGCAGCAGGCGCTTGCGCCCCCGATCCGCCGCTTCCAGCAGTCCCCAGACGAGGCGACCCGCCTCCCCGACGCGCAACCGCTCACCGGACCGGCAGCGGTCGCATCGGCCGCCGCCCGGATGGAGCATCGCGCGAACGCTGTCGAGCAGACCCGCCTGGTAGGGACGGCCGGCAATCCGGCATCCGAGCAGCCGCGCGATCGACCGGCACGGGATATGCGCGGGCGCAAACGAGCGACCTGCCACACGGAACATCGCGAGGTCGGGCTCTCCGTCGCCGATGGCGATCGTGTCGATGCCGCCCCGGCCGACCATCTCGAGCAGCGCCAGCAATCCTCTCCCCTTGTCGGTTTCCCTGGCGACGATCGCGGTGTCCAGGTAGGTCTGGATCACGTCAAGCCGGCCGGCGTGCAGGCCGGCCATCAGATCGCGGACGAGGAGCGTCGGCAGGGGCACGGTCCTCTCCCGCTCGAAGGCGTAGGCGCGGATGGAGTACCGGCAGTCCTCGTTCAGGAATACCCCCGGCACCCGCCGGAGGGCGCTGCGGACGTCCTCCAGTTGCTGCAGAGACTCGGAGCTCACCAGGATCCGCTCCCCGCCGTCCACCGCGTCCCAGACGACGGCGCCGTATTCGGCCACGGCGCCCACGAAGCCGTAGGCCCGGCTGTACTCTTTGACCTGCGAGAGCGGCCGCGCGGTATCGACCGCGATGGGGATGTCGTGGGCATGCAGCAATGAGAGCGCGGTCAGGCCGGCGGCGGTGGCCGACGGGAACCCGAAGACCGAGGTGTCCAGCACGCCGTCGATGTCCATCGCCACGAGCGGTGAGCGCCAGCGGAGCGCGGCCGGGCGCCCGCAGATGCGGCCGCAGAGCCGGACGCTGTGCACGGTCAGGAAATTCCAGGCATCGATGTAGAGCCGGTTGAACTCCTGGCGGCGATCCGCAAGGGCGGGGTCGGCCAGGCTCATCAACGCCTCTTTCAGAGCGCACGTTCCCGCCAGCAGCTTGTTGAGGAAGAGCCGCTCCCGGACATGGGCGTCTCCGGATTGCTCGATATAGCGCTCGATCAGCCGGCCCTCTTCCGCTTCGGAAGGCGCACCATAGAGCACCGCCTCCGCGAGATCGTAGGCGGGATCCGTCACGTTGAGCTGGTATTTCCCCTGGCCGTGGTGCTCGAAATCCGTTTTGAGCAGCGATCCGGGCCCGCTGATCCATTCCTGCGGGCGCATCTTCCCGTCGATCAGGGTGGGGACCGGGTTGGGGCGATGCGCAAGGACATGCCGGAGGCTGGCGCGCTTCAACACGGCCGCGGCCTTCGAGCCGTAGGCGCCGGCCAGCGCGCCGGCGAGCACTTCGAACCCTCGGTCCTGGCCGGTGCGGACGAGATCGACCGAGGGATCCTCCGCCATGCGAAGGCTCCGGACGCGCGCCGCCACGTACGACGCGGCGGCATCCTGCAGCCGGTCGCGGTCCGCTGCGGGATCGCCCTGGGGCAGCCACTCCGTGTAGAGGATTCCGTCGCGCAGGCCCAGCAGGGGCGGCACAAACGCCGAGAGGCGCTCTCCCGCAAGCGCCGCGTGATATCCCAGCCACCCCCAGCCGACGCTCTTCGCCAGGACGTAGCGCGTTTCGGTCCGCCCGCCGCCGCCCTCGAGCCGCACCTCGTAGATCCGCTTGAGCCGGTTGTGCCACGGATCGTTCGAGCGGCGCTCCAGGGCCGCGTTCATCCGCTCCGCCGCGGGGCCGGGGACCACCCGAGCGCCCGCGTAGTGCCGGCGCGCGAAATACTCCCCCAGGCGGGTCTCGACCGCCGCCGGCTCGAGCAGCCGGCATTTGTGCCACTCCTCGGGTGCGAGGGTCAGGATCCGGATCCCGGACAGGGCCAGGAACCCCTGGCCCGACGCCCAATCGCGCCCGGCGGGGTGAACCGGCAGCAGAACGGCGATATCGGCGGCGGCAAAGCCGGCCCTGCGGACGAAGTCGACGCCTTTGGCCAGGGTGACCGCGGTATTGGGGGGCTCGTCCACGATGATGGCGATCCCACCCCCTCCGGCGCGGCGCGCAAGCGTCTCGCCTTCCCACCGGCCCAAACCCTTCTTGGGGCGCACCGTCATAGACACGGGATCTCGATAGCCTTCGGCGGCGAGCGCGGCGCACAGCAGCGGGGCAAAGTACGAACCGGCGGTGCGGAGGCCAACGACCAGCACCGGCCGCTCGCGGTCCGGGAAGGCGGCGGTGAACCGTCGTCCCAGGGCCAGGATGTCGACATGGGTGAGATCTTCGGTGCGGAATGCGGATGGGATCTTCGGGCGGCATCCCGCCAGGCCGGCGGGCAGATCGGCTGCGAGCAGCGAGGTCAGCGCACCGCCGGCCTGGGCGAGGGCCTCCCGATCCGGGCGCCCACCGTCCACAAACACCTTCAGGAACGCCGCAACCGCGCTCCCCCAGGCCTTCCTCCAGGCGCGCACGCGGCGGAGCCGCCATTCGCGGACCCGCTGGAACGACCTCAGCAGCGCGTCTGCCGCCCGCAGGCCGCCTCCGAGCGCCGGGACGACCTCGGCCGCCTGGGAGAAATCGAATCGCTCTCCGAGCATGTGGTCATCGATGGTGTCCGCAATCGCGCACGCGAGGAGGAACACGTTCGTCATCGCCTCGGCGCGCATCCAGCCTTCGCCGAGTTCATCCACCCGGCCCAGTTCCGTTTTCAAACGCCCGACCACCTCGCGCAGCGTTGGGAAGGCGTTGAGGCACCAGGGGTAGGCGCGGTAGAAGCCCGCCTCCGCGTCCATGAGACCCGTCTCGAGCGGCCTGCGCGCCGGCTCGGAGGAAGAGAGCGACCCCTCGGCCACACCGGGCATGCGAGGATTCATGGACTACAGCCTTCGCCGGTCCAGGACGGCCAGGAGCTGCCGCATGCGCGAGCGCTCCGATACACGCGACAGGATCCGAATCAGATCATCGGACTCCCCCTCGGGGCGGGGTGCGGGGACGCCCCCGGTGGGCGCCGCGCCGCGGGCGAGCATGTCGCGCGCGGCGGCCAGCAGCCCCCGCTGGCACGGCTGGCGCATCACGCGGCAGCGGCCCCGCCTGGCCAGCTCGCGGACGGCCCGCGCGCAGTTGGCGGGCGCGTAGCTCCACTCGGCCAGTTCCAGCGCGTCGAGATCCTGCTCTGAGTCGCCCATGGCCGCCGCGGGCTCGCGGGCGGAGCCGAGATACTCCTTGACGGCCCGCAGCGCCGAGCCTTTGGAGATCCCCTTCTGAACGATATACGTGTCTTCCGCTCTCGTGATCACGGTCAGCCGGTCGTACCCGCACCGGGCGAGGAATGCCTGGGCCTCGGCCGCGCCGAGCCCCGCCGTGTCCGCGCCGCGCCAGCGATACGCCCGGACCGAGTACCGATAGCCCTCGTCCACGCACACCTCCGGGATCCCTGTGATCGCTTCCCGGCACCGGGCCAGCTGCTCGGCCGCGTCGGGATCGATCAGCGGCCGCTCAGCCCCCCCGGCCGCGTCTACGAACACGCTCCCATACTCGGCGATGCCGCCGGGCAGGCCGTAGACCGCGCAGTAGTCGCGGACGTGCTCCACGCTCCGGCCGGTCATCAGCACGACGGAGACCTCGTGCAAGCGCAGGAGGTCGAGGGCGGCCAGCCCGCTGGGGGTGGTGTGGGGGAAGCCGAGCCTTTCGCAGTCGAAGACCCCGTCGAGGTCGAGGAAGAAGAGCCGCCGGGTCCACTTGGTCTGGCGCCTCAGGCATTCGCAGAGGCCGCGGCTCATCCGGTAGACGGAGAAGTTGCGGGCGTGGAGGTAGCGTCGATTCCAGTGCGCGCGCTCCGGGCCGGCGCGCGCGCGGGCCAATCGGGCCCGGGCGTCCCGCATGTGGTGGGCGCCGCACAGCAACTGGTAGAGGAGGATGCGGTCGAAGATCGTGTGATCGCCGCTCTCGCGGGCATAGGCCTGTAAGAGGTCCCGCTCCTCCTGCGCGGACAGCCCAAACTCGAAGATGGCCGACGCCAGGTCCCACGCCGGGTCGACGATGTCCTTCTCCGCTCCGCCGAAATTGTGCTGTTCGAAATCCACCTTCCGGGCGCCGGCCGGCGTCTCGATCCACTCGTCGGGCCGCATCCGGCCGTCGACCACGGCCGGCACCGGGCTCACGTACCGCCTGAGGCCCTCGCGAAGGGCCCGATGCTTCAGGCGGCCGATCCGTCGGCCGTAGGCGCCGCGCAGGAGCGTGACCATCTCGTCCCAGCCGTTCCAGCGATACCCTGAACTGTCAAAGCAGGGATCCTCGGCGAGGCGCAGGCGCCGGACCCGCTTCGCGACGTACGACGCCAGGACGCGCACACGGTCGCTCCCCGGCAGGCCGGCCTGGGCCCGGCCGGGGTCCCCCGCCCACTCGGTCAGCAGCAGACCATCGCGCAGCCCCACCACGTCCGGCACGCAATCGCTCATGCGCGTCCCGATGATGTACGCGTGATACCCCAGCCATCCCCATCCCACGCTCTTGAGGACCACGTGCCGCACGGCGGACTCCCCGCCGGCACCGCCGAGCCGGACCGAAAACAGGCGCTTCAGCCGGACCTGGAAGCCGTCGGGGTAATGCGCCCACAGCCGCGCGTTGACCGCGTCGACGGCGGGGCGCTCCTCGATTCGGACGTCGTCCCAGCCGGGGTAGCACTCCCGGATCAGCGATCCGGCCGCTGCCGGATCGAGCAGGCGGGCCTTGAAGAGCTCCCCGGGCTCGAGCCGGACCACGGCGACCGCGCGCGCAGCGGCGGCGCCTTTGAGCAGCGGCTCATCAGGTTCGGCGGGGTGGCGGGGCGCGGCGACGGTGATCCGCTCAAGCGCCACGCCCAGCCGCGCGAGCAGGCCGAGCATGAGCCCGAAGGTCGTGCCGGTGTTGGGATAGTCGTCGACCAGGAGGAGGGACGCTCCGCTCCGGGCGGCTCGCCGCAGGTCGCGCCATTCCCGCCGTGAGAGCCCCGTCTTCGGCCTGATCGTCATCCAGGAGACGCCGCGCCAGCCCCGAGCCGAAAGGTAGGCCTTGACCAGCGGCGCGAGGTAGGCGCCCGCCGTTCGGGGGCCGATGATCGCCAGCCCATGCGCGGGGTCCCCCCGGCGATCCGCGAAGCGGCGCGCCAGGGAGAAGACGTCGTGATGCGTGAGGTCTTGACAGCGAAATCCCTCCGGCAGGCGCATCCGCTGCCGCAGCAGCCGGTCCGGCAGCGGGACCTCCGCGAGCGCCGCCACCAACGTGCGCAGTTCGCCCCGCTGCCGCGGGGCCGCTGTCCTCTCGGCCGGCGCGACCTCCTGCCCGACCAGCATGTCGCACACGTGATCCACGCAGCGGCCCCACCGCTGCCGCCACCGGGCGATCTCGCGATCCCCGATCAGGCTTCGGGCCGACCAGGGCGAATTCAACAGCGCCTGCGCCAGCCCGGCGAGAGACCGTGCGCGGGGGAAACGGCCGGCGACCGCAGCCAGGTTCCACGGCCGCCACGCCAGATAGTCATCCACCGTACAGGCGATCGCGCAAACGAACAGGTAGAGGTTGATCCCGCTCTCGTCCCGCTGCCACCCGGCCGGAAGATCCTCCCAGCGATCCAGTTCTTCCCGCAGCCGGAGGAACAGTTCGCGCAGGGACAGGACCGGATTCAGGCACCACTCGTAACGCGCGTAGAACTCCTGCCCGGCGGAACCGGTTCGTCCGGCGGACCGCGACGCGTCGACTAGAGTCTCTCGCATCGAACTTCCCGCGGCCCCTCGGCCGGGAGCCCCCCGTCCGGCTGGAGAGAGGCGCCGCCCCGCAGCAGGTCGCGGACCACCCACCAGACCATGCCGGGGTTGCGCAGCGCCTTGGAGAGGGCGTAGGGTAGGTACGCAAGGCCGTACGGCACGTAAAATCGCACCGGCACCCCCGCCGCCGCGGCCTCGCGCAACGACGCGCCGGCCGGCAGCCCCAGGAGCTGTTCCAGCTCGCACGGCGTGCCGGCGCTGCGGAGCCGGCGAAGGGCTTCGCGCGCCAGCGCGGGATCATGGGTGGCGACGCCGACGTGCGACGCCCGCCCCGCCAGGCGATCGATCACCGCCAGGAACCCCGCGCGCATGTCGAGGTCGGGGGCCCCCGGGTCGGCCCATTGCCCTTTCACCACCCGCACGCCCAACCGCAGATCCACCGCCAGGTCCGCATCGCGGACGCTGCGGCGCCAGCGGCCGGGCAGGGTGCAGCCGAGCCCCGGATGGCGCGCGACGCTCTCGGCGATCAATGCGAAGGTTTCGTCGGATGTCTCCGGAGCCAGCGAATCGAAGTGAACGGCCAGGCCGCCCCGGCGGGCGACGTCCAGGATCTCGGCGAACAGATCGCGGGCGAATCGGAGCGGCGGGGCTTTCACCGACAGCGAGCAATTCAACGGCTCCCGCGCCAGGCCCGCGAGCGCGCCCAGGTATTCGTCTGCGATGGCGCGGGGGCTGTCGTCGTTCCCGTTCCAGTAGCAGACCGTGCCGGCAAACCCCCGCAACGACAACCGGCGGCAGGTCCGGAGGGCGTCCGCCAGGTCGGGGCCCGCCACATAGCCGCGCGCCGCGCGCGCGGCCAGGGGCACCCAGCACCCCCGCAGCATGCGCCGCAACGCGATCATCCCGGCGTCCGGCGAAAGAGACGGCCGAGTCTTCGGCGCGCGATCTTTCCGACAGCGCCCGCGAGCACCCAGATTCCGCGGAGGCTCGCGGGATAGACACGCAGTGAGACGCAGGGACGCTCCTGATCGGTCCACATCCGCGTCCACGGTTCGGGGCCGCCGAGGAACTCATACGAGCGCAGGCCGCGCACAGCCGCGTACCGGATCGTCTCGAGCGACAGCAGCGTGCCCGGCGAGCAGCGGGCGAACGCTTCATCATACCCGATCTTCAGCAGCCAGAACCGGTCCCCGAACGTGACGGCGATCTGCGCGGCCGCCACGGCATCGCCGATGCGCAGAAAACACATGCGCAGGGCGCCCTTTGTGCACATGGCGGCCGCGTACCGGCGAAAGAACGCCGCCTTGCCCGGATCTTTCGCCAGCGCTGTGCCCTCGCGCCCCTTCCAACTCGCCGCCTCGACGCGGAAGGCCTCCTCGAGCAGCGGGTCCAGCTGTTGGGGCGCCGGAGATACCACCTCCGCCGAGACGGGGCCCATTTTCTCCGCGATCCGCCGGGCGCGCCGGAGATCCGAGCGGCGGCCGGAACCGATTTGCCCTTCCGGCTCCCTCCACCGAGCGTCCAGAGGAATCCACGGGTAACCACCCACCGGGCGGCAGATCACCACGCCCCGCCCTCGATAGGAGCGCTGCAGGGCGGCGATCACGGGGGAGGCGGCCGGCACCCGAGTCAACGAGAGGCAGCCCCCGAAACCCGCGAGCGCGTCGGTGAGGGGAGCCAGCGCCGACGGGTCGGCATAGAGGAAGTCCATCGGCTCCCCCAGCTCGTCCATGCCGATCAACTCGAGGCACCCGTCCCCGCCCCGGCTCCAGGCGAGCGGCGCGATCGCCGTGACGTCCGGCGGAACTCCCGCTGCGACGATGTGCAGCCGGCCTTCCGCGGCGAAACTCGATGCGGCGGCCCGCGTCCACGCATGATCCTGCATCGGCATACCCGATCGCGCCAGGGAATCCCAGAGATCCCCCAGCCCCTCGAGCTCTTCGAGGCTCCGAATGACGGTCACCCCATGCGCCACCGCGGCCTGGACGCCGGCCGGCGACTGCTCCGCGTCCGGCGAGGCTTCGCCCGGCAGCGAACTCGAACCGACGGCCTCGATGGGGGTCATCCCCACGGGCCTGTTCGCGTTTGCGTCATGGGGGGCTACGGCTTCCCCACCGCCCGGGAGAGGGTGGTGCTGCAGGGAGCGTCGGCCAGGGGCCACTGCTCCCGGATCGCCTCGGCCGCCAGGGCGATCCCGAGCGGGTCCCAGTGGATATCATCCAGCCAGTAGAGATACCTGTCGTGCTGCAGGTAGCGCGCCGCTTCCGCCGAGAGGAACGGCGTCAGGTTGAGGACGGGGATTCCCGCCGCGACCAGGTCCCGCTCGAGGCGATCGAGATAATCCTCGCCCGCGCCCGGGCCGGGCCGCTGATCGACCAGGAACGGCCGGTACACCGTGTACTTGCTGGGCACGAGGACCACCAGCAGATCGAAGCGCGCCGGCTGCAGCGTGTCCCGCAACCACTTCCAGTAGTCCAGCCTGATCTCGCGCCGGCGGTAGTAGTTATTCACCTCCGACGCCTGAAACAGCATCGAGTCCCCATTGTCGAGAGTCGCCTTCACGACATAGCCAGCATACCGGTTGGGGAGAATCCTGTCATCCTCCAGGGCCTTCACGACGCGCCCGGTGAGCACCTGCAGCGGTCCCACGGCGACGAGGCCCCTGAGCCGGCCGATCAGGCCCCGCAGGCGGGCCGGCGTGCGCGCTTCGAGCTCCCACAACAGCCTCTCCCGGCGGGTCGGCATCGACGGCACCGCCGCGTCCTCCGCGTACAGGCGCATCACCAGGTGGTTTCGCAGGTTGAGCCTGCCTGCGAGCGCCAGCACCTCGTTGGGGACAACGCGCCCCAGGTCGCTCCCGGCGTTATAGACCACACACCCGGTGATCTTCGTCAGCCTCGAGGACAGCGTCTCGTCATCGCTCACCCCGGACCCCACGGCGAACGAGTCTCCGATCAGAATCGCGCTGACCTCTTCATCCAGGAGGTGGGGGGGATTTCGAAATCCGAGCGCATCCGTGGTGAAGACCTCGGGGCGGTACTGGCGCATCTGAGGGAGATTCCCGAATGACGCGAGATCACCGTACGCCCGCGCGTTGACATAGCGGCGGTTGGGCTCGAAGGCCGCGCCCGGCGGGCGGTTGCGCGACATGGCCTCCCAGGCCCGGAACGTCAGCGGGTCGATAGACGGAACGCGGGATGTGATATCCGCCAGGAACACGGCGACCACAAGGCACGGAATCACGCGCCCCAGGCGCCAGACCGGACGGTGCGTTGTCGGTTGTCCCATCGCCCGCCTCAGAATTGGAAATAGAGGTACGGCGCCGGCCGCGACCCGTAGAGCATGAACAGACCCAGCCCAAACAGGACGGCCATCGCGCCCACCCATCCCGGCGACCACCGGTGGTGCATCTCGAACGAGTTCGGCGCAAAGTGCGCGAGGCCGGCGGCCACGGTCAGCATGCCGATCAAGACGGTCCCGCCGACGATGGCCGTTCCGGCGTGCCAGGTGAACATCTTCTCTAACAGCGCGCCGGCCATGGGGAACCCCGTCGACCGGAAGATCGCCAGCCCGACCACCCACAAGCCGAACGTCCCGATCCGGCGGGCCGCGAGCGGCAGGCGCTCCCAGGTCCCCCTGAATGTGCTGGTCAGGATGAGCAGCGCTCCCTGGTAGGCGCCGAAGGTGACGTAGATCCAGCTCGCGCCGTGCCACAGCCCGCAGAGCAGCATGGTGACCATCAAATTGCGGTACGTCAGGAGCCGCCCGCCCCGGCTGCCCCCCAGCGGGATGTAGACGTAGTCGCGGAAAAACGACGACAGTGAGATGTGCCAGCGCCTCCACATGTCGGCGATATCCGTCGACTTGTACGGCGAGTTGAAGTTCTGAGGAATGCGAAATCCGAACAGGTGGCCCAGGCCGACGGCCATATCGCTGTACCCCGCAAAATCGAAGTACACCTGGTAGGCGAAGCCCACCACGGCCAACCACGCGTCGACGGTGGAGAGCTCCGAGTACCGTGCCAGCGCCGGATCGATGATGGACGCGATGGTATCGGCGATGAGCACCTTCTCCACCAGGCCCACGACGAAGAACGACCACCCGGTGTCCGCGTTCGCGGTCTCGTGCGCGCGATCGACGTTTTCGAAATCCTGCTCGATCTGCCGGTAGCGGACGATGGGACCGGCCACCAGCTGCGGGAACATCGAGACGTACGCCGCATACTTGAAGAAGTTTCGCGTGGGGGTGATGACCCCCCGATACGAATCGATGACATACGTGATGGTGTGGAACGTGTAAAAGGAAATCCCCACCGGCAGCACGATATCGAGGATGGGGAGCGATGACCGGCCGCCGAGCCAGGACGCGACCGCGTTGATGTTCCCTGCCATGAAGTTGCCGTACTTGAAGAACCCCAGCACCGCCAGATCCGCGAAGACCGGGGCCACCACACACCACCGCCGGAGTCCGGGATCCCGCCAGCGGAGCAGCGCCAGCCCGGCCAGGTAGCTGACGCCGGTGGAAAACAGCATCAGCGCGGTGAACTTGTAATTCCAGAACGAATAGAAGACGTATCCGCCGATCGCCAGGACCATCCACCGCTGCGCTTTTCCCGGGAAGCGCCAGAACAGCAGGTAGATGGCCGGCAGAAACCCGTAAAGAAATCCCAGGCTGTTGAACAGCATTATCCGGCCTCGGCGCCTCGGCCTGCCGTCATCGTCATCACGCGGGCGCCAATCGGGGTGGGCGGTCGGCGGTCCGCGCCTGGACGGCCGTGCGCGTCTCGGCCTCAAACACCGCGACGGTCGCCGCGCCGAGCGCGGTGATGAAGTACAGGTAGGGCTGATAGGCCGCGGGAAGGAAAAACGCGCTCACGGCGCCGCCCACCATCGAGATCCGGATCGCCTCGGCCAGCGCCGACAACTCCCGCAGCGCCGGGACGCCCGCGCAGCGGTTGCGGACCCGCACGGCGCACCCGTAACAGCTCACGAGCAGGAGGAGGAACAATCCCAAGCCGAACCACCCGAGATCCACGGCGTACTCGAGGAACGAATTGTGGACCCAGAGGAGGGGGGCCGCCTTCCCCTCGGCCTGGTGGAGCCGGTAGATGACGAGGCCGTTCATCCCGAGCCCGGCGGCGGCGAGGGGGTGGCTGAGCACGAAGGCCAGCGCGGTCCGCGTGTTGTCCAACCGCTGCTGAGCGGAGCCGGTCGTATCGGCATTGATGTCGGTGATCGTGCTGAGACGGTCCATGTACCCCCGGGGCAGCAGCGGGACCGCCGCCACCGCGAGCAGCAGCGCGGCGACCGCCCACTTCCACTCGCCCGTCTTGTTGAGCGTGCGCAGGTACAGGACGAAGAGCGTCGCCAGTGCCAGGAAGCCGCCCCGCGAGAACGTGACGATGACGGCGCTCGCCTCGAGCGCGATGAAGCAGGCCAGGAGAACCCGCGCCGCCCGCCCGCGGCTGATCAGGAAGAGCCCGACCGTCAGAGGCAGGATCAGGTTCAACAGCATCGCCAGATCGTTGGGGTCCGCCGTGAACGGCGAGTCGTAGCCGACGATTCGATCGAAGCCGAGACCCGTCTGCACCATGCGGTGCGAAAGAAAGTCCCACACGCCGATGGCGGCCAGCGGCGCGGCGGTCAGCGTAAACGCCCACGCCACCAGGCGCAACCGCCCGAGCGTGGTCACGATGTTGCCGAACAGCCAGAACACGCCCAGCACCTTGAGGTACAAATCGAGGAACACTTTCTCGCTGAATTCCGGCACCGTGGACACGGGGACGGTCGCCACGGACCAGGCGAGCAGCGCGCCCGCCAGCCACATCTCGCGCGAGCCCCGCATCAGCGGCCGCCCCGCCACGAACCGGGTCCAACAGTGCGCCGCGATGGCGAACGCCCCCACGGGCAGCGCCATGCGCAGCCGCCCGAATCCGGGCAGGAACGCCTGAGGCGCGAGGAACAGCAGGCCGGTGAACACCAGAAGCGTGGCGAACGGGAGGTCGCTCTCCTTCGCCGGCGCGTCGGCCGTCCCGGCCCCACCCGCGCCGGCCGCAGCCGCCGGCCGCCACCATTCCCCGCCCGCGCTAGGAGCCACGGCTCAATCCTCTATCGCCTTCTGTGCCGAGCCAGCAGACCAGGAGCACCCCCGCGATTCCCGCCAGATCCAGCAGGAAGTTGGTGAGGGACGGATCCCGCCCGGGCACATAGACCTGGTGCCACTCCGCCAGCGCCGCGAAGGCTCCGGCCCCGAAGAACGTGAACAGGGCGCGCCGCGCCCGCTGCGCCGCAAGCGCCGCGCCCCCCGAGATGGCCTGCAGCATGAAGAAGCCGAGGCCGGCGTACAGCGGCACGTGGTGGAGGCTGCGCGCGAGCCGGATCCCAAAGCCGTGGGCTTGGATCCCCCCCAGCTCCGGGCGCGACGTGAGCCAGAAGACCATCGCCAGGTACGCCAGGGCGAGAAGCACGTAGCGGAGATCGAGCGCGCTCGTCTCGGGCGTCAGGGGTCTGTGAAATCGGGCCATCGCCATGCAGCCGGATCCAGCGGGTCGGTCACGCCGGCCGTTTCAGAGGTCCGCCTAGGGACCCGGCTCCGGCTCGGGCCAGGTCCCCTGCGACCCCTCGGGGCCGTGGGCGGCCGCGAGCGCCGGGATGCGGTCGTCGACCCTGATCCCCGCGCGCCGCTCCGCTGGGGCCGGCACGCCCTCGTACGCTTCCACCGGCCGGGCGGCGGGCTCGTCCAACTCGCCGCCGGAGACCAGCATCTTCATCGTGTCGAAGAGGATGCGGACGTCGAGCAAGAGCGAGCGGTGCTTGATGTAGTGGAGATCGTACCGGATCTTCTCCATCTCCTCCTCGAGGGTGTTCGCGTACCGGTACCGCACCTGCGCCCACCCGGTCAGCCCCGGCTTGACGGAGCACCGAAGCGAATAGTAGGGGATCGCATCGCCCGAGATCTCGCTCAGGTTGCGGGCCGCCAGGATCATCATCTCGAGGTCCTTCATCGTGTGGGGCCGCGGGCCGACAAGATTCATGTCGCCGCGAAGGACGTTGAGGAGCTGCGGCAGCTCATCGAGCAGCGAGTGGCCGGCCTTGAACTGCCTGAGCAGCCGGCCGAGGCGCGTGATCCGATCGCGATTGTCTGCCGCCCACTCGGAATCCGAGCGGCGGGCCGGGTGCATGGTGCGGAACTTGATCAGCTTGAACGGCCGGCCCGACAGCCCCACGCGCTCCTGGATGAAGAACACGGGCCCCCGGGAGTCGAGCTTGATCAGGAGGGCGATCAGCCCGATGACGGGGGCCAGCATGAGCAAGGCGATCGCCGACACGAGGAAGCTGAACGCCCGCGCCACCGCGCTCTGCAGACGCGTCGTCCGGAAGTCGCGGCAGAAGATGACGCCGCTGGGCGAGAGCGCTTCGAGGGCGAGCTGGCCGGTCAGGCGCTCGTAGGTATCGACAACGTCCTCGACCAGGATCCCGCGCGCCAGCGACTCTGCCAGCGACTCCACGAGCCGGCAGCGCGGTAATCGTCCCCGCCACCCGGTGAGCGCGACGACGATGCGGTCGGGGCGAATGGCCTCGATGACGCGCCCCACGTTCTCGTTCTCGTCGTCAACCACGGCGGCGACGACATACCGGCAGTCGGGCCGCATCTCGATCTCCCCCACCAGCTTCCGGGCCAGGGGGCTCGCGCCCACGATCAGCAAACGCTCGGCGAAGCGGCGGCTTCTCAGCAGCCAGTAGGCGATCGCACGGATCGGCAGGAACGGCCCGAAGACGACCCCGATCACGACGAGGGCGCTCGACCCGAGCACGTCGCCCGCGAACCTGACGCTGGGGACCAGCATGGAGAACACGATCACCACGGGGATGGCCGCGCAGAGCGCGCGGGGAACCCGCCCCAGGAGCGCATCGAAGCTTCGGATGACCCGGAAGTTGTAGAGGTCGGCAAAGCCGAACGCCAGCAAGAAGCACAGCGAGAACCCCGCGGCCTGCGACAGCACGGTGACCCCATCGATCCGGCCGGTGAGCTGGGGGTGCGCCCAGATCAGGAGCGCCCCGCCCGCCACGACGAGGACGGAGCCGCCGTCGATGAGGGCGAGAATCAGCGCCATCGCGAACCCAGGACCGCCGTCACGGCCTTGTTCAGCATCGAGGCCCGCCGGGCATGGCCGTTCCCGCTCTCGTGGCCGTTCCCGGTTCGCCACCACCCACTGCCCCGCCGCCCGCCCGTCGAGGAGCCGTAGTAGTAATACCCGTGATAGTCGGAGCGCCGGCGATCGTCCCCGTTGAAGACGAGGCCGATGAGCTTGGCCGGGTCCATCACGGTCAGGGCGTCCTCGAAGAGCTTCCGCGGCGTCCGGTGCGCCGCCACGATCATTACGAAGCCGTCCACCCAGTCGGCGATCAGCCGCGCGTCCTGCACCGCCGCCAGGGGGGGCGTATCCAGGATCACGTAATCGTACTGCCGGCTCGCCTGCAGCATGAGCTCCGCCAACCGGGGGGATTTCAGCACCTCGTACGGCACCGTCAGGGCCCGGCCGGCCGGCAGGACCGCCAGGCGGAACTGCGGATGCCGCC
>WNGC01001205.1_pt1 | contig 33281 bp, 25 predicted proteins | sample 5400051 | NCBI WGS metagenome assembly WNGC01 (sample SAMN13153368, study PRJNA577476) | soil metagenome | isolation source: 20 cm soil or saprolite under grassland replicate 2 | place: USA:California | collected 2016-06-15
GGATTATCTCAACAATGAAGGCTGGCCTCATTGGCTGTCGCCTTTCGATTCCATATTCGCGCGAATGACTTCGAGTTTAAAAATTGTTGGTTTGCACAAGTACTTGCACTACCGGCAATGGTTCCGGCGCGAGCTGGCCGATTACGTGAAGAATGTCGTCAGCAATGCACGAACACAGCAGGCACCGTTCTGGAATCGGCATTTTCTCGAAAAGATGGCGAACGATCATGTAGAGGGCCGTAACAATTACGTATCTGAAATTAATGCTGTGCTTACTTTGGAAGCGGTCGATAGACTCCTTTTGCGAGACGTCGGTCCTAGTCGACAACAATCGGACAAGTTCGTCGTTCCAATTGCTCGGCGGGCTTTTGTTGAACAAGCCTAGTGTTTACAGCTGTTTCCAGAGGCATCGAAGAAATGATTGGCTCGACCCGTCCGAGTTGCGCCAAATCCAATATCAATGGAACAGCTAGCTGAATTAGCTTCCCAAGTGTGTGAGCTGGCGACCCAAGCCGGTGAAAAAATCATGCGCTTCTATCATAACGGAGCGGTCGTCACCTGGAAAAAGGATGCGTCGCCCCTGACTGCGGCAGACCAGGCGTCGCATGAGTTCCTGGTAAACTCCCTCCAGCTGTTGCTGCCCGATGCTAGTGTAATTTCGGAGGAGTCGGAGGAAGCAACTAACAGCGCCTTGGATGATGCGGCTCTGTTTTGGTTAGTGGACCCGTTGGATGGGACCAAGGAATTCGTAAAGAAGACAAACGAGTTCACTGTAAACGTCGCGCTCATGCAAGCCGGACTACCGATACTGGGTGTGGTTTACGCACCGGCACTCAACCTTACATATCATGGTGGACGAAATTTCGGTGCCTGGCGACAAGCCGGCGACCAGCCGGCGAAGCCGATTTCGACCAGGCGAGCCGGTACTTCAGAGTTAGCCGTTGTGGCCAGTAAGGACCACGCCGGGCCGTTGGTCAGGGCAATGTTAGCGCGTCTAACGAACCCTCAGCTTCAGTCGATGGGAAGCTCCTTGAAATTTTGTCTCGTAGCCGAAGGAAAAGCAGATATTTATTTGCGAGACTTGCCGACAATGGAGTGGGATACGGCCGCCGCCCAATGCATTGTTGAAGCTGCAGGCGGAGGTGTTTACTCACTCGACGGTCAGCTTTTGCGTTACGGTAAAGCTGGTCTGAAGAACCCGGCAATCATGACAGTGGGGGATACTTTGTTCGATTGGCGATCGATGATCGCAAACTTGTAGGCGTTTCTACATTCGTTAAGACAAATGGTCAAATGAAAACAAAATCTACGTGTCGATCTGCGTTCTTTAATCTGCGGGTTATAGTCGTTCTAAGTGTATTCCTCGCTGGAGTCTTTCTGTCGCTATTTGCTACTGCGAATCCGCCATCGTTGACGCGCAAGAGTGCACGCAATGTGGACGCACAGATGCGTCGTCCTGGTGAGATCTCGCTCGCGCTCTCTGGAGGTGTCCACGAAGTATGGGTTGCACGCTACAATGGGCCAGGAAACGATTTTGATGTAGCCGAAGCCATCGCCGTCGACAACTCAGGCAACGTATATGTGACGGGAAGGAGTTCAGATCCTGACTTCTCCACTCACTACGCGACCATTAAGTATAACTCAGCGGGGCAACAACAATGGGTTGCCCGCTACTACGGACCAAGAAATTACCAGGACGCGCCGACCGGGATTGCTGTTGATAAGTCGGGGAATATTTATGTGACGGGATACAGCTTCGGCTCGGGCAATAATTATGATTACGCCACAATCAAGTATAACTCAGATGGGCAGGAACAATGGGTTGCCCGTTACAACGGTCCGGACAATGGCGACGACTATGCCGAAAGTATCGCCGTTGACGGCTCTGGCAATATCTATGTGACGGGAGGGAGCAGGAACGTAAGCGGTTTCTCTGATTACGTTACGATCAAGTATAGTTCAGCGGGGCAAGAAGTATGGGTTTCTCGCTACTACAGCAGACCAGGGAATTACCCTGACGATGCCTATGCCATTGGTATCGACGGTTCAGGCAATGCGTATGTGGCTGGCACTAGCTTGTTCTACTCAAGCGCTACTTATGATTACGGCACGATTAAGTACAACTCATCCGGGCAACAACAATGGGCTGCCCGCTACAATGGACTAGGGAATCGCGATGATTATGGCCTGGCTATTGCAGTTGACAATTCGGGCAATGCCTTTGTGACGGGAACGAGCTTTGGCTCAGGGAGTGACTATGATTACGCTACGATTAAGTACAACTCGGCCGGGCAAGAACAGTGGGTAGCGCGGTACGATGGGCCCGCCGGTAGCAGCGACTATGCTCGCGCGATCGCAATTGACGGTTCGGACAACGTCTATGTCACAGGGGAGAGCTCAGACACCGGTTTTGATTATGCGACAATCAAGTATGATTCAGCCGGGAACGAACAATGGGTCGCCCGCTACAACGGACCAGGGAATCTCGACGACCAAGCCTATGCCGTTGCGGTTGACAACGCAGGTAACGTTTATGTGACGGGAGAAAGCCCTGGCTCAGGCACTGACTATGATTACGCCACGATTAAATACGACTCGGCCGGGAACGAACAGTGGGTCGCCCGCTACAACGGGCCGGGGAATGATTATGATGTTGCCACAGCTATTGCGGTGGACAGCTCGAAGAATGTCTATGTCACGGGAAGGAGCACTGGCTCGGGCACCAATTTAGATTATGTCACAATCAAGTATGTACAGGATGCCACACCAACTCCGACTCCAAGCGCGACACCAACGATGAGTCCGACACCCACGGTGACCCCAACACCCACGGTGACCCCAACGGTAACCCCGATGCCCACAGTGACCCCGACCGCCACGTCGACACCCATCCCGACGGCTACGCCGACCGCAACACCAACAGCCACACCGAGACCGCATCCCACGCCGCGGCCGCGTCTTGCTCCGCCACGACGACCCTAAGACGCTCCTCTGGAATGCTGCTTATATGACTGCATTCTTACCTAAAACCGCTTTGGATCTGCTACAATACCCTGACAGTCTCCTCGGCGCAGATGAGCGAAGCAGTCTGCGAGGCCGGACAGAAGATTATGCATTTTTACCAGGGCGACATGGACGTGACGTTCAAAGGGATAAGTCGCCATTAACTGCTGCTGACCGGGCATCACACTGTTTTTTGCTGCAAGCACTGCGCGATATTACGCCAGGATTCGATGTTGTTTCGGAAGAATCGGTCGAAAATTATTGTGGTTCATTAGTCGGAGGTAAGTCTTGCTGGATTGTCGATCCACACGATGGCACAAAAGAGTTTATCAAGGTACGAACGAGTTCACCGTAAACGTTGCGCTCATTGGGAGCGGGCAACCGGTTCTGGGTATTGTTCATGCTCCAGCATTAGACCTCACTTATCGGAGGACAAATTCCGGAGCCTGGCATCAAACCGGGAGCGACGTGGCGACTGCTATTTCGACTCGGCGAGTTGACCCCGGGCCAGTGGCAGTGGTGGCGAGCAAAGATCACGCCAGGCCTTTGGTGAGCGCAATGTTAGCGCGTTTCAGTCCCCTCAGCTTGAATCCATGGGAAGCTCATTGAAATTTGTCTCGTGGCGGAAGCAAAAGCAGATATTTATTTGCGCGACTTGCCGACAATGGAGTGGGATACTGCGGCCGCTCAATGCGTTGTGGAGGCAGCCGGAGGAGCGTTTACTCCCTGGATAGAAAGCCTCTCCTATACGGCAAATCTGGTCTGAAGAACCCGCCAATTATGACAATTGGGGACAGCCAATTTGATTGGCGTTCGCTCGTCGATACAGTGGCAGCCGCGTGACCGCAGGTCACAGGACTCCTATATTCAGCAGCTCTGTTCGTAACGCTAGCTCATTTACTGGATGAACACCCTGATCCTTAAGCTCGGCGCCACTGGCGACGTTGTCCGCACGACGCCGCTCTTGCGCCGACTGAGCGGTTCGGTCACATGGATCACAGCGGCAAAGAACTGTGTGTTCCTGGACGGCCTAGCGGATAATCTGCGTCATTTCTCCTGGGAAGAGCGCGCGAGAGCCTTGGATATTCCTTACGACCTAGCCATAAACCTTGAAGATACTCTCGAGGTTGCCCTTTTTCTGAAGAATCTCAGGCCTGCCGAGATCTTCGGGGCTTACGCCGACTCGTCTAGGCGCTTGCGTTACACGGACAACTCAAAGTGCTGGTTTGATCTCAGTCTGATCAGTTCCTATGGCCGGCAGAAGGCCGATCGACTAAAACTGCTCAACCGGCAAACGTATCAGGAGTTAATCTTTACGGGTTTGGGCCTGCACTTTGCGGGCGAGCCGTATTTGCTGCCGGAACCGATCGACACCGGGCTTTCAGGCGATGTTGCCATAGCAGCCGATGCCGGGCCGATCTGGCCCATGAAGAAATGGGCTTACTACGAAGAATTGAAACAGCAGCTTGAAGATCGGGATTTGATCGTCAATGTCCTGCCCAAGAGGTCATCGCTTCTCGAGCACTTGTCCGATGTTTGCAACCATCAGTGCCTGGTTGGCGGCGATAGCTTGCCAATGCATTTCGCCCTTGGCTCTGGTACGCGATGCGTGGCTCTCTTTACCTGCACGAGTCCGTGGGAGATTTACGATTATGGGATTCAAAAAAAGATCGTTTCGCCTCTCCTCGAGGAGTTTTTCTACAAACGCGGATATGACGAGCGCGCAACAACGGCTATATCAGTCGATGAAGTCTTCGATGCCGTAATGAGTCAATTAGAGGCCACGCCGTCAACCGCGAAGGTGGTTACTATCCAATGATAAACCACGCCCCAGTCTCGACTGCGAGATCTCGAACCGGCTCAATAGAATTGGAAAATGTGGTGCGAGCAGATAAGGCTGAGTTATCTATCCACGCTCAACTCTCACCTGTCCGAATTGCATTACTGACCGGCGGCGGGGACAAACCTTACGCGCTCGGGATGGCAGCCGCGCTGACGTCGGTCGGAATACACGTTGATTTCATTGGTAGCGACGATTTGCGGGTGCCGGAACTGCTCAGCAATCGCCGTGTGAATTTTCTCAATTTGCGAGGCGACCAACGATCCGACGCGAAGCCGGCAGAGAAGATTCTAAGGGTCTTGAGGTACTACGTGAGGCTCGTCGGGTATGCTGCGACGGCAAAGCCCAAGCTATTTCACATATTGTGGAATAATAAGTTCCAGCTTCTAGACTGCACGGTGTTGATGCTCTACTATAGATTACTTGGAAAAAAGATCCTTTTCACAGCCCACAACGTTAACGCGGGTAAACGGGATTCGAACGATTCATGGCTCAATCGGATCTCCCTGAAAATTCAGTATCGCTTAAGCGACCATATTTTTGTTCACACCGAAGGAATGAAAAGGGAGCTGGCCTCCGAGTTTCGGGTTCCCAAAAGTAAGATAAGCGTTATCCCATTTGGAATTAACAATACCGTTCCGAATACCAGTCTTTCGAGTGTAGAAGCTAAGCACTTGTTAGGCATAAGGAACGACGATAAAGTTCTGCTTTTTTTTGGGAACATTGCGCCTTACAAAGGGCTCGAATATTTAGTCACTGCATTTGGCGAACTGTTAAAGAGAGACCGCAGTTATCAATTGCTTGTGGTTGGAAAACCGAAGGGCCCGGAGAGCTATTGGAACACCATTCGACGTAACATTGAAAGTAGCAGTATCGGCGATCGCGTTATTGCGAAAATCGAATATGTCCCGGACGAGGAAACCGAACTGTACTTCAAAGCTGCTGACGTTTTGGTCCTACCCTATGCTCACGTTTTCCAAAGCGGTGTTCTTTCTCTGGGATATAGCTTTGGCCTGCCTGCCATCGCTGCGAATGTGGGCAGCTTGAACGAAGAAATCATGGAAGGTGAAACTGGATTTGTCTTCAAGCCTAAGGATTCATCTGATCTGGCGCGCAAGATTCACAATTACTTCAACAGTGAATTATTCCGTGACCTTGAAAGGCGGCGGCCGGAAATTAAGGCCGATGCTAACGAGCGGTATTCCTGGAACAAGGTAGCTGCCATAACTAGCGCCATTTATTCAAGACTTCCGACGTCAGACGTCTGATATTCTCTGATGCAACCCTTGGTTTCGATTCTAATACCGGCTTACAATGCCGAGCGCTGGATCAGTGACACCATTCAGTCTGCGCTGGCGCAAACATGGCCAAGGAAAGAGATCATCATCGTTGACGATGGGTCTCGCGATCACACGCTGTCGATTGCGCGGCGATTTGCTTCGAAAAACGTGTCCGTTGTAGCTCAACAAAACCAAGGCGCTTCCGCAGCCAGAAATAAGGCGTTTGAGCTGTGCCACGGACACTATATTCAATGGCTCGATGCCGATGACTTACTCTCGCCAGACAAGGTGACGAGGCAGATGGCGGCGGCAGAAGAGTTGCAGGATAAACGGGTGCTCTTTTCGTCAGGCTGGGGCGCTTTTCTGTACAGAGTCTCCCGGGCTCAGTTCTTTCCAACCTCGCTTTGGTGCGATTTGTACCCTGTCGAATGGTTATTCCGGAAGATGGGACAGAACCTTCATATGCAAACGGCGACCTGGCTCGTCAGCCGGGAGTTGACCCAAGCTGCCGGCCGTTGGGACACTCGACTGTCCTTTGATGATGATGGCGAATACTTCTGCCGGGTCGTTCTGGCAAGCAGTCACATCACGTTCGTCCCGGGTGCTAAGGTATTTTATCGGCAACCAGGTTGCGATCGCCTGAGTAGCATTGACGGGTCAGACAAGAAACTGGAATCGCAGTTCCTTTCGATGCAATTGCATGTCAACTATCTTCGCTCGCTTGAGGATAGCGAAAGAACTCGGTCGGCAGTCATGAAGTATTTGCAAACCTGGCTCGGACTTTTTCTAGAAGATAGAATGGACCTCGTGAGGGAATTGCAACGATTAGCTGCTTCTCTAGGCGGCCAGTTACAAACGCCGCGATTGCCTTGGAAGTACTCCTGGATCGAAAAGTTATTTGGCCGGCCAACGGCAAATCGGGTTCGACGAAGCTATAACCGTTACAAGTCATTGCTGATCAGATCCTGGGACAAAATCCTATTTTACTTAGAGCGTTGCCAGCCTCTTCCTCAATAGACGCAGTTATGAATGAAATGCTGCATATGAGGTATTCGCCCTCCATGAATGCTAAAGCTCCTGTCGCCTCGGCAAGCGACTCAACAAAAAGGGCGCAGCACCAACACCATTTTAAGCCGCATGTTCCGGATTCTGGTGTGACCGAGATCGACGATGCAAAGTGCCGATAAGAGTAATTGTAAATATGTATTCGTGTGTGGTCTGCCGCGAAGCGGCACAAGCATTCTCGGGCGCAATATTGCGCGGATGGAAAACTGCACAGGCTTGCAGAATACGGGCGTACTTGAGGACGAGGGAGGGTTTCTGCAAGATGTCTATCCCACCGAATACGTCTGCGGTGGACCGGGAAGGTTCGGCTTCGATCCACGCGCGCATCTGACGGAGCACTCAGCTTTGTTAACTCCGGCCAATGTCGCGAAGCTTCGGGCGAGCTGGCACGCTTACTGGGACAATCGCAAGACCATATTCATCGAAAAAACCCCGGCTAACCTGCTGATGAGCCGGTTCCTGCAAGCAGCTTTTCCAAACTCATATTTTGTTGTGATTAAGCGCCATCCGATTGCCGTAGCCATGGCCGCTCAAAAGTGGAAGGTCAATGTGACCTCACTTTATAACATGTTTGAACATTGGCTCCATTGCCATGAGCTTTTCGAGGAAGACAAGAAATACTTGAAGTGCGTCTATGAGCTGAATTACGAAGATTACGTTGAGAATTCGCAGAAATTTCACGAGCAAATTGCCGCATTTATCGGCACCTGTGTTCCGGAGCCAATGAAAACCGACACGTTCCGTTATGTAGAGCAATGGCACAACCCCCGTGGTTTGCGCGTGCCGGAACACACAATGGAAAAAGTGAGTGGAGCCTACAGCCAAAGGTATTTTGATCGTTGGTCGCACCTTTTAAAGAAATCGGTCTTTAAGGGCTACTACCGGTACATAGCAAAGAAGTACGAGCCCCGCTTCCTGGAGTATGGTTATTCCTTCACGCAAGGTTTGGACCCATCCAGCAAGATGTGTCTGGAAGAGGCGAAAATTCCTGAATGGGTCGGTACTTTCTTCTATCTCGCGGCAGATACTGCGGCGTTTATTGTACGCATGAGAGCTCGCCTTGTAGGAGGGGTGATGAAACAGCTCAGAGCGCTGTTACCCGAACCTGTAAAAGCACGGATCAGGTATGTTCGCGAACGATTGATTTCAACACGGGACAGGGCGGCCGTCCCTTCCCCTTAGGGATTTTTCAGGAAGTGTTCGATCCAATACAACCTGATTTGGATAGCGGCTGCGCTGCTCGAGACAATAGCTCGCTCTCGTTTTCGGTAAGCCTGGCAGACGCCAGGCGTGCTGGCATAGTATTAGGCACGGCCACAAAGTATCATAAATATGCACAACGCTGACGAGGGTAACTACAAATATGTTTTTGTGTGCGGCTTGCATCGGAGCGGAACGAGCGTGCTGGGGCGTAATATTGCTAAATTGGAGAACTGTACCGGCTTCGAAAATATGCCCGCATCATTTCCCAAGGAAGGACAGTTTTTACAGGATATCTATCCGGCCGGGAGCAAGCTTGGTGGGCCAGGGCGGATTGGTTTCGATCGTCGTGCTCATCAGACCGAAGCTTCGAGTTTGTTAACGCGAGAGAATGTGGCCCGACTGCGAGGGAGTTGGCACTCGTTTTGGGACAGGACAAAAACGATTTGCGTAGAAAAGACACCTACAAACCTCCTTATGTCCCGCTTCCTTCAAGCGGCATTTCCTAATAGCTACTTCATCGTGATCAGACGCCATCCCATTCCGGTAAGCTTGGGCACTCAGAAAATGGCTAACGCGCGGCCAACGTCGCTTCACCAGTTGTTTCAGCACTGGCTGCTCTGCTATGGAGTTTTTGAGGAAGACAGGAATTACTTAAAGCGAGTATATGAGTTGATGTACGAAGATTATATTGCTGATCCCGGACGCTACCATAAGGAAATTGCCGACTTTATTGGTACGCGTGCCCTGGAAGGCGCGACGGAAGAAGTAAATCCGGTCCGCAGCAATAAATATTTCAAGCTTTGGGCAGATCTTCTGTTAAACTCTTCTTTCAAGCAATATTACCGCTATATCGCAGCTAAATATGAGCCGAAGTTCGCGCCTTATGGCTACTCATTAACAAATCTTCAGTCCGGTCCGGAAGCGCTTCGTGCGGCACCGAATGTGTCCTCCCAAGTAGGCGCTTTGTCCTGCGCGGCGGCTGATGCCTATGCGCAAGTAAGACGGGCCGCTACATGGCCTGCTATTTATTTAAAAGAACAAGCAAAAGCTTTTCTGCCTGAGTTCGTGGTTACGAAAATCAAGAATGCACGCCAGGGAAAATTTTTGAGCTAAGATAGCTAGACGATAAGCGTCAAATTGTTGATTTAACGTGCTCCAGCTATGACGCCTTTTGGTTTAAAAGAACTGATATACCTCAGGGCGTGGTTTTGATGGAAGTGAATGAAAATAAGTATGTGTTCGTGTGTGGTCTACACCGGAGCGGGACGAGTGTGCTGGGACGGAACATTGCGAGATTCGAACATTGTACGGGTTTTCGGAACACTGGTGTTACGGAGGACGAGGGGCAATTTTTGCAAGACGTTTACCCGATCACCTTCCAACATGGCGGGCCTGGGAGGTTTGGATTTGATCCACGCACACACCGGACTGAGAGCTCCCCTTTTTTAACGCCCGAGAATGTGACTAGGCTACGAGACAGTTGGCATGCACATTGGGACAACAGCAAGAGGATTTGTGTGGAGAAGACACCTGCAAACCTTGTCATGACGAGGTTTCTGCAAGCGGCATTTCCGAACAGCTACTTTGTCGTCATCAGGCGGCACCCGGTAGCGGTGAGTATCGCTACGCAGAAGATGTGGAAGATAAACATGAGCCCGCTGCATAGATTGTTTGAACACTGGCTGTACTGTCATGATCTGTTTCAGCGAGACAAACCATACCTGCGACACGTCTATGAGCTGAGCTACGAAGATTACGTTGAAAACCCTGATACGTATCATCGGGACATTGCAGGGTTTATTGGGACGCGTGTTTCCGAAGCTCGGGACGACGACGCGTACCGGTATGTCGTTCGAGTTGGTGATCAGCCTATCTCGCGTGTTCTGGAAAGCGCGCTGGAAGAAGTCAGCCGCGTCCACAACGCGAAGTATCTGAAGCAATGGTCAGACCTTCTCACGAAATCCTCCTTTAGAAAGTACTACTGCTATATTGCTCGCAGATATGAGGAGAGCTTTAACAAGCATGGCTACTCGCTACTTAACGATCTGAAAAATACTGGACGGGGGGATGCGCGGCGGGCAACGTCTGCCGCGAGCGGTCACTTATATTGCCTTGGAGCCGATGTGTACGCCCTCTCGTGGCGTGTGGCGGCTCGCGCGAAAGAGTACCTTTTGAGAACAAGTAAAGCGATTCCCAGTCGCGAAAACAGGCGAGCCGCAAAAATTGTTGGGCGATCTGCATTAGTAACAAACCGAAATCCGCCCCCACTTATGGAACATGAATATTACAGTTCTTACAAATATGTGTTCGTCTGCGGCCTGCATCGAAGTGGCACCAGCGTGCTGGCGCACAATATCGCTAATCTAGAGAACTGCACTGGATTCAAGAATGCGCCCCCATGCATCCCAGACGAAGGACAAAATTTACAGGATGTCTACCCATTTGAATCCGAGTTTGGTGGTCCCGGTAAATTCGGATTTGATCCGCGCGCCCACCTGACAGAGACCTCAGAGTTATTAACGCCCGACAACGTGGCAAGCCTGCATGCGAGCTGGCATTCATACTGGGACATGAGCAAGACAATCTTCGTTGAGAAAACGCCAGGGAACCTTCTCATGACCCGATTTTTGCAAGCAGCGTTCCCCAACAGTTACTTCATTATCATCAGGCGCCATCCAATACCGGTGAGCATGGGCACCCCCAAGTTAGGCCAAGCAACCGCCACTTCGCTTCATCGTCTGTTTGCGCACTGGGTGTACTGCCATGACATTTTCGAACAAGACAAGAAGTATTTGAGACACGTTTATGAGTTGACCTACGAAGAGTATGTCGCCGATCCTGGCAGGTACCATCAGGAGATTGCCGCTTTTATTGGAACGCGCGCCCCCGAGAACACCACAGTGAAAGTGAAGTCGGATCTAAGCAATAAATATTTTGACCAGTGGGACGCGCTGCTAACAATGTCGGTTTTCAACAGCTATTATCGATATGTCGCTACGAAATATGAACCCCAATTTGCTAAATATGGGTATCCTTTGTCAAAGCCAGTGTTTTTGCCGAGGGAGCAGATAATCCCGGACAACAGCGAGACCTCGGTTGCGCTCGGCAGCTTCTACTGTCTTGGCGCGGACGCCTACGCTTTCCTCATGCGCGTTTTAAGCTGGCCATCGCCAAATACAAGGCGCCGAATCAAGGCAGTCTTACCGGAATCTGTCGTCTCCATGATCACGCAGGTGCGGCGGAAGGCGGTTATTACCAAAGGTCAAGCAGAGATCAGGCCATTTTAGTAACAGAATCCACGCGGGTTTCGAAGAGGCACCTATCCGCTATTTGTGCGATATTCTTTCTGCCGGTAGATACGATGATAGCGTTAAACGGCAAGGCGATCTCATACGGAGCACGCGTCGTGCACAGTAGTCAAGAACCTGCTCACCGAGGGGGCGTTAGGTCGGACGTGATATAAGTATGACTGCTGATTCAAGCCTCGATCTAACCGAGGATAAAGTTGCGCCTGCACCGAGGGAGCCGATTACGGATCGGTACGCCCGATTTCTCGAAACGGACCACTTGTTGGATAATGTTCAGAGACAGGCTTTTCGCGGCGGTTTGGTTACCTTACTTTCTCAGGCAATCAAGCTCCTTCTACAGGCGGGCTCGGCTGCCGTTTTGGGCCGGCTTCTCGTGCCACGCGACTTTGGTCTGATTGCAATGGTTGCGTCAGTCACTAATTTTATAGCGCTGTTTAAGGACCTGGGGCTTTCCAACGCTACGATTCAACGAGCGCGGGTGACGCACGCTCAGGTATCAGCTTTATTTTGGATCAATTGTGCGCTTGGGCTCGGAGCTACAGTAGTCGTGGCGAGTCTGGCTCCGTTGATCGCGTGGTTTTACCACGAGCCCAAGTTACTGTGGCTCAGTGTGGCTCTATCTATTAACTTTATCTTCAGCGGTTTGACGGTTCAGCACCAGGCCTTGCTGCGTCGACAGATGCGCTTTAAGGCGACGGCGATAATCAGCGTAGTATCCTTGGCTGCTGGTGTAGCAATAGCCATTCTAATGGCCGCATTCGGCTTCCGCTACTGGTCTTTGGCGGGGTCGGAGTTTGGGGCGAGCTTGCTTGGTTGTATGATGGCGTGGACGATTTGCCGATGGAGGCCTGGTATGTTTCAGAAAAATGCGGGAGTACGTCCGCTGCTCACGTTCGGCGGCCATGTAACCGGCTTTACCGTGTTAAACTATTTCACCCGTAACTTCGATAACATCCTCATCGGTCGAGTCCTGGGGCCGGCAAGATTAGGTATCTATGCAAGGGCCTACGGGCTGCTCATGCTGCCAATTAGCCAAATTAACGTGCCATTAGCGGCGGTTTTGCTTCCGGGTTTGAGTCGGTTACAGAATAATCCACAGGAGTATCGAAAGTTATTTTTGCGAGCGGTAGGAGCAATGTCGTTTGTTACCGTACCGATTGTGGTTTTCTCAACGTTTTTTGCACATGACCTCATTTTGGTTTGGCTAGGCCCCCGTTGGATCGCGGTAGCACGCGTTTTTCAATTGCTCTCGCCCGGTGCGGCGGTCGGGGCGATGGTCTTTGCCCCAAACTGGCTTTCACAGTCGCTTGGGCGTCCTGCGCAGCAGTTTCGCTACGCATTAATTTCCGCACCGGTGTGCATTACGGGATTTGTAATTGGAATCAGATGGGGGGTGGCAGGCGTTGCTGCGAGCTTTAGCATCACGTTTGTCGGACTACTTTGGGGCTATGTCTGGTATGCGACAAAAAATAGCCCGGTCCGGTTTTCGGATATTGTGATGAGTTTCCTGTCTTCCTTGCTTCCGGCCTGCGCAGCCGGGGTGGTAATCTGGAATGTGCGCTGGATGATTTTGTCGAACGCGAGTCCTCTCATGGTGATGCTTGTGTGTGGTCCCGCGTTTGCTATCCTGTGTTTTTCGATCGCGATGCTCTCAAAAAGTAACCGATCCTTGATTTTTGACGCGACAAAAGCGTTTCATCAGCTAATGTTTCGGCGCGGCTAATGCGAGTCGCCGAAGGTCATGCAGGTTCATAACACTGTGCCAGTGCGGGGGATTGCATTAGACAAGGCATCCGTTGGAGCTACCGCTGCTTCCTTGTAAAGATTAGACCGCAGAAAGGGAGCGTTTGTTACATAAATTCTATGTTTACTGAGAGCCAAACTTCAAAGCCATTTAATGAAAGGACCATAGCGGTTGTCGAAGCGACAGCTCCGAGACGAGGTTCCATCAGACTGGCGTTCGTCGGGTTCGTTATCCACCATTTCTTGCCCCTGCGATTTCGCCGTCCGTCCTTTGCAGGTCTGTCTCTTGTGGCGGTTATTACGGCCGTCGGGCATCTTGGACCCAATGTAATAACCGGTTGGATGCACGGCAAAAGCATGCTGAACAGCTTGCTCTACCATTTAGTTCCCGGTCTAACGTTGATCGGGATCGGCTTGGGTTTGATTGGAATCTGCCATCTTCCCATTCGATTTGGAGCACGCGTCGGATTGGTGGCGAACAATCAGCCGACATGGATGCTGCCATGGCCAAATTATACGTCTCGGAATCTTTCGTGAAGTCGTGCATGGATGCGATTCAGGTACACGGTGGTGCTTTACTCCGGCACTTCAGAGATTCAGCGGAATATCATCGCGCGAGGGCTGCGGATTTGAATGGCTTTTTCCGATCACTCATCTCAAAAACTCTGGGGAATGTTGATCCGCAAAGAACGTTGGGGACTTTCCTGGCGTGGCCGGTTGGCTGTGGTCCTGCTCGCACTTTCAACTGCGGTTTTACTGTTATCGAATGCCGAGCCGTTTCTCGCTGAAGTCCACCCCGTGAATTCCAATATTCTCGTAGTTGAAGGTTGGATACATGAATACGCTATTCGCGCGGCGGTGGAGGAATTCAACAGAGGTTCTTATCAGCGCGTCTTTACTACTGGCGGTCCGGTCAATGGAAGAGGACACTATGTTAACGATTATCAAACCTCTGCCAGTGTGGGTGCGGATCTTTTGAAAAAGATTGGAATACCATCCGACGTGGTGCAGATGGTTCCGTCACGCGTAATGGATCGGGAGAGAACATACGCTTCGGCAGTCGCCCTCCGAGAATGGTTCCGTGAGCACAACATCGATGTGCATAGTCTCAATGTCATAACCGAGGATACGCATGCCAGGCGAACACGTCTTCTCTTTGAAAAGGCTCTGGGAAGCAAGGTTGCAGTAGGAATCATTGCCGTGCCCAATCCGGATTATAATGCACAACGTTGGTGGCGATACAGCGAAGGTGTCAAAGACGTCGTCAGCGAGGGCATTGCCTATCTGTATGCTGAGCTCTTCTTTTTCCCGTCAAAGTCGGCGCACCCCGGGAAAGAGACTCGAATCTCACAGGCGCATCATTAACGAATGAAAATCGCTGTTGTCGGTCTTGGTTATGTGGGCTTGCCGCTCTCGCTCCAATTCGCGCGCTCGTGTGTAAGCGTGCTGGGGATCGATGTCGATCCTGGAAAGGTCGAACTGCTGAACAATGGGCGAAGCTACATCAAACATGTCGACCAGTCAGCTATCGCAGAGTTGATCGGGTCGGGAAAGTTTTCGGCCTCAACTGACTTTGGTCTCATCAAAGAGGTCGAAGCAGTCATCATTTGTGTACCAACACCACTCACCAAATATCGTGAGCCTGATCTCTCGTACATCCTGGAAACCGGGCGGTCGACCGCGCCGCATCTTGCACGAGGCGCCTTGGTGGTCCTGGAATCGACTACGTACCCCGGAACGACCGAGGAAGAGTTGCGTGCGGTACTAGAGGAAGGATCTGGCATGAAAGCCGGGGCGGATTTTCACCTGGCATTTTCGCCCGAACGTGAAGATCCCGCCAACGAACAAAGCAAGCTTAAACAGGTTCCGAAAGTCGTCGGCGGTTACACGCCAGCTTGCCTTGGGAAAGCGATGGCGCTTTACGCCCGGGCGATCGACACGGTTGTGCCGGTCTCATCTTGTCGCACAGCTGAGGCGACGAAACTGCTCGAAAACATTTTTCGCAGCGTAAATATCGCGCTGGTAAACGAACTGAAGGTGATCTATGCCGCGATGGGCATTGACATCTGGGAAGTAATCGAAGCGGCGAAAACAAAACCGTTTGGTTTCATGCCGTTTTATCCCGGCCCAGGACTGGGCGGGCATTGCATTCCGATCGATCCGTTTTATCTCACCTGGAAAGCGCGCGAGTATGGTCAGCACACGCGCTTCATCGAGTTGGCCGGCGAGATCAACACACGGATGCCAGAGCACGTCATACATTGCGTGAGCGATGCGCTGAACTCGCAGCAAAAATCCATTAGTGGTTCAAGAATCCTCGTTCTCGGCCTCGCGTACAAACCAAACGTCGATGATGAACGCCAATCACCGAGTTACGTTTTAATGGATCTCCTCAGCGAACGTGGCGCCGAACTGGATTACTACGATCCCTACGTGCCGGTGATCAAGCCAACGCGTGAGCATTCGCATTGGGCCGGCAAGAAATCGCTCGAATGGAATCGCGCCACTATTCAGCGCTTTGATCTTGTGCTTATCGCAACAAATCACAGCTGTGTGAAGTATCAAGAGCTCGCTGATTGGGCGCACTGCATCGTCGATACGCGGAACGCAATGTCAGAGGCACACGTAGCGCCTGGCAGAGTTTGGAAAGCATAGATATCTCGCGTGCGGCAAACGTCGCCTTGCGAGCTAGCGTTGAGCCACCCATGGGACCTGAACCGAGTGAGTGGCACGACCGATTCTCATCGCTTACTGTGGACTGGATTTCTGCGGTCTTGTGGACAGTTTTCCACGCGCGGCGCGATCGAGGTTGCTGGACGTGAGGTGACCTACGAGCAGCTAAGTTACCGCGCAAAGCGCCTGGCGGCCACGCTTCAGGCGACCGCGGTGCCCGGCGCAGTTCCACTGACGGCAGTGTTCGCTTACCGTTCTGAGACCGCGTACGCTGCTGTGCTCGGAGTTCTAATGGCCGGTCATGGATACGTGCCTCTGAACCGGACGTTCCCCATTGATCGATCGCGAGTGATGCTGGAGAGATCCATGTGCCGCTCCGTGATCGTCGATGCCGGATCTGAACCGCAGTTGGAGACCTTATTACGCAGCATCGCCATTCCGTTGGTCATCATCTGCCCGGATCGCGCGGACGTTACCGAACTAGCAGGCAAATTTCCTGCGCATCAGTTTATAGGAGCGCGTGAACTGGCTGATGCCGAGCAATGGTATCCCGTCGCTACCGCCGCCGATTCGATTCGAAAGGTGTAATGGTGTCCCACGCTAACGTGCATCACTACCTGGACAACGTCACGAAGCGCTACGGGTTCACGAGCAACGATCGACTCTCGCAAACCTTTGATCTGACGTTTGATTTGTCAGCGCACGATATGTTCGTGGCATGGGAGACCGGAGCTTGCTTGTGTTGCCCAACTCAGAAACAATCAATTAAGCCGGGCGCATTTATAAACGACGCGCGGTTGACGGTCTGGTTTTCCGTTCCGTCCACAGCAGTGTTCATGCGCCGACTTGGAGTTCTCAAGCCGGGCATGTATTCTGGATTGCGGCTGAGCTTGTTTTGCGGCGAAGCCTTGCCGGTGGACATCGCACGTCACTGGGCTCTCGCCGCCCCCAATTCCGTGATTGAGAACATTTACGGCCCCACCGAGCTCACCATCGGCTGCACCGCCTACCGATGGGATAACGCAAACTCACCGGACGAATGCGAGCAAGGAATCGTTCCGATCGGCCAACCATTCGATGGCATGCGCACGTTGATCGTCAATGAGCAGTTGCGCGAAGTGGAAGACGGGAAAGACGGTGAGTTGCTCATGACTGGTCCGCAGCTCAGCCTGGGTTACTGGCACGATGAAGTAAAAACTAGACAGGCATTTGTGCCCGTTCCCAGTAAGACCGACATCTATTATAGAACCGGAGATCGCGTCCGCCGGCCTGCGGCGAATAGACCGCTCGTTTATTTGGGACGTGTTGACAATCAGATCAAAGTACTCGGGCACCGGGTCGAGCTAGGTGAGGTAGAGGCCGCTATAAGGCAGATATCCGGATTAGAAGGAGTCGTTGCTTTGGGCTGGCCTACAACAGAAAGGGGGGCCCATGGAATTGAAGTTTTCCTGGAGGCCGACGAGTTCGACACAAAAACGCTGGCGACGCAGCTCAAGGAAAAGTTGCCCGTGTACATGCTGCCTCGCAATTTTCTGGTTCTGCGCCGCTTCCCGCTAAACACGAACGGCAAATACGATAGAAAAGCATTGCAGCTGATTCTTAAAAATACTTTTGGATCAGATCAGCCTCGCACACCGATACCACATCGTACTGGCGACGCAGTCTAAACTAGGTTCCCGTCTAGAAACCAGCAAACCGACAGCAAGCTCGCATGGCGGAATTTAGATGATTTGTGTAGAATCAAGTGTCGGAAACCCTTACCTTTTATCATTTTCATCCCAATCCCAACATCACTCGCAATTTACTAACCACCAAACACTTACATTAACTCGATTATAGTTGGCATCTCGTGTGCTCGTACAACGTACGACGGTACACGATTAATAGTTGCAATTGGCGATGGGCTGGAAGTTACTTTATCATCTTCATCGTCCGGCGAAGTCTTGCTCCTGCTCTTCCGACGGTTTAAAAGTTCGATTACTGGCACTGCGTTGCTTTGCAGTAGCGCAGTTTATTACAATCTCGTCTCTGAGCGCCCAGGACCCTGCCACCGTGGGGCAGTTTTCGCCCGTGATGACATGGCCATACAAAGTAGTCCATGCTCATCTTCTCCCCACAGGCAAAGTGCTATGGTGGCCCTCCTTCGACCAAGGCGACAACCCTACACTCTGGGATCCTTCGACAAACACAAATACTCCGCTTGCGCACGTAGGAGCAAACATTTTCTGTTCGGGCCATGCCTTTCTGCCTAACGGACAGCTCTTAGTGGCCGGTGGTCATCAAACGAGCTGGGTGGGACTGCCCAATGCCTACACTTTTAACCCATTGGACAACAGCTGGACGCGATTGCCTGATATGAACAACGGTCGCTGGTATCCGACGAACACCACATTGCCGACCGGAAACGTGCTAGTGATCAGTGGCACGATCAGTTCGAACGAGACGAATGTCGAGCCTCAGGTGTGGCAGAGTGCAACGGGATCCTGGCGCAACCTCACTGCAGCGCACATGGCATTGCCTTTCTATCCATTCATGTTTGTTGCGCCCAACGGGAAGGTGTTCTGTGCAGGGCCCAGCCAGACGACCCGATACCTTGATGTTAGTGGCAGTGGTTCTTGGAGCTCAGTGGCGAATAGCAACTACGGGACACGTAACTGGGGATCATCCGTAATGTATGACGATGGCAAAGTATTGCTGGTAGGGGGAATCCAATGCGCGCCGTATGCCCCCAGTTGCCCCACCAACCCAACCCAAACCGCAGAGATCATCGACCTGAACAGTCCGACGCCCGTCTGGACCTACACAGGATCGATGGTGACAGGCGCCCGCAAACTCCACAACGCTACATTACTTCCGGACGGCAAAGTCCTGGTGACCGGCGGAAGCAGGGACACTGTAAATCCGAATGATGAACCCACCAATCCGGCTTACGCGAGCGAGCTGTGGGATCCGGCAAGCGGGACGTGGACGACGATGGCGAGCCTGACCAAGATTCGAAGCTACCACGCTATCGCACTCTTGCTGCCCGACGGGCGAGTTTTGTCGGCAGGAGGAGAGGTTGGAGGGACTTCAGCAGAAATATATTCGCCTCCTTATTTGTTTCACGGCTCCCGTCCAACTATCTCGTCAGCGCCCACGAATGTTGCGTACGGGCAGCCATTTTTCGTGGGCACGCCAAACGCAGCGGGCATCTCAAATGTCACACTGATCAAGATTTCTTCTGTGACACACGGCTTTAATATGGGTCAGCGTATCAGCCGCCCTTCGTTCTCGCAAGCTCCAGGCGGCCTGAACGTGACAGCGCCTTCGAACCCCAATAACGCACCGCCTGGCTACTACATGCTGTTTATCCTCAATTCCAATGGCGTTCCTTCAGTGGCAAAGATCGTCCAACTTAATAGTACTACCCCCAGTCCAACACCTACACCTACACCTACACCGAACGCGACTTCAACGCCAACACCGACTCCTCCACCTACACCGCCTCCCTCTCCAACCCCAACGCCGACTCCCCGGGCGACACCCACCTCAACTCCAACCGCGACGCCGGCACCGAGTCCAACGCCAACTGCCACTCCAAGAGCAAGCGCAACACCTGCACCTACTCCAACCGCCACCCCAACGCCGACACCAGCATTGAGCGGCTTAACCTACAATGGGGGGACGCCGTTTGTTAACGGAACCAATCTCATCTCTGGAACAAGCTACACAGTAACGGCACAGGCAAACGGGAACACGCTAAGCGTAGTATTCAAAATAGATGGCAACGTCGTAAAGACAGATTCCGCGACGCCTTTTGATTTCACGTGGACGCCAAGCACGATAGGAAACCACACCTTTGCCGCAACACCGTGGAGTTCCAGTGGAGGAACAGGAATCAGCGGCGCCACTATTACAATAAGCTTCACGGTAGTCGCATCCTCTAGCCCGACACCTACGCCCACACCAACCTCGACACGTACGCCGACACCGACCCCGACAACTACGCCGACGGTGACGCCAACAGCGACTCCTACGGCTACTCGTACGCCGACGCCAACTCCAACGCCCAGCCCAACGGCCACAGCGACAGCGACTGCTACTCCCACCGCAACAGCGACGTCGACTCCTACCCCGATCCCGACACCGAGTCCTACACCAACGTCGACTCCTACCCCGACGCCAACACCAACACCGACTCCAATTCCGACGCCAACCCCGCCTTCGAATCTTACGGCTACGGCGGTATCGTCCAGTCAGATCAACCTGTCGTGGACTGATAATTCCAACAACGAAACCGGATTTAAGGTGGAGCGCTCCAAGAATGGCAGGGGGTTTTCACAAATTGCGACTACAGGCGCAAATGTCACGACCTTTACGAACACACAACTCGCGGCTTCGACTACGTATTACTATCGGGTCCGTGCTTACAACGCCGGTGGCAATTCAGGCTATTCCAACGTTGCCACCGCAACTACTTTGCCGAGTCCGACCGCAACGCCAACTGCGACTCCCACTGCAACCGCAACACCGACTAACACTCCGGCCCCATCCCCAACTGCAACTGCAACGCCGACGCTAACTCCAACACCGACCCCCACTCCGACCGAGACTCCAACTCCGACGGCGACACCAACACCAACTCCAACTGAGACCCCGACTCCGACGCCGACTCCTGTGGCACCCACAAATCTTACCGCCACCGCAGTATCATCGAGTGAAATCGACCTGTCCTGGACCGACAATTCAGATAACGAAACAGAATTCAAGATCGAACGCTCCATCGACGGGGGCCTAACGTTCAATGAAACGGCGACAGTAGGGGCAAATGTGACTACCTACCCTGACACGGGGCTCACCCCATTGAGCCCGTATTCTTACAGGGTCCGTGCTTCAAATTCAGGCGGCGACTCAGACTATTCAAACACAGCGACTGCCACAACGTTACCAGGCCCATGATACCGCTGTTTATGCTAAGATTTAAGATAGACGTACACGTCCTCCTGATCATCGCACTGCTGGTGGCGATTGCAGAATTGGTCTCTGCAGAGCATTCTTTGGCGCAAACGACCGCGTACACAGTCTCGGAGCTTTCTGCTACTGGGGTTCCCTGCCGGCTCAATAACTTCGGCGATGTTGCTGGGAAAGCAGGTGATTCTTCCTCAGGAGAGACTCAAGCTACCATCTGGAAACACGGCAGGTTTAAGCCAAAGCATTTGGGTAAGCTTCACGGCGGCGAATATAGTTCCGCTTCGGGCATCAACGATGCGGGAGAAGTCGCTGGAGAGGCGAATACTGCTGAGTCGATCGTTCCATTTGTCTGGACGCCTAACGGTGGCCTTCGCCGGAGTCCGCTGCTGGCTGGCGACAACTGCGGAGAGGCGTTCGGCATCAACAACCACGGCCATGTGGTTGGATACTCTTCGGGCCCAAATGGAAGGAAAGCTTTTCTCTGGACGCGAAGTGCGCACGTGCACAATCTCGGCGTTCTGCCCGGAGGTAATTACAGCAGTGCCTGCGACATCAACGACTTGGATGAGGTCGCAGGCACATCCGCGAGCGCAGCCGGTGACCGTGCCGTCCTGTGGACCCAAACCGGCGATGTGCGCGATCTTGGGACACTGCCGGGCGATACGTCGAGCGAGGCGAGTGCAATCAACAACAACGGGGATGTCGTTGGGTACTCGAAAGGTCCACGGGGGATACGCGCGTTTTTGTGGACTCTAGCAACTGGAATGCAGGACCTCGGGGTGCTCCCTGGTGGAAACTCCAGCCGAGCCCTTGGTATCAACGACATGGGCACTGTCGTTGGAAGTTCGACAAGCTCATCGGGAGATCGCGCCTTTATTTGGACACAGGAAGCGGGCATGAGAGATCTGAATAGCGCAGCCTCTGTGACTTTCGGGGTAGTGTTTATTGAAGCGCATGCGATAAACGAGATAGGTCAGATCCTTGTTATGGGGAGTGGTGCTACGCACGGATTCCATGGAAGTGGCGAAGCGGCTTCGCAATGCGCGCCAGCCCCTCCGTCGAGCTTTCTGCTGACACCTAGTCCACACTGATCGGCCGATGGCTGGTCAGAATCTATCTCGAGGGCGAGTAGCCGCTAGGATATGAACGACCCGGAAAACATTATTGCTGCAATCTACCGCGCGATCGATTGGATTAACGGCGAATTACCACCAGATAGACAGCTCATCAAGGCACCAGAAACGCGTCTCATGGGCTCGGAAACCGCTCTCGATTCGATGGGCTTGGTAAGCCTGATTGTTACCATCGAACGGGAGGTGGAGGACGCGTTTGGAGTTGCACTGACGTTGGCCGACGAGCGGGCGCTTTCGATGAAAGCCAGTCCGTTCCGCTCGATCCGATCGCTAGCTGATTATATCGGTATCCTTCTAACAGATGGCCTCAATGTCAGAAAATAAGGTCGTCTTGATTACGGGGACGCGAAAAGGTATCGGTCGCGCCTTGGTCGAGCATTACGCTGGCAGTGGGTGCCACGTTGTCGGGTGCAGCCGGTCCCCGTTTGACGGGGACCTCCCGAACTATCGGCATTACTGCCTCGACATTAGCGACGAGCCGGTAGTCAAAAAAATGTTTTCGGAGATCAGAAAGCAGGAAGGCCGGTTGGATGTGCTCATCAATAATGCTGGCGTCGCCTCAATGAACCACTCGCTTCTCACTCCGCTAGCGGCGGTGAATAAGATCATGGAGACGAATTTCACGGGCACATTTCTCTTCTGCCGCGAAGCGGCGCGTCTCATGCAGGTCCATCGCTACGGGCGTATCGTCAATTTCGCCACCGTGGCCGTCCCGCTGAAATTGGAGGGAGAAGCGATCTATGCCGCCTCCAAAGCCGCCGTTATTTCCCTTACCCAGATCCTCGCGCGCGAGTTCGCGGAGTTCGGCATCACCGTAAACGCGATCGGCCCCGCGCCGATCAGGACCGACTTAATCGGTGGGGTGTCACCCGAGAAGCTAGACGCACTGATCGAGCGCCAGGCAATCAAGCGTTATGGTGAGCCGCGGGATGTGATCCAGGTCATCAACTTTTTTATACAACCCGCGAGCGACTTTGTGACCGGCCAGGTCATTTTCCTCGGAGGCATTTGATGTTCATTGATTTTCTATTGGATGTGTTCCGCCAAAATGCGGAGTCCGAGGCGCTCATATGGCACGACCAGACTTTCGCATACGGCAACCTTTTGGACTGGACGAATTATTGGCACAGCTATCTACGGGAAAATCGGATCGCGGCCGGAACGGTCACCGCTGTCGAGGCAGATTTTTCGCCAAATGCGATCGCGCTCATCTTGGCGCTGATCGAAAGCGGCTGCATTGCGGTACCGCTGACCTCTTCTGTCGCTGCGAAGAAGGCCGAGTTCATGGCGATTGCCGAGGTTGAGGCGTTGCTCGAACTCGATGCGCGTGACGAGGCGCGACTGACGCGCTTTGAACGACCCCCAAAGCACGAAATCCTGCAGCGGCTACGCGAGCGGCGGCACCCTGGGCTGATTTTATTTTCCTCGGGCTCGACGGGGCAGAGCAAGGCAGCCGTTCACGACATCATTAGCATGCTCGGCAAGTTCAAGGTCCGCCGGCATGCGCGACGCGCGATCACGTTTCTGCTTTACGACCACATCGGCGGCTTCAACACAATGCTTTATCAGCTCTCCAACGCTGGATGCATCGTAACAGTGCAGCATCGAGATCCCGACACTGTGTTGCGCGCAGTCGAACGGCACAAGGTGGAATTATTGCCCACTTCGCCGACGTTCATCAACCTTATCCTTCTGAGCGAAGCGTATCGCCGTTACGATTTGGCTTCGTTGAAAATTGTTACCTACGGGACCGAGCCAATGCCGGAGAGCACGCTGCGCCGGTTTCATCAGGTGCTGCCGCACATCGAGCTTCAACAGACTTACGGGCTGTCAGAAGTCGGCATCTTGCGTTCGAAATCACGCTCGTCCGATTCGCTCTGGGTCAAGTTGGGAGGCGAAGGGTTTCAGACCCGCGTTGTGGATGGCATTCTCCAAATCAAGGCTGAGTCGGCGATGCTCGGCTATCTCAACGCGCCAAGCCCCTTCACGCACGACGGCTGGTTTAATACTGGTGACAAGGTCGAAGTGGACGGTGATTATTTCCGAATTCTCGGACGCCAATCTGAGGTCATCAACGTCGGCGGCCAAAAAGTCTATCCGGCGCAAGTCGAAAGCGTCGTGCAGGAAATGCCAGAAGTCGCAGAGGTGTCGGTCTATGGCGAGAAAAATGCTATCCTGGGCCAGATCGTGTGTGCCGTGATTCGACCTCGGGAGTCGCGCGACGAGCGGCAGTTCCATCGCGAACTCAGACAGTTTTGCCGACAGCGGCTCCAGGAGTTTCAGATTCCCGTCCGAGTGAGGCTGATAGAAAATGCGATGCATGGAGAACGTTTCAAAAAAAACCGGCGAGAAAATATGGCTAGCCGATGAAGTTAACGCCAGACACGCTCGCGAGCGTCCACGAGCAGATGGCGCTTGTCAAAACTCAGTCCACCCAGGACTGTTTCACAAACTATTTTCGCCAGGAAATGGTGGGACCACAGGTTCTCACCGCCGCAACGGCTAGGACGGTTCTGCTGGCCAATGACGAACACGATTTTTTCCGGCTCTATTTCTTTACGAGCGATCTAGCCGACCTTCAGCAGATTCTGCATGACGTGGAGTTTCCAGGCAACGTGGTCGCTGGTTACCTCACAAAGGTGGTCGACGAAAACGTTGCGGCTGCGTTTCAACAATCCGGGTTCAATCCGATCGCTACTTACCGCCGCATGATAACCTATCGATTGCCCCCACAGCGGCCAAATTCGACTCTGGAATACGCAATCGATGCAGACGTCGACCAGGTCTACGAGGATCTCTTTAATACTTTCAACAAATATACCGATCATCTGCCCACCAAAAATCGATTCCACGGTTACGTCACAAAGCAGTGGGTCATCGTCGACCGCCAGGCCGGCCGAATACTCGGCGCGGTATGTTTCCAGCTCGAAGGCCCGCGGGTGAACTATAATTACATCTACAACTTGAGCGGTAACGGTCTCGATTTCCTTCGATTGCAAAATAATTTTTATGGCGTGATGAATCAGAGCGGCATTCGCGCCGGCTTTCTCTGGATTAACCAGATCAACACTCGCCTCGCCTCAGTATACCAGTCGACAGGCTGGCGCTTCGACGGTCTTCAGGATCATTTTTATCTTCGGTCTTCTGTGGACTGACACACCCGATCATGGACTCGACGAGACAGATGAAGGATGTCACGCCGGACAGCGTTCGGAAGTTTCTGTTGACGAGATACTCTGGGCCGATGACAGCGATGCAACTAGACCTCGCGGACATTCCAGATGATTTCGATTTTTTGCTAAGCGGAGTGATCGATTCGTTCGGAATACTGGAGATGATCAGCGCCATTGAAGATGAATTTCGAATACGATTGGATTTGGCCCTGTTAGATGCGGAAGACATCACAAGAATTGGACCGCTGGCCCGATACGTTGGAGAGAGTGCAACCGAGCGCTGATTGTGGGGAGAGTCCTTGGAACTATGCAATCGGACTCCATCTCGGCTTTTGTGTATTGAAAGAGCAGTCACGCGATGCAGCGAAGATCTGACCGTAGCGACGTTTTACCCAATAGTAACCGCAAGGCTATACGCGAGCGACTGCTGCCAGGCTTAAAAAATAGGATTCTTCAGGTGCTCGCTCGAATCGCACCGGGCGCCACAACTACGCGCGTCCGCCTCAACCGCTGGCGCGGCGTCAACATCGGGAAGAATGTTTGGATAGGGTATGACGCGATAATAGAAACGTCCTGCCCGCACTTGGTTACTATTCGTGACCGCGCGGCGATCGGAGTACGGGTCACCATTATTGCGCATTATCGCGAACAGCAAGGCGTAGTGATCGAGGAAGACGCCACGCTCGGCCCCGGAGTAATCGTACTGCCGGATGTAACGATTGGGCGCGGAGCGATAGTGGCTGCCGGTAGCGTTGTCACTAGGTCCGTTCCTCCTAAAACCATGGTGCAAGGGAATCCGGCGCAACCGATCGCTACAGTTGACATCCCACTTGGATTCGGCGTTTCGCTAAAGGAGTTCGCGAAAGGTCTGCGACCGCTTCGATAGCTGCCGCGATCCCACCACGGCCGTTGCGAAATCTGCAAAGTTGGAGCTGCTTTGCTGCACAATTAGGTAGGTTATCACCGTCATCAAACCAGAGAGATCGATTCCTCCGGAGGACCGAACCGTGATTCGTCTCGCTGGTGAGAGAGCGAATCTGGCCGAATTGAAAGGGGACGTCGAAAAAACACCAGCATCTGAAAGACTCAGCCAAGGCTATTCTTCGCGCCGAAACGGCGCCATGTTCAGGCGCCAGCGGCCGTGCAAACCTGCCCAGCGCCAGATGAAAGGAGGAACGGCTATTGCTAATTTGGTATGAGATCCAGCTGATCTGCTGGGAGAAAACAGGACCTATCTCGCGAGTGATTAGATCAAATCTACGTCGTGCGGCGGCCAGATTCGAGAGTTGCCATTCAGCGCTACTTGGACAGCGGCGGGAATTCTGGGAATCTGCGGAAAGGCACCGCTGGCAAAATAAATCGCCCGAACAGAGAAAAATTGCTTGCCATGACAATTCATTCTGATACGAACGAACACGGCGCGTCGCGAGAAACGACAAGCCGTAATTGTGAGAACGCTTGGAGCCATTCTGTGTGCTCTGCTTTGGAGCGGCTTTTTCGCTCCGCGCTGCGGAGCCACAGTTCACTATTCCAACGGCTCGGCGGCGAGTGTACAGGCTTTACATAATGCCGCTTTAGACGGGGATACGATCACGCTCCCGGCCGGGACTTTCACGTGGTCAAGACCGGTGACGATTTCGAAGGCGATCACTCTGCAGGGGGCCGGCGTCGGCTCGACTGTTCTCCTGGACCTCGCGCAGAACGAGTCGCTGATCTCGTGGAGGCTCGTGCCGAATCTGCGCTCGCGTATGACCGGGATTGAGTTTCGCGATGGTGGACGAGCGAGCGAGTTCAGCGGAGGCATCATCAAGGCCGCGGGCGCGCAACTGGACGAGACGAATCCGTATGACGCGCGGACTATGCGGATCGACCACTGCAAGTTCGATCACCTCAATGGTGTGATGACATTATTCAATGACGTGCTAGGCGTTGTGGACCACAACACCTTTATCTCCCCTTCAGCCGACGGAGCACACCGGGAATCCGCGCAGATTTACCACCGGAAATGGGGCGGTTACAACTTTGGCGATGGTTCGTGGATAGACTCGAACCACTTCGGTAGTGATCGCTTCTTGTTTTTTGAGGATAACATTTTTGCCAATTCACCGATAGACAGCTACGCCGGGGCGCGTGTGGTGGCTCGCTACAACACGTTCGATCACTGCATGCAGGGCGCGCACGGCACTGAATCGACCGGGAGGGCGCGCGGCACGAGGGCGGTGGAAAATTACAATAACACCTTCGTCGGAAACGGGAGCGGTGGAGCACTCATGGAAATGCGCAGCGGCGTAGCCTTAATCCACGACAATATCTGCGTGAACGGAGGCCTGGGACTCACGAGGTCTTTTGTCCTCGATTGCTACCGCATTTTTCACGCATTTCCGATATGGGGAGGAGCAGATGGAAGCAACGCCCGGGACGTTAACAGGCCGGGCCCGCCTTTCTGGTCGGGCACGGCTACCAGCGGTGGAACCGGCAGGGATGGAACTTTGAACATTACCGTTGCCGGTGCGGGCTGGACGCCTAACGAATGGATCGGCTACACCGTCGTCAAGACTTCACACCGAGGTGATAACAACTTTAGCATGATCGTGTCCAACACTAGCAGCACGATGACTTACCTGAGCAATGGAGACTTTGGGGCAAACATGACTTTCGCACCCGGGGATACCTTCTACATCTCAAAGGTGGATGAGGCACTGGATTCATGCGGGCGCAGCGGCGGTTGGAACCCTCAGGCGGACGACCCTTGCTATGAGTGGAATAACTTGGACGAAGCAACTGGCCAACCGATCCATTTCCACGCTGCTCCGATCATCCGTTCTGGCGAACATTACTTCAACAGCACGCAAGCGCCCGACTACGTACCATATATTTATCCGCATCCTTTAACCCTGGTACCGGTTGGCGCAGCCAGGGCTAGCGTAACTGACTTTAACGGCGATGGCAGCCCGGATTATGTGCTGCAGAAACCCAGCACCCACGAAACGGCGATATGGTATCTCGATAACAATGTTTATACGGGCTCCGATTCAGGACCAACTCTTCCTGCCAACTGGGATTTGAGGTGCGTGGCGGATTTTGATCTCGACAGTCACGCAGATTATGGCGTGTTCAATCCCAGGACGGGCCAGACAGTGATCGGATATTTGTCAGGTCCAACGCTCATCGGGGCCGCTTTTGGACCAACGCTTCCGGGAGTCTGGACACTGGTGGGCGTGGCGGACTTTAATGGCGACAGCAAACCGGATTATTTGCTTTGCAATCCCAGGACGGGCCAAACAGTGATCGGGTATTTGTCAGGGCCGACGCTCATCGGGGCCGCTTTTGGTCTAACGCTTCCGGCTCTCTGGACATTGGTGGGTGCAGCGGACTTCAACGGCGACGGCAAACCGGATTATTTGCTTTACAACGTGAACACTAGGGAAACAGCGATATGTTATCTCGACAACGATATTTGCATAGGCGCCGCGCGGGGTCCAACCCTTCCCTCCATTTGGACACTAGTGGGCACAGCGGACTTTAACGGCGACAGCAAACCGGATTATTTGCTTTACGACGTGAACACCCAGGAAACAGGGATCTATTACCTCGACAATAACATTTATATAGGCGCAGCGTGGGGCCCAACACTTCCGCCCGGATGGAGCTTCTTCGGGCCGTGAGCGAGTACTAGCCGTTACGCGCCAGCCGATCGTCAATCTTTCAAACGATGCTTAGCACGTCTCGAAGAGGCGCCGCAATTGACGGCGTTGATCGGGACGACAGATTACGCGAAGAACGTTCTGTTCGAACAGCAGAGCAGAACCCGACAGGAGAAAAGGAGCGGTTAAGGTATCTGCGCTCCCTTCTGAACGATCCGCCCAAATTTACCTTGCCTATCAACAATTTCGTGGAGTAAACAAGGGTGGTATGACGCAGAATAGAAGAGAGATGTGTGACAATCGGCAATTGTCGAATACAAAGAGAGCTCGTCGCACAGGCGCGTTGAGACCCTCTCCTTGCCTCGCCGCTTTCCTGGTTTTTGCCGCGCTGGCCTGCGGCGGATGTCAGACCACGCAACCGCCGTTGCCGTATCCGCCTGGCCCTAAAACAGCGGTAAGGCTCTCCCCCGGAGATACCATCAAGGTTGCCTTTGCCGAGGAGAGCGATCTGGATCAAGCGCAAAAGATTCGCAGGGACGGCAAGGTGAGCATGCCGCTCATCGGCGAGGTGACGGCTGCAGGCAAGAGAGTTATGGATTTTCAACACGAGCTTGTCGGCCGCTACGAGGGGCGCCTCGACAATCCCGAAGTGCTTGTCACATTAGAGAACGGGACGGCAAGCGTGATAGTGTCCGGATTTGCCAACAAGCCGGCCAAATTAGATTTTGATCGCCCGAAGACTGTTTACCAGGCGATTATGGAAGCGGGTGGGGCAAGTGACTACGGAAGCCTGCGCAATGTTCACCTCACTCGCATAATCAACGGAGAACAGCGCACCGAAACCATTAATCTTCGGCCGACCGTTCACGGCGAACCCACAATACCCAAATATGTGCAAGACGGCGACGTGATTTACATCTCGCGCAGCTGGTTCTGATCCCGAGGCGGCTCGCGCGATTTGCAACAGACATGAGTTCACCATGTCGAATTCACCGAACCCGCAGACGCACTGATTCGCTACCGCTCGCGTTACTGTTCGCGGCTTTTTTGCTGGCTCCATGGAATGAAGTAATAGGTCAATATGCGACGGGTTCCACGTCAGAAGGGGCTGCTACCAGCGGTGGGCGATCCGTTCCCTTTGAAATTACAGCCGGAGTGGACATCGGCTACGACGACCACGTTATCGGGAGCAACTCTAGCACGAGCTCAAGCAGCCCAAGCTCATTTTTCACGAGAGAAAACCTTGTCCTGTCTTATGATCGCCCCAATGAACGGACAGAAATTCGTCTGATTGCTGTCGGACGTTTCACCCAGTTTTTAGATCTGGGGACGGAAGACAAAGACGTGAATGTCACTTTCGCGCTTGAGCATAATTTCTCGACAAGGCTTTCCTTCCGCGCCGACGTTTACGGCGCCTACCAGACCGAGCCCAATTTTCAATCCAATGTTGGCCCGGAAAACGTGCGGGCCCCTCACTTCGACACGAACGATGTTTTTTCGGTTACCTATCATTGGCTACCGCGACTATCCACTGTGACAAGCTACACCTTTCAGCGCATTAAGTATGAGTCGTCGTCGGTATCGACGTCGGCGATCGGGGTAGGTCAGGACCGGTTCCAGAATACGCTTGCCGAGACACTGCAGTTTAGCCTGACAAGCCGCACTAGTCTAATTGGAGAATATCGCTTTGAAGTCATAGATTACGACACCGCCCCGCGCGATGCCACGATTCACTTTGCTCTCGCTGGTCTCGATCATAGTTTGACCGAGCACCTAAAGATTAACGTGCTAGGGGGTGAATCATTTCGTTCCTTCAAAGACGACGGCGACACGATTGATCCATACATTGAAGCGAAGCTTGCTTATCAGGGTGGCAACCATTCAATAAACTGGACGACAAGCTACGGAGTCGAACAGCCCACTACAGGCATCGCGTTGGGGACCACGACGATCCGAACCGGGCTGAATATGACATACGATCTAACTTCGCGGATCAACTCGCGGGCTGGAGTTTATTATCATCACAATGAAAACCAAGGGCCATCTGGAACCAACTCGGGAGTCCCGCAGGATGCCTTGCAATTTACTCTCGGTCTCAAATATACGATCAATAAACACTTCGCGTTGCACGTTGATTACCAGTACACGGCCGAGAGCTCGTCAGGAGGAACGTCAGGGTACTCACGGAATCGTTACTTCGGCGGATTGACGTACACTTACTGAGGATCTACAGCCGAGACAGGTCGGCACAGGAAGCCCCCAGGACAAATCAACAAGTTCCTTCTGACTCGAGCCTGAGAAATACCTTGGACATGAACTCTTCCCCTAATCGGGCTGCTGCACGCGAAATCATCGTTCCTGTCCAAACCGAGCAGGTCTCCGAAGCCACCTCGCCGAAGCAAAGACAGAAATGGCGGTTTTGGAGCGGCGCGTGTTTTGCGATTGTGCTGCTGGCAGCCTTCGGCCGGCCACTGCTGGCGCTAATAAATTACGCAGCCTGGAGCGAGCTGCGTTCGTATATCTTATTGGTACCATTCGTTTCTGCTTACCTGCTTTACATCCGCCGCGATCAATTGCCCAAACAGTACGCTACGGATTTCCCGCTTGCGATTGTGTCCGTGGCCGCCGGTCTCGGTGTTTTGGTCTTCAGCTACTGGTTGGATTTCACAGGTCGAGCGCCAGCAGATAATGATCGGCTCGCTCTGCTGATTCTATCGTTTCTTTGCTGCCTTGCGGCAGGAGGTTTTTTCGTTCTTGGACGTGCCTGGATGCAAGCAGCAGCTTTTCCCCTGGCCTATCTCATTTTCATGGTGCCGATGCCGGATGCGATGGCGGATGCGCTCGAGACGGCTTCGAAATCTGCTGCGGCCGAGGTAGCTAATCTTCTTTTCCACCTCAGCGGCACACCCTTTCTGCGGGTAGGCGCTATTTTCCAACTACCGGACATCACAATCGAGGTTGCGCAGGAATGCAGCGGTATTCGATCGAGCTGGGTGCTTTTCATGACCAGCATCCTGGCCGCCAATTTATTTTTGAAGACGCCGTGGCGACGTTTAGCGCTTATCGCGTTCGTCATTCCTCTCGGCATTTTACGGAACGGATTTCGCATCCTGGTAATCGGGCTTCTCTGTGTGAATGTAGGCCCACAAATGATTCACAGCCTAATCCACCGCCGTGGTGGACCTCTCTTTTTCGGGCTTTCGCTGATTCCATTTCTTATGGTGTTGTGGTGGCTGCGCAAGGGTGACGTGCGATGCCGACAACCGGAATAATGCCGAGTCGGTCACGTCTTTTTGCGCAATTTTAGGAACTTTGCCCCCCCGTTTCCGTAGAAGTGCTTGTGCGCCGCGTAGGTGAGCTTTGACTCATTTCGCTGCGGTTCGTGCCCGAAGTGCGTGTCTTACTGAAGGAATGAGGATTTAATTTTGCTAATTGTGAGCCCGAACTCCGTGCTGGCTTTAGCTGCCGGCTCGTTTAGTGCTGCCCTGGCCGTGGCGGCGGTTTGCCGAGGGCGCCGTTCGCTTGCGACCTGGTGTTTCGCAGCCGGAATGGTGACTTTCGCGCTGGAAAGTTTGTTCGGCGCGATCTGGCGCGACGCACTTGTTCCTGAAAAGGCAGCCTTTTGGGGAACTCTTGCTCTGATAGCGAAATCATTTCTGCCAGGGTTTTGGCTTTGTTTTAGCCTCACGTATTCGCGTGGCAAATCTCGCGAACTCCCAGCGAGGTCCCGATTTCTGATTTTGACTGGGTTTTTAGTCTCGGTAGGCATGTCGCTGATCTCCGTGGATCAATTGGCGCCGATTCTTCCTCACAGCGCGTCAGGCGGAGATTGGTGGAGCAGCTCTCACGCGGCGGCCAAGACGCTGAATGCCTTTCTGCTCGTCGCCGCGGTGCTGGTGCTTGTGAATCTCGAAAGGACCTTCCGGTCCGCTGTCGGAACAATGCAGTGGAGGATCAAGTTTATGGTTCTTGGCCTCGGGATTGTTTTCGGAGCGAGGATCTACACCCAAAGCCAGGCGCTGCTCTTTTCCGGCGATATCATCGCCTTAACCGACATCGACGCAGCGGCCCTGCTGATTGGGTGCACATTGATCGCGGTCGCTTTTATCAGGAATGGTTTCGGCGAAATCGATGTTTATCTTTCCCACGCTGTTCTGCGCACGTCCCTGACCGTCGTGCTGGCAGGTGCGTACCTTTTTATTGTCGGCGTGCTTGCCCAGGTCGCAGCGCGAACCGGCGGATCGACAACTTTCCAGGTCCAAGCGT
>WNGC01000646.1_pt1 | contig 33172 bp, 35 predicted proteins | sample 5400051 | NCBI WGS metagenome assembly WNGC01 (sample SAMN13153368, study PRJNA577476) | soil metagenome | isolation source: 20 cm soil or saprolite under grassland replicate 2 | place: USA:California | collected 2016-06-15
GTTACTATTGTTCTGATTCTGCTAAGCGGTTGTACAACCGCACCCGACGTCACCGAGAACGCGATACCAAGCCGTAGTGCCTCCGTTGCAGGCGTGCGATTCGACGTTCATCGCGCTGATGCCATTTCGCTCTCCGTTGTCGCGCGCGGCCGGCCCGGGCAAAGTAGTCAAATGATACAAACGGCCTTGTCAGAGTATATCGCACGGGTTTGTTCCAACGCGACTTCGGTGACTATGGATAGCCCCTCCGAGTACGAATTCTTGGAGGGCGGCAACGAGTTCCTGATGCCCACCGGCGGCGTGTTGATCCCAGCGAAAACGTACCACGCGGTGAAGCACGCGCCGCTGCTACACGGTTCCGCGCGTTGCGACCTGCTCGCGACGAATGCAATGGTCATCCGCGAGTCTGCCCCGGTCCGACTGGACGTCGTCTCGAACCTCGGAGAGTCCATTCCGTTCATAGATCAGGGCTTCGCTTCTTTCAATCGGGAAAGCCTTGACGTGCCGGTCTCAGGCACCACGCTCGCGCAAACAGCGAAGGAGGCAGTTAAGCAAGCACTCCTCGCGCGTGGCTACAAGATAGAAGTCGTCGCCCCCGGAAGCGCAGCTGATGCGAAGATTGTGTTGACCAAGGCCCCGGTTCCATATGAGCAGTTTGCTGGGCTCGCTCTCCTGACCAAGCTGGGCCTACTTGGTATTGAGAATCGGAGCGCTGCATTTTGCAGCATCACCCTCGCTCTCTACTCGAAGTCATCGGATCGCCCGCTGTCTCTCGGGACAGTCAGTACTCGCGACATGATGCCCGCCGTGTACAAGAGTTGGAAAGATGACATGGCCAATGGACCGTCCGCATCAATTCTGGCGAAAGCGAGCCCGCTTCTGAACGTCACGCTGCCTGCCAATGTCAAGGCGGCGATTCATGCTATTCCCCCGGAAGCTCTCCAATCCTCGTTTGGCACAGGGGCTCAATAGGGACTATAACGGATGAGAATGATGACGCATAACCCTTCGTTGCAGCGGGCCGCCCTCGGCAGCCGCTGAACTCGAGCGTTAGGTGGCCGTCTGAGAGAGGGCGTGATGATCACTTTCCTACGCGAGACCTACCCCAAGCTGTTGCTCTGTCTTCTGCTCTTCTCGAGCTCCTTTTCTGCCGAGTGCGCAGGTTGGAAGATCAAGTTTGACGGCAGCGATTCCGATCCGGTCATTGCGGATGGCGTTCTGTACGTGGGTTCGGCGGATGGTGCGGTCTATGCTCTTGACCCTATAAATGGAGCAACCAAGTGGCGCTTTCAGACCGGAGAGGGCCTGACGTCCGGCCCCCAAATCATCACCACGCCCAGGAAGGGCGCCACCTTTGAGGAAATGGTCACCAAGGGTGTCAATGCTCCGCGACAAGGGAAGAAAGGCATCGACCTGACACCCGTGGTTCGGAAGGGAACTGTTTTCATCGGGTCGGGAGACTTCTCGTTTTACGCGCTCGATGCGATGACTGGAGAGAAGAAATGGTCGTATGCGGCAGAATCGAAGATCGCTGGCAGCGCGGTCTACGAGGATGGCACCGCGTACATCGTAACGGAGAAGGGTCTGCACGCTCTCGACACGTCTACCGGGAAGAGGAAGTGGCTATTTGAGACGCTGCAGGAAATACCCGTTCAGCAGATGAACGATGTTCGGCGTCTCGGCAAGCGACCTGCGCAGGGTCCAGAACGGGGCGAGAACGCGCTCTTTCTCACGGCATGGCCTTTCAGGATGTCCACGACCCCGCAAAAGTGCTTCGTGTATGCCGTTGCCCCTGAATCCGGCAAGACGATGTGGGTGAACGCCCTCGACGGCCTTGATATCACGGCGCCCGTAGTAACCAAGGGGCTCGTGTTCGTCACGGCTGAAGATCCTCGTTCAGCCCCTCAACCCGGAAACCCTCTCGGTTCCAGCTCGAATCAAGAAACGCTGTATGCGATCAACGCGGTCGACGGGCAAATCAAGTGGAAGCTCGGTGCGGAGCGGGTGTACGGAAGGTCGCGGCTGCTCATCGCCAACAACACCATCTATTTCAAGACTGACAAGAGGCTGATCGCGGTGGAGCTGGAAACAGGGCGGCTGCTCTGGAGCTTCGGCGCGGAGAACATTCAAGGTGATCCCAAAGTGGACGACCAGCATCTCTACGTCGTCACTCACAAAGGCACCATGGCTCGGCCTGACGACACGCTGCATGCGCTGGCCCTCGCGACGGGGCAAGAGAAGTGGTCACAGAGACTTAGCGGCGGTGCATACGTGCGCATGGTTCATGAGGGTGTTGTCTATGCGGGCGGAGCGAATCTCTACGCCCTCGATGCAGATGCGGGCACGAAGCTATGGTCCTTCGAGGAAATGCGGCGTATTAGTTCAGCACAGTTGATTTCCGGTGGCAGGATTTTCGCAATCTCGCCGACCGTAACCTACTTTGGAACGAGCAAGGTGGACCAGGGCTATCTCTATGCACTTGACGCCAAGACAGGCAAACCATGAGGCGCAGGAAGCCATGAACTAAGCGGCGGCAGTCGCGCGCCGGTGGCTGGAAACGTTAGAGCGCATGAGACGTGATTCCCGATCCGTCAACGAATGGAAAGCGAGGAATGCAATGAAAAATGTCACTGCTCCAGCTGTATTCGCGGTCATCGTTCTAGCACTCGGTGGTATGCCCGCGGGCGCGAGCGCGGCGGAGATCAAGGCACTCGCAACGATCGCCCTGCAAAGCGTGATGGAGGATCTGGCACCGCGATTCGAGAAGGCAAGCGGCCACAAGGTGAGGATCACATTCGGCCTCGGCGTCCCTTTGGCAAAGCGAGTGCAGGACGGCGAGGCCGCGGACTTACTGTTAGGGCCTCGGGGCAGTATCGACGGCTTGATCAAGGCCGGCAGGTTGGAACCGGGTTCGGACATTAACCTTGCCCGCTCGGGCGTCGGCGTAGCGGTGCGCAAAGGGGCGCCGAAGCCGGACATTTCCACACCCGAGGCGCTAAAGCGCGCGCTTATCGCTGCCAAGTCCATCAGCTATACCAACCCGGCTTTCGGCGGCGCGAGCGGCGTTCACTTCGGCAAGGTGATCGAGCGCCTGGGCATCGCCGAAGAGATGAAGGCCAAGACCAAATTCCCGCCCCAAGGCGGGTTCACGGCGCGCCTGCTCGTTACCGGAGACGCTGAGTTGGCCGTGCAGCAGATCGGGGAATTAATATCGATCCCGGACGTTGAGCTCCTCGGCCCACTGCCTGGCGACCTGCAAAGTGTTACGACTTTTGCGGCCGCGATTCCATCGGCTGCCCATCAACCGGATGCCGCACGAGCACTGATCAAGTACCTGCAATCCCCCGAAGCCGCTGCAGTCATGAAGGCCAAAGGTTTGGACCCGATAGCGGAACTACGCTGATCCCTGATTGCTTATGAGCGCCCCAACCTTTTGCTGCTGCGGACAGGCCGCCAGCGAAGTGCCCGCTCATAGCGTCGTCCAGGCTCGCCGCAGAGCAAGACGTTAGGCTGGTATTCAGGGAAGGTGACGCGTCATCACGGTGGAAGAAAATGCAACCACATAGGCGATGCATGCTCATTGGCACCGTGTATCGGTCAACCCTTGTCTCGCTTGCGCTCGTTTTGGTGGCTTGCACAACACAAAAGCAGTCAGGCTTGGTGGATGCGGCTGCAACACCGCTCAGTGATCTGAACGTGGTTCACGCGGAAATACCGGCTGTCCTTGTAGAGGCGCAGAAGGAGGCTTACTCGGTACCGTCAGATCACAGTTGTGCCTCTCTCACAGCGAGGTCATTGAGCGTGGCTCTAGCGCGGCAGGTACCGCAGCGGTTGGCGCCCTGCGTCACACGGCAGAAGGTGTCGTTCCCTTCCGAGGGTGGGTCAGAAAGCTCAGTGGGGCAGAGCGTTACTCGAAGCAGGTTGCTGCGGCCATCGCTGCGGGAACAGTTCGCCGTGCTTTCCTGAAGGGGCTCAGAGTTTCAAAGGAGTGCCCGTGAAGCCCATATCGCGTTTCAAAGGAGTGCCCGTGAAGCCCATATCGCAGCAGCCTAACCCTTCGTTCCAGTGGACTGCCTTCGGCGGCCGCTGAACTCAAACGTTAGACCGCAATGAAGCTACCGCTTTACCAGATTGATGCCTTTACTAGCCGGATGTTCAGCGGGAATCCCGCTGCAGTGGTCCTGCTGGATGCCTGGCTGCCCGACGACGCGCTCAGAGCGATCGCCGCAGAGAACAATCTTGCCGAGACCGCGTTCGTAATCCGGCATGGGGAGGTCATGCCACTGCGATGGTTTACGCCAACGGTGGAGGTCGATCTGTGCGGGCATGCAACTCTGGCGGCAGCCGATGTTCTTTTCCGCTACATCTCGCGTGAAGCGAAACGCCTTGTATTCAGTACGCGCAGCGGAAACCTCACGGTTAGATAGAGGATACCGTCGTTGCAGCTTTGGGCGTTCGCCCCAAAGAGTTATATCGAGCGCGCGACTTGCTTGCGATCTACGAGTCCGAATCGGAAATACGCGGCTTTCGGCCGGATTTCGGGCGCATCGCTTCGCTTGACGTCTTTGCCGTCACCATATCCGCGCCCGGTGAAGCGGTTGACTATGTCTATCGATTTTTCGCGCCGCGCCAAGGAATCCCCGAGGATCCCGTAACCGGGTCTGCGAATTGCACGCTCGTGCCGTACTGGGCTGCGCGCCTCGGCCGCTCCGAGCTGGTTGCGAAGCAGCTTTCGGCCCGCGGGGGCGACCTTCATTGCGCGCTGCGCGGCGATCGCGTTTTGATCGCGGGGCAAGCCGTCGAGTACTTGCGCGGGGAGATTACAGTTGACGCTTCCGAGCCGACTCGTGGGTGCGAACGGTAGGCATCGTGGAATTCAGACGATGAGTGTCGATGACGCAAATTGCGAGCTGTGTGCGCCAAGCGATGTCTTGGTAGAGAACTCGCTTGCCTACGTGCGCTACGACAACAATTCGCTCAGCCGCGGTCATATCCTGGTTATCCCTAGACGCCACGTCGGCAGCTTTTTCGACATGACGAAAGAAGAACAGGACTCCGTACTTTCGCTGCTGAACCAGGCGCAGCGGGTTATCGAGAAGGAGCATGCTCCGGACGGCTATAACATCGGGGTGAACGTCGGGAAAGCCGGGGGGCAGTCCCGCATGCACGTACACGTGCACTTGATTCCCCGCTACGAGGGAGATGTTCCAAATCCCCAAGGGGGAATCAGGTGCGTCCTGACAAGGAAAGCACATGGCGCCTAACCGCGCGTTCGAGAGCGGATGCACCAGGCGCACCGCTCACCGCGAACGCTAGCTTGCTCCGGCAAATGTCAGTGCAACCTCCCCGGGCAAGCGGCGCAAGAACCGGCGAGCCGCGGGCAGCCGCCGTAATCGAGTGATCGCAATGGAACGATATTTCGACGACTTCAGGCCCGGGGAACGCTTCCGGTCCAAGGGGATAACCCTGACCGAGGCCGAGATCATCAACTTTGCCCTTGCCTACGATCCCCAGCCGTTTCACGTGGATGTCGGCGCGGCGGCTAACTCATCGTTCGGCGGACTGATAGCGAGCGGCATACAGACGTTCGCTCTCGCATGGCGGATGTTCCTTGCTGAGGGATTGTTCAGCGCCTGCGGCATGGGCTCTCCCGGCATCGACGAACTTCGTTGGACAGCTCCGGTCAAGCCGGGCGACACCATCTACACGGAGGCAGAAGTGCTGGAGGTGCGCCCCTCCAGCTCGAAACCCGATCGCGGCACGCTGCGGATGGGCTACTGCATAGTGAACCAGCGCAGTGAAACGGTTCTAACCATGACCATCCTTCATATTCTCAAAAAGCGCCCGTAATGGCCTTCGCCGTCGACAAAGTACGAATCCGACCTGCGCGCGTCACCGACGCGGAGCAACTCGCCGCTCTCACCCGCGAGCTGGGTTACACGACGAAACCACAGGAGATCGTTACGCGCATCGAGAAGGCATCGAAATTGCCTGAGCACTTTGTCGCGGTTGCCGAAATTGAAAGCGGCGTCATCGGCTGGGTCCAGGCCGAACACAGATTCAGCATGGAGACGGGCGAAAAGGCGGAGCTCGTCGGCCTAGCCGTCGGTACCGGAGCTCGGCGCGGCGGCGTGGGAAGGTTGCTTGTGCAAGCGGCCGAGGAATGGGCGACTGATCGCGGCCTGAGCTCGATTGTCGTTCGCTCCAACGTCGTTCGGCCGGAGTCGCACCCCTTCTACAAACGAATCGGATATGCACGGTCAAAGACCCAGCATGTGTATGCGAAGCTCCTGGTAGCGGCGTCCCGGAGGCATCTCAAAGATCGGAGGAATAAGTGAAGCCTTTTACCGCGATCACAGTCGTTCTACTCACGCTCATTGCCCTCGTGCAATTGCTTCGCTTTATACTCGGCTGGGAGATCACCGTGAACGGATTGATGGTTCCGGGCTGGCTGAGCGGCATCGCGTTTGTGATCACGGCCGGTCTTGCGGTCATGGTCTGGCGAGAAGCTCGTCATGGACCGTCCTAGACCGCGGGTTACCGGACCCAAGCAACGCGCTGGCTCTTTCGTTCTTGCTGTTGAGCACCTTGCCCACGGCATCGGAAGTCCCTTGCCCATGAATAACCGAGGTCGGGATGGAATCCCCAGTGGGTCGTCCAGGACTGAGGCAAGGCGCTCTCCCGAAATGACTAGGTAGCGAGGAATGCAATGTCGAAACTGCGCGTCCAAAGCTTCGCGATCTCCATCGACGGATACGGTGCCGGGCCTAACCAGGGTCTCCAGAATCCGCTCGGCGTCCGGGGCCCCGAGCTGATGGAATGGTTCTTCCCCACGCGCGTATGGCGGAAGATGCAGCGCCTTGACGGCGGAGAGACGGGGGTCGACAACGGGATCGCCGAGCACGGCCTCGCCGGAATCGGGGCATGGATTCTCGGGCGCAACATGTTCGGTCCCGTCCGGGGCCCGTGGCCGGACGAAAGCTGGAAGGGCTGGTGGGGCGACGAGCCGCCATACCACACGCCCGTCTTCGTGCTCACGCATCATCCGCGGGCGCCACTCAAGATGAACGGAGGAACGGAGTTTCGCTTCGTCACGGAAGGTATCCACGCCGCTCTGGAGCTGGCAAGGGCTGCAGCGGGCGCCCGCGACATCCGCCTCGGCGGCGGCGTCTCCGTTATCCGCCAGTATCTGCGCGCCGCCCTGATCGACGAGCTGCATCTCGCCATCCGGCCCGTCCTGCTCGGTTCCGGCGAGCATCTCCTGAACGACATCGACGTGCGCGCCTTGGGCTATGAATGCGCGAAATACGTCGCGGGCGAACGCGCGGCCCACGTCTTCCTGCGCAAGCGGGCCTGACCCGCAGTCAACCCTTGCCGGTGCTGCCAAACCCGGCCGCACCGCGGCGGCTGGCGGGAAATTCCTCCACCACGTTCAACTTCACCTGCACCACCGGCACGACGACAAGCTGCGCGATGCGATCCATCGGGTTGATGGTGAACGCAGCTTCCGAACGGTTCCACAGCGAGACCATCACCTGCCCCTGGTAGTCGGAGTCGATGAGGCCTACGAGATTCCCGAGCACGATGCCGTGCTTGTGGCCCAGGCCCGATCGCGGCAGGACCACCGCCGCAAGCCCCGGATCCGCCAGATGAATAGCGAGGCCGCTGGGCACGAGGCCGGCGGCCCCCGGCGCGAGCTCGAGCGGTTTATCGATGCAGGCCCGGAGGTCGAGGCCCGCCGCGCCGGCGGTCGAGTACTGCGGCAGGCTATCGCGGAGCCGCGGATCGAGGATCTTTACGTCCAGAGTCTTCAAGCGAAGAGCCGCCTAGTGCCGTGGCAGCAGCTTCGCGATGTGCGCGACCAATTGGCGGGCGAGCACGATCTTCGGTGCGCGAGGCAGCTCGTGCACGCCGTCCTCATCGAAGAGCGTGAGCGCGTTGGTGTCCTTCCCGAAAGTCTCTTGCGCGAGGTTCGCGGCAAGCAGGGGAATTCCCTTCTTCTTGCGCTTCGCCTGCGCGTTCGCCACCAAGTCCTCTGTCTCGGCGGCAAAGCCGACGCAGAACGGCCCCTTCTGAAGCGCAGCGACCTCGCCGAGGATGTCGGGATTGGGCGTGAGCTCGAGCTTGAGGTTGCCGTTCCCGCGCTTGATCTTGTGCGGCTTGGGATCGACCGGATGGTAGTCGGCCACCGCGGCAACCGAGATGAAGACGTCGGCCTTTTCGGCGCGTGCCATCACCGCCTTGTGCATCTCGCTTGCGGTCAGCACGTCCACGCGCTCCACCCCCGCCGGGGCGGCAAGCACGGTGGCGCCGGATACCAGCGTCACCTCCGCGCCGGCTTCTACCGCCGCCTGCGCAACGGCGTAGCCCATTTTCCCGGAACTCTGATTCGTGACCCCGCGCACCGTATCGATCGGCTCATAGGTCGGTCCCGCCGTGATCAGGATTTTTTTTTTGGAAAGGGCCTTGGGACCGAGCGCAACCGCCACTTCGGCGAAGATCTCCTCGGGCTCGAGCATCCGCCCCATACCGCCTTCGCGGTCGGCGTGGTCGCCTTCCGTCGGCCCCAGGATGCTGACGCCGTCGGCGCGGAGGCGCTCGACGTTGCGCTGCGTCGCTGCGTTCTGCCACATCTCGACGTTCATCGCCGGCGCGACCATGAGGGGGCAGCGACGCGCGAGGCAAAGCGCCGAGAGCAGGTCGTCGCCGAGTCCGTTCGCGACTTTCGCGAGGAAATCGGTCGTCGCGGGCGCGACCACGATGATGTCCCGGTCGCGCGAGAGCTCGATGTGGCCCATGCTGTCGGGCACGCGCGTGTCCCACATGTCCGTATGCACAGGCTGTCCGGAGAGCGCTTGCAGCGCCGCCGGCGTAATGAAGCGACAGCCGGCTTCGGTCATGACGACGCGCACGTTGGCGCCGGCCTTGATGAAAAGGCGCGTCAGCTCCGCCGCCTTGTAGGCGGCGATCCCGCCGGTGATCCCGAGCAGAATCCTCTTTCCGGAAACGTCCGTCATCGCGGATAGGAGTAGCGCGTTAAGCTGCAAAACGAGATTTTAAGCGAATTCCATGGCGATAACAGACTGGCCCATTCAGGAACGTCCACGCGAGCGGCTGCTTGCTCTCGGCGCCGCCTCGCTCGCCGACGCCGAGTTGCTCGCGATCCTGCTTCGTACCGGCATCAAGGGAAAGAGCGCGGTCGATCTCGCGCGCCAGCTGCTCGGGCGGTTCGGCTCGGTCTCCGGGCTGCTAGACGCGGGGTCCACGAATCTCGCGGGGACCCCCGGCCTGGGGACCGCCAAGCTCGCGCAGCTCCAGGCAGCCCTCGAGTTGGCGCGCCGTGCGCTCAAGGAGGAGATCTCCTCGCGAGATGCGCTGTCGTCGCCGAGAGCAGTGCGCGATTACCTGCGCCTCGCGCTCGCCGGGCGCGAGCAGGAAGTCTTCCTGGTACTGCTCCTCGACGCGCAGCATCGGGTGATCGCGCACGAGGAGCTGTTCCGCGGCACCCTGACCCAGACGAGCGTTTACCCGCGTGAGGTGGTGAAGTGCTCTCTGCGGCATAACGCGGCGGCCGTGATTTTCGCGCATAACCACCCCTCCGGGGTCGCAGAGCCGAGCCATGCCGACGAGATCCTCACGCGCTCGCTGAAAAGCGCGCTGGCCCTGGTCGATATTCAGGTGCTCGACCATTTCATCGTCGCAGGGAGCCGCACGATGTCCTTTGCCGAACGCGGGCTGATATGACGATCCTCGAGGGATCCTTCCCTGCGGCGTCGAGCTTGAACGCGCGCCCGGTTTCGACCTATAATGCGCCCCTTTTCCCGCGGAGCATCGCATGGCGCGCGTCTGTCAAGTAACGGGCAAGAAGCCCCAAGTGGGACACCACGTGTCCCACGCCAACAACAAGACCATACGCCGGTTCTACCCGAACCTGCAGTACCGCCGTTTCTGGGTGGAAAGCGAGAAGCGCTGGGTGAGACTGCGCACTTCCAACGCCGGCGTGCGCATCATCGACAAGAAGGGCATCGACGCGGTGCTCAAAGAGCTGCGCGAGCGCGGCGAGATCTAAGGTCAGGAGCTGCGACAGTGCGCGAGAAAATCAAGCTCGAATCCACGGCGGGCACCGGCCACTTCTACACGACCACCAAGAACAAGCGCACCACGCCCGACAAGATCGAGATGAAGAAGTACGACCCCAGGGCGCGCAAACACGTCATCTACAAGGAAACAAAGATCAAATAAAAAAAGCCCGCGAAAGCGGGCTTTTCGTTTGGCCGGCGTCGCCGGCCGACCAACCTGCCAAGCGCGCCTACTTCGGCTGCGATTTGGTTTCCATGGGCATGTCGCGCGGAGCCTCGGCGACACCGCGCTTGTAGACGATCTTCTGGGTGCTGCCGTCGCAGGTCCCGACGACCTTGCCTTCTCCTTCCTTCACCTGTTCGTTCGGGACGATGTCCAGCGTGAAGACTGGTACCCCGTTCGCCTTGATCTTCGCCTCGATCTCAGACTTGAGTTCCTCGCAAGGCTTCACCTGCGAAAGGGCCGGCGAAGCAATCAACATCGACGCAGCTACCGCGATAAGGCTTTTCATCCTCATACCTCCTTTTCTGCTGTAAGGCCCCCCCGAAACCGAATAGCGCCGTATATGCTACCCGGAAGTGCGGTGGCGCGCAGCGGAACAAAAAACCCGCCGGTCGGGCGGGTTCTTTGGGGGGTCTCCAGCGCCCTAGGCGTAGCAGCGCAGCCGGTGCGAGAATTCAGCGAGCGGGCGGATGCCGCTCGCTTCGGCGCGGTGGCACCAGTCCTGCAGCTGCCGAACGAGCTGCTCGCGGGAGGCACTCGAGCGTTCCCACAGGGACGCGAGCTCCGCGCGCATCGAGTACACGGTGAGCAGCGCGCGCGATTTCGCCAGTCCCTGCTTGAGGTTCGCGCGCTCGGTCTCGCACAGCGATTTTTCGTCGCGCTGGAGCCAGCCCTTCAGGCTCCTCAGAACATACGCGTCGTGCGGCGCGAGCCGGCGCAGCTTGCCCCAACCCAGGTCGATCTCGTACCACTTGTTGGAAAGCTTCGCCGAGGTCGCGTAAGCGTGGTGATTGTTGTGCAACTCCTCGCCGCCGATGATGATGCCCCACGGAACGATGTTCGTGCTCGCGTCCTCGGTCTGCCAGTTCCGGTATCCCCAGAAATGTCCGATACCGTTGATGACGCCCGCTGCCCAGAACGGGATCCAGGCGATCTGCGTGACGAGGATGAGAGCACCCGGGACGACGCCGAACAGCATGACGTTGGCTGCACCCATCAGGGTGATGCCGAGTATCGAGAAGCGGGAATAGACGTTGCGCTCGAGCCAGTCGTCGGGCGTGCCGTGGCCGTAGCGGGTCATCGTCTCGCGGTTGTAGGATTCCTTGACGTACAGAAACACGCCGCCCCAGAGCACGCGGTTGATTCCGACCTGCTGCGGGCTATGCGGGTCTTCAGGGGTTTCGCATTTGGCGTGGTGCTTGCGATGGATCGCAGCCCACTCCTTGGTCACCATGCCGGTCGTCATCCACAGCCACAGGCGGAAGAAGTGGCTTGCCAGCGGATGCAACTCGAGCGCGCGGTGCGCCTGATGACGGTGCAGGAACACCGTCACGCTGACGATGGTGATGTGGGTAAGGCCGAGAGCGGCGAGGACATAGCCCCACCACGGCAGGTTGAAAACACCAGAAAACAGGACGCTGGATTCCATCAAGTTCCCCTCTTAAGGTTCTGCGGATTCTACGTGAATCCTCACAAAGGGCAAGGCCGTTATCCCCTATGCTCCGCTCAGGGATTTCCTGATCCTATTCATGTTCTTGCAAGCTGATAAATTCACGGAAATTTAGCTCCGATACGTGAGATTTTCACGCAGGATATCTAGAAAATAATCGTGCGCGAAAGCCTTGGTTCCTGGTTCATCCGGCACGCTCGAGCACCGCGGCAAAGAACGCGTCGGTACCATGCAGGTGCGGCCGAAGCTCAAGATAGTCTTCTAGCTGGAGCCGGATGCCGGCTCTTTCAAGCACATCGCCCGCCGGCCGCAGCGTGAATTGGGCACCGCGCAGAAAATCCTCGACGACGCCGCGGTTCTCTTCCTCGAGGATGCTGCAGGTGGCGTAAACGAGCCGCCCGCCCGGTTTCACCAACCGCGCGGCGGCCGCGAGAATCGATTTCTGCTTTTCCACGAGCTCCGCGACATCATCGGGCGTCTGGCGCCACTTCATGTCGGGATTGCGCCGCAGGGTCCCGAGGCCGCTGCAGGGTGCATCCACGAGCACGCGGTCGATCTTACCGGCGAGGCGCTTCACGCGCGCGTCGTTCACGCCCTCGATCCGCTGCGGATGCACGTTGGACAGTCCCGAGCGCGCAAGCCGGGGCTTCAGCCCGGCGAGCCGTTTCGGGGAGATATCGAACGCGTAGAGGCGTCCAGTCGAGCGCATCAGGGCCCCGAGTGCGAGCGTCTTGCCTCCGGCGCCCGCGCAGAAGTCCACCACCATTTCGCCGCGCTTGGGTGCGACCAGATGGCAGAGCAATTGGCTCCCTTCGTCCTGCACCTCTATGCAGCCGTCCAGAAACAGGGGATGCCGGTTGATTGCGGGCTTCTCTGCGAGGCGGATCCCCTCGGGCGAGTACGCAGTCGCGGCGGCGCGTATCCCGTCGGCCGAGAGCCGTTCGAGCGCCGCCTCGCGCGAGATTTTCAGCGGATTCACGCGCAGGTCTAGGGGCGCGTTCTGCAGCAGGCCCTTCGCCAGGGCGAGCAACGCGCTTTCCTCGTAGCGGGCGCTCAGGCGTTCGATCGCCCAATCGGGAAGCTCGCATTCGACCTCGAAGGACTGGGGCGCGGCCGTTTTGCGCTTGACCGAAGCGAGCCACTCGGCCTCGTCGCCGCGCAGCCAGGGATCGAGCTCGCGCAGGTTCGCGCCGAGAAGCGCGGTCCAGGTCGCGAGCGCAAGGCGCCGCGGGCTCTGCGCCGCCGCGACGCGCTCCAGAAGCCGCCGGCGCCTGAGCGCTGCGTATACGGAATCGGCGATCGTGGCACGGTCGCTCCGGCCGATCTTGGGGTGGCTGCGGAAAAACGCCGAGAGCGTTGCATCGGCGGGCTGCTCGAGCGGCAGCACGGTGGCAAAGGCCGCAGTGCACGCATCGAGCAGCGGGCGCGAGAAGCGCGTCACTTGCCGATGCGCGTGACGATCTGGTCGGCGCGCGTGCCGTCCGCGTCCACGACCAGGAGACGCACCGGCAGGAAATCGCGCTCGGCGGCGAACCAGATGTCAGTCGCCTTGTCTTCGGGGCCGTCGCGCACTTTCGCGATGTGCAGCGTCTGCATCTCGCCCGCGGGCGTCGCGAGCTTTTCGTTGCCGACGACGATGAAGCGAAATGGCGTGAGGCCCCGGCCGTCGGCGCGCGTTACGTCGTATTCCCTTCCTTTCGGCGGGACGAAGGCGAAGCTGTAGGCGAGGCTCAAGGGGTCCTGCGCGTCGGCCGGCATCTTGAGCGTTTCCGACTTCCCATTTTTCTCCTGCGTCACCGAGCGCGCGTCCCAATCGAATTTGGCCGACACCGCCCAACCTCCGGGGCGTTGGTCACGGAATTCGTCGGGACGCAGCCCTTGCGGCGTGATGTGGCCTCGGCTCGTGCGCTTCAAGACCCCGAACAACGCCAGGATTCCTCTCCCCCTCCCTTCGGAGGTGATCGCGTACGTGCGGCTGTCGTGCTCGAGTGTTTCCGAAACGTCTACATGAACCGTGCCGTTGCGTTTCAACTCATAGGTGAGCGTGATGCGTTCGGGAGGCGCCGCCTGGGCCATGGCAGCCCACAGAGCGAGCACCCCAACACCTGCTCGGCGGACCGGAGTGCAGATCATTCTTCGACGAGCAGCGCCTGTCGGGCGCCGGACCCGTCGACGCGCACGATGCCGTTCTCGACCGCGAGCCGGCCCTCGACAAACCAACGTATCGCCAGCGGATAGATACGGTGTTCCTGCTCCAGTACTCGCGCCGCGAGCGTCGCTTCGGTGTCCCGGGCACGCACGGGTATCGCCGCCTGTGCGATGATCGGACCGTGATCGACCTGCGGCGTGACGAAGTGCACCGTGCAGCCGTGGAGCTTCACGCCTTCCTGGAGGGCGCGGCGGTGCGTGTGCAGGCCTGGGAACGCCGGCAGCAGCGACGGATGGATGTTGACCATCCGACCCGAGTAGTGCCGCACAAGATCGCCGCCCAGGATGCGCATGAAGCCGGCGAGCGCGACCAGGTCGGGCGAATGCCGTTCGATCGCCGCCTCGAGCGCGGCGTCGAACGCCCCGCGCAAGGAAAACTCGCGCTCATCGACCACCTCCACGGGAAGCCCCGACTGCGCAGCAAATTTCAAGCCCGGAGCATCCGCACGGTTGCTGATCACGGCGGCGACCTTCGCGGGGAGCCCTGCGCGCACGATCGCCTCCATGTTGCTGCCGCGACCGGAGATGAGGATCACGACCGATTTCACGGCGGTATTCTAGCGCGGCGCTCCCGAAGTCCGACAGCGGGTGGCCGCAGAGCGTGTGGCGGCGCCTTTTGGCCCGGCATGTTCATACGCCAGCGGGCGAAGCAAGTTGCAGGATGGCACTTTGCAGCGCCATGCGGGCGCGGACACCTGCGTATCAAGCCCCGGCGCGCGGAAATCCCGGCAGCGGCTGCAGGCCGTCCGATTCGAACAGCTCCTGCAACTGCGCAGCCGCTTCCTTGGAAGTCTGGATGAGCTGCGCCTCGTCGTGCTGGACCGCGTACTGCGCATCGAGCCGCTGCTCGTCGTGCTGCTTGAACAGGCTCACGGCGCGCTCGGAGGCGGCGATACCGAAGCCCAGCGAAAGCAGCGCGTGGCGCGCCATGTCGAGGCTTGTCGGAAAGGTCTCGCGCCAGATGAGCTTGACGCCCAAATCCCGTAGGCGAAACAGGTGCACGCGGTTACGCGCGCGCGCGAGGATCGGAACCTGCGGGAAGTGCTTGCGCACGACCGCCGCAGTCTTCGCCGAGGCCTCGACATCGTCAATGGCCAGCACGAAGAGCTTCGCCTCGCCCGTCTTCGCCGCCTCGAGCAGCTCGAGGCGCGAAGCGTCGCCGTAATAGACCTTGCTGCCGAAGCGCCTAACAAAATCCACCTGCTGGTAGCTCACCTCGAGCGCCGTGAAAGGCACGCCGCACATGCGCAGCACGCGCGAAACGATCTGCCCTACACGTCCGTAACCGGCGATGATGACCGGGTTTCCCGGTCCTGTGATCGCGTCGAATTCCGGGGTCGCGTGCCGCTCGGTCCAACGCGCGAGCGCGTGCTCGTGAGCTTCGAACGCGAGTGGCGCGAGCAGCATCGACACGGTCACGACCACCACAAGGAGCTGAGCGCTGCCCGCCTCGAATATGCCGAGACTCCCCGCCGCGACGAACAGAATGAAGGCGAACTCGCCTCCCTGCGAAATCGAAACTGCAAGTCGCTGCGCAGCGTCGTTCGGCGCGCCGCCAATCCTGGCGATCGCGTACATCAGTGCAAGCTTCGCAAGCATGAGGCCGAGCACGAGGCCGAGCACCGCGAGCGGCCGTTCCCAAACGAGACCAAGGTTCGCGCTCATGCCCACGGCTATGAAGAAAAGACCGAGCAGGAGGCCCTTGAAGGGCTCGATGTCGGCCTCCAGTTCGTGGCGAAATTCAGAATCGGCGAGGAGCACCCCGGCGAGGAAGGCGCCGAGCGAAGGCGACAGGCCGATTTTCTCCATGATGAGCGCAGCGCCCACCACGAGCAGCAGCGCCGCCGCGGTAAATACTTCGCGGCCGCCGTAGCTCGCCACCGCCTTCAGCACCGGACGCACGACGAGCCGACTTGAGATGATGACGACAGCGATCACCGCCAATCCCTTCGCAGCGGCGATCCAACCACCCGCGGCGTGAGTTCCCGAATCGCTGAGCAGCGGCAGGAGCGCGAGCAGGGGGATCACCGACACGTCCTGGAAGAGTAGCACGGCGAAGGCTTCACGCCCGTGGCGCGTGGCGAGCTGCTTGCGTTCCACGAGCGACGCGAGAACCAGAGCGGTGGAGGACATCGCCAGACCGAAACCCGCGACGAGGGCCGCCTGCCAGGAGAACCCGAACGCCAGCGCCAGGGCGGCGAGCACCGCGCCGGTCCCCAGCACCTGTGCGCCGCCGAGACCGAATACCGGCCGGCGCAGCACCCACAGGCGGCTCGGCTGCAGCTCCAGCCCGACGAGGAAAAGCAGCAGCACCACCCCGAACTCGGCGAACTGCAGCGTGGACTCGACCTCCCCGATCATCCCGAGGCCGAAGGGACCGATCAGCATGCCGGCGCCGAGATAGCCGAGCACCGCGCCGAGCTTCAGGCGCTGGAAGAGCGGCACGAGCAGCACCGCAGTGAGAAGAAAGACGGCCGCCTGTTCGAGCAGATGCATGGCGAGAATCCGGAGGAAAGGGTTCGCCGCATTATGCGCGAGCGGCGCGGCGCGCGGAACAGGATACCGAGAGACCGTCTTAATCGGCGGGCATACCGGCGACCGCCGTAAGCATGCCGACCGAGCCCAGGTCGTAGCCGTCCACGACCAAGGACATGGGTTCGTCATCGCCTTGCAGTGCCGCAATGTAGAGGAGCGGCAGATAGTGCTCGGGCGTGGGCACCGACAAGCGCGCGTCCTCGCCGAGCTTCTCGAAATCGACGAGCACCCGGTGATCGCGCGATGACAGCGCCTGCCGAATCCTCTCGTTGAAGCGCACCGCCCAGTCGAACGGCGCTCCCCCTGCTCTTTTCATGAGGCGCAGGTTGTGCACGACGTTGCCGCTGCCGGCAACTAGCACCCCCTCATCTCGCAGCGGCGCAAGCCGCTTGCCGGTTTCGTAGTGGAAAAGCGGCGGCTGGGTGCCGTCGATGCTCAGTTGGACGACGGGGATCTCCGCACCGGGATACGCGTGCTTCAGAACCGACCAGGTGCCGTGGTCGAGCCCCCATGACTCGTCCAGCCGCACGTCCACGGGCTCGAGCAGTTCGCGCACCCTCGACGCGAGATGGGGGTCGCCCGGCGCCGGATATTGAACGTCGAACAAGGCTTGCGGAAAACCATAGAAATCGTGGATGGTTTTCGGCTTGTCCATCGCCGTCACCGCGGTCCCCTCCGTATACCAGTGCGCAGACACGCACAGGATGGCCCTGGGTTTCGGGACCGAATTACCGAGGCGCCGCCAAGACTCCGTGTACGGGTTGCGGTCCAGGGTATTCATGGGACTGCCGTGGCCGAAGAACACCACCGGCATCCTGGGTTTCTTGCGCTGCATCGGAATACCTTTACGCGAGATCGAACAGCAGGACCTCGGCGTCCTTCCCTTTTTCGAGCACGATCTCGGCGGTTTGGGTGGCTTTCAGCGCGTCACCGGCCTCGAGCGGCTGGCTGTTCACCGTCAAGCGGCCGCGCGCCACGTGCACATAGGCACGCCGGTTAGGTTGCGGACTGTGGACCGCCCGTTCCGCGCCGTCCAGAAGCGCAGCGTAGACAAAGGCGTCCTGGTGGATCGTCACGGATCCCTCGCGCCCGTCCGGCGAGGCGACCAGCCGCAGCCGCCCGCGCTTGGACGCCGCGTCGAAATGCTTCTGCTCGTAGGTCGGCGCGATGCCGGTGACGCTCGGCTCGATCCAGATCTGGAGAAAGTGCGTCACATCCTGGGCGTGATTGAACTCGCTGTGCAGCACCCCCTTCCCAGCGCTCATGCGCTGCACGTCCCCCGGAACGATGGTCGAACCGTTTCCCATGCTGTCCTTGTGCGCGAGCTCGCCCTCTAGCACATAGCTGATGATCTCCATGTCGCGGTGGCCGTGGGTGCCGAATCCCGTCCCCGGCTGGATTCGGTCCTCGTTGATCACCCTGAGATGGCCGAAGCCCATGTTCTCGGGATCGTAGTAGTCGGCGAAGGAGAAGGTGTGGTAGGAGCGCAACCAGCCGTGTTCGGCAAGGCGACGGTCCTCGCTTTTGCGGATTTCGATCATTGCGGGCTTTCGTGTCGAGTGGAACTATCGTGTCGATTGGATATTGGGTGGAGCTGGCGATTCATCAAGGGGTGATTATTTTCATGTTGAACGCCCGCTCGACGAGCCAGATTCCCGCGACCACCACGATCGCGAGGGACCCGCCGATGAACACCAGGCGCCGGTAGAACCAGCTCGCCCTCAGCGCGTACGCGACCGGCAGGAACGCACTCACGATCGCGAGCTGACCCACTTCCACGCCGAGATTGAAGCCGACGAGCGCGATGAGCAGCGCGCCCTGCGGCAGTCCGAGGTCTCTCAGAACGCTGGCGAAGCCGAAGCCGTGAATCAACCCGAAGGCGAAAGCGACCATCCAGCGCCGACCATGTACCAAGGGAAAGACGTTGTTCGACGCAGCGAGCACGACCGAGGTCGCAATCGCCGATTCCACCAGGCGCGAGGGCAGCGAGATCACCCCTAGCGCCGCGAGGCTCAGCGTGATCGAATGCGCCACGGTGAACGAGGTGACGATCTTGAACACGTCCCAGAAAGCCGGGGGAAACCGCGGGACGGCCTGCCAGCGTCCTGCGTCGAACACGAGCACCGCGGGCAGGAGTAGCGACAGCAGGAACAGGATATGGTCGAAGCCGATCCAGATGTGCCATACGCCTTCGCGTGCGTAATCGACAAACTGGGTGAGCGCCGAGATCTTCGCGAGCTCGAAGCTCTGGGTCACCCGCTCCGGACCGAAGATGGCCGTGCGCGTAGCCACCCCGTGTTCGAGCCTCAGCAATCCCCTGTGCTGCGGATCAAGGTCGGCGAAGAGGCTGTAGCTGATTTCGAGGGTCGCCACCTCCTCAGGGCAAGTGGCCGCAAAGCGCATCACCGAATAAGCGCCGTCGCTGTGGTCATCGACGAGAAATTCCGTCGCGTGAGTGGGGCAGTCGGCGCCTTTCGAACGCAGCTTCAATCTCGCGAGAGCATAGGCTGCGATATCCGCGTGATGCGCTTTCACTTCGCCCCAGGTGATATCACCGTCTCCGCTGTCGTCCAGGCCGATCGCGAAATCGAGGTCGCGCAAGGCGATGTCCCATTGCCCGCTCACGTTCGAACCCTCTGCACGGATCGCCAGGTAACTGTCACTCGGCTTGTGCGCGTACGCGAACGAGGCTGCAAGGAGAAGCAGCAACGCGAGCAGCGTTCTCATCGCTTCAGGGCCTTCAGCTTTTCCGCTGTGCGGCGCAGGAGCGGATCCTCATGCCCGGAGCGCTCGAGCCAGTCGAGCGCCTCCTGCGCGGCCTCCGGGTCTTTCATCGCGAGCGCCGCCTCGAGCAGGATGCGTGCGTCGCGCGGCTCGCGCTGCAGCTTCCAATTCTCCCGTGCCAGTGCGAGAGCCTTCTCCTTGTTGCCGAGGAGATAGAGGTTGAAGCGCGCTTCCTCCTGTTGGTGCAATTTGTCGCCGCGCAAGGCCGCGGCGTCGAACCGGGATCGGAGCGCCTCGATGTGTTCCCGCGCTTTCGGCAACTTCAGAGCCTGCTCGGCAAGGGCGAGACGAAGGAGCAGGATGTCCGACTTCACCCAGTCGACGAGCAACGGAATGACTTCGTCGGGGCGTCCCTGGTCGAGCAGAAAGTCCGCGTACGCCGCGAGCAAAAACTGGTCGTTGATCGGCTCAAAGTACGCCGCGCGGAAATGCCCCTCGGCTTGCTTCACGTCGCCCTGTCGCAACGACATCTCGGCTAGGCGCGTCAGCACCCAGACCTTGACTTCGCGCGGTGCGTCCGCGTTCTTGGCAAGCGCCGCCGAAAGAGCGCGATGGGCGACGGCGGCCTTGCCCGTGGTGCCGTCGAGGTAGGCCATGCACCCGACGGCGTAGAGCTCGGATTCGACCTTCAGCAGGGCCAGGCAATCTTCCCGCGCCTTTTCGTAATTCGCCTGCACCATGTGGATCGCGGCGCGCCAGGACCAGGCGTGTGCGTTCTTGGGGTCTTCGCGCGTCGCTGCTTCGAGGTCCCGCATGGCGCCGGAGAAATCGTGGCTGTACTGCTTGAGGATCGCGCGCATCACGAGAACATCGAGCGGCGGCGCAGGCAGGTGCCACCAAGGCTTGAGCGCCGCCTGCGCGTAGCCTACGTAGCGAGGGTCCCCTTCCGAGCTGGCAAGCTCGAAATAGCGCCCGGCGAGCCGCACCGCCGTTTCCCGTTTGCGCGGGTCAGCGGTCAGCTCGGCACGCAGCTGGCGCAGCTCGCGAGCGATCGGATCGCCCGGCCTCACGGGCAATCGCTCGAGCACCGTTGCGTCGTCCTTGGGCACATAGGGCGCGGCGCACGCGGCGGCCGCAAACGACGCGATCGCCAGCGCGCGCAACCCCTCAATGACTGTGCCGATGATGGATGTCCGGAAAGTGCACATGGCTGTGGCTGAGGGCATCATGTTCGTGACTGTGCGAGTGCGGCTCGGCGCCGTCCCACGCAAAATCGTGTTCATGGCGATGGTGCTCGTCATGGGTGTGGGAGTGCGTATGCGCCAGCGCCTCGTGCCGGTGTAGGTGCCGGTGGCGTTCGGTGAGATGCAGCGCAACGCCGACCGCCATCAAGACCGCTGCGACCCAGAAAAACGTATCCGGAGACTCGCCAAGCAACGCAAAAGACGCGGCCGCCCCGATAAAAGGGGCGGTCGAAAAATAAGCGCCGGTCCGAGCAGTGCCGAGCTGGCGCAACGCCACCACGAAAAGAGCAAGGCTCACTCCATAGCCGAGCAGGCCGACCAGAGCAGCAGCAGCGGCGACCTCCGGTGCCGGAAGGGCGGCTCCAAAGCCCGCCGCCACGCAAAGGTTCACCGATCCGGCTGCCAGCCCTTTGATGCCCGCGATCTTGACCGAGTCCCCGGCGGAAATCTTGCGCGTGAGGTTGTTGTCGAGCGCCCAGCACAGGCAGGCACCCGCCACCGCGAGCGCAGGCCAGGAGGTCGCGATCTCCCCCGGCTGCCAGCCGAGAATCACACCGCCGCAGACGATCAGAGACATCCCCAGTATCAGGCGTCGATCGAAATTCTCTCGAAACACGAACCAGGCCAGCAGGGCGGTGAACACGCTTTCGAGGTTCAAAAGCAGCGACACCGACGAGGCGGAGCTCGCGGCAAGGGCGAGCATCAGAAGCGCGGGGCCGATGACGCCTCCCGAAACGACGGCTCCGGCGAGCCACTTGTAGTCGCCCGGCGAGAATCGGGGCCGCTCGGCGGCCCGCCAAAGCGAGCCGCGCACGGCAAGCCAAAGGGCGAGCCCCACGCCCGACCCAGCATATAGGAGGCCGGCAAGCATGACTGGCCCGATTTCTCCGACGAGGAGCTTGGCGATCGGGGTGCTCGCCCCGAAGAGGGCCGCACCAAGCAGAGAATAGGCGATGCCCGGGTTCACTTGTCAATCCGTGCAACGATATATGCTAGGATAGCCGGCGGTTGACCGGTGTCCGGTGACCGGATCATTCTAATAACGCTCAGAGAGAGGAGACATTGAATGAAGAAGCTCATGTCGCTGTTGGTGGCCGCGGTCTTCGCGGTGTCGAGTGGCGTTGCGGTCGCTGCCTCCCACGCCGGCGCGCCGATGAAGAAGGACGAAATGAAGAAGGATGGAATGAAAAAAGACGGAATGAAGAAAGGCGATAAGAAGGCAGCGAAGAAAAAAACCGCGAAGAAAGACGAGATGAAGAAGTAAGCCTCTCAATCCACAGAAAAAGGCAGGGAACGTCCCTGCCTTTTTTTATTTTCCCTCGACCGACGCCTGCTGCGCGCCCGCCTCGCGTTCGGCGATTTCCTTGTGCACCATCGCCATGTCGAGTTCCCTGCCCTGGGTGATGATCTTCTCGAGCGCCGAACTCGGAAGCGCGCCCGCCTGAGAGAAGAGAATGACCTTCTCGCGGAAAAACATCAGGGTCGGGATCGAGCGGATATTGAACGACGCGGCCAGGTCCTGCTCATCGTCGGTGTTCACTTTTCCAAACACGATGTCGGCGTGCTTTTCCGAACTGGCCTCGAATACCGGCGCGAAGCCTTTGCACGGCCCGCACCAAGGCGCCCAGAAATCGACGAGGACCATGTCGTTACCATTCACGACTTGTTCGAAATTGTCGTTGGTCAACGCGATCGTTGCCATGCGAAGATCTCCGGAATTTGTCGGAGCCGCGATTATAACAGGGGCGTTGGGGTCCCTCAGCGCAGCGTCCTCAGAAAATCCGCGATCGAGCGCCAGTATTCGGGTTCACCGGAGATGCTGTCGTGATCCGCGTGCGGAACCTGATGCCACGTTTTCGTACCGCGCCAGGCTTCGAACAAAGCGCGCGAGTGCTCGGCCGGGATGACCCGGTCTCCAGTCGCAACGAGGCACAGCAATGGCGCCTCGATCCGGGGTGCAAGCGCGATCGAGTCGAAGCGATGCCGGAGCATGAGCGACACCGGCAGAAAAGGATAGTGGCGCTTTGCCACTTCGACGATGCTGTCGTACGGCGACACGAGTATGACAGCCCTCAGCGGGCGATGGGCCGCGAGGTGAACAGCGATCCCGCTGCCCAAACTGCGCCCCATCGCGACGATGCGTTCGGAATTCACCTCGGAACGTCCCTTTGCGTAATCGTGGATCACGAGCCCGTCCTCAAGGAGCTCCTTTTCTCCAGGTTTGCCTTCGCTTTCCCCGTAGCCGCGAAAGTTCACGAGCAGCAGCGACCAGCCGGCGAAATGGTCCGCGAGGTCCACAAGCCAGGAAACTTCCTCCGCGTTGCCGCCGAAGTAGATGACGAGGGGCGCGGGGGCTCCGTCGCCCTTTACCAGCCAGCCCCGGAGCTTGACACCATCGGCGGCGACGATGCTCACCTCTTCGACGTTCGGACGCGGTGCGGGGCGGGATTCGAGCGGACGCGGGAAGAACAACATCCGCTCCTGGAAAAGCCACACGAACAGCGGCACGCCGACGGCGACGCCGAGCACGATCTTCAGGATCGAACCGATCATCAGTGCAATTTGACGCTCGGCTCAGTGCCGCGTTTGAGGATGCGCGCCAGGGTATCGAGCGCGACGCCGACAGGACCATGGAGCGCGTATAGGTGCATCTTGTACAGCGACAGGTACATCAGCCGCGCGAACCAGCCCTCCACGCGGTAGCTCTTGCCTGAAAGAAAACCCATCAGCGATCCGATCGTGCTGTATTCGCCGAGCGACACGAGAGAGCCGAAGTCGCGGTAGTGGAAGGGCACGAGCGGCCGTCCACGCATTCGCAGCGCCATCGCCGCGAGAAGGTGGGAAGCCTCCTGGTGAGCTGCCTGCGCGGCGGGCGGCACGGGCGGCGCCTTGCCTTCGCGCGGGAGCGCCGAGCAGTCGCCCAGAGCGAAAATGTCCGGATCGCGCGTCGTCTGCAGCGTCGGCAGAACGAGCAGCTGATTGATTCGGTTGGTTTCGAGTCCGTCGAGGTTCGCCAGGAGATCGGCCCCTTTGATTCCCGCCGCCCATACCGCGAGGTCCGCTGGGTAGGATTTGCCGCTTTTCGTTTTCACCTCGCTCGCCGTGACCTCGACGGCTTGCTCGGAGCACGCAACGCTCACGTCCAGGTCCTCGAGCGCCGCGGTCACGGCCCTGGCAATGCGTTCGGGAAGCATCGGCAGGATTCGGGGGTCGGCGTTGAGGAGCGTGATATGGAGAAATCGCTCCGGGTCGATGTTCTGGAGGCCGTATGCCGCGAACACCCGCGTGCTGTTGTGTAGCTCGGCGGCGAGCTCGACGCCGGTCGCTCCCGCGCCTACGATCACCACGCGCAGGCGGGCCGGCGCGTTGCCGGGCCGATAGTTGGCTTGGATGCAGGCATTGATCAGGCGCCGGTGGAAGCGGTCGGCCTCGTCAGCCGACTCCAGCGCGTAGGCGTGTTCCACGACACCGGGGACGCCGAAAGTGTTCGCGACACTGCCGATTGCGATCACCAGGGTGTCGTAGCTCAAAGTGCGGCGCGGGATAACTTCGACTCCGCGCTCATCGACCGTGGGCGCCACCGCGATCTCGCGGCGCCTTCGGTCGACACTCTCCAGTGCTCCACAGTGGAAGGTGAAGTGGTGCCAGCGCGCCTGCGCGAGGTAGTCGAGCTGGTGTGCGTGAATATCCATGCTTCCGGCAGCGACCTCGTGCAAGAGGGGCTTCCAGAGGTGGGTCTCGTTCTTGTCCACGAGGGTGACTATGGCGCGTCCTCTGCGCCCAAATCGGTCCCCTGCCCGGGTCGCGAGCTCAAGCCCCCCGGCGCCGCCTCCGACGATAACGATGCGATGGGGATCGGTCATAGATTTTCGGCAGCCCGCGAAACGCTGATATGATTTTCGTTCAGATTATGCATGACTCGACGAGACCCTATCGTGGGCGCTTTGCTCCCTCCCCGACGGGTCTGCTGCATTTCGGCTCGCTCGTCGCCGCCGTCGGCAGCTTCCTCGAGGCGCGCTGGAACAGGGGAAGATGGCTCGTGCGCATGGAGGATCTCGATCGGCCGCGCGAGGCTCGAGGGGCTTCCAGGGCGATTCTCAAGATGCTCGAGGCGTACGGGTTCGAATGGGACGGGGAAGTCATGTTCCAGAGCCGTCGCGACACAGCCTACGGAGCCGCGCTGAAACTTCTCGAGTACGGGCGCGCAGTGTTTCCCTGTGCCTGCACGCGGCGGGAGATCTCCGATTCGACCGTATTCGCGGTGGGCGAATCCATCTACCCCGGCACCTGCCGCAAGGGGCCTCCGCCCGGACGCTCGGCTCGCGCGGTGCGCGTGCGCGTGGATAACGCGGTGATCGCGTTTGAGGACCTGCTTCAAGGCAGGATCGAGCAGAACCTGGCCCGGGAAGTCGGCGACTTCATCGTGCGGCGCGCGGACGGCCTTTTTGCCTACCAGCTCGCCGTGGTAGTGGATGATTTCGAGCAGAACATCACCGATGTGGTGCGCGGCGCCGATTTGCTCGCCTCGACGGCACGGCAGATCCTGTTGCAGCGCTTGCTAGGTCACCCGACGCCACGATACATGCATCTTCCAGTTGCGGTGAACCAGGCCGGCGAAAAGCTCAGCAAGCAGACCCGTGCCGCCCCTTTGACCGTCACCGAGGCCCCGTCTCGGCTCTGGCAAGCCTTGCGCTTTCTCGGCCAGGAGCCGCCGGCGGAGCTCGCGGCTGCGAGAATCGTGGAGATCTGGAACTGGGCCCTGGCGAACTGGCGTACCGAAAAAATACCGATTCGACGCAGCATTCGGCAAGACGACGCGAGCTGAAGGTGCCAGGTTACGCCGCCCGGCGCTGTGGCAGGAGCCCCACCGCCAGCGGCGACGACCAAGACGAGCGCGGCCAAATCGCTCCACTGCGGATGTTCGCCCAATAACAACATCCCGCCGAACGCGCCCACGATCGGGATCATCGTAGCTACGCGCGCCCACGATGCGCTCACGTTCCGGCCCTTGCGGAAGAGGCCGAGGTTCATTTAAAAACAACGAGTTGGAGGTAGGTGTTTACTGACTTCGAGGCCGAGGATTCCGATGTAACGCTTTATTTATACGGACTTTTATCCTCCGGACTCGGAAAACCTATTGCGGCGCACAAAATCATTCTTGACATCAGTTGTTATCCTTGTAGAATGCCCTATGGTGCAGTGCAATAAATAACGCAGCCTTTTTTCTAACGGAGATGATCATGAATTTCACGCCCGAACAAATCGCCACAGCGAACAAGGCTGGCATCGCGGCCATCCTGGGTCTCGCCCACACGCAGTACGCCGCTTTCGAGCGCCTGTCCGCGCTGTATTTCAATGCAACCAAGGCCGCATTTGAGGAAGGAGTCGGCCACGCCAAGGCGCTGCTCAATGCCAAAGACCCCCAGGAATACCTCAACCTGAATGCCGCGGCAACCCAGCCGACGATGGAAAAAGCCATCGCCTACTCGCGCAGCGTCTACGAAGTCGCCGCCCAAACGAACGGTGAGTTGGCCAAGTTCCTCGAAGCGCAGGCTGCCGAGTTTAACAAGAACCTGGTTGGTCTCCTCGACAAGGTCTCGAAGAACGCGCCAGCCGGATCCGACGTCGCCGTCCAAGCCGTGAAGTCTGCGCTCGCCGCAGCCAACACCGCCTATGACAGCTTCAACAAGGTCGCAAAGCAGGCCACCGAGATCGCCGAGGCGAACCTTCCCGCGACCCTAACACCCGCCAGGGAAACACCGAAGAAACGCGCGACAGCGTAATTTGCAGGTTTCGCGGCCCACAGCCCCTCCACCTCCTCCTCTCTGTGGGCGCCCTAAAGCCCTGGCGCAAGCCAGGGCTTTTTGTTTGCACCTAAAACCGGGTTTTACTGACGCTTGTCTTCCCATCTGCCGCCGAGCGCAGCGACCCCCAGCTTCATCTGCTCGATGGCTGGCGTCACTTCTTCCGGGGCACCGCGCACGCCGAGTTCGATGTGGCGGCGCACGCCTGCCTCGCCCATGCTGGGCAGGCTGAACGACTTCAAGCCGCGGTAGCGCTGTTCCACTTCGATCATGAGCGGCGTGACGACAGATTCCGGAAGGTCATAAACGATTACGGAAGCCTCGGCTTCCGAAATGCCGTGAAACAGATGTGCGTAGCGCTGATCCAGCACCCACTCGACCATGGGCCAGGCCATCACCGGGAAACCCGGCACGAAATGGTGATCGCCCATCGAGAAGCCGGGGATCTTGTTGTACGAGTTCGGAATGATGCGCGAGCCCACTGGGAATTCGCCCATCTTGAGGCGCTGCGGCGTGATCACCATGTCGGTGCGCGAGCGGATCGCCGCCTCCGCGTCGGGGTGCAACGCCAAGTCCACGCCCGCCGCTTCCGCGGCGCACTCGCGGGTATGATCGTCGGGTGTCGCGCCGATGCCGCCGAAGCTAAAGACGATGTCTCCCGACGCCATCGTGCGCCTGAGCGTGGCGGTGATCAGGTCTGGCTTGTCGCCGAGGTAGTTACACCAGTCGAGCCTCATTCCGCGCACGCGAAGGATCTCGATCAGCTTGGCGAAATGCTTATCCTCGCGCTTCCCGCGAATGATCTCGTCGCCGATAATGATCGCCCCAATTCCCATCTCACACCCGTACTGCCGCACCCTCGATCGGCGCGCTGCGCAGCTCGCCGAGGCGCTCGAGGCCGTAGTGAATAAAAGCGAGCCCGCCGTACACCGGCATCAAGAGCCCGAGAACGGGGATATGACCGACGAGCGCGAGCGCGACGCCCAGAAGAAACAGCCCGCCCCGATGGCGGTGGACGATCTCGGCGATCTCTGCGGCGGTCGCGTGCTCAGCGAGGGCGTCGTAGCGGAATACTCGCTGGTTGAAATAGCCGAACAGAGCGATGGGTAGCACCGGCCACAGCAGCGGAACCAGCCATAGCGGTAAGCTGACGGCAAAGAGCAACGCAAACAGCATGAGGGCGGCGAAGGCATTCCAAAAACTGCCGGCGAACGTTCCCCCCTTCCTGCGGACCAGCCCTGGGTAGTCGCGCCCGCCGACATGGGCGACCATCGCCGGCATGGAAACGATGCTGATGATCATCACCGCCGTAATCAGGACCGCGGGCACGAACAGCAACAGCAGGAGGATCCACCCGAACCACGCCGCAACGAGCTTGAGGGGCCAGACCGAGACCGCCCAATCGTACGCCGGCCAATGGTGCAGCTGTGCGGCGATCCACTGCGCGGCCTCGCCCCAGTAGAGCACGGCGAGCGTCACCCATAGGACCAACGCGACGATCACCGGCCACACCATGAGCCAGAGCATCTTCGGATGCAGCAAACTGACAAACGCCCGCGCGAGGGCATTGAGTATCGCGTTCATATAGGCCGCCCGAGGCGGTGAAAATCAGCGCTGAATAGTTTGCCACATCTTCGACAGTCGCTTGACCGAAACCGGCACGGAGGTCTTCAGCTCCTGGGCGAAAAGCTGGACCCGCAGTTCCTCAAGCAACCAGCGGAACTGTTCGAGCTGAGGATCACGGCTGCCCGATTTTGCTTGCTTGGCCTGTTCTCGTAGCCATTGCGCGCACAGGTGCGCGAATTCCGTGGCGAGCCGCGCATCGCGTCCGGGGTCGGCTCTCAGCTTATCGAGCCGCAGACCGGCCGCCGTCAGATAGCGCGGGAAGTGCCGCAGCCGCTCGTAGGGCGTCTGCTCGATGAACCGCTTGGAGAGAAGTCGGGTCGTGCTCTCACGGATGTCGCGGCAAGGCTCGGGAAACGCCTTGGACGCCTGCTGGAGCTTTTTCTGAAGCGCCGCATGCTCGGCGAGAATTGTTCCTGCGAGCCGCGCGATTTCCTGGGCAAGCAGCGTGACACGCGAGCGCGCTTCGTCGCGGCGCCGCTCGAACTCGGCGCGGTTGCGCGGCCAAGGCTCCTGCATGCAGGCGCGATCGAAAGCCGCGGCAAGCAGCTCTTCCTTCAGTTCGGCGGTGTCGCCGATGGCCGCAAACTGCAGGGACATCGTCTGCAGCCCGGGCAGATTTTTTTCGATGTAGCGGGCCTGTTCCTTCAGCTGCAGCATGAAAAGCCGCCTCAGTCCCGAACGGTGCGTTTCGCGCGCCTTGTCCGCCGAGTCGAACACCTCGAGGCTCACGGAGTCCCCGTGATCGACCAAGCCCGGATAGCCGATGAGCGTCTGGGAGCCGCGCCGGATCTCCATCACCTCCTCGAGGTCCCCGAAATCCCAGGCGGCGACTTTCACTGGCGGCGCATCCGAGCGGGCAAGCCGGGCGAATTGCTCTCCGGCCCTCTGGCCGAGCTCGGCGCGTAACTGGGCGAGGTTGCGTCCCGTCGCGAGTTGCCGCCCGTGCTCGTCGACGATGCGGAAATTCATCGACAGATGCGCGGGGAGCGTCTCCGGCCGGAAGGCATCGAGCGGAACGGCGAGGTTCAGCTCGCGGCGCGCGTAGCGGGCTATGGCCTCCGCCGGCGGCGCATCCGCGTGCTCGCTCCCTCTGAGGAAGGCGTCGACGAACTCCTGCAGCGGACCGAGCTGGTGACGGAGCTTCTGCGGCAGCGACTTGGCGAGCCGCGTGACCTTCTCGCGCGCGAGCCCCGGAACGAGCCAGTCGCACCGCATTGCATCGACTTGGTTCAGTGCGACAAGCGGCACGGTGAGCGTCACGCCGTCGCGCGGCGAGCCGGGCTCGTGATGGTAATCGAGCGCGAAGCTTCGTCCCGCCATCTCGAGCGCGTGCGGAAACTGCACCGTTGTGATCCCCGCCGCCTCGTGGCGCATCAGGTCCGCGCGCTTGAGGAACAGCAGCTTGGGGTTCGCGCTTTCCGCGTCGCGGCGCCAGCAGTCGAAATCCGCGCCGTTGTGGATGCCTTCGGGAACGAGGCTCTCGTAGAACGCGTGGATCAGCTCGTCGTCCACCAGCACGTCGGGCCGGCGCGACTTGTGCTCGAGCTGCTCGATTTCCTGAACGAGCCTGCGATTGTGCAGGAAGAAGGGCGCGCGCGTGTCGTAGTCGCCCTCGACCAGCGCATGGCGGATGAATATTTTCCTCGATTCGACCGGGTCCATGGGCCCGTAGTGCACGCGCCGCTTTGCGTACAGCGGGAGCCCGTAGAGCGTTCCGCGCTCGAACGCGGCGACGCGCGCGGGCTGCTTCTCCCAGTGCGGCGCGTACTGATGCCGCCTGACGAGATGCGCGCCGATAGCCTCGAGCCACTCGGGCTCGACGGTGGCGACGCAGCGCGCGTACAGGCGCGTGGTCTCGGTCAGCTCCGCCGCCATGACCCAGCGCCCGGCCTTCCTTCCCACACCCGAGCCGGGATGAATCCAGAACCGGATGCCGCGGGCGCCCAAATAATTTCCGTCCTCGGTCTTCGTTCCCACGTTGCCGAGCAGGCCCGCGAGCAGGGCCCGATGAACTTGCTGATAGGTGGCGGGCGTCTCGGAAATGCGCCAGCCCAACTCTGCGACCAGCTCCTTCAACTGCCCGTGGATGTCGCGCCACTCGCGCATGCGGTTGAAGGCGAGGAAGTGGTCGCGGCACGCCTCATGGAGCTTGTGGCTGGATTTTCTGTGTGCGAGCGTTTCCTCGAAAAAATTCCAGAGCTTGATCCAGGAAAGGAAATCGGACTTCTCGTCGTCGAAGCGTTTTTGCGCCTCGTCGGCGGCGGCAGCGCGCTCGCTCGGCCTCTGGCGGGGGTCCTGCACCGAGAGTCCCGCGGCGATGATCAGCACCTCGCGCAGCGCGTTCTCCGATTTCGCAGCGAGAACCATGCGGCCGACGCGCGGGTCGACCGGCAGCCTCGCAAGCTGCTTTCCTATTTCGGTCAGCTCGTTCGCTTCGTCCACGGCGCCCAGCTCGGCGAGCAGCGCGTACCCGTCTTGGATCGCCTTGGACGCAGGCGGATCGATGAACGGGAACTCCTCGACCGTTCCCAGGCCAAGCGACTTCATCCGCAGGATGACATTGGCAAGCGATGAGCGCAGCACTTCCGGATCGGTGAACGCTGGCCGCGAGTTGAATTCCTCCTCGGCGTAAAGGCGGATGCAGACCCCGCTCGCTACCCGGCCGCAGCGACCGGCGCGCTGCTTCGCCGAGGCCTGGGAAACGTTCTCCACGCGCAACTGCTCGACCTTGTTGCGGTAGCTGTAGCGCTTGATGCGCGCGAGACCGGTGTCCACGACATAATGGATTCCCGGGACGGTGAGCGAGGTTTCCGCGACGTTGGTCGCGAGCACGATGCGCCGGCCTGCGTGCGGCTCGAATATCCGCCCTTGCTCCTCGGCCGAGAGGCGCGCGAACAGGGGCAGGATCTCCGTGTGAGGCGGGTGGCGTTTCCGCAAGGTCTCCGCCGCCTCCCGGATCTCGCGCTCGCCCGGGAGGAACACGAGGACGTCGCCCCGGCCTTCGCGCGCAAGCTCGTCCACCGCGTCGCTGATCGCCTCGTCGAGATCGTAGTCGTCGTCCTCCGATCCGACCGGGTGGTAACGGACTTCCACCGGGTATAGCCGCCCGGAAACCTCGATGACAGGGGCGCCGTCGAAGTGCTTAGAGAACCGCTCGGCATCGAGGGTCGCGGAGGTGATGACGAGCTTCAACTCCGCGCGCCGCGGCAGGAGCTGCTTCACGTAGCCGAGCAGGAAATCGATGTTGAGGCTGCGCTCGTGCGCCTCGTCGATGATGAGCGTGTCGTATTGGCGAAGCTCGCGGTCCCCTTGTGTTTCGGCGAGCAGGATGCCGTCGGTCATGATCTTGATGTAGGATCCTGCGCGGCTGGGTATGCCCTATGAGTCCCCCGATCCCGCGGCCGAGTTCGAGGCAGATCTTGGGCAGCTGCGTGGTCTTGCCCGAACCGGTTTCCCCGCACACGATCACGACCTGGTGCGAGGAGATGGCCGTTGCGATCTCCCCGCGCTTGGCCGAGATCGGCAACTCGGGCGGAAACTCGGGGCGCGGGGCGCGCGAGCGCCGCTGCTCGATCTCGGCCGGGGAAAATCCCATCAGAGGCGGCCGGCGCCGTCGCTCCCGCCGCTCATGCGCGGCGCAGCAGGCGTTCCGCGTAACGCGCGAGCGGATCTACTTCCAGATTGACGCGGTCACCGACCCCCAGCCGCCTCAACGTGGTCGCCGCTAGCGTGTGCGGGATCAGGTTGACCTCGAACTCAGCACCCCGCGCAGCGTTCACCGTGAGGCTCACGCCGTGCACCGCGATCGAGCCTTTGCGCGCGATATAGCGAGCAAGGTCCGCCGGCGCGCGCATGCGAAGCAACCGATTTTCGCCCACCGCTTCGAAGCGCACGACTTTCCCGACGCCGTCGACGTGACCGAGAACGAGGTGGCCGTCGAGTCGGTCGGAAAGCCGCAGCGCCTTCTCCAGGTTGACCTCTCCCGGTTTGTCCAGTCCGGCGGTGCAGCGGAGCGTCTCGCGTGAAACATCGACGCCGAAACTCCTTTTCCCGCGTCGCACCACGGTAAGGCACGCGCCGTTGACCGCGACGCTGTCGCCGACTTTGAGGTCGCTCAAGCCCAGCTTGCCCGCGTCGATGGCGAGGCGCAGTCCGCCTTTTGCGGACTCGACCCGGCTGATTTTTCCGACGGCGGCTATGATTCCGGTAAACACGGAAAAGAATTCTACTTGGCTTTGTCCGGTGTGCGCGATCCGGACCGCAATGTAATCGAGCTGCACCAGCGCGGCTGATCAAATGAGGGCGGAACGCATCGACACCTCCGACAGCCTGCCAGCTATGATCCGTCACCCGCTGCCTCAAACCCTCGCCACGATGCGAAGGTCCTCGCCGATACGCTCGACCTCGCGAATCTTCAGTGCCGTGGTGTGCGACAGATCGGTCAGGTCCGGCAGATGGAACATCCCCCGGCCCGAATCGCCGATGACACGCGGCGCGAGATAGACGAGCAGCTCGTCCACCACGCCTGCCCGGAGCAGCGAGCCGTTCAGCTTCGTTCCCGCCTCCACGTGAATCTCGTTGAGTTCCCGCCGCGCGAGCTCCTCCATCAGCTTGAACAGCTCGACCTTGCCGCCGTCGTTCGCGATGATCGCGACTTCGGCCCCCGCCCCTTTCAGCGAGGCGATCCTCTTCGCATCGTTCACCGCGCCGACGACGAGCGTCTTCCCCGCCTTGAGGAGGCGCGCCGAAGGGGACGTCTCGAATTTCGAATCGACGACGATCTTGAGCGGCTGCCTAGGCGTATCGACACCGCGCACGTTGAGCTGCGGGTCGTCGTCCCTCACCGTGCCGAAGCCGGTCAAGATCGCGCAGGCGCGCGCCCGCCAGCGATGCCCGTCTGCGCGAGCCGGTTCGCCGGTGATCCACTGGCTCTTGCGGGATCCTGCATCGCCGCGATCACGCGCTTGATTCCCGCCGCGACGATCGCATCCACGCAGGGCGGGGTGCGACCGTGATGGCTGCAGGGCTCGAGATTGACGTAAAGCGTAGCGCCCCGCGCGCGATCGCCGGCCTCTTTCAGCGCGAGCACTTCCGCGTGCGCAAGACCAGCCTTCTCGTGCCAGCCGCTGCCGACGAGCACGCCGTCCCTTGCGATGACGCAACCGACGCGCGGATTGGGTGTCGTCGTATAGAGGCCGCGCGCGGCAAGTTCGAGCGCCTGCCCCATGAATTCATGGTCGGCGGCCGTAACCATTATTTCTCGATGCGGCGCGCGCGCT